>Ga0181537_10003661_pt1 | contig 13075 bp, 11 predicted proteins | sample PEATcosm2014_Bin_39_FD_119765 | JGI IMG/M metagenome (GOLD analysis project Ga0181537, IMG submission 119765) | Peatland microbial communities from MTU Mesocosm Facility, Houghton, MI, USA - PEATcosm2014_Bin23_10_metaG | ecosystem: Environmental > Terrestrial > Soil > Wetlands > Peat | place...
GAGATGAAGGTGCTCGCCAAGGCCGGCAACAAGGTCGAGTGCGAGGTGCTCACCGAGGGCACGCTCGGCAGCCGCCGCCACATCAACCTGCCGGGCGTCAAGGTCAGCCTGCCCGCGCTCACCGCCAAGGACATCAAGGACGTGAAGCTCGGCCTTGAATTGGGCGTGGATTTTATCGCGCTCTCGTTCGTGCGCGAGGCGCGCGATTTGATGCAGCTCAAGGAATTGTTCGAGGCCGGCAAGATGCCGCCGCTCGTCATCGCCAAGATCGAGGACCAGCAGGCGGTGGCCAATCTGGAATCCATCGTGCGCGAAACCGACGCCGTGATGGTCGCGCGTGGCGATCTGGGCATTGAAATTCCCTACGAGGAACTGCCCATCGTTCAGCGGCGTATCGTCAAGACGTGCTTGAAGCACGGCAAGCCGGTCATCGTCGCCACGCACATGCTGGAGAGCATGATCGAGTCGCCGATGCCGACGCGCGCCGAAGTGACCGACGTGGCGAACGCGATTTATGAGGAGGCGGACGCCATCATGTTGAGCGGCGAGACGACCGTCGGCAAATATCCGCTCAAGTGCATCGAGGTGTTCGACAAGATCGCCACGCGCATCGAGCGCAGCGGCAGCGCGCAATTTCACGATCTGGCGGAACTGACCAGCGCGAGGCAGAAGCTCGTGAAGAGCGCCGTCGTGATGGCCAACGAACTCAAGGCGGCGGCGCTGCTCGTCTTCACGCGGCACGGTCACATGGCCACCTACGCCTCGTGGATGCGCCCGCGCTACTCGCCGGTTCTTGCAATGTGCGACAACGAAAAAACCGCCCGTCAATTGACCTTGAGTTGGGGAGTCACGCCGTTCGTCACGGAGTTCGATTTCATTGACCCACAGAACACGATTGAAACAACGCTGAAAAACCTGGCCGGGCAGGGCCGGTTGAACAAAGGCGAAACGGTCGTCATCATCGGCGCGATTTCCGTCGGCACGGAGATTGTGGACGCCATCCAGATGCGGACGGTTTGAGGAATCAGCGGCTGAACGTCTGCGCGGCCTCGTTGGCGAGATTCAAGACCGTGTTCGGGAACAAACCGATCCAGAACATTCCCGCGATGCAAATCCAGACAGTCAGCTTGGCCGGCGAGGAAAGCGCGATGGGCGACAAGTCCGGCGTCTCCTTGCTCCAGTAAATCGCCCGGATGACCCCGAAATAGTAGTAGAGTGAAATCACCACGCCCACCAGCGCCGTGAACACGAGACAATAATAACCGTGATTTCCGGTGGCCTGTGCGGCTTCAATCACGGATTTCAGCAGCAGGAATTTCCCGAAGAAACCCGCCAGCGGCGGAATGCCCGCCAGCGATGCCATTGCCAGCATCATCGTCGCTGCCAGCAACGGCGAGCGCTGGTTCAGACCCGCCAGCGCGGAGATGTCTTCCGCGCCTGTTTGCCGCATCACGAGGCAGATCACCGTGAACGCCGCCAGCACGGTGAACAAATAGCCGGCCAGATAATATAAAACCGCCGCCTGGCCACTGGTGCTCAATGCCGCCACGCCGAGCAGCAAATATCCCGCATGCGCGATGCTTGAATAGCCGAGCAGGCGCTTAAGATTGCGCTGCGGAATCGCGCAGAGATTTCCGTAAAGGATCGTGATGCCGGAAATGACGATGAGCAAGTTTGCCCAAGCGTGAGTGTGAACCACGCTCGGAATCGCCATGAACAAAACGCGCAACAGCAAAACAAATCCAGCGGCCTTGGAACCGACTGCCAGAAACGCGGCCGTCGGCGTCGGCGCACCTTGATAAACATCCGGCGCCCAAATCTGGAATGGGAATGCGGCGATCTTGAATCCAAGCCCAACCATCACGAACAGCACGCCGAGCAGGAACATTTTATTGGTCTCAAACTGCGCCGCCACCGCCGCCAGCTCGTTGAAGTTCAGCTTCCCGGTCGTTCCCCAAATCAGCGCGATGCCAAACACCAGGAATGCCGACGACAAAGCGCCGAGAATCAGGTATTTCACGCCCGCTTCGAGCGACCCCAGCCTGCTGCGCTGAAAACTGACGAGGACATAAAACGTGATGGTGATGAGTTCAATGGAAACGAACAGCATCGCGAAGTCGTTGGCCGACGCAGCAAACAGCATTCCCGCCAGCGCGAACACGGTGAGCGAATAGTATTCGGAAATGCCGGCGGCGATGCGGTCGGAGAATTCCACCGACATGAACAGCACCAGGATGGCGGCGACGATGAAAAAGCGTTTGAAAAACAGCGCGAGTCCATCCTCGACGAACGCGCCGTTGAATGCCGTTCCAAACACGCTGCAAACGCCGTCACCGCTCAAGCTGATGAGCAAAAGTCCGCCTAGCGCCGCAATCGCCGTGTAAGCCGCGAACTTCTTGCGTTCGGCGGGCATCCAGAAATCCGCCAGCATCAGAATCGTGCCGAGGGCGATTACGCACATTTCAAGCGTGATGGAGGAAGCGTTCATCAATTGCGGGTTGAGGATTGCGGATTGTGAATTTCAGAAATGGCAACGGCACCTGGCTTTTCCATGGCGGGATTAGCCATCGCCACGATTTTTTGCGCATCCGGTGTGATTTTTTCCGTGAGCAGGCGCGGCCAGACGCCGAAGACGAACAGGCTCGCCAGCAGCAGCGCGTAAGGCAGCTTGCGCCAGACATTCGACGCGTCTGAAATTGAATTCCATTGTTCCGGCAGCGGGCCGTGCAAAATGTTGCGCACGGCGCGGAGCATGTAGAGCGCGCCAATCAGCAACGCGCCCCAAAGCGCGCAGCCGGTCACGAAGGGAAACACTGTCCACGCGCCGAAGAACACTGTGACTTCTCCGACGAAATTCGCGAAGCCCGGCAGGCCGCAGCCGGCCATTGCCGCCATCAGCAGCGCCGTGCCGATGAACGGGAGTTGGCGGCAAAGTCCGCCCAGCTTGCTCATCTCCAGCGTGCCGGTCTTCTGGTAAATGTAGCCGCTCAACGCGAACGTCAGCGCCGCGAGGAAGCCGTGCGCAATCATGATGAGCACCGCGCCGGTCACGCCGATGAGGTTCAGGCTCGCGATGCCGAGGAAAATGAAGCCCATGTGCGCCACGCTGGAATTGCCAATGAGCAGGTTCAAATCCTTTTGCCGCATCGCCACCCAGCCGACATAAAGGATGTTGCCGAGGCAGAGCCACGCGAGAAAAGTCATCCAGCCGTGGGCGGCCTGCGGCATGAGCGGCAGCGCAATGCGAATCAAACCGTAAAGACCGAACTTCTTCAAAACGCCGGCGTGGAGCATCGCAGTCGGTGACGGCGCGGCGCCGTAGCCCAGCGGCGCCCATGAGTGAAACGGCCAGAGCGAAACCAGAATGCCGAAGCCGAACAACAGCAACGGGAAGATGAAATTCTGCGCGTTGACTGCGAGCGGGTTCGCCTTGGCGTGTTCGATGATTTTCGGGATATCGAATGTGTTCGCGCCGGATTGCAGGTAAAGCGCGATAAGGCCGATGAGCGCGATGAGCGCGCCGATGCTCAAATAAAGCGTGATCTGGAACGTCGCGTAATTCTTCCGTTCGCCGCGGCCCCAGACGCCGATCATGATGAACGTCGGCACCAGCGCGAGTTCGTGCAGGAAATAAAAGAAGAACAAATCCAGTGACGCGAATGCGCCGAGGATGCCGCCGCTCATTACCAACAGCAGGATGTAAAATTCCTTTTCGCGGGTCTGAATTTCCCATGAGCACAGCGTGGCGGCGAAGGCGACAATCGCGCCCATCAAAATCAGGCCGACGTTCAAGCCGTCCACGCCGACGTGGTAACTGATGCCGAGCGATTCGACCCACGGGATTTGCTGTTCAAACTGGTAGCCGTTCGCGCCGGGAACGAACTGCGCGAACATCTTCACCGCCAGCACCGCCGAGACGAGCGTGGCCAGCACCGCGATGGCGCGGATGATGACGCGGTAATTACGCGGCACAAGCATCAGCACCAGCGCCGCCACCAGCGGCCAACCCAAAATGTAAGTCAGAATGGACATTTATTTTTTCCCTCGAACCGAAACGCGAAATGATTGAATGCCCGCCAACAATCCTAAAATTGTTCCGGGCAAACTTCGCCAATTTAGACCAATGCCAGCAAAAATGATGTGCTGACCGTCAGGCGGCGGGAAAATCATTCCCACAATGACACCAACGATTACAGCTACAACAAACCAGACAAGCAGCAGTCCGATAATTCCAACTATGTAACGAACGAATAGCATTTTATTTTCCCAAAACCAGATACAGCACCACCGCCACGCCGAGCACGAACAGGAAGGCGTAGGTCTGGAGGTTGCCGGTTTGCACGAGGCGCAGCGCGCGGCCGGTGAAATCCGTGCCGCCCCGGACCAGCCCGATGCAGAATCCTTCCACAAACCAGCGGTCAATCACATCCATCACCGTGGCGATGAAATCATGCGCGCGGATGAAGGTGGCCTCGTAAAGCTCGTCGAAGTAAAACTTGTTCTTCATCGCCGTCGCCAGGCCGCCGAGTTTGGCGGGCAGCGGGTCCGAGGCGACATTCTTGTAAAGCGAGAAAGCCACGAAGATGCCAACTGCCGCAGCGGCGAGGCCACAAAGCATCGGGCCGATGTTCTTCAGCGGCTCGGTGATTTGCTGCGCAACGGAAAGTGTTTCGTGTCCGGCAATGAACTGCGAACCGTAGCTGTTTGTGATGCCAATGAAACCGCCGATGGCCGCGAACAGCGCCAGCGCCAGCAGCGGCAGCGTCATCACCAGCGGCGATTCGTGCGCGTGCGAAGCGGCTTTGGATTTCTCCTGACCAAAGAATACGACAAAGAACAATCGGAACGTGTAAAACGCCGTCAGCGCGGCGACGAAAACGCCAACGCCAAAAAGTAGGTAATTATTCTGTGCCAATGCCTGTGCGAGAATGGAATCTTTTGAATAGAAACCGCTGAACGGCGGGACACCGCTCAAGGCCAGCGCGCCAACAAGGAACGTCCAGAAGGTGACGGGCATTTTCTTCCGCAGGTTGCCCATTTGCCAGATGTCCTGCTCATGATGCATCCCGAGGATGACCGAGCCGGCGCTCAAGAACAGCAGCGCCTTAAAAAAGGCGTGCGTGGTCAGATGGAACATCGCCGGTGTCGGACCGTTCAAACCGACGGCCATGACCATGTAGCCGAGCTGCGACAACGTCGAGTAGGCGATGATGCGCTTGATGTCGTTTTGCTGGACGGCGATCAACGCCGCGAGCAGCGCGGTGAATCCGCCGATGTAGGCGATGACGTGCAGCGCGTCGGCGTTGAGCAAAAACAAAATGCGACAGAGCATGTAAACGCCGGCGGCAACCATGGTCGCGGCGTGGATGAGCGCGCTGACCGGCGTCGGGCCTTCCATGGCGTCCGGCAGCCAGACGTGCAGCGGAAATTGCGCGGATTTGCCCATCGCGCCGCAGAAAATCAGCAGACCGGCGATGGTGGCAATGGTTCCGAGCGCCGCCGGGTTGGCGACTAGCGTTTGTTGCAGCGCTGTGAAATTCAGCGAACCAAGTGCCGCCCACACGACCAGAATTCCCAGCAGGAAGCCGAAGTCGCCGAGGCGGTTCGTGAAGAAGGCTTTTTTCGCAGCGTCGGCAGCACTGGGTTTTTCAAACCAGAATCCGATGAGCAGGTAGCTGGAAACGCCGACGAGCTCCCAGAAGATGAACATCTCGATGAAATTGTTCGCCAGCACGATGCCGAGCATCGAGAACGTGAACAGGCTCATGAACGCGAAGAAGCGCGCCTTGCTCCGGTCTTCGTCCATGTAACCGTAGGAATAAATGTGGATCGCGCCGCCGACGCCGGTGACGACGAACATCATCATCTCGCTCAAGCGGTCGAGCTTCAGGCCGAAGTCAATGTTCAGGCCGCCGATGGACAGCCAGTTGACGGCGGGTTCGCCCGCAACCCAGCCGTTGGCCGCGATGAACGCGACGGTGGAAATGAAGCCGATGACAATCGCGCCGATGGAAATGAGCGCGCTCACGTTGCGATGTTTCAACGTGAACAGCGTGATGACTACCGCCGAGACAATCGGCAGGAACAGCGTCAGCCACGGTAAAATTTCGTATTTCATCCGAAAATCTTTAGACAGAATTAACAGGATTTTCAGAATTCAATTCTGAAGATTCCGATTTTGTTAATTCTGTAAATTCTGTCTGCATTTCAAAGCTTCATGCTCGTCAAATCCTCGACATGCGCGGTCTGGCGTTTGCGGTAGAGCGCCACGATGAGAGCCAGACCGACCGCCACTTCCGCCGCCGCCACGGTGATGATGAAGAACACCAGCACCTGGCCGTCGAGCTTGTCGTTGAACCGCGAAAAGGAAACCAGCGCGAGGTTGGCCGCGTTGAGCATCAGCTCCAGCGACATGTAAATCACCAGCAGGTTACGCCGCATGACGACGCCGAGCAGCCCCAGCGCGAAGAGCAGGAAGCTGACAACCAGATAATGTTCGAGTCCGACTTGCATGTTATTTCAAATCCTTTTTGCTCAACAAAATTACTCCGACCATCGCCACGAGCAGCAGCACCGAGACGACTTCAAAGGGCAGCACGTATTGCTTGAACAGCAATTGGCCGAGCGCGTTGGTGCCGCCTTCGAGTTGTGGCGCGGGCAGATTCGCACCCGGATTGGTCGTTCCCAACGCCTTCAGGGAAATCACCACGATGGCACCCACGGAAACCAATCCGCCAACAAAACCGAACATCTTGATTTTGCGCCGCTGTTCCTCCTTCAAATCCAGCAGCATTATGACGAAGAGGAACAGCACGATGACCGCGCCGGCATAGACGATGATCTGGACGGCGGCGAGGAAGAACGCGTGCAGCAGCACGAACAGCCCGGCCATCGAAATGATGGTCAGCACCAGAAACATCGCGCTCGTGACCGGATTGCGGCTGAACGGATTGGCCACGACCAGCACGCCGCACAACAGCGTCAGCGCCGCGAAGACGTAAAATAAAACGTCCGGCACCGCGCTTCCGCCAAGCAAGTTGTTGATGGCTTCCATTGCTGATTAAATTTTCACCGGAAAATTGTCCTGCGCCTTGGCTTCTTCCAGTTTGTGCTTCCATTTCTGGATGCCGCCGTGCGTGCCGCCGAGGGCGAGAAGCTTTTGCTTGTCGTAAATCATCTCGTCGCGGCTGTGGCCGGTGAGCGAATAGTCCTTCAGCAGGAAAATCGCCTCTTCCGGGCAGACTTCCTGGCACATTCCGCAGAAGATGCAGCGAAGCATGTTAATCTCGAATTCCGCCGGCATCTTTTCCGCGTTCGAGCGGTCGGCAAGCTTGCCGGATTCACCGGGCGGCGTGATGCGGATTGCTTTCGGCGGACAGACAAATTCGCAAAGCTGGCAGGAGACGCATTTCGTGTTGCCTTCCTGGTCCTTCACCAGATATGGCGCGCCGCGATAATCCGGCGGCACGGCCCATTTCTGTTCGGGGTATTCCATCGTGACCTTTTTGCCCTGGAACAGCGTGCGGTAGGCATGGCGGAGCGTGACCTTCAACCCGCCGGCAATCGCTGGCAGATAAAGCCGTTCCCAAAACGTCAACGGTTTGCGATTAACAATCATTTAGCTTTTCATCCACAAAATTATTGCCATCACCAGGATGTTCACCAGCGCCAGCGGCACGAACCGGCGCCAGCCCAGATCCATCAACTGGTCATACCGGAAACGCGGGAACATCCAGCGCACCCAGATAAACAGCACCATGAACACCAGCATCTTCACCAGGAAAATCAAAATGTGCGCGAGGCCGACGCCGAGCGTCGCCGCAGGTTGATCCAGTCCCCAGAACGGCAGTGTCCAGCCGCCGAAAAACAGCGTCACCATCATCGCTGACGACGCGACCATGTTCGAATATTCGGCGAGAAAAAACAGCGCGAATTTCATCGAGCTGTATTCCGTGTGGTAGCCGCCGACCAGTTCGGTTTCCGCCTCCGGCAAATCGAACGGCAGCCGGTTCGTCTCTGCAAACGAGGCGATCAGGAAAATGATGAAAGAGACCGGCGCGTAAAAAACCAGCCAGCCGTGCGCCGACTGCCAGCCGATGATCCGGCTCAAGTTCAGGTTGCCCACGATCAGCAGCACAGGAATCACCGACATGCCCATCGAAATTTCATACGAAATCATCTGCGCGCTCGACCGGATGCCGCCGAACATCGGGTATTTCGAGTTCGCCGCGTAGCCCGCGAGCACGATGCCGTAAACGCCGAGCGACACGATGCCGAAGGTGTAGAGGATGCCGACATTCAAATCTGAAATGACCATTTGTTGGTGGCCGATTTGCGAGCCGAACGGAATCACCGCCACGACCAGCATCGAGGGAATCACCGCAATGGCCGGCGCGAGAAAGAAATAAATCTTCCGCACGCCCGCCGGCGTGAAATCCTCCTTGAGCATGAATTTCAATCCGTCCGCCAACGGCTGGAAAATGCCGAGCCGGATCAATGCCGGTCCGACGACAGGAATGTATTTGGCAAACGGCGGCGCCGTGCGGTTCGGCCCGACGCGGTCCTGAATCCACGCCGAAATTTTCCGCTCCGCCAGCACCGCGTAAGCCACCATGCCCTGCACCACGCCGATGACGATGGCGATTTTGACGAGACTGAAGATGATGAAATTCCAGTTCATTTCAGATCTTCACCGTCACGCCGGTATCGCCAAGGCCCGACCAAGTCAGGCCGTTGAATGCCGAAACTTCCTTCGCCATTTGATTGAACAGACCTTCGATGGTCACAAAACCATTCTGGCCGGTGACATTATGAACGAGGTCATGCAAAAATTCCCACTCGGCGCGCGCATCGCCGGGCGCTTCCACAGCCTTCATGAATTTTTGGACGCGGCCCTTGGTGTTGGTAAACGAGCCGCGCTTCTCGGTGTGCGTGCAGCCGGGCAAAAGGTAATGCGCCAGCTTCGTCGTCGCGCTCGGCAAAATGTCGCTGACGATGAGCGTCTCCAGCTTGCCGAGCAAATCCGCGCCGATGCCGTGCTTCGTCATGTCTTCTCCGAAAATGATAAGCGTCTTGATTTTGCCGCTGGAAATTCCATTGGCGATTTGCGGCAGACTCGTTCCCATTTCCGTGAAACAAACTCCCGTGAGCCGCGCGCCATTCGTGTTCGGATTTTTGTCCGCGCTGACTAGCAGCTTGTCGCCTTCGCCAACGCGCGCGACGGAATCGCTGACCGCACCGAGCTTGGATTTCAATTTGGAAATCAGCCAAAGCTCCTCGTTCGTCTGCCGCGCCGAGGCGATAATCGCGACGGAACCCGCCGGAGCTTTTTTCAGCTTTTCGGAAATTTCATTTAGCGCCGCCGTCCAGGTGGATTTCTGTCCGCGCACCAAAACATCCTTCAACCGGTCGACTCGACCGATCCATTTGTAATTCAAGCGGCCGGTGTCGCACATCCACGGGCCGTTGACGGCGTCGTTTTCGCGCGGCGTGTAGCGCTGGATTTTTTCTTCGCGCGAACCGATGATGACATTACAACCCGTCGCGCAGCTTGTGCAAACGCTTTTGGTTTCCTTCAGGAACCAGACGCGCATCTTGAAACGAAAATCCTTCGACGTGAGCGCGCCGACGGGGCAGATGTCCACGGTGTTCAGCGTGTAATTGTTGTCGAACGGCATTCCGGGGAACGTCGCAATCGTGTTGTAGCTGCCGCGATTGATAATGCCCAGCGCGTCGTCGTGCGCAATATCGCGAGTAAAACGAATGCACCGCGTGCAAAGAATGCAACGCTCGGCGTCGAGCATGATGCGCGGGCCGAGATCAACGGCCTTCGGCTTGTGAACCTTCGGCTCGACGAAGCGGCTCGCGCTCTGGCCGTAATCCACGGAGTATTCCTGCAACTTGCATTCGCCGGCCTGGTCGCAAATCGGGCAGTCGAGCGGATGATTGATGAGCAGCGATTCCAAAACGCCTTCACGCATCTGCTTCACACCGGGCGTCGAGGTGTAAATTTCCATTCCCGGCGAAATCGGCGTGGCGCAGGAGATCGCCGGACGCGGCATTTTGGAGATTTTCGGCGTGCCGTCGGGATTCAAAATCGGTTTGCGGTCCGGGCCGAGCGCGGGCATGCCATATTCGACAAGACACATGCGGCAATTGCCGACGACCGGCAGCTTCGGATGATAGCAATAGTGCGGCACCTCTGTCTTTGCCAACTCGCATGCCTGAATCATCGTGGTCGGAACCGGTTTGCCGGAAATCGGATCGGCCATCGTCTTCGGCACTTCGATTTCGCGCCCGTCCACCTTGACCTTGATCTTTTCGACCGGAGGAGCGGACTTGATTTCAGTTGTGGCGGCGGATGGCATGGCAATCAATGATGTGCGGCGGCCAATGGCTTTGGTTCAGCGGGCGCGGCAATTTCTTTCGCGCGGCGCGCTTCATCGGCGGCGCCCTTGGCAACAAATTCGTCTTTGAACTTTGCGACAAAACTTTGCACCGGCCAGGAACAGGCTTCGCCAAACGCGCAGATCGTGCGGCCACCGGGAATGTTGTCGGCGATCTTCACCAGATAATCCGCATCGCTCGCGCGACCTTCGCCATGCGTGAGGCGGTGCAGCGTCTTGCTCATCCAGAGCGAGCCTTCGCGGCAGGGCGTGCACTGGCCGCAGCTCTCATGCGCGTAAAACTCCGAGAGATTTGCCAGCGCCTCGACGATGTCGGTGGAATCATCCATCACGATGATCGCGCTCGAGCCGCTCATCGAACCGGCGGCGGCAAGCGAATCGAAATCGTAAGGCAAATCCAGCATGTCGGTCTCGACCAAAACTTCCTTGCCCTCGGCGTCCTTTTTCTTGAGCTTGAACTTCTCGCCGGCCTTGAAAACTTTCGCGGACGAACCGCCGGGAATCACGGCCTTCAATTTGCGACCGTCGCGCAGGCCCCCGCCGAATTTCGGGTCGTTGATGAGTTCCCCGATGGTCGCCTTGCCGGTTTCGATTTCGTAGTAGCCGGGTTTTTTGACGTGGCCGCTCAAGCTGACGATGCGCGTGCCGGTGTTGTTTGGCGTGCCGAGCTTGGCAAATTCCGCGCCGCCCATCGCGACGATGTGCTTGACGTTGCAAAGCGTCTCGACGTTGTTAACAATGGTCGGACACATCCACAAACCAAGAATGGCCGGAAAATACGGCGGCTTGATGCGCGGATACGGCCGCTTGCCTTCGAGCGATTCAATGAGGCCGGTTTCCTCGCCGCAGATGTAGGCGCCCGCGCCACGATGAACGTGGATTTCCAAATCGTAGCCGCTGCCCAAAATGTTTTTGCCGAGAAAATTCTTCGCCCGCGCTTCCTTGAGCGCCTCATTCAAAATCTTCGCGCCGTCCACCATTTCGCCGCGGATGTAGATGTAGGCGAGATGCACGTCGTTCGCGAAGCACGAAATGGCCATGCCTTCGATCAACTGGTGCGGATCCTTATACATGATCTGACGATCCTTGAACGTGCCCGGTTCGGATTCGTCGGCGTTGCAAATCAGGTAAACCGGCTTGCCGCTCTTGCGGTCCACAAAGCTCCACTTGAGTCCGCAGGAAAAACCCGCACCGCCGCGTCCACGCAGGCCGGAGATTTTCACGTCATCGCGGATTTGCTCCTGCGGCGACAATTTTTTGCCGTCGGCCAAATCCTTCGGCTGGATGGCAAGCGCCTTCTTCAAATCGTTGTAGCCGCCATGGCGCAGATAGCATTCGATGTCCCGCGTGTAACCGGGTTCATCGGCATGCTTCAAAATCAGTTTGTATTCCTGCGCCATAGCAACTTGACTCTCAAATAAAATTCTCTAACCTAACTCGCCCCGTCTTGCCCGATGGTGTAACGGTAGCACAGCAGACTCTGAATCTGTTTGTCATGGTTCAAATCCATGTCGGGCAGCCAGTTCATTTGCAGGCCCCCACAATCTCGTCCGCTTTTTTGTGTGAAACGCCCTCGTAAAATGCGTCATTGCACATCATCACCGGTGCCGTGCCGCAACTGGCGAGGCACTCGACGAATTCAACCGTGAACTTCCCGTCTTGTGTCGTCTGCGGGCCGTGCGCGTGCGCATCCAGACCCAGCTTGTCGCAAAAATGCTGGTGCAACTCGTAGGCACCGCCCAGCGCGCAGCTCAACGTGCGGCATACCTTGAGTTGATACTTGCCCATCGGCTGCTGCCGGAGCATCGGGTAAAACGTCAAGATTTCAAAGACGTTGATCGGCTGGAGTTCCAGCTTTTTCGCCGTCCACTGGACTGCTTCCGACGAAATCCAGCCGAACTGCTCCTGGATGGCGTGCAACACCATGAGCGACGCGGCGCGCTTCACCGGATAGTGCGAAATCAATTCGCTCACTTCCGCTTCGAGCTGGGGTGTGGCTTGAAAGCTCATCGGTCGCATTCCCCCATTACAAAGTCGAGCGAACCCAAAATCGCCACGGTGTCGCTGATGAGCGTGCCGACAAAAATTTTCGGGACGATGCTCAAGTTCACAAAGCTTGGGGCGCGGATTTTCATCCGGTAAGGCGTGCCGCCGCCCTTGCTGTTGATGTAAAAGCCGAGTTCGCCCTTCGGATTTTCATGGCCGAAATAAATTTCGCCGGGCGGGCAGTTCACGCCTTCAGTGACGAGCATGAACTGATGAATCAATTCCTCCATGCTCGACAAAACCTTCTGCTTCGACGGCAGCGTGATTTTCCCATCGGCAACGTTGACCGGTTCGTTGGTCTTGTTGTCCGCGCCGCCGGGAATTTTTTTGATGCATTGCTCAAGGATGCGGGTGCTCTGGCGCATTTCTTCCATGCGGACGAGGTAGCGGTCGTAGCAATCGCCGACGGAGCCGGTCGGGATGTCAAAATCCAGATCCTTGTAGCAAAGGTAGGGCTGTTTCTTGCGCAAATCCCATTCGACGCCGCTGCCGCGCAGGTTCGGGCCGCTCAAGCCGTAGTCAATCGCGTCCTCCTTCGAGATCACCGCGAGGTCGCGCACGCGGTCCACCCAGATGCGGTTGCGTGTGAGCAGGGTTTCGAATTCGTTGAGCGCGGGGATGAA
>Ga0181537_10003662_pt1 | contig 13074 bp, 8 predicted proteins | sample PEATcosm2014_Bin_39_FD_119765 | JGI IMG/M metagenome (GOLD analysis project Ga0181537, IMG submission 119765) | Peatland microbial communities from MTU Mesocosm Facility, Houghton, MI, USA - PEATcosm2014_Bin23_10_metaG | ecosystem: Environmental > Terrestrial > Soil > Wetlands > Peat | place...
AAGGTGAGAACATTCTGCACTGTGAGCAGGTGGCCCATCTCTTCACGCGCCACGGCCAGGAACGATTCCTGCCATTGCTTGACCATCTTGCGGTGTTTGACCGGAATCTGGTCGCCGCCTAGGGAGTAGGCCGCATACAAGTACTGAACCATCAGCGCGTGTTCGAAGGCGGCGCCCAGATGCAGCAGCGTGATCAACTGGTCGTGCCACGTCATTTCTGGCCGCTTGTTGAGATGCTCCGGCAGCCGCTTTTCAGTATCCAAAGCCACTTTCTTTTTTGGCGCCATTCAATTTCCTTATTGGAATCGTTGCACGTCCGTGGCGGACACCTTCGGCTCCGCGCGATCGCGATTCGAACCTATCTTAGGTCCAAGAAGCTCGACGCATACTATACACGAACCGGGGCGATGCGGTCCTCGTCGATTCCGTTCGGCCGCATCATTGCGCCGCACAAATCAGCAGGCCTTTGCCGATGAGCCAACCGGTCAGGGCAAGCCCGGTTCCGATTGGAACCTGGTTCGACCATAGCAGCGCAATTTCCATCGGCTTCATGCCGGTGCGCAGCCTGCGAACCAGCGGGGGCAACTCGCAGCCGCCAACAAAGATCACGGGCCTTTCGAGAGAAGGATGACGCAATGCGGATTTCAAGGTTACAAACTCCCCTTCAAGGCAGGGCAATTCGACGAAGGTAAGGCGTGGTGACAAGGTCAGCGGCTCATCGGCAAAGTTACTCGCCGCGATCGGTTGCGCGGCTTCGACGGGTTCGCTCCTGGAAGCGCGCCGCCACCAGAACTCCGCGTTTCGACTTGCAGCCGCGGCACCGTAGTATTCGCCCGCCCATTGGCAATGGCGCTCCGACGCGTCCGCGAGACTCGACAGATAAAATTGCATGGCTGCTTCACTCGATTCCGGCTTTCGGAGCAGAGTGTTCACTACCACCGCGGCCGAGAGTGCTGTCTGGATGGCCTTTTGCACTCCGCTCGACGAAAGAGGATCGATTGCGAGCGCCGCATCGCCAACCTTGATGCTGTTATGGGTGACGCTTTGCTCATCTATATATGGTGTCGCATCGGCCGCCTGAATCGGCGAATCCAAATGGATGTCGCGGCAACCCGCAAGCAGACCGGAGCGTGCAACCAATTCCTGAAGTTGGTCCGGTGAATAAGTTCGAGGATCAACGAAGACCAATGTGTTGTAAGTGCCGTCCGGTATAGGAACGCCCCAATACCAACAATCTGAACCAGCCTCAATGCGGGGCCGCTTCGGGAGATCGGAACCTTCCCAGTAAGCGTAAAACGAAGTGGTTCGCGCGCCTGTCTGGCGCTTCCGGCCACGAGTTACAAATGACCGGCCGCTCGCATCCGCCAGAAATCGAGCATCGATGCAGATCGATGTTTCGCCTTGCTCAACACGAATCCGCCATCCATCGGCGAGTGTCGTGCAATCCCTAAAACTGGCTGGCTGAAGTACCTTCGCTCCGGCCGCTATGGCGTGCTTCAGCAGCAGAGTGTCAAATCTTCCGCGATCCACGAGCATGCCTCGGCTCTCAGGATCAATCCGTTCCCGAAGCTCCCCATCCCAATTCAGAAGGACAGACTCAACCGCCAAAGCGCCGGACTTCTCAAAAACATCGCCAGCACCGATTGACTCGAGGAGCGGACGCACGCCCGGAGTCAAGGATTCACCGAGATGTTTTCTGGGAAACGCAGCCCGCTCGACAAGCACAACGCTATTGCCCAGGGCGGCAAGGCGCGCTGCGAGCGTGCTCCCGGCCGGTCCACCCCCAACAACGCACACGTCGGCGCGAATCGTATTCACAACGTCCTCGGACGCGAAAGGTTTGCGCCGTGCGACCGGAGCATGGCTCTCGTGAGCTTAGGCTAACAGAACTCCAGAGTTCGTCTTATTGGCGCATTTATACTTCCATCTCTTCAAAGGTTGCAGGCGCGCGCAGCTGAACTCCTGACGGGTGTATGAGCGGAGCTTTGCGGCTGTATGCTTTAGGTATGCCGTCGGAACGCCAGACCAGGTATGAGGATTTCCCTGCCACGGACCCTGAGCGTCCGGAAGCACTTCTGCCCATCGGCACAATGCTTGGACCTTACCGGATCGACGAACATCTTGGGTCGGGCGGGATGGGGGCGGTGTACAAGGCGCAGGATACTCGGCTCCAGCGGCATGTTGCCATCAAGGTGATTCCCGCCAGAAACTCCAGCCCCGTTCTTGAGGCGGCACTGCTGCGCGAGGCGCAGTTGACCTCCTCGCTCAGTCATCCTGGAATCGTGACCATATACGACATTCTCTTTCAGGGCGGAACCACCTGCATTGTGATGGAATTTGTGCAGGGACGGCCGCTGCAGCAGTTGATTCCCGAAGGTGGTATGGTCATCGACCGTGCTCTTTCGATGGCGACTCTCATCGGAAATGCGATCACCGCCGCACATGCGGCAGGCGTAGTCCACCGGGATTTGAAGCCAGCCAATATTCTGGTCCGCGACGATGGACAGATAAGAATCCTCGACTTCGGACTTGCGAAAGTTTCGCGCCCATTCACCCCAGACGGTGAGACGCAAACCACGGGATTCTTCGACGGTATCACCGTCGGCACCATGGGCTACATGGCGCCGGAGCAGGCCCGTGGCGAAGATGTGGACGAACGCGCGGATATCTTCTCATTTGGAGTGATCCTTTATAAATTGCTCACCGGCAGGCTGCCCTTCCATGGCACAAACGCATTGGCCCTGCTGCACGCAATGCAGACGGTGGATCCCGACCCGATGCGCGAAGTGAGGCCGGAGATTTCAGCGGCGCTCGAACTGGTTGTATGCCGCGCCCTTGCCAGGAAGGCAGCAGATCGATACCAGACAATCCCGGAGATGCTGGCGGATTTGAACCCTGCGTCTGGGAAGTCGATGACCTCCTCAGCGCCGGCTAAGACTGCGGATGTGCATACGATTGCGATTTTGCCTTTGGTCAATATCAGCCCCGACCCGGAGAACGAGTATATCTGTGACGGGCTGGCCGAGGAATTGACCAACGGTTTCACGCAGATTCCGGGCCTGCGCGTTGTCTCGCGGACTTCCGCGTTCCAGTGCAAGGGAACCAACGCGGACGTGCGAGAGATTGGCCGTCGTCTTGGAGCCAGCCTTCTGGTGCATGGAAGCCTTCGCCGGTCGGGCGCGAGCATTCGCCTGACCATGCAACTAAGCCAAACAAGCGAGGGATATCAAATCTGGTCCCAGCGCTTCGATTCGCAGGTTACCGACTTGTTTGCGCTCCAGGATGAACTGACCGCCGCGGTGCTTGAAAAGCTGTGCACGCAATTGGGTGCAAGATTCCCCGAGCTGGAGGCGGTGTCGAAAATACCCTCTCCGGAAGCCTACGATCTCTATCTGCAAGGGAGGTTCGCTTTCAATCAGGAAACGCCGGAGGGATTTGAGCGGGCTCTGGATCTGTTCCTGCGCGCGACGGCTGCCGATGCGACGTTCGCTCCCGCCTTGATTGGAATCGCCGAGACACATATGCGGCTTGATTGGTACGGGCTCGAACCGGCATCGGAAGCAATGCCGGCCGTCCGGTCTGCCCTGACGGCCGCGCTGCGGTTGCAACCTGACTCCGTCGCCGGCCTATGCGATCTCGCCATTACACAAGCGGGCTGGGATTGGGACTGGGTCGCCGCCGGCAAGACTTTCAATCGCGCGATAGCCGCAGGCGCCGGCCTCGCTTCCGTACACTTCCACTACGCGTTGGACTTCCTTACACCGCGCGGCCGCCTCGATGAAGCTCTGCGCGAACTTCGCCAGGCTCTCCGTCTTGACCCTCTCTCTCCCATTGTCCATACAGCTGTTGGCGGGTGTCTTTACAGAATGAGGCGATGGAATGAGGCTGAGGAGACTCTGCGCGGCACCCTGCACGCGAACCCTGAATTCGGGCATGCGCACTGGTCGCTGGGTCGCGTACTCCTCGAGCAAGGCCGTTCAGAAGAAGCCCTCGCCTGCTTCGAGCACGCGCTTCAGGCGATGGGGCAGATTCCCGCCGCACTGGCTGAAGTTGGCTATTGCCATGCACGCATGGATCACCGCGACCTGGCTCTGGCAACGCTCCACCAATTGCAGCAACTCGGGAAGGAGGGGTGGGTTTCGCCACTCAATTCAGCTCTGGTACACGCCGGCCTCGGAGATCACGATGCCGCGATTGCATGCATCGAAGAATCCTATGAAAAGCGGATTCGTCAGTTGGTCTGGATCAATGTCGATCCACGATTCGACGGTTTACATGGTAAGCCTGCGTTCGAGCAGCTCATCGCTCGACTGGGCCTCGCGCCATGAGCGGCCTGGGCTCCGCGCGACACCGAGTCAGTTGACTTCTGCGCGATATCGCCCGGTAATCGAGAAAGTATTTGTACCTCTCCCCGATTGAATATGCTTTGTGGGGTATTCCAACCGATAGAAAATGGGCGGCGAACTCAGAGGCGCCATCCGATTCGCGATCGGGCCAGGTTTTGTTCTCCACGAACACTTCACAGGCCAACCTGCATGCCGATTTTCCCTTATAAATTGCATCTACTCAGATGTACTATCGTCTGAATGGCTCACGCGGAAATCAATGCGACGGCTCCAGAATCACCGCGGACGCAGCAGCGGCTCTCCGCATTGCGTCACGATTTGCGCACTCCATTCAATCAGATCATCGGTTATGCGGAGATGGCCCAAGAAGAAGCCGAGGACCGGAATGCAAAACCGCTGCAACACGCAGTGACGCCCATCATCGCCGCCGCACGCGAAATGCTTGCGGCCATCGATGAACTGCTAAGCGGCGAGCCTGACCGGATTAGCCCGGCACACCTGGCCGCAGCCCGCGAGCAACTCGCTCCCCGGCTTGAAACACTACGCGCGAACACGGATGTAGCAGGACAAGTGGCGGAAACAACGGAACTTGCGGATGACGCCAGGCAACACCTGCAGAAGATTCAATCCGCCCTTGAAAAGCTCGACAATCTGCTGGCTGCGATGCCGGCCTGGCATGACGCGCCCAAAGAAGCCGGACAACCAATAACCGCGTCAGGCGCACCGGTGTTATCGGCACAGGTTTCGCAGCCGGAAACATCGAGCGCTATCAACCAAAAGCCGGTCGCGCAAGAGCCGGTCGTAAAGGAGCCGATCGGTCAAGGCAAAGGGTTGATCCTGATCGTGGACGATCAGGAAGATAATCGTGAACTGCTGGGCAGTCGTCTCCATCGGGAAGGATTCCAAACCGAGACAGCCGCGAGCGGACGCGAGGCTCTTGACCTTTTGAGAACCTTACCGATCGATCTTGTCCTGCTGGACGTGATGATGCCGGGAATGGACGGCACGGAAGTGCTTAAAACCATCAAGCGGGACCCAAAGCTATCCGCCGTGCCGGTGATCATGCTGTCCGCTTTGGACGAGATTGAGCGAGTGGTGCAATGTATCGAAGGCGGAGCGGAGGACTATCTTCCAAAACCCTTCAATCCGGTTCTGCTTCGCGCGCGCATCGGCGTCGCGCTTGAACGCAAGCGCCTGCACGACGAAGACGCGCGCAAACGGGACGAGCTTACGAGGGCGCTTGCGGAGTTGACCGTTGAACGAGAAAAGGCGCGGCGGCTGCTGTTGAACATTCTGCCGGAACGCATTGCGGACGACCTGCAGGATGGCCATTGCCCACCGATGTACTTCGAAGATGCAACGATCTGCTTCACTGACTTTGTGGGCTTCACATTGTCTACGGAAAGCATGCCCGCCGAGCAGGTGGTTGAAGAGCTGCACGCGTATTTCACCGCGTTCGACCATGTGATGGAGCGTTATGGTCTGGAAAAGCTGAAGACGATCGGTGACAGTTACATGTTTGCCAGCGGTGTTCCCAAGCGCCATCCGGCCAACCCGATCAACGCCGTTCTGGCGGCGTTCGAACTGGCCGAGGAGGTAAAACGTCTATCTCAGCGAGCCGATGCGCCGGGCTGGGAGCTGCGCATTGGCCTGCATACCGGCCCTTTGATCGCGGGAGTCGTGGGTATTCGCAAATTTGCATTTGACGTGTGGGGCGATTCAGTCAACGCCGCTTCCCGCATGGAGAGTTCAGGCAAGCCCGGTTGCATTAATATTTCCGACCGGACTTATGCGCGGGTGAAGGATTTCTTCGTCTGCGAGCCACGGGGCAAAGTGATGACGAAGGACAAGCGGGAGGTGGATATGTACTTTGTTCGCGGCGCACAGCCAAGCCTGGTGGCTGACGGGACCTTCAAGGCGTTCTCGCGCCGTTATAAGCTCTATTTTTCAGAAGAGCCGCCGTCGTTTCCGCAGGTTCTGCTCGCAGGGAGCACAGTCACCAAAGCCGATTGATTATCGCGTATTCAGGAGTGCCGTGATTTTTTCCAGAAGCCTGGGCAGATCAACCGGCTTGGTGTCGTAATCGTTGCATCCCGCGGCCATCGCCTGATCGTAGTCTGAAGCCATGGCATTTGCGGTGAGGGCAATGATTGGAATGCGAGCGGTAGCTGATTGGGCGCGGATGGCGCGCGTCACGTCCCACCCGCTCATGTCTGGAAGACTGACGTCCATCAGGATCAGGTCCGGCGTTTCACTGGCTGCCATGCTGACGCCGCTTGCCCCGTCCTCAGCCATTACAACTTCGTAGCCTTTGCGCACCAGCCGGCGCGACAGCATGTCGCGGTTCATTTCGTTGTCTTCCACCAAGAGGATTTTCACAAGGACTCCTTTGCTGCGCTCGCTTGCCGCGAGCGATCCAATGAACTTGATGAACTTATTGAGGCGGGGCGGGCGGGATTGCCGTAGCGGGGGGCATGGCGCTGGCCGGGTCCAGCACCGTGAGAGGCAGCAAGACTCGAAACTCCGAACCGACGCCCGGAGTGCTCTTAACCGTGATGGTTCCACCCATCATCTCAGTAAAGCTTTTTGAGATCGAGAGGCCGAGACCCGTGCCGCCGAAGCGGCGGGATGTGGATGACTCCGCTTGCGAGAATGGCTTGAACAGCCGCGACAACTGTTCGGGAGTCATTCCGATTCCGCTGTCGCGAATGGCAAAGGATACACCGGGTTCTCCATGCGGACCTGGCTCGAGAGCGACAGCGAGCTCGACCTTACCGTCTTTAGTGAATTTGCAGGCATTTCCGAGCAGATTGAACAGGATTTGACGCAGTTTGACGTTGTCGGCATACATGGTCTGATGACCCGCATCGCTCAAGAGGACGATCTGATTCCGATTGTGCCTGGCAAGCGACTGGCTCAACGCCAGCACGTCTTCAGCAGCTTTTTGCAAAGAGAACTTCTCGAGGTAGAGGGTGGTTTTGCCGGCTTCAATCTTGGAAATATCCAGGACCGCATTGATGAGCGTGAGCAAATGATGGCCGGCGGTATGAATTTTGCGAAGATCGGCAAGGTAGTCGGGGCGCCCATCTTCTTCCGCCTGTTCCTGCAACATTTCGCTGTAGCCGATGATCGCGTTAAGTGGCGTCCGCAGCTCGTGGCTCATGTTGGCGAGGAATGCGGACTTTGCATCGTTGGCGGCTTCAGCGGCCAGCTTCTGCTCAGCGAGTTCGCTCTTTTGCCGGTACAGGTCTTCCATTGCCTCGACGAGCTTGAAGCGGGTGAGGTAGGCATTGGAGTGGTAGCGGATCCTGGCGATCAGTTCCACTGGAGCCGGCAGCTTTACCAGATAGTCGTTTGCGCCCAGGAGGAACGACTTGGCCTTCGTCTCCGCATCTTCCTTCGACGACATGACAATGACGGGCACATCCGCGGTTGCCGGGGAAGAACGAAAACGCTGGACCATCTCCAGACCATCCACATCCGGCATCACCAGGTCCTGAAGAATGACGGTAGGTCTTACCCTCTCCGCTTCCCGGAGCGCGATCTCGCCGGATTGAAAGAAATGAAAATCGATGTCCGGCTGCGGCTGCAACATTCTGCGCACAGCCTCGCCAATAATGCGCTGGTCGTCCACCAGCAGGACTTTGATGCTGGGCTCGGTGAGGGCAATAGCGGAGACCGCCGGTGTGGTCATTTGTCACCTTAATCGATGAGCTTTGCTGGAAGCGCTAGGGATGTGTAGCCAGGGAGGATTGGGTTTGCGTTGGTTGTGTGTGGGTTTTGGCGAAGATGGCGTTGCGGATGCGGGGGCCGATGGACTCGATGGGAAGGATTTCCGCGGCGGCCTTGAGATCGGCGGCGGCTTTGGGCATGCCGTAAACGATGGAGGAGGCGGCATCCTGGGCAATAGTGAATCCGCCGGCGTTGCGCAGGGCAAGCAGGCCTTCAGCGCCGTCGCGGCCCATGCCGGTAAGCAGGACGCCGATGCGGGCCGCGCGGTGCGGCTGGGCGAGGCTGGCGAAGAGCACATCGACGGACGGACGGTAGGCGGTGTCGCGCGGGTTGGGCGTGTAGCTGAGAAAGCAGCCGCGGGCCTCGTTTTGTTCATAGATAAGGTGGCCGCTGGCGCCTGCGATCCAGACTCCGCCCTGGGTTAGCGGCTCGCCGTTTCGCGCGATGCGGACAGGCAGCGCGGAGTGGTGCTGCAGCCAGGTGGCGAGGCCGGGAGCGAACTGCTCGTCGACGTGCTGCGCCACGAGGATGGCCGCGGGGAAGTCCGCGGGCAGGTGCGAGAGTATCACCGACAGCGCCTGTGGGCCGCCGGTGGAAGCGCCGATGGCGACAATCGGCAGACAGGGAGCGGCTTGCAATTGGGTTGAGACCGGACGGGACTGGGATGGGGCGGGCTGGGCCTGAGTGGGTTGGGCTGTGTTGGAGGGGGCCAAGTCTGTGCGGAGGGGCGCGGTCTGGGGGTCAACGAGACGCGCGACCGTGCGCAGTTTTTGCCGCAGCGGTTCGGCGCCGCTCATGTCTCCGCCGGGGCCGAGCCTGGGAGTGTTGACGGCATCGAGCGCGCCATGTCCCATGGCTTCGAAGACATGGTTGCGGTTGCCGACCGTGGTTGCGGTGACGACGAGGATGACGCAGGGTGTGGACTGCATAATGCGGCGGGTGGTCTCCGCTCCGCCGATGCCGGGCATGATGAGGTCCATGAGAATGATGTCGGGTCGCGAGGATGCGCAGAGGCGGACGGCCTCCTCGCCCGAGTAAGCAGTCCAGAGCAGTTGGAACTCTGGCATTTCAGCCAGGATGCGGCGAAGGACTTCAGCGGCGATCCTGGAGTCGTTGACGATGGCGACGTTCATGCCACGCCCCCGGCGCCGGCTGAGCTTTGGTTGGCAGGGCTGTTTCCGGCCGTTGCGCTGTTGCCGGTCTGTGTAGGAGGCTCAGCGGCAAGGGGCTCCGCGGCGCCGATCAGGTCGACGACGGCCTGACGAAAGGCATCGTTCTCGAAGTCGGCTTTGGTCAGATAGCGGTCGGCGCCAGCATCGAGGCCGCGACGCCGGTCTTCTTCGCGGTCCTTGTAAGACAGGATGATGATGGGCAGGCGCGCCAGGCGCGGACTCTTGCGGACCTTGACGACGAGCTCGATTCCGTTCATCTGGGGCATGTCGACATCGCTTACAAGCAGATCATAGTCGTTCAGGCGCAACAGGTTCCAGGCCTCCTGGCCGTTCTGCGCGGTGGTGACAGTGTAGCCGTCGCGGACGAGGAGACGGCGCTCCATTTCCCGGACGGTATGCGAGTCGTCAACAATCAGGATGTGGGGCGCAAGCGAAGCGTTGTGCGGCGCGGCAGTGGTTGTGGAGCGGCCGAGGGCAGTCTGGATGAGATCTTCCATATCCAGAATTAGCAGGGGAAGGCCATTTTCATCGAGAGAGGCAGCGCTGACGCCTGGGACTTTGCCGAGACGGCGATCGAGGCGGCGGACGGGCAGTTCGATCTCGTCTACGAGGCGGTCGACGGCGAACGCGATGCCGCCGGAGATCAGCATGGGAATGGACCCGCTATGCAGTGGAGTAGTGGTGAGTCCGAGTAGAGCGCCAAGAGCTACGACGGGCAGTGTTTGGCCGTTGAAGTCGATGGTCATTGTTGGTGTGCCGGCATCGGTGATCTGCCCATTTGCGGCGGGGACGGTTGAGGCCGGAGCGTCTATAACGGGAGTTGTTATCAACGGGGCCGCTACTGCCGGTTCCAGGTGGGCGACACGGTCGATGCGGACCAGCGGGACGGCGTAGAACTCCCCTTCGACCTGGAGGCGAATGACTTTGATGACGGAGCGGGTGACCGGCAATGTAAGGCGGAAAGCCGTGCCCGAGCCGGGTTCGCTGGTGACGGTGACCGAGCCGCCGGCCTGCTGCACCATCGATTGCACAACGTTGAGACCCACGCCGCGGCCGGAGACGGTGGAGACGGCCTCGCGGGTGCTGAAGCCGGGCAGGAAAAGGAATTCGAGCAGCTCGCTGTCGGAGAGTCCTGCGGCGGTTTCCGGCGTGACCATTTTGCGTTCAAGGATGCGCTGGCGCAGTTCCTCACGATGGATGCCGCGACCGTCGTCGCGGACGGTAATGACGAGGCGGCCGTTCTCGTGGCGGGCGTGGAGGCGCAGATGAGCCTCGGCGGGTTTGTTGGCCGCAATGCGCTGGGCGGGCGTCTCGATGCCGTGGTCGATGGCGTTGGTGATGAGGTGGGAGATGGGCGCTTCAAGGCGCTCAAGAATGTCGCGATCGACGCGGGTACGCTCGCCCAGGATTTCGAGGTGGACGGATTTGCCCAGGTCGCGGGCCGTGTCACGAACCAGTCGGATAACACCGGTGATGCCTTCGGAAAAAGGACGCAGTCGGCCGGCGAGAACGGTGCGGTGAAGCCGCTCGGAGGTTCGCTCGTTGGCCCTGAAGATCGAGTCGAGATCCGCGATGTGGGCAGCCAGGCTTGTGGTTTGGCGGTCGATTTCGCGCTCAGCCGCGGCGCATGATGCCGGTGTGGCTGCCGGGTCCTCAAGCTGGCGCAAGGCACGGGCAATGGCGCGCTGGTAGCGCTGGAAGAAGTCGCTCTGCGCGGCCAGTTTACGCGAGACGACGAGCGTCTCCGAGGCCAGCGAAAGTATCTGGTCGAAGCGGCCAGCGGCGATACGCACGAAGCGCTCAGAGGCGTCGCTGCTCTGGCGCGAATGCCGAGAGGAAGCCTGCCCAAAGATGTCGTCGTCCTGTTCGGAATGCGTGGAGGCCAGTTGACCGGCGGAAAGTGGCGGGGCCGGTGGGGCCGCTTGCGTGTTCGGCTTCAGAATTGGCCCGGCCGGCGGGGGCTCGAGCGGTTTGGGTGGGTTGGATGGAGGGGCGGCAAAGGCGGCGGCCAAAGCCTCGATAGCCGCCGTATTGGTTTCAAGCCAGGCCGCGGTCTCCGCTTCCGGTACGGATTGCAGGCGCGCCAGCCAATCGGTGGCCGTAAGCATGCGGTCGACATCCCTGGAATTAAGCGCCTTGCCAGCCTGCGCGGCGACGAAGCGGTCCTCCATGGCATGAGTGAGGTGGACAATCACATCGAGACCGATGATGCGGGCCGCGCCTTTGAGTGAATGCGACGCGCGCATCAATGCTTCCAGGCTAACGGCCGTGGCTGCGCCTAACTCAAGATGAAGGAGCTCGGCCTGCAGGACGCGAACCTGCTCCTCCGCTTCCAGGCGGAATAGGTCGAAGAGCGAGAAGTCTTCCAGTCCGCTGCTCATGGGTGTTGTCCGCTTGAGTATTCCCCTTATGGTCTGAGCTTATCGTCGTACATGAAATCAGGCTGTGGCCAGTGTGATCTGGCGGAAGAGTACCTCATGGTCGAGAAGATGAAAAATTCCTATATTGCGTTGGCTGGAGTTGTCTGAGCCGGTCTTATATGAACTGGACTCATCTAAGCCGGACTGGTCCAAAGCGACTTTGCCGGGCGTTGCGTTGTCGTAGAAGCTGCCTTTGAACCAGTGGGCGGCAATCGGGGCGGTCGGGGCTGCGGAGTGGGCCGGCTGCTGGTCGCCGAGGATCCGAATGCCGAGAACGCCGTCGATGGGGCAGGCCCAGCGGACGCCGGGCGACTCTTCGAGAATAAGCATGCGCGCCGCGCCGGTCTGCTTCTCCTCCGGTTCTTGGGGAATGTCGAGCAGTTTTCGAAGAGAGCAGCAGGGAAGGATGTCTCCGCGAAAGGCGGCCAGACCGAGAAGGACCGTTCCGCTTCGATGCGGGATGCGGGCGATGTGCAGGATGGGCGCGACGGCGGAAGCGATGCGCGTGGGGAGCGCGAGGCGCAATTCGCCGAGTTGAAACAGCAACGTGGAACCAGTGTGGCGCGGCGGGTCGGTGGGCCGGTCGGCGATGAGCGCGCGCAGTTCGTCACGGTAGCCGGGCGGAAGAGGGCGATCGAAGAGGTTGGATTTTCGGGGAAGGAAGTCGACGGGTTGGCTCACGCAGTCTCCTTCCACGGTGCCGTGAGTTCTTCTGACGTTTTGGTGGGTGAACTGCTGGATGAAGCGGGGATTTCCGCAGCGAGGCGATTGCGGAGAATGCGGTCTGCGAGCGCGCGGCGGAGACGCGGATTCGGAACTTTAATCCACAGTGTGGCCAGGAGTTCAAGCGCGGGAAGATATTCCGGGTCGATGTATAGCGCCTGACGGCAGCGGCGTTCGGCCTTGCGTGGGTCACCGTGCAGGTGATGCTGTAGGGCGCTCTGGTAGCAGCTTTCTGCAGATGGGACCGGGTGTTTGGCGGCGGTGGAATGAGTTGCCGGCGCCGGGGCTATGGCAGCCTGGGCGAGATTTGGTTCGAGATTGGGTGTTGGATGGCGCGCAATGAGTTCTTGTTGCCGGGTGTTGTGTTCCAACGTTAGAGGAGCATCGGTTTCGGTAGAAGCCAGGGCCACCGGAACGCGGTGCGTGTAGGCGAAGGAAGCAGCGGGCTTGAGGGAAAGAAAAACGGCGTTCAGTTCTTCCACGCGGTCCGCCGTGCCGATGACGAGACGGCCCCCTGGGACCAGCGCCCCGGCAAGCGACTGCGCGAGAACAGCACGCGCCTGCGGACGCAGATAGATGAAGAGATTGCGGCACAGGATGAGGTGATACGGCCCGCCTGTTCCGGATGGGCCCATTTCGGCCCGGCTAGTTACCGTCCGGCCTGCCTTGCCCCTGTCTGCG
>Ga0181537_10003664_pt1 | contig 13073 bp, 20 predicted proteins | sample PEATcosm2014_Bin_39_FD_119765 | JGI IMG/M metagenome (GOLD analysis project Ga0181537, IMG submission 119765) | Peatland microbial communities from MTU Mesocosm Facility, Houghton, MI, USA - PEATcosm2014_Bin23_10_metaG | ecosystem: Environmental > Terrestrial > Soil > Wetlands > Peat | place...
CGATGCCGCCACCCGGCGGCGCCGCGAAGTACGGGCCCGGTCCCGGGCCGTACAGCGCCGGTCCGTAGACCGGCTGGTTGCCCCAGCCCCAGAAGGGGTGGTGTGCGTGCCCCGGTCCGCCCGGCCGAGCCGTGGCGAGGTGCACGTGCCCCGGCGGGAAGCCGCCGTGGTGAGGATGATTCCGCGGATGCAGCGGATGCTCCGGAGGCAGGAGCGAGGCTCCACCAGCCGGGACAGGCGCCGGTGCGCCCGGATGGGTCACAGCCGGTGCGGATGCCGCCTGCCCTGTGGCGTAGCGCGATGTGCCAGCCAACCCCTCCAGGAGGTCGTTGTACTGACCGAGCGCGCCGGTGTTGAACTGGTGGGACATGTTCGGGTCTCCGCGGGCAATCAAACTCACCACGGCACTATGCCGAGGCGCTTTGGGTGCGCGGCCGACCAATCGGACGCGCACCCGGTGTGGCCGCTCAGTACGCCGGAGCGGGCATCTCGCTCACGACGTAGCGGGCCGGGCCCACTCCGCCGGAGCCGTAGCCAGCCACGTTGCCGTAGCCGGTCTGCGCGTGCTTGCCGGGCGCCATGTGCGACCGGTTCTGGCGGCCGAGGCTGTGGCCGAGCGTCGCGAGCCATGCGGCGAGCGCGCCCGTGCCGAGGTTGTGCGCGTCGCGGCTGTACTTGCCGGCCCAGTCGGACCAGCCGAGCGCGTGGAAGGCGACCGCTGCGCCGAGGCTCAGCGGGACGCCCATGATCTTGAACTCCTCGCCGTCCTCCGAGTACGCGGCATCCACGTACGAGAAGCCGAGGGTTCCGAGAGCGACCTCGAAGAGGGCCGCGACTTCGCGGTTCCTCTCCTTGCCCTTCTCCATGATGCGGGTGAGCGTCGACTCCTTGCGGGCGACGTCTCGTGCCAGTTGCTGCATCGTCTCGTCGGTCAGATACGCCATCGTCAGGCCTCCGGTGCATCTCCGCGATCGTGCGGAGGGCTCCACGTACGATGCAGCCTTTTCGGCATGCATGTCAAAAGCAAAACGAACACAACTTGTACGCTTACGAATTGTATGCACGGTTAGGTGCACGGTTTGCTGACGTACTTGCTGACCGATTCGCTTGCACGTCGTACGACCTTGGATGTACGAATAGTTCGTGGCGACGAAAAAAGTGATGCCGAAGAGGCCCAAGATGGGGATGCGAAAGCGCGCGTGGCAGGTCACGCCAGCGCAAGACGACGCCCTGGACAAGCACGCTGCGGACCTCGGGATCAGCAAAAACGAACTCGTTCGTCGCGTGCTCGACGAGTGGCGCATCGCGCTCGATGCACGGCAACAGGGAAAGGCGAATCCATGACTGTCGACCTGGCGAACGTACGACTTCTCATCGCGAGCCCGGCGTATAACGGGGTGTCAAACAACTACTTCCACGCGACGCACAAGCTTCGCTCCGCCCTCAACAAGGACGGTGTCTTCAGCAAGTTCATCACTGTCCCTGGCGTGCCCGTCGACGCCGCGCGCGACACCATCGGCAACGGGTTTCTCGCTCTCAGCCGCACGTCCGACGGCTTCTCCCACTGCCTGATGGTCGACAGCGACATCGGCTGGGAGGTCGACACCGTCTACAAGATGATCCGTCGCAACGTGGACTTCGCCGCGGCAGCGGCGCCGCTACGGCGAGTCAACTGGGGCGCGGTGGATCGTGCCGCCAAGCAGGGAAAGACGGCGCCGGAGAAGCACGCGGCCATCTTCACCGCGAACCTCATCGAGGAGGGCGGCGTCAAGAAGATGAAGCTCGACGAGCACGGGTTCATGCCGATCGAAGAGACCGGCGGCGCGTTCCTGCTGCTCAAGCCCGCCGTCTTTGCGGCGATCCATGCGGCCAATCCGCAGCTCGTCTACAAGCGCATCGACGGGATGGAAGAGTGCCAGTTCTTCCGGCCCGACATCATCGACGGACGGCGCTGTGGCGAGGACATCGCCTTCCAGAAGCGCTGGCGCAAGACGGGAGGGCAGATCCATTTGCTCGTCGACGCGCCGCTCACGCACGAAGGCCCCTTCACCTTCAGCGGCAACTACCGCGACATGACGTCGCTCGGTCAGTAGCCGTCTCGGGCTCGTCCACACGGGAAATGCTTTCCCGTGTCAACAACTTTTGCAACGGACACAGCCCTTTCACGCTAGAGTGCGAGACACGGTCCTCAATGAGTTCGACCATCTCCATCCTGCCGCGGCTTCGACAGCAGACCATCGTTCGCGCCATCGCTTCCTGCGACGAGCACGACTTCGGGACGCCTGCCGGCAGGAGCCGAATCGTCTCGAACGTCACGCGCGCGCTCGTCACCTTCGAGCAGCGCTTGAGGGTCCCAGGCGTCCCGCCGCTGTCTGCCAAGGGCATCGAAGCGATGGTGCGCGTCGCGATGGCCGACATGCTCGCGACGAGCTGCGCGTAGCTTCGCCTACGGCTGGGCGGGGCTGTCGTCCGTGATCTCGCGAACCACGTAGGTCCAGTTAGGTCTGCCGACGACGTAGCCGAGCTTTGCGAAAGACCAGGCCGCATCGAAGCTCGCGAACTCCGCGCGTACCCAGCGACCTTGCGCGGCCGCAGGCGCGCTATCGATGGACGCCTGCGCCCACGTCGGCTGACAGTTCTGCGCGTCCGCCTCGGAGGGAGTGACCCACACGCCGAACTTCGCTGGAGGCACGGCGACGAGAGGCTCCGACAGATCGAGATGCGGCTCGACGCGTCGCAAGACGTCGAGAATACGCAGCTCGGTCTCGGTGTAGCTCGACTTGACGAGGATGAGCGCGCCGATCTCGACGAGCGCCGACTGCATTCCGTCGAGCCGAACCTTCTCTGGGGTGATCTTCACCGGCGTGTCCTCTGTGGCGATCTTCACCGGTGTGTCTTTCGTCACTGGCACTGGCTGCTCCTCTCTTCGTCCTTCAAAACCTTGCAACCCTCGAAGAACGCGACGTACTCGTCGTGTTCCTTCTTGCCGAGCCCGTAGGCGAGGTGGCTCAGGTTGATGACGCCAATCTTGAGCAGCTCGTAGGCCTCGGGTGTTTCCTTGACCCGCACCGTGACGGTCATGACGTCGCCCGCAGCCAACGTGGAGAGCAGGAATGAACTCAACGTCGCACCATCCTCAGCGCTGATCGCGCCGAAGGCCAGCTCGCCAGCTAGCTCGCTGCGCCCTGCGATCGAGATCGATTCGAGCAGCACGCCGCCGACTTCGCGACGGACGTTCGCGACGATCCGATCGAAACGCGTCGGCGTCTCGGCCTTGAAGTTTTGCGTGTAGACGCCCACCGCACGAGGCACCGCAACGCGCCAGCCGAAGGCCTCGACCCGAGGAGGCGCCTTCGGTTCCGTGAGCTTGGCCCACGGATGATCCTTTGACTGCGGTTTCGTCATGGCTCGACTCGATTATACCACCCGCTCGACACGTCAATGCGATCGGTGCACGGCCACGCGGATACGCTACGTTCGGACGGGATGGGCAGTCGTCACCGCGAGTTCATCACCGACGAGCAGGGCCAGCGCATGCAGGTCATACGACCGAAGGACCCCAAGCTTGCCGTCGAGATGGCGCTCCAGGCGCACGCCAAGAACGACACAGCGCTCTTCGCGCGGCTACCCGCACTCGTCGAGGACGCAGCGGGCGAGCCCCAGTACATGGGTCTTCTCGCACGACGGGAGAACGGCACGCACTGCATCGTCGATGACGACGGCAAGTTCGTGGCCGAGCTGGCACCCGGCGATAGCTTCGTGACCGGGTTGAAAGACGTCGGCTCAGGCTGACGTCTTCGCCGTCGTCGACTCGGATGCCGTGACCTCTGCGTGCGTCTTCAGGCCGATGCCGATGCCACGAGCACGCCGCATGCGCACCTGCTCCTTGGCCTCCACGAACACCGCGCCGAGCTTGAGCGCCAGCTCACGGCGTGACGGTGTCAGATCGTAGTGCGGCGCCAGCGGATGCTCCTGAAACCAGGAACGCTTCATCCCGATCTTTGCCGCAAACGCGTGCAGCTCTTCGAGAGAGCCGTCCGTCGTCAGGTGACACGATCCCTTGTGGAACGGAGGGCGTCGCGTCCAAATCTGCAACCCGTCGACCATGATCATGGCGTCGCCTCCACGGATGGATCGTGCGGGCCGTCGTGCTCGTTCCCCCAGTCCAGGAATGGCTTGCCGCCGTCCACGTCGAGCGCCACGGCCCGCTGCGGCTCCGGTCCGCGTATCTTCGCGCTCGTCGTTCCGCTCACGTCCTGCTTCAGGTACTCGGCCGCCAGTCGCCGGATGCGCTCCGGATCGGTCTGGAGCCGCTCGACCAGCGATCCGCGCGGGTCCCGGATGCCTTCGAGCTGGTTGCGCTTGATGCCGAGTGCGTCGAGCACAACGGGATCGGAGCCCACCTGCGCCGTCAGGTAGTAGGCGACGACCTTGTCCTTCTGGCCGTCGCGCTGGATGCGTCCCTCCGCTTGCTCGTGCACGCCGTAGGACCAGTCGAGTTCCCCGAACACCACGGTCCTGCACGTCGCCTGCAAGCCATCGAGACCCGCGCCCGAACGGAGCGACATGATGAGGATCTTCGACCCCTCCGGATCGAGAAAGGCCTGCTTCGAGGCTTCCTTCTCCCGCGGGCTCTCCTCGCCCGTGAAGAGCACGGGCTTGAGGTCGGCGAGACGCTCGCACCAGATCCGGTAGACCTCGTGGTGCCATCCGTAGAGCACGACGCGCTCGCCCTGATCGACGAGCACGCGCACGAAGTCCGCCACGAACTTTGCCTTCGCGATGCCCGTCGCCTGACGAAGACGCCAGGACAGTTCCTTGCTCGCCAGAAGCCGTGACGCGTCCCGCTTCGGCGCCGAGTCGGGATTCGCGAGAGCGTCGGGCCTCAGAAGGTGCTCCGGCTTCTGGCCTTGTCCGACGATGTAGAGGGCCAGCTCCCGGCATGCCGCGCTCACGTCCTCCAGCGCGCCGAGGTTCGCGTCGATGTGGTGCGGCACGCGCGTGAGCGCCGGAAGCTCTCGACCGACGTCCTTGCGCGTCCGCCGGATCATCAGGCTCGTGTCACGCAGGTACTCGCCGAAAGCGTTCGGATCGACGATGACCTCACGGTCGACCCGCGATCCAAGAGAGCACCACTCGCGCACGAACTCCTCGCGCGTACCCATCGCGCCAGGCCGAAGCACATCGATGACCGAGTGGGCTTCCGAGCCCATGTTGTAGATCGGCGTCGCGCTGAGACCCTGCGCATACGTGCAATCGGCCCTCACGTGCGTCGCCGCCGCGTACTTCTGGCTGCGAGGGATGCGAAGCTCCTGGCACTCGTCGAAGACGACCGACCTGATGAACGGCCGCAGCGTCTCCGCCCAGCCCGCCAGCTTGTGGTAGTTCGAGACAATGATGTCGGGCATCCCGACGTCCTTGCCGCGCAGTCCCTTCGTGAGATCGTAGGGCTGGCCCTTCTTGAGCACGTGCACCTTGAGGTCGGGCGCGAACTTCGCGAACTCGTCCTTCCACTGCATCGGCAGGTGCGTGAGCGTCACGATGAGCGCAGGACGCGCGTCGGCGTAGGAGGAGAGGCCGATCGCGACCGCCGTTTTGCCGAGACCCACGTCGTCGCCGACGAGAAGGCCCTGCATCTCGCGCGTCATCTGCACGGCCACGAGCTGGTAGTCGCGGAGAGCCAACGCAAGCCGGATGGCCTTGGGCCGCTTGCGACCCGAGAGGAGCTTGTGCGCAATCGTTTGCCGCTCGCGGTGCGCATCGGCATCCTGCCGCAAACGTCGCTTGGTATTGACGTCCATGAGCAGCGGGAAGCGCTCGATGAAGCATTCCAGATCCCGAGCGGTGTCCGTCGTCGCCGTGAATGTGTGCGTGCCGAAGCTCTGGGTCGATAGCTGACCGAACCAGCGCTTCAGGCGCATGGACACGTGCGGCTCGCACTGGATCTCCCAGCACGGCTGACCGCGCTTTCCCTGCTCGATGAACTTCACCCGGCCGTACGTCTTCACGCGAGCGCCCCCACGATGTGTACGATTCGCACGGGCTTACCACAAATCACGTCGGGCACCTGGGTGTGGCTCGAACAGGTCGTGACGAGGACGAGAGCCTGGACGGCCGGCTGCTGCGCGTAGCGGAAGAGCTGCCGCAGAACCACGGTGAGTGAGTGCTTCACCTTCACCTCGACGGCAACCCCTTCGACGTCGAAATCCGGACGGTCCCTGCGCGAGAGACGCTTCTCGCGCACGAACGCGTATCCGTGCTCCCGGAGCACGGCCTCGATGGCCTGCTGAAGTCGCGCCTCGCTGTTGTAACTGAACCGGTAGCCGCGAAGCACCTCGCAGAGTCCTTCCGCGCGCGCGAGCGCGTCGCCCGTCACTTCGCCGCGGGCGGCTGCTGCTCTGCCGCTGCGGCGGCTTTGCTCTGGTCGTAGAGCTTCTCGAAGGCCGTGTAGAAGTCCTGCTTCGCGACGGACTTCGGCAGGGCAATGGCGAGGTCCACCGCGCGACGGAGAAGCACCATCATGATGCCCCACATGCGCTGCGCCGGAGGGATCTTCATCTCCTCGCCCTTTTCGTTCAGCTCGCGGCACATCTCCGTCGTGCGGCCGAGCAGAAACTCCATGAAGTCTTCGTACTGTTCTTTCGGGTTCTGGTTACTCATCGGCTGTCTCCGGATCGATCCCAGGTTGACTCTGGTAGGGCCTCACGCGCATAGCCCACGGCGAAGCTCATCCCCGTGCGTGTTGGGACACGCCGGTCTGCCTTGCCCCCAGAGCGCCACCTGACGCTCCGGGGTGAGAGCCTTACCTCCGCTTGCCGCCCGCGCTCTTTTTGCTGCCATGACCATCGGTCTCCTCGCCCCTGCGCCGAACGCCGCTCGGGGCTTCCTCGGTAGCGAGATAGCTCGTCATCGCGTCGTCGTCGCCCAGCGCCCAGTCGATGAGCGCCAGCGCCGGAGCCGGCAACCCCGAGCTTTCCGCCCGCCGCTGCATCTCCTTCCACTCCTTGACGCTCCGTGCACGCTGCGACGGTGTGCGCTTGCCGCGTGCCTCGTCGACGGCACGCTGCAAGGCGCGGCCCTTCAACGGCTTGGGTGCCGCCGGGGAAGCCTCCGCACTCGCTGCCTTCGTCGAGGTGTCGGCCGCGGGAGCCGAGTCGTCCGACGCCGACGCGGCCGGGAGAGCCTTCGTGGCCGACGCCGGAGGGAGCGCCTTGACCTCCGCCTTGGCGTCCGCGGCGGTCGAAGACACCCGGGTCGCGAACTCCTCCTGCTTCTCGGGCGGTAGCTTCGCGACGACGTAGCCGGCCGACGCAGTCAGTTCGCCCTTGGCGACGAGCTTCTGGACGGCGGGAGTGGCCTTCTCGACGAGAGCCGTGAGGTTCGAGAGGGTCTGGCGCGTGAAGCCGAAGACGACGAGCGTGTCGGCCTCGGTGTGCTTGTCGAGGAAGCGCTTGACCTTGCGAGCCTTGGTGAACGCGTCGTCCGTCTCGACGATCGAGTTGGCCGCGTACATCGCCTCCTCCGGATCGTCGCCCTTGTACGGCACCGCGTAGACGGGGAGCGGAGGCTCTCCCGCCTTCTTGCGAAGCTTGTTCACCTCGCGGATCGTTCGAAGACGCTGCCGGCCGTCCGCGACGATCACCCGGCCCGGCTTCTCCGGATCCTTCTCGTTCTCTTCGAGCCACACGAGGATCGGCTTGAGTTGCCCAAGCCGCCTCATGTTGGCGATCTTCTCCTCGGTGATCGGCTTGTCGTTCGAGATCGGATCGCAAAGGCGCTGCTTCGGATCGGTGACGATGAACGGCACGTCCGCGTCGAACTTCATCAGATCGGCGCGACCACACCCCCATCGCTTCTGGATGTCGGAACCCATCGCCGCATCACTCCTTCCTCGAATGAGCGGAGGCCCCCGAGGTGGATGGCAAGAGCGCCTTCCCCTCCGGCCCAAGCCGCGTCCACGTGCTTTGAATCTTCATCGTCGCCTCCTCCCGTTTTCTTCCTGACAGAGCGAGCCAACCGCAGACGCGCCGCGACAGACCCACGTTTCACCCCTCGGCCGCTGCACCTTCCAGAGCTTCGTCGATGTCGAGACCTGCGGGCATCTCGGAGAGCTTCTCCTTGTTGAAGAACCGGAAGCGCCGCGAGGGCTTCCCAGTGTTCTTCTCGATGATCTCCCGCGGAACTCGACCCCGCGCGACATCCTGCGCGACGCCCTTCCAGGCGATGTGCCCGGTGCGCGGCGCCTTCCAGGTGACCTTGAAGGTCTCCCCCACGATGCCCGAGCGGTCGCCGATGATGTCCTTCAGCTGCTGCTCGCAGATGGTGCGTTGTTTGACGAGCGTATCGATCTTCTCGTCGAGGTCGTTGTACTCGATGGCGATCGGCGTCGACGTGAGGTCCGCACGCCAGAACGTCGCCTCGGGCGACGGGTACTTGCGCATGAGAAGTCGATCGGCCGCCTTGCTTCCGTCCCAGACCGGCGGAGTCCGCGTGTCGATGTGCGCCTTGAGGAAGTTCTCGCCGATGGCGATCATCTCCTCCTCCAGCTCCGCGTCGTGATCCAGCTCCCAGATGTAGGGGTTGCCCATCACAATCCCGATGCCGATCGCCTTCTTCAACCCGAGCGCCGTCATCTCCGCCTGCGCCTGCACGTGCACGTACAAGGGAGGGCGCGGCCGCGCATCGATCCAGAGCTGCGCCATCCGCGGATCGGAGATGAACTTCGCTTCGCAGATGGCGTACGCCTTCATGCGCTTGAGGTGCGCGAGGCCGATGGGCTCCGCGCGCAAGGACTTCACCGGATCCTTCACGCCAGGCAGAGCGATCGCATCCGGACGAGCCAGAAGCCACGGCGTCTTCACGCTCACGCACGTGAGGCTTCGCCGGAGCGTGCAGCCCATCTCCTCCGCCAGAACCTGGAGCGAGAAGGGCTCGACGTGATTTCCGAGACGCTTCCAGAGTGGAGACTTCTCGCCCGTTGCCTCCCGCGGCTCCGGGTACACGTGATCCGCGTAGACCTGATGCTCGGATGAGCCCGCGTAGGGACTGCACCCGTAAAGCGTCACCAGATCCGTCGCGCTGAGTGTGCGACGCACCGATTCCTCACGCACGTCAGTACACTCCTCATCTCCCGGTCCCGGGAGATCGGCTGGGACTCCTACCGCCGAGCGGCGGCGGTCGACGGTGGTCGGCGAGGCGTCTGGAGGACCGCGCTCACGATCTTGGCCTGCTCGATGTACTTGCTGAGCGCGGCGTCATGCGCGATCGAACCCACGTGCGCGCAAAGGGCCACCACCACCTCGCGCGTGTCGGTGTCCAGCTCGCGAGCCAGGAACTCGTCGGCCATCTTCTCGGCGTCGCGCAACATGATGACGGCGCGCTCCTTGGTCACCCCGTAGCGCGGGTCCATGCCGGCACGAACGCGGATGAGGATGTCGCGCGCGATCTCTCGGCGGAACTCCTCCTGCTCCGGATCCAGCGTCGGCAGCCCCGTCCCGCGCACCTTCGGCGGCGGCGCGCTGATGGCGTCGCTGACGTTTTGAGCCTCCTGCTTGAAGAGCGACAGCCTCTCGCCCTTGGGCACGTGGCCGAGCTTGTGGACCATCCCCACGAACACCTCGGAGAAGGCCACGTCGTCGACCGCGTCCCCGAGAGCGTCGGCCAAGGTCTCCCCTTCCTCCCGAATGGAACTGACCTTGTCGGAGCTGACCGGGTACTTCGTGTCCATCTGCGTCCGCACAGCGATGACGATCGCCCGAACGAAATCCTCGCGTGTCATGCCGCCTTGCGTTCCTTCCTCTTTGCAACGTCGATCTTGATGAGAGCTTCCGCGTACACGTTCGCCAGCCGCGCCAGCTCGTCCGGCACCTTGTCGGACTCCATGCCCTCCGCACCGGGTTCGAGCGTGCCCTTCTCCTTGCCCGGACGCACGCCCGTCATCACGACGAGCGATTGAAGCACCTTGCCCGAAAGAACCCGCCACGCCTCGTGGTCGGCATCCCCCCACGCGCGCGTCATCTCCTTCTCCAGACGCACGGTCTCCTCGGCCGCCTGAAGGCACAGCGTGAAAAGCTCGTGCGCTTCGGTGTCCGTCGGATGCGTCCTACGCCGAACGGCGTCGACGAGCGCGCGTAGTTTCGTCAACCCTTGGAACACGCCGTCCTCCACTGGATGAGCGCCAGGCCGTTGTCTTCCATCATCTGACTGATCGCGATCAGTCGCCCACGCTCGATCGGATCCTCGGCGGACTTCGCCTCGGATGCGTACAGACGTGACAGCTCGAACCAAAGCCCCACCGTCATCCCTCCCACTCGGGGTTCAACGCCGCGCCCACCCATCGTCATCTGCGCCTGCGTGCTGCACCGTCATAGCGACCCACGATGGGCCCGTCAACGAGAAATGTCTAACACCGTGTATTGCACACGAGCAAGCGATCGCCAAAGAAATTGACGGACGCCGCGAGTGCTCGGCGGTGCAGTCGCCGCGACGGCATACAGATGGTTCTCCACAGGTAGTGCGCCCCCGAACGAGGACCACAACCCCTCGTACGCGCACCGCCTCCGGCGTCATCCTACAAAAAGCGTTTTCGGGCGATCTGGATGGGAGCCGCTCGGGCCGCTCCATCGCACAGGTCTTCCACAGGCCGACCCTCTCAGCGCTTGCGGCGACGCGTTCGCCGCTTGCCGGTCGGCGTGCCGAGCTGCACGTCCACGATGTCCCCCGCCTTGAACGTCAGCGCCGAGCCCATCGACGCCTCCACGAGAACGGGCTGGGTGAGAAGCTGGCCGACCATCGGGTGGCCTGTGCCCACAACTTTTACCCAGAGGTACTCGACGCTTGGGCCAGGAACGTTGAAGGCCACCTTCACAGTCTTGCCGTGAAACCAGGCCGGCTTTCCCCGGTGCGCCCACGCCTCCGCCGGATGCTGAAGCGCCAGCTCCGCGCTCGCGTCGGCGGGCTTGCCCTCGCTGACGTTCACCAGCTCCTTGATGGCCTTCGAACCCTTCTGGATGTCCTGCGCGACGTGCTCCATGTCGCGCGAGGTCGACTTCGCAAGCCGACCACCCACCATCTTCGTGAGCGACTCAGCGGCTGCAAGCCCGTGAAGGGTGGCGAGAAACGGAAGCGGCATCGCTCAGGCCCAACCCTCGCGGGTCATCACGGCGATGACCGCTGCCGGAAGGAGTTCCTTCGGCGCGCCCTCGTTGTAGCGAACCTTCTCGCCCTTGCGCCACACGACGCCAACGACCTTGCCCCGCTGCGCCCAAGCCACGAGTTCCGCGCCATCCGCACCCACGGACTTCGAGAGATGGTTCTCGGGCACGCGGAGATCCGAGCGCTTCACGTGGCCGCGCAGGTTGTCCGGCGTCAACACCACGGCGCTCCGACGCGAGTCGAACTTCGCGAGGGACATGCCGGCCCAGACGGCCGCTTCGATCACGCTTTGCATCGCGCTACCAATCGTATCACCTTCCGCCGCGCCCGCGCCGGATCGGCCGCTTGAGGATGGCCGACGCCCCCTTCTCCTTCAGGATCTGGCATACGGCCTTCGCCGCGACCGACGACTCATTCTCGGTCGCGCCCTTGTCGAGAGCCAGCGCGATGAGGTGCTCGACCTTCGCGCCGTCCTTGGGCGTGAACGTCACGCTTTCAAGAACAGCCTCCAGCTCCGCCTCCTCGTCCTTGACGTTCATGCGACCGCGGCACCGCACGCAGTAGATCGTCGGCGTTTCGCGATCGCGGAAGTTTTGCCGCGTCCCGCAGTTGAAGCAGTTGAGGCGCGCAGCCATGGCGTTAGTGGAATCCTCCCGGTCCGCGCGGTCGCAGGACGAGCACGAGTCCACTGCTCCTCCCCACAAACTCCACACCGTCGATGAAGGCGCGGTACATCACCATCTCGGTCCCAGGCTCGTGCCTGGGCGACGTGTAGCGGTTCACGATCTCCAGCGAGGCAATGAGGCGGCGGCGATCAGACGTCATCAGGACGACTTCCCTTGTGGAAGGATCGTGGAAAACGTGACCCGTCACTGCACCATAGCGCACCAGCGCCTTCGGTCGCGGGTCCGCCGGCAGCCGCACACGAGACGATTTAGCGACGCGACGAGCCATGCTTCCTACGGTGAGATCACCGTCATCCCAATCGCACGGTGATTTGGATCAGGGTGCCGCTTCCGATTTGGGTCAGTCAAGGCTTGATCTTCTTGCCCGAGTGGATGAGAGTCAGCGTTCGCTACGGCACTGCCCTCTGTTGTTCCAGACAGCGGGTGGGGCCGTGGCGGAAGTAGACGGTCGAGGACGCGGTTCGAGTGCAGGCGTGGGGGAGAGCATCGAGCTTTCGCTCTCGCTTCGACGAACTGGAACCGGCACTGGAGCCGCGCCCTCGATCGCCTCGACGCGTCTTTGCCTCAGCGTTCTTCGTGCCAAGGGAAAATGGGGTGTGGGTGATGAGCATGGAGTGGAGCGATGCGTGCAGATGCCCGGGGAACGTCGACAGGGCGCAACGCAGGACGGCGCACTAGGCCATGACTGCCAGGCCCATGCAGATCGTCAAGGCACCCGACATCATGGAGGTGCAGCTCGGCACCGACATCACCGTCATGACGGACAAGGCGATCCAGGGGCTCGCCGCCGATCCTTACGTCTACCAGCGTGCCGGCGAGCTTGTGCACGTTGTGTTCCAGCCCGATCGGCCGGAGAGCGAGACCAACGCCTTCAACAAGCGCCCTCGCGGAACACCCGTCATCACCGCGCTCCAGGTCCCGACGCTGCGTGAGCGCTTGTCCACGGACTGCCGGTTTCTCACGTTCGACAAAAGCTCCGGCGGCCACAAGCCCGTCACCCCGCCGGAGATCGTCGTCCAGGCCGTGAAGTGCCGCGGGCAGTGGCCCGGCGTGCCATGCCTCACTGGCGTCATCACGGCGCCCACGCTCAGGCCCGATGGGAGCGTGCTTCAGACGGCCGGCTACGACGCCGCAACGGGGCTGCTCTACCTCCCGGGCGACGTCACCTACCCCGTGGTCGACGACGAGCCGACCCGCGACCAGTGCCTCGACAGCTACCTCGCGCTCTGCGAG
>Ga0181537_10003665_pt1 | contig 13070 bp, 12 predicted proteins | sample PEATcosm2014_Bin_39_FD_119765 | JGI IMG/M metagenome (GOLD analysis project Ga0181537, IMG submission 119765) | Peatland microbial communities from MTU Mesocosm Facility, Houghton, MI, USA - PEATcosm2014_Bin23_10_metaG | ecosystem: Environmental > Terrestrial > Soil > Wetlands > Peat | place...
GGAATCACGATGGAAGTCGAAATGAAAATCAGTGGCCTGATGATGGATCCGGTCACCCAGATGCCCATCGTGATCCTGAAGGTGATTGGCGGCGACACCGTGCTTCCGATCTGGGTCGGAGTTTACGAGGCCAACGCGATTCAGCTTGAGATCGAGAAAGTCAGCACCCCGCGGCCTATGACACATGATTTGCTCAAGAATGTGCTGCTGGGCATGGAAGCACGCGTGGAAAAAGTCGTCGTTACCGAGCTTAAGGACGACACATTCTTCGCGGTGATTTGGGTTACGCGCAATGGCAGCCCGGTGAGCATCGACTCGCGGCCGTCGGATGCGCTGGCCCTTGCACTTCGCGTGGATTGCCCGATCTACGTGGAAGATGAAGTTTTGAAGACCAGCAAACAGGCGACGCAGATCAGTGAGCGGGTCAGCGCGGAAGACCTGCGAAAGTGGCTTGAGGGTCTGAACGACGACGATCTTGGCCACTACAAGATGTAGTTTTTGACCGTAAACGCCACCGTGCGTTTACCGTGCTGCACCGGGGTTGGACCGTACGAAACGGCCCAGTTTTGCCGGATTTAGAGCCCTTCGAAGACGATTTTCCCGTCGCGAATCACGGAATGTTTGTGGAATTTCTCGGTTTTTTCCGGGAAATCGGTGCGGTAGTGCGCGCCGCGGCTCTCCTCGCGCGCCAGGGCCGAACGGGCGATCAGCAATCCAGTTTCGAGAACGTTGGCAGCCACCCATGCTCGCCGCGATGCTTGCGCCGGTACCTCGCTTCGTAACGCTTCCAGTTCGGCGATCACGTTGCGCAAGCGATCACCTTCGCGAACCACACCGACATCGCGCCACATGAGCGCCTGGACTTTCTTTAAGACCTTCTCAGCTTTTTCGCCATCGGCTACGGCGATTGCAGTCGCGACGGTCTCCTCTGATGCGCACGGCTTTTTGCGTTCTGCTGCCGCAGTGCGTGCGCCGCGCGCGCCGTAAACCAAGCCTTCGAGCAGAGAATTGCTAGCGAGACGGTTGGCGCCGTGGACTCCGGTGCAGGCACATTCGCCGGCGGCGTAGAGGCCGGGTAGCGTGGTGCGGCCGTCGAGATCGGTCTTCACGCCGCCCATGGCGTAGTGCGCCGCGGGACGAATCGGGATGAGATCCGTCGCAATGTCGATGTTGTATTCCATGCAGGTTTTGTAGATGCGCGGAAAACGGGCACGCACGCGATCGGCGGGCAGGTGGGTGAGGTCGAGATAGACGACGGCCTCTGCGCCTCCTGCAAGTTCGATCTCGTGGGCGATGGCGCGGGCTACTACGTCGCGCGGAGCCAGCTCGGCGAGCTCGTGATACTTGGGCATGAAGCGCTCGAGAGCCATGTTGCGCAGGTAAGCGCCTTCACCGCGCAAAGCTTCGGAGAGCAAAAATCTCGGTGCGCCCTTGATGTAGAGCGCGGTGGGATGGAACTGGACGAACTCCATGTCGCTGATTTCGGCGCCGGCGCGGTAGGCCATGGCGACGCCGTCGCCGGTGGCAACCGTTGGATTCGTCGTATCGCTATAGACCTGTCCGAGCCCGCCAGTTGCGAGCACCACGCCGCCGGAGCGAATCGAGCGCGCTCGATTCTCGGCGTCGAGCACGCGGACGCCGCAGACGCGGCCGGATTCAACGATCAATTCAAAGGTGAATTCGTATTCGAGAAACTGGATCTGCGGGATCGTCGATGCCTTGGCGTAGAGAGCGCGGCCGATCTCCTGCCCCGTGGAATCGCCGTGGGCATGCAGCACACGGTTACGGCTGTGCGCGCCTTCGCGAGTGAACGCCAGCTTCGTTCCGTGGCGATCGAACTCCGTGCCCCACTCGATGAGTTCTTCGATGCGCGGCGGCCCTTCTTCGACAAGCACGCGCGCGGCCTCGACATTTACGAGGCCGTCGCCGGCATTGATCGTGTCTTGAAGATGGAGGCCAATCTCGTCTTCGTCGCTGAGTGCGACGGCGATTCCGCCTTGTGCATATTGGGTATTGGATTCGGCGACCTCGCGTTTGGCGAGGCAAACCACGTTGCCGCTGGCGGCCAATTCAATTGCGGCACGAAGGCCCGCAACGCCGGCGCCAATCACGATGAAATCTGTCTCTGTGGGAATTTCCTTCATCTGCGCTCTATCTAAAGCAAATGGTACCATGCGAAAAGCGCACGAAATGCGCAGCCGCGCGGGCATTTTCCCGCAACGACAGAGAGAAGTGAATACCGTGAACCGCGTTACCGTCAACACATCGAGCCGAAGTTACGACGTGCTCATCGGCCACGAAATCCTGCGCGAGGCGGGCGAGCACATTCGCACCGTGCTGCCCAACGCGAAGCGCTGCTTCGTGGTGACCACGCCGGTGGTTCGGAAACACTGGGCAGGAATCGTGACGGAGTCTCTGGCGAGCGCCGATTTTGACGTGGTTTTCCTCGAGATGGAAGACGGCGAGCGCGCCAAGACAATGACCTCGGTGGAAGAGTTAGCTGCGCAGTTGATGGAAAAGCGCGCCGACCGTCATTCGTTTATCTGCGCGCTGGGCGGCGGCGTGGTAGGCGATGTTGCCGGATTTCTGGCCTCGATTTTCATGCGAGGAATTCCTGTGGTGCAGATGCCCACGACGTTTCTGGCGCAGGTCGATTCGTCGATTGGTGGCAAGACCGGAGTAAATCTCAAAGCGGGAAAAAACCTGGTCGGGACGTTTTACCAGCCGTGGCTCGTGCTTGCGGATCCCGGCGTGTTCAGCACGTTGCCGGAGCGCGAGTTTCGCTCCGGGCTCTATGAATCGTTGAAGTGCGGGATTATTCGCCGCGCCGACGTCTTCGACCGCATGGATCGCGAGCGGCAGAGCATCGTGCAGCGCGATCCTGAATTGGTCGAGTGGCTGATCACCGAGAGCGTGCGGGTGAAGGCCGATGTGGTGGGCGCCGACGAAAAAGAAAGCGGCGAGCGCCGCATCCTGAACTTCGGACACACCATTGGCCATGCGCTCGAAGCCGAGACGGGATACAAGTATTTTCTGCACGGCGAAGCAGTTGCATGGGGCATGATTGCGGCCACCATGATCGCCGCAGGCCTGCAAAAGACGGATGCCGCGACCGCGCAGCGGATTATCTCGTCGGTGCTGGCGTTGGCGCCGCTGCCCAAGATCGAAGTGAACGCACGGCGCACGGCGAACCGGATCAAGGGCGACAAGAAGACAGTGCACGGCGTCACGCATTTCATCCTGCCGCGCGAGATTGGCAGAGTGGAAGTGGTGACTGATGTGCCCGAGCGCGCAGTGCTGCACGCAATTGAGGAATTGAAATATCTGTCGTTCGGCAAATGAGGGACACGTTGGTTGAGAATCCCAAACCGCAGGTGATTGGCGCAGCGCCCGCTGGCGCAGCGCCCGCTGGCGCGCGCGATGAGGCGCAGGCTGCCGCGCAGGTGCGGGAGATGTTCTCGTCGATCGCTCCGCGCTACGACCTGCTCAACCACGTGCTCTCGATGAACGTCGACCGGCTGTGGTGGAACCGCACTGCGCGAGTCTTTGAACACATTCTCAGAAATCCCGATGCCCGCGTGCTCGATCTCTGTTGCGGCACTGGCGATATGACGTTCGCCTTGTATCGTCACGCCGGAGAGGCAAAGCCGAAGATGGTCGGCGCGGATTTTTCTGCCGCCATGCTGGAGCGGGCGCGGGAAAAAGGAGCAGGGAAGCCGATTGAGTGGATCGAGGCCGACGCGCTGCACATGCCCTTCGCCAACGAGGAGTTCGATCTCGTGACCAGCGCCTTTGGTTTCCGCAACCTCGCCAACTACGACGTCGGATTGCGCGAGATCTATCGCGTGTTGCGGCCCAATGGCGAGATGGGCATTCTTGATTTCAGCGAGCCCAAGGGAATGTTCGGCGATCTCTATCGTTTCTACTTCAAGAACATCCTGCCAAAGATTGGGACAATGATTTCCGGCGTCAAGGGGCCGTACGCTTACCTGCCGGCGTCGGTCGAGCGCTTTCCGGAGCCGGAAGAGATGCTCGGCCGTATGCGCGCAGCGGGTTTTCGCGAGGTCTCGTGGACGCGCTACAGCTTCGGCATCGCCGGGCTCTGGCGCGGCAAGAAGTAATCTTACTTAACGAGCAGCGCGTTTCTGCGGATTTGCGGAATGCTACAGTTTGCCCGCCGCATGGAGCACATCCATGAGCGCAGAAGCTTTCCCTTCGGCATCCCCCAAAGGCATGTTGGAAAGACAGATGACGGTCAGGTGCTCCTCTGGAAAGCGGGCCATGTAGGTTGAGGTATCCGTGTCCCCGCCGGAATAGTCGAGCATCGGATGACCGTAGCGGCTGCGCCAGACAAGGCCGAAAGCATCGTCGTCCTTGTCGTGTTGAAACTTCTGACGCCGATTCATGAGCTCCGTGAAATCCATTCCCTTCAAAGATCCGCTGTACCAGTTCTGGTCCCAAAGCAGAAGATCGTTGACTGATGTGAATACCCCACTCCCGCCGAAGTGTGGAGACACGCGCACGAGCCGCACCCATCCGTCGCCCGGTTTTATGTGAACGCCGACGGCGGCCAGCTCCTTTATCACGCGAGGGTCTGATCGCTGGGCATAGCCTGTGGCGCGATGCGCGATCACCTCGGTGCTGTCATCGTTGATCTCCGTGTGCGTCATTCCCAGCGGACGGAAGATACGTTCCCGCATAAAGTCGGCGAACGATTCATGGCTTACCACCTCTACGATCTTCGTCAGCAGCATGTAATTGGTGTTGCGATAGGCCCACTGTGTGCCGGGGGCGAACTCCAGCTTTCCGGACTTCAGCACAGCGGCAATCGCCTCATCGCGAGTGAAGTAGTAGAAGGTCATCCAAGGAACTCCACTCTCACGTGGGAGGTCGGTGTACTCCGGCAATCCGCTGGTCATGTAGACGAGGTGTTCGATACGCAGGTCGGCACCGAACTTCGCGGTCTCCGGGATGTACTCGGAAACCGAGTCACTCAGCCCGATCTTGTGGTCAAGGATCAACAGTGCGATGGCCGATGCGGTGAACTGCTTGGATACGGACGCGAGATGAAACGACGTATCTGGCGTGATGGGAATGTTGTCATCCAGATTCGAGAGACCGAAGCATTTCTTGTAGACGAAACGACCATTCTTGATGACCGCGACAGCATAGCCGGGAGAACCCTGCGGCACGGCGAACAAGGCATCGAGAGAGGCTGTGGTCTTTGGGTCAATCCATGCATCGGAAGCGGTGGGTGCCGGAGTCAACTGCTGCGCCGTTGAGCGCTGGAGGGTCACGACGGCCAGCAGTAGAGCGATCAGAGCGGACGCGACCGATCGTTGAAGGGAATGTTTCATGGGCACAATGGTAGCGGGCATCGCGCTCGAAGGGATACCGGTTACTTTCTGCATCGAAGACGCGGGGCAGTGAGTACTAAAGTTTGTGTACTCACGCACAGCCGCTGAACTACCATTTGGCGCATGCACTCCTGGCACAGGCTCGTTTTGGCGGTTACGGTTCTCGCTTGTTTTGCGGCGACCACCTGCCTGGCGCAGGGGTTTCCGTCGGGAACCGATCCGGCGCAATCTCCGCAAAAACCGAAGCAGCAGGATGCCGGATTTCCTTCCGCACCGACCGCGAAAAGTACGACTACCCACGCGCCTCAGCAATCTACAGACTTCGTTCCTCCCGAGACGGTGCAGCCGCAGGCTCGAACGGAGGCGGTTGCGTCGGTAGCGCTGGGCACGAACTCGCTGATGGCGCCTGCGCGTAGCCGCTTTGCGAAGGCGCATGCCCTGATGGATCTGCGCGTCGCCGGGGCGCCGCCATTTCGAATGCACGCGGTATTTAGCGCTGTCGGCGACGAAGAGTTGGCGAATGGCGGAACCTACTCGGAGATCTGGGTTTCGCCGATGCAGTGGCGGCGCGAGGCCACGGTCGGGAATGTGCAGGTTGTGGAAGCGCGCGATGGAGACAAGTTCTATCGCAAGATCGTCGGCGGCGATTATGTGCCGCGGCAAATGGACGATCTGCTCGATGAACTCGGACGCTTGCTCCCAGCGCTGGACGATACCTTTGCCGAGGCCGACTGGCAGCAGGGAATCGTGATGTATGGCGGTTCTTCCGTTCTGCGGATTGCGCAGGGCTTCGATACCAAGCCGCCGGGAGCAGAGGCGCGTGCCTATTGGGTGGAAGAGGACGGGAAGCTGCGCGCGTCGTACGCCGATGGCGTCACCATTGAATACACAGATTACGAAGATTGGAGCGGTAAGCAGGTCGCCCGTCACGTGGATCTGAAAGAGAACGGCGTCAAAGTCGCCGGGTTCTGGATCGACCAGCTCGCGGCGATTCCGGCCGAGACCGGGACGCAATTCACTATCGACGGCGTGGCTGCGATTCCGCTCAACGAAGACGCCGAGTACACGGGGCCGTATTTTGTGCCGCCGCATCCAGTGCGGCCGGTGTCGCCAAAAGATCCGCCTCCGGGCGAGGGATTGATCGTGATCAATGTGCGTCTCGATCATCACGGGCATGTGCGGGCGGCGCAGGTGAAACAGGGCCTGAGTCCGGCGCTTGACGATGCGGCGATCAAGGCCGCCATGCAGTGGGAGTTCGCCCCGGCACTACGTCGGGGGCGTCCAGTGGCGAGCGAAGCGGTGGTGCAGTTCACGTTCTGAAGGGCCCGGCGGGCTCGCGCACTGGTTCGCGGGGGCGGATGTATTTGCGCCGGGTGAAAAATAAAAGACCCGCACGCGCAGTGCGGGTCTCGAAGATTGAACTGGCTCGAGTTACTGGCCGGCGGAGCAGGTAGCCGCGACGTGCTTCATCGAGGCGATAGTAAGCGTGGACTGGCCGGCCATCGAGGAAGTGTCCCCCGACGAGGCTGCGTTGGCCGCCGAACTGGAGCTGGCTCCGGAACTGGAAGCGGTTCCGGTGATTTTCACTTCATGGCCGACGTGCTTGGCCAACTTCGAGGTGTCTCCGGCAAGAGCATAAGTTGTGCCGGACGACTTGTCCTTGAGCATGTAGCTGCCGCCAGAACCGCTGAGGCAGCCATCCACGGTGACGGTCGGGTTGTTCGACGGCGTGGCTGTGGAGTTGGTCGATCCCGCAGTGGATTGTGCGGCGGCGAACATACTCATGCAGGCTGCCGCCGCGAATACCAAGATTGTTTTCTTCATCGTTCCTCCCATGGGAAATTATTGCGAGCAGTTGCTCGAAACCATCTTTACGGACGAAACCTTGAGCTTGCCGTAGGTGCTCAGACCGGAAGCGTTGCCTTCGGAAGTGCGCTCGGCTGAGGCGTTGACATCGGAGTTCGAGCTGCCGCCGGAAATCGTTCCGATGATCGCCACTTCATGGCCGACGTGTTTTTTCAGCGTCCCGTTGTTGCCGAGCAAGGTGTAACTTTCGCCACTGGTTTTGTCTTTGACGACGTAGTCATTTCCTGAGTGGCTGAGACAGCCGTCCACGGTCAGGGGAGATCTGGCATTCGAGTCCTGCGCATAGGCGCAGAGACCGGAGCAGACGAGGGCGGCGAGAACCAGAATCGCTTTCTTCATGTTGGGTGTCACTCTTTCCTGAAGCCGCGTACAAAGCGCTTCAGCGTGCTGTTGATACAAGACGGGCGGCGGCGACGGGAGGTTGTCAGGCAGCGTCGAAATCCGGTAAGTCCGGGGAATTGAGCGTGCTATAATCGCGTTTTGCCTTCCGCGCAGTGGGCAGTGTTGCGCCTTCGCCCGCGCGGGGACGAAATCATTCAAAACTAAGAGGTTCCGTCATGTCCGGCCACTCAAAATGGGCCACAATTAAACACAAGAAGGGTGCCCTTGACGCGAAGCGCGGCAAGATCTTCACGCGCCTGATCAAGGAAATCACCATGGCCGCCAAGCAGGGTGGAGACGCGGAAAAGAATCCCCGTCTGCGCAGCGCCGTGGCTGCAGCCAAGGCCGAGAACATGCCGGCCGATAACATCAAGCGCGCGATTCAGCGCGGCACGGGCGAATTGGAAGGCGCGGCATACGAAGAGATCACCTTCGAGGGCTACGGGCCGGGCGGCGTCGCGATCCTCGTGGAAGTGACGACCGACAACCGTAACCGCACCGTCAGCGAGATTCGCCACGCCTTTGGCAAGAATGGCGGGAACATGGGTGAAGCAGGATCGGTGTCGTGGATGTTCGCCAAGAAGGGCGACATCGTGATTCCGAAGGCCGCCGCGAAAGAAGACGACCTGATGAACCTGGTGCTGGAAAACGGCGCCGAGGACCTGAAGGACGACGGCGATAACTGGGAGATTCTCTGCGACCCGAACGCGTATGAGACGGTGCTTGAAGCGGTGAAGAAGGCAGGGATCACGCCCGACGCTGCCGAGATCGGGATGATTCCGCAGAACTACATCAAACTCGAAGGCCAACAGGTGAATACCATGGTGCGTCTGCTGGAAGCGCTGGAAGATGCGGACGACGTGCAGCACGTGTACTCGAACGTGGACTTCGACCAGGCGCAACTGGAAGCAGTTACTGGGTAAGAGATCGAACTTGTTCGAAGGCCGCCTTTGGGCGGCCTTTTTGCTTTGCGCCCACCATGGAGGCACGGAGACACGGAGGAAAATTAATTGTTGGATTCTCTCGGAACTCCGGCTAATTTAAACGGTTATGAGCAAGGTGAAGACCCCGCGCGAGAAGAAAGATTTGAGTCTGGAGCGGGACCGCAGGAACCGCTACGGTGAGAACGACAAAGCCAGCCGGAAAAGGCTGCCGCTCAAGAAACAAGAAGGAAGGCAACGAGAGCGCAGTTCGGTGAAAATGGCGCTTGGTCAACTGAAGGGTGAAATTCAGCCCGATTTTGCCGATCAAGTTGAGTCTGAAGTGCGAACTAGAACCGTAACTTTAAGACGGAAAGCCCCGAAAAAAGTTCCCGATGTTCCCTTAGGCGAAGTGCTCCGGCGCAAGAAACGGCCTCGAGGCTTGGCTAATTAAGCGAAACTTCCCACCGTCTTGCTTCGTCTTTCCATCAACACCGTGTCCCGCCAGACCCCATGCAGGCAGCCGATCTTCTCTCGGCGTCCCACCTCGCGAAAGCCACAGCGTTCATGCAATCGCAGGCTGGCGGTGTTTTCGGCGAAGATGCCGGCTTGCAGCGTCCAAATGCCATGCCTTTCGGATTCTTCAACCAAAACTTGAAGTAATTGGCGCCCCACGCCCTGTCCACGGGCTCGATCCGAGACGTAGACGCTGACCTCGGCCACTCCGCGATAGCATTCCCGCGCAGACACGCGGCTGAGCGCCGCGAATCCATGGATTTCGGTTCCCCAAACCGCGACAAACCGGGAGTGCTCCAGGTGTCCGGCCTCCCACTGCTCCCAAGGCGGGGTTTTGGTTTCGAAGGTCGCCATACCGGTCGCGATTCCTTCCGCGTAGATGGCGCAGACTGACGGCCAGTCATTGGCTTCCATTTCCCGTAAGGCAGTTTCAGTGGGTTCGGCCATGGAGAGAATTATAGGCATTCACCTTTTGTGACAATTTCCGTGAAACGAATCGGCTAGAGTTCACATCCTGTAGTGCATCTCTGCTGGGCAGGAGGATCTGCATGGAGGATGGAGCCGGAAAAGTTTCTCGACGCAACTTCGTAAAAATCAGCACCGCTGCGATTGCGGCGGGCGCAACCCTGGCCGCGAGCGCGCAGGATTCGCCACAGAGCGTGCGATCGCGCGACCACAGCCAGCCCAACGAATTAAACCATGGACCGCTGAACAGGGTTCTTGAGGGCCAGAATACCGATTCCACTTATCCCCCGGAAACCGATAACGGCACCGTCCCGCCGTTCAAATACTCATTCGGCCTCGCGCGCAAACGCATTGAGAGTGGCGGATGGACGCGCCAGGTTACGGCGCGTGAGTTGCCGATCTCAAAGACCATCGCGGGCGTGGAAATGCGGCTGACCGCAGGCGGCGTGCGCGAGCTGCACTGGCACGTGTCGGCGGAGTGGGCGATCATGCTTTACGGCAACGCGCGCATCACTGCCGTCGATCAGCATGCCGACGGCTTTGTGGCCGATGTGAAAGAGGGTGACCTCTGGCTGTTTCCGCCGGGCGTCCCGCACTCAATCCAAGGACTTGGGCCTGACGGTTGCCAGTTTCTGCTGGTCTTTGACGACGGAAGCTTCGACGAGTTCCAAACCTTTCTTCTCACAGACTGGCTGGCGCATACGCCGAAAGAGGTGCTGGCGAAAAACTTCCAGGCCCCGGAAAACACCTTCGACCGGATTCCGAAGAAAGAGCTATTCATCTTTCAGACAGGAATGCCCGATCCGTTGAGGCAGGAGGTCGCGCAGTCGCAAGAGGGGACCGGCGTGGTGCCGAAGCGCTTCGACTTCCGGCCGAGCGAGATGAAGCCGACCAAGGTAACGGCCGGTGGTGAAGTGAAGATCATCGACTCGAAGAACTTCCCGGTAACGCCGATTTCGGCGGCGATCGTGACGCTGAAGCCCGGCGGATTGCGCGAGTTGCACTGGCATCCGAACGCCGACGAGTGGCAGTACTTCATCAAGGGCAAAGGACGCATGGGCGTGTTCACCGCCGGCAGCCGCTCGCGCACCATGGATTTCGAAGAGGGCGACGTGGGCTACATTCTGCAATCGGTGCCGCACTACATTGAGAACACCGGCGACACGGATCTCGTGTTCCTGGAGATGTTCAAGAGCCCGATTTATGAGGACATATCGCTGACCGAATGGCTGGCGCACACGCCGCACAAGCTGGTGGATCAGCACCTGGCCACGGGCGCGCAACTGCTCGACGGGCTACCGAAGCAGGAAGTGGTGGTTACGCCGAAGTAGTATTCACGAGCGCGGGCGTGTCGCCAGGCACGCCCGCGCTTTTCCACCCTGTTAGCATGTCTGGCATGAAGAACCCTGTGGCAACCGGTGCGCTTGTCGGAATCGCAACGTTTATTGCTTCGTATGTTGCCTTGTTGGGGTTTGCAATGGTGAGATTCGCGTACTATTCAGGTCCAGCCCCGGACTTGTTCTATGCGGTGCCCCTTCCCCTGGCGATAGGATCTGTGGCAGCCATGATCGCCTTTCTGATCAAGCGTTCCAACTGACTCACTACCCCCGTTTCCTCCCTACTGGAATCCCCGGCGCAAACCTGCTACTTTCTTGAGTTCGCATGAAAGCCAAAATACTGCTCGTTTTCATCCTGCTGGGCGTATGCGCCGCGGTGGCGCAAACTGGATCGGTGCTGGTACAGGCGCCGAGCGAAGGTCTCCGTCGCGAGAACTGGAATTTCGGTGTCTGGGCCGACTATGGCAATGGCGTGGGCACCCGATCCGATGTTCACATCGGCGGCGCGGGCTTCCGCTTTGGCCGCGTGATGACCGGAGAGCACGGCAGCGGCTGGGCGCGGGGAACGTTCGAACTCGATGCCGACCTGACGCCAGTGGAGATTTATCATTTTCCCGCGCAGATCGCGTCGGGGTACAACGTGCCCGTGGGCGCGCAGAACTACTACACGGGTGGAATCACGCCGTTCATCGCGAAATGGAATTTCACTCGCGGCACGCACTGGGTGCCGTTCGTGGCGGCCGAAGGCGGAGTGGTTTTCTCGACCAAAGACCTGCCCCCCGGCGACACTGCGCCGGTGAACTTCACTTCAGGTGCGGCTTTTGGTTTCCACCATTTCGCGCAAGGCAAGAATGCCTGGACTTTCCAGGGGAAGATTTATCACCTGTCGAACGCCAGCATTGGCCCGCATAATCCGGGTGTGAATGCGGCGGTGCAGTTCAAGATTGGCTATACATGGTTCAAGTGGTAGTTGTCTTCTTGTCATCCTGAGCGAAGAACGCGGAGACCATCCGCGCTCGCAGTCGAAGGATCTTGCGTTTGTACTTCACCGAAAGTAACAAATTCTTATGCCCTCTACCCTTGTTGAATGCGTTCCGAACTTCTCTGAAGGCCGCAATAAAGCTGTCGTGGATGAAATTATCGCCGCGATGAAGATGGACGGCGTTTACCTGCTCGACCGCGAGATGGATGGCGACCACAACCGCTGCGTGATCACGTTGGTAGGCGACCGCACCAATATCGCCGAGGCCGCGATCCGTGGCGTGGGCAAGGCTACCGAGCTGATCGACCTGACAAAGCACACCGGCGCGCATCCGCGCATGGGCGCGAGCGACGTGATTCCGTTTATCCCGATCGATGGCGTGACTCTGGAAGATTGCGTGGCAATTTCGCGCTACGTGGGCGAGGAGATCTGGAAGCGCTACAAGATTCCTGTCTATCTCTACGAAGCAGCGGCGCAGCGGCCGGAGCGCACCAATCTCGAAAACATCCGTCGCGGACAGTTCGAGGGCATTCGCGACTCCATCGCCACCGACGACGCCCGCATCCCCGATTTCGGCGAGCGTGCGGTGCATCCGACAGCCGGAGCCACGGTGGTTGGTGCGCGAAAATTCCTCGTCGCCTACAACGTGTATCTCAACACCACGGACGTCGAGATCGCCAAGAAAGTCGGCAAAGCGGTGCGCTTCTCCAACGGCGGATTGCGTTTCGTGAAGGGCATGGGCATCAGCGTGCGCGGGTTGGCGCAGGTCTCAATGAACCTGACCGATACCGACCAGACGCCCATCGCGCGTGTGTTTGAGTATGTAAAGCGCGAGGCAGCCCGCTATGGCGTGATGCCGCTGTCGAGCGAGATCGTCGGGCTGGTGCCGAAGAAGTCTCTGGAAGACGCGGCCGAGTGGTTCCTGCAAGTGGAGAACTTCGACAGTTCGCTGATTCTCGAAAATCGCCTCGCAGCGGTGATGGGCGGCAAGATGTCCGTCGGCGGATTGCGCGCCGGCTTCGAGCCGTTTGTCGAGCAACTCGCCGCGCCGGTGGCGGCGCCGGGCGGTGGCAGCGCAGCAGCGGCGGCAGGCGCGATGGCAGCCGGCTTGGGGTCGATGGTCGCCGGCATGTCGCGCGGGAAAAAAGCCTATCTGCAATACGAGACGCAACTCAGCGATGCGATCGGCCAGCTGGCGAATTTGCGCGAAGAGTTCAAAGCAGCAGCCGATGCCGACACCGCCGCA
>Ga0181537_10003667_pt1 | contig 13069 bp, 9 predicted proteins | sample PEATcosm2014_Bin_39_FD_119765 | JGI IMG/M metagenome (GOLD analysis project Ga0181537, IMG submission 119765) | Peatland microbial communities from MTU Mesocosm Facility, Houghton, MI, USA - PEATcosm2014_Bin23_10_metaG | ecosystem: Environmental > Terrestrial > Soil > Wetlands > Peat | place...
CAAGAGGCCTCGTTGGCTCCGCGGGACGTCTGGGAGGGAATAGGGGTCCTTCGACTGCGCGACCTTCGGTCGCTTCGCTCAGGGTGACAAACAAGAAAAAGCCCGCCTTGCGGCGGGCTTCTTAGTTCGTTGCGAGTTTCGTTAATCGTTGTAGAGCAATACACCTTCCGGCTTCCCCTCGCCTTCCGCGATTGAGCGGTAGAAGAGTTGGTTGTTCTCGAGGTAGACCTCCAAGAACGCCGGACGCGTGGTGATCGTCCCCTGGATGAGCGCTTCCGAGAGCGGGTCCTCGATGTACTTCTGCAAGGCGCGACGCAGCGGACGCGCACCGTAAGTGCGGTCCGTGATCGTCTTGTCGAGGATCCACTTCCTGGCGTCTTCGGCGACGGTGATGGTGATCGCTTTCTGCACGAGGTTGGCGTTGAGTTGCGCAACCATGAGCTCGACGATCTGGATCAGGTCGTTTTCCGACAGCGGCGCGAACAGGATGACTTCATCGAGACGGTTCAGGAACTCGGGGTTGAAGGTACGCTTCACCTCGGTCTTGACCATGTCCTCAACCTTGTCATTGATGACTTCGGTGTTCTCGCTCTGGAAGCCGAGGCCGGTGCGCTTCATGAGGTGGCGCGCGCCGATGTTCGAAGTCATGACGATGATCGAGTTCTTGAAGTCAACGGTATTGCCCAGGCCGTCGGTCAACTGGCCGTCTTCAAATACCTGCAACAGGATGTTGAAGACATCCGGGTGTGCCTTCTCGATTTCGTCGAGGAGCACGACCGAGTAGGGCGAACGCTTCACGCGCTCGGTCAACTGGCCGCCTTCTTCATAGCCCACGTATCCTGGAGGCGAACCGATGAGCTTGGAGACCGAGTGCTTTTCCATGTACTCGGACATATCGAAGCGCACCAGGCTCTTCTCGCTGCCGAACATGAACTGAGCTAACGTACGCGCGACTTCGGTTTTACCAACACCGGTCGGGCCGAGGAAGAGGAACGAACCGATGGGACGGTTCGGGCTCTTGAGTCCGGCACGCGAGCGGCGGATGGCGCGGGCGAGGGCGCTGATGGCCTTCTCCTGCGAGATGACGCGCTTGTGGAGCTCTTCTTCGATGCGAAGCAGTTTGGCCGTCTCTTCTTCTTTGATCGACATGATGGGAACGCCGGTCCAGCGGGAGACGACTTCCTCGATGTCCTCGCGGCCGACTACGCCGGTGGAGGATTCGTCGAGGTGATATTTTTCGCGGAGGCCGCGCAGGTTCTCGCGTTCCTTCCGCTCCTCGTCACTGTAGAAGCGCGCCTTTTCGAACTCGTGGTTCGCAATGGCGTTCTCCATGCGGTGAACGATGAACTTGATGCGCTTCTGGACTTCGGTGATCTCCTCGGGAAGCGACGTCTGGCGCAGCTTAACGCGGGCGCCGGCTTCGTCGATCAAGTCGATGGCCTTGTCGGGCAGGAAGCGATCGGGAATGTAGCGGTTGGAATGGTAGACCGCGAAGGTGATGGCGTCGTCGGTGTAGCTGACGGCGTGGAACTTTTCGTAGCGGTCCTTGATTCCAACCAGGACTTTGACGGCGGTCTCTTCGTCGGGCGGATTGACCTTGACGGCCTGGAAGCGGCGCTCGAGGGAACGGTCCTTCTCGATCGACTTCCGGTATTCGCCGGGCGTGGTGGCGCCGATGCACTGGATCTCGCCGCGCGAGAGAGCGGGCTTCAGGATGTTGGCCGCGTCGAGTGAACCCTCGGCGCTACCGGCACCCACCAGGGTGTGGAGCTCGTCGATGAAGATGATGGCGTTCTGGTTCTCCATCAACTCCTTCATGATCGTCTTCAGGCGCTCTTCAAACTGGCCGCGGTACTTCGTCCCGGCGACGATCAACGAAAGATCGAGGGCGAGGATACGCTTGTCCGCCAGGAACGACGGCACTTCGCCGTCAGCAATGCGCTGGGCCAGGCCTTCGACGATGGCAGTTTTGCCGACGCCGGGCTCGCCGATGAGCACTGGGTTGTTCTTGGTGCGACGGCACAGGATCTGAATCACGCGCTCGAGTTCGCTGTCGCGCCCGACTAGCGGATCGAGTTGGTTGTCCATGGCGACCTGGGTCAGGTCGCGCGAAAATTCCGCCAGCAGCGAAGACTCGCGCTGCCGCTGTTGGGGTTGGGCCTTTTCCTGCGAGGTACGTGCAAGTTCCTCGCGGATAGTCGCCAGACGGAGACCGCGCTCGTGCAAAATCTCTGCCGCGAAGCACTTCTCTTCGCGCAGCAGACCCAGCAGCAGGTGCTCGGTGCCAATGTGCTTATGGGAGAGGCGTTCTGCCTCTTCCGCGGCATAGGCGAGCACGCGCTTACACTCATTGCTCAGGGGAAGATCGACCGACGTCGATACCTTCTCCCGGATGGTGGTGTGGCCTTCGATCTGTTTCCGAATGGATTCCACCGACGAATGCTGCCGGAGGAATCGATTGGTGAGCGCTTTGTCTTCGCGCAGCAAGCCGAGAAGCAGGTGTTCCGTCTCAATGTACGGAGACCCGAATTGGCTGGCCTCATAACGCGCGAAGAAAATAACTCGTCTGGCCTTTTCTGTGTACCGTTCAAACATGTAATTCTCCAAAGCTCGTCCGCGTCCGATCTATGCCGAACTGCAGGAGCTTTTTAACCAGCTCACCCCCGACCCGTATCCAATGATACGGATCACGCGGACAATACAGCCTAGCGTTGTCCGCGTCGCCTCAGCCACCCTTGGTGGCCGCCTCATTCAACGTCCGCTTACACGGTACGTCGAACTGGTCCTTTCAGCCCGGGTTACTAACCGGGTCAATGTGCCGTCCCTAGAGGGACTCGGACCCTTTCGGATCCACTTCCCGGGACTTACGTCCCGGCTATTACCTGCCGTCCGCTTCGCGGACTGGAGTTACGGCACTGCAAACTGCGTCGGCCACCCAGCAAAGTCGGACTTCAACTACGCCGGTAGCGACATCGGCTGCACCTCTTCGATCACTCCACCCGCGAGCCGGATGACCCGGTCACAGCGTCGCGCGAACGCGAGATTGTGGGTGACGATGAGGGAGGTGAGCTGATAGTCGCGATGTAGCCTGGCAATCAAATTAAAAACCGTCTCCGCCGTGCGGTTATCGAGGTCGCCGGTTGGCTCATCTGCCATGAGCACCTGGGGCCTGGTAACCAACGCCCGGGCGAGGGCAACGCGTTGCTGCTCTCCCCCGGACAGTTCGCCGGACCTGTGTTCGGCCCGATCTAATAAGCCGACTTCCGCTAACCAATGGCGCGCCTGTGATTCTGCTTCGCGCCGGGCTAAGCCTCGCACCAGCAAGGGCATGGCGATGTTCTCAACCGCCGTGAACTCGGGTAGCAAATAGTGGAACTGCCACACGAATCCTAGTTCGCGGTTCCGGAACTCTGCCGCTGCCGCTTCACCGAGCTTTGCGAGCCTGAGTTCCGCGAAGTATACGTCACCTTCCGAAGGCCTATCAAGGGCTCCGAGGATGTGCAAAAGCGTGCTCTTCCCGGAGCCTGAATCGCCAACGATTGCGACTAGTTCACCTTTCTTCACCTGAAAGGACAAGTTCTCAAAGAGCACCAAATTCGTAGTGCCGGAACGGAAGACCTTGGCCAACCGCTCTGCCCGCAAGATCTGGGCCATACCCGTTGGATGCAGAAGCTCACCCTCACGTCGCAGATATCGCAGTGGTTACGCCCCTGAGAGCGTTCACTGTTGATATACGGATTAGAACACGCAACAGGATGGTTTGGTGCTGATACTTTTGCGTTACTTTCGTGTACCAAAAGGGAACTGCGGAGGATTGACACACCGATGTCCTTGCGCGCGATTTAACTGGCTTTCGTGAACTCGGCGATGATGGCTTCGCGCTTCTTGAGGGCAATGCCATCGACACGGCGGAGCACCGCGAGATACGCAAGGAATGCGAGGACACAGAGCAAGAGAAAAGCTCCGGTGCCGAGCCAGACGGAATCGAAATAGCGGGCGGCGAAGATTACTGGCGCGGCCAAGCCGACGATCCCGATCTGGACCCCAAGCATGATCAATCCGGTGACGGATGAGCCTTGCTGGCGATTCATCCGGGCAAAGTCGACTTTCTTGGGGAAATACAGCGACAACAGATTTCCCACCGCGATGTTCGCCAGGACGACATACGCGATGGCGGCGATGGTGAGCGCGAGCATCTCGGGCGGTGGAGGGTCGAAGATCAGAGAGACTCCGACGAGCAGCACCAGAAACTGCACGCCGGCAATGCAGGCGTGGGCGAGATTCTTGCCGATGAAGATCTGCCGGAAACGGACCGGGGCCAGATAGAGAAGCTGGATGCCGCCGAGGTCTCCGGAGAGGCTGTTACAGAAAAATCCGGAGAGCGTAAGCAGTCCGTAAGCGGCTCCGAGCGGAAGGACCCAGGGCGAGTGGCCGATGGGGTTGCGGCCGGTGCCCATTTTCCCGAAGAGGAGCAGCATCAGCGGCGGGGCAAGCATGGAGATCCAAAGCTGTCGCATGGCCATCAGGGTGCGCAGCTCTTTTTCGAAGACTGCGCCGACGGGATCGGGAAGGCCAAGCCATCCGCGATTGACAGGGACCTTACGCTCGCGCTTCTCGATCTTGCCACGGCGGCTGGTCTCGCTGAAGTTCTCGCCGCGGTATTGCCCGCGCAGGCGAATCCCGAGGACTAATCCGAACACAATGGTGTAGGCGAGAAGAAAGGCCAACTGCAAGAACGCTTCGGAATAGTGCGGGCTTGAACCCACGGACACGACCGAGGGGTGGGGATGGATGGGAGCGGCGAACTCGATGCATCGGGCGGCGATTCCGGGAGGCAGCGCATGCTGGAAGTTCGTTACGTAAGCCAGGATCGGCGAATTGCGATGCGCGACCGCGTAGCGTCCACCGAGCCGAATGACGACCTGGAAGCCAACGCCCGACAAGGCAATCAGCGCGCCAACGACTTCGCGCGTCTTGCGCTGGGCCATCCAGCGCTCGGCGTAGGCGAGGATGAGACGCGAGAGCAGGAGGTTCATCAGTGCGAATGTGAAAAGGACGAGCGCAGCGATCGGGGCGAGCAGCGGATCGGCGATGACAATACCGACAAACATGCCGGAGAGCCAGATGATCGGCGGAATGAGAGCAGGGTCAAGGGAGCCGAAGGCGAGCCAGAGCCAGTAGTAAGTGGAAAGCGTGACGGGAAAGCGAAGGAAGGTGGAAGCGTCGAAGATCTCGGAGAAGGCGATGGAAATAGCTGGGATGAATTGCCAATAGAGGAAGACGATCCAAAACAAAATCGAGAGCGCGAAAAAGTGGGTTTCAGGGTGGGAAACGAGATAGTAGGCACCGACGGCAAAGGCAATGCCGGGAACGATGCCGAAGAGGAGCATGCCGATAGAGAGGAAAACGGCGCCGACGGCTTCGGCTTTGCGTTGCCTGCTGCGAAGGCCGTTGACGAAGACGCGCCAGCGCAGCCATGCGACGGTGGCGAATTGCTCTCGGGCGGTCATGGCGTTTGCCTCCCGCAGGGACTAAAGCCCGAGTCCACGGCGGAGCTTTTCGGCACGACTGAAGTCGTGCCCTGATACAAACAAGAACCGGTCAGGCCAGCCATGAGAGTTCGTGCTCGGCTGTCGTAGTGCCACCGACGATGCGCAGGAATATTTGCTCGAGGGTGAGGGTCGATTCGCCTTCGTCGGCGCTGGTTTTCACTCCGGCGCGAAGTTCTTCCAGCGATCCTTGGGCAACGAGTTGGCCCTGGTGAATGATCGCGACATGGCTGCACAGGCGCTCGACAATCTCCAGCACGTGCGAAGTGAGAAAGATCGTCGCGCCGCGCGCGATCATGCGTTGAAGCATGGCTTTCAAAGTGCCGGCGGCGATGGCATCTACGCCCTCGAATGGCTCATCGAGGAAGAGAATGCGGGGGCCGTGGATGACGGCGGCGGCCATCGCGAGCTTCTTCTGCATGCCGTGCGAGTAATCGGCGACGAGCGTCTTCGGCTGGTCGCTGAGGTTCATGAACTCCAGGAGTTCGTCGGCCCGCTGCGCGGAGACGGCGTGGCCCAGGCCGTACATTCGTCCCACAAAGTTCAGGTATTCGCTGCCGGTAAGGCGTCCGAAGAGCGCCATGCCTTCCGGGACGACGCCGATCTGGCGTTTGACTTCGACGGGATTCGTTGAGAGATCGTGGCCGAGGATTTCGATGCGTCCCGCGCTCGGCGCGAGCAATCCGGTGAGCATCTTGATGGTGGTGGATTTCCCGGCGCCGTTGGGGCCAAGGAATCCGAAGAACTGGCCGGGAGCTACTTGCAGGTTGACGTTTCGTACCGCGACGAAATCGCCAAAGTTGCGGCTGAGACCTTGCGTGACGATGGTGGGAGTGTCCACGGCGGCAGGGTAGCACAGGGGATTCGCGTTCGCGAATCAAGGGAGTGTGAAGTCCGATCTATTCATATCGCAAGGCTTCAGCCGGTAGCACACGAGAGGCGTTCATCGCGGGATAGATCGTCGCGATGAACGAGATGGCGACGGACACGGCGGCGACGACGAGGCCGTCGATGAGGCGCGGCGCGAAGGGAACGTAATCGATGGAGTAGACCTCGGCGGAGAGGCGGATCCAGTGATAGTGCCCGGCGGCGATAGCGAGACCGAAGCCTACCACGGTGCCGAAGAGGGTGCCGATCACGCCGACGAGCACGCCTTGCAGCATGAAGATGCGACGAATCTGCTGGCGGCGTGCGCCGATGGAGACGAGGACGGCGATGTCCTTGGTTTTTTCCATCACCATCATGATCAGCGAGATCAGGATGTTGAGCGCGGCGACGAAGACGATCAGGCCGATGGTAATAAAGGTCACGATTTTTTCGAGCCGCAGCGCGCGGAAGAGTGCCTGGTTCTGCTCCATCCAATTCTTCGCGCCAAAGCCCTGCCCGGCGACCTTGAGGAGATCGTCGCCGATTTCCGGCGCTTTATAGATATCGTCAACTTTAAACTCGAGCACGGCGACGACGTCGTTCAGGCCGAAGAGTTGTTGCGCGTCGCTCAGGCGAGTGAGTCCCCACGAAGAATCGTAGTCATAGAAGCCGGATTCGAAGATGCCCACGACTTTGAAGCGCTGATACTTCGGCACGATGCCGAAGGGAGTGAGTTCGCCCTGCGGGCTGGTGACGAGTACGACTGAGCCGACAGTCGCGCCCAGCGAATCGGCCATGTCTTTGCCGAGAACAATTGGCGGCAACGATTGTGTGACTTCATCGGAGAGCGTTTTCGGAGGGCCTTGCGAATTCTGTTCTGTATTAAGCGGTGCAGCGGAACCGAACTTTACGTTGTCGAGCAGATCGCTGACTTTGCGCTCTTCGGAAGGGACGATTCCTTTGAGCAACGCGCCTTGCGCGCGCGCACCGCGAGAGATCAGGACCTCTTCGTAAATCGCCGGCGCTCCGGCCACGATGTGCGGCTGCCGGGTCAGGCGCGCGAGAAGCTCCTGCCAATTGCGGATGCCATCGTTCTGCACGCGCATTAAGTTAATGTGCGACATGGAGCCGAGCAGGCGCGCCTGGAGATCGGAGCGAAAGCCATTGTTGATGGCGAGGGCGATGATCAGCGAGGCGACCCCGGCGGTCACTCCGATGATGGAGATCGCGGTGATCACTCCAATGACGGCCTGCCGGCGCTTGGCGCGCAGGTAGCGGGTCGCGATGAAGAGCTCGAATCTCAAGGGCAGGCGTCAGGTTACAGCTATCAGGTGACAGGTCATTGTAGCGGGTGGGGAGTTCGGGTGTCCGCCGGCCACTCTCCGCAGATTCAAAAGTGGCGCGGGACGATGGCTGGTACGCGTTTGCGATAGGCGGAGTACTCTTCGCCGAAGCGCGCTTCCAACTCGTTGTCTTCGAGGCGGATCATTATGGCGCCAGTTGCGAGGGCGAAGAGTGCAAGGGCGAGAAGAGAAATCGTGCCGAAGGCGACGGTCCAGCCGAGCAGCTCGCAGAGATGTCCGAGATAGATAGGGTGACGGATTCGTGAGCGGATGCCGTTTGTAATCAAACGCTGGGCGTGGCGATCGGGCTCGACCTCGGCTAGTCCACTGAGCTGTACGTGAGTGAAGTTGCGTGCGGCTGCACGATAGAGCAGCAATCCGAGGATCACGAGGATTGCACCCGGAATGAACGCGAGGTTCGTAACGTAGAGCGCGCGGTGTCGCCATGGCGAGAGCGCAACAGCGATGATGGCGGCGTAGAGCATCCAGAGCGGAAGCAGTGCTTTGAAGGCGTTGCGGCCGCGAGTGCGCCAATGCGCTGCGAAAGGATGCAGCGACAGCCAGAATGCGGGGATGGTGGCGTAAATGGCGCAGCCGACGAGGGCGAGATTCTCGAAAACTTCACGCACGTTAGCTTACTTCTTCGATGGCGCGGGGACGTTCCGGACGAGCACCTTCGCCGAGCCCATGTTGTCGAAGTGGTCGTACACGCGCACCACCACGATGTGTTCTTCCTGCGAGGACGCGGGCGGAGCCGGAGAATTTTTCGCGTTGCGCTTGCGGTTGTTGTTCGAAGTCCGCACCGCGCTCTCCGAGACGCCTTCGAGCGGGGTGGGCTCGACATTCAGCGGAACGGTGAAATCGTAATTTTCGATTCGCGAATCGGAAAGCTGGCCCACCGGCTCGATGGTCTGCCAATCGCCGGCATCGACGGAAAATTCAGCGCGCTTGATGATCGAGAAGCTGTCTTCGGCGCGGAATGTCGTGTGAATGTTGTTGCCGTCATAGACGGCGGCGAGATTCTGCACCACCGGCGGCGTGTTATCGACCTCGGCGCGCGAACTTTCTTTTTGGGCGCTGAGCGCCTCTTGCGGCGTGTGCGAGGGCGCATCGCTGGCGACCACTCGGAGGGTGTAACCGCCGTCGGGAAGCAGCCCGGAGTCGAAAGAAAAATACTTCTCGCTGATGTTGTCCTGCAGCAGCTTCCAGCGCGATTCGCCATCGCCCCGATACCACAGGCTGTAGACGAGCACGTCGTCGTTATCGTCGTGGGCCTCCCAACGCACCGCGATGGAGCTGCGGTCGCGCACGGCGCTGGGAGGATTGTCAAAGTGCGGTAGTGGCAGCGCCGGTGGAGGGCCAACCGTCACCGTATTGTTGTCCACGTGCGCGACGTTTTGAAATTTTGCGCCGACCTGCACGAAGACGTCGTCGATCTCGGGCGCGACATTTTTCGGCAGATAGTAAAGCGTGACGCTATCGAGCGATGGGCCGGGATTGCCTTCATGCAGCACGGCACGCCACTGGATGAAACGCGCCGCGGGGGCGTCGATGGCGACATCGCGCTGCAGATCGACCTTGCGCCAGGCGCTCCAGTTGCGGTCGGGGTTATCGACGTTGCCGCTGCGGGCGTAGAGCTCGATGTTGCCGGTGCCACGGACCTGCGCGCGTCCCCACTTGGAGAAGATGTGCGCGTCGAAGACGTCGCTTTCGAAGGTGCCTTCGCTGCCGGCGGTCGAACCCATGTCGAAGATCTTGCCGAGGTTGCTGGCCGCCACGTGAAGACCGCCGTCGGCCGAGCGAGCCAGGGCCGTCACCTGGTTGGCGCTGGCTTCGAGCAGGTCGGCGAAGGCGCCGTCGGGCGCGATGGAATAGACGCGGCCGCGATTGCCAGTGCCGGCGATGAGGCGTCCACTGCCGTCGAAGCCGAGAACATAGACGATGTCGGTGGCGGAGTTCCAGATGCGCCGTGGAGAACCATCAGGCGCGATGCGATAGACCTCAGAACCTCCGGTAGCAGCCAGGGATTGAATCGGAACGACCACGCCTGCGGGAAGGCCGGGCTGCGGTTGCAAGGGCACTACGGTGCCGGGAGATTGCTGCCCGTTGCCACTGGAACCAGACCCGCCGCGTTTTTCGCCCACACCTGCCGCATAGATGTTGCCCTGCTGATCGACGGCCAGCGCGGTGATCTCTTTCTTCGGCGCGCTGTACAGGACGAAACCTTCGCCCTGCGGCGAGATGCGATAGACGAGTCCGCTGCCGTCGGAGCCGGCTATAAGGTTCTGCTTGTTGTCGATGGCAAGGGTGCGGATGTGCGCTTCGTCGCTCTTAAAAAAGACGCTGCCCTGGCCGTTGCGATCGACGCGGAAGATCTCGCCGTTGTCGCCGGTCGCGATGTAGAGACGGCCTTCGGCGTCGAGCGCGAGGTCCCAGATGTACTTGGTTTTCGGCTCGAAGAAAACGGTTGCGGTGTAAACGTTGTCCACCGGAAGGCTGGCCTGGGCGCGGTTTCCGCCGGGCTCGTTGGCGACCGCATTCTGCTGGGTATTCACGGGCGGCTGCGCGGTCTGTTTCACCGCGGCTTTCTCGGCCGGAGTGCCTTTGCGAACAATCTTGTAGACGCGGCCGTCGGGCGAAGTGGCGGCGAAGAGAGTGCCGTCGTCGGCGAGCGCGAGCGCCTGGACTTGAAGTTCTTCGGGAGCGAAAACAATTGTGGCCGTGCCGTTGGGTGTGATGCGATAGACGCGCGCGGGCGATCCGGCGGCCGCGAACATGTTGCCCTGCGGGTCGGAGACGATCGACCAGATGTACGTCGAGGGCGAAGTCAGGACGGACTTAAACGTTGGTGCAAGTTCGAGCGAGCCGTTGCTGCGGATGGCGACGCCTTTGGCGGTGCCTTTTTCGAAATCGTCGTACTTGTTCTGCTCCCACGTGCGGGTGCCCTGGGCGGCGGCTAGGGAAGTTAGAAGGAGCAGGAAGAGCGTAAATGGGAGCCGTTTCATTACAACTATCAGACTACCAAGAAATCGCAATTGCGGGCGGCAGGCTTCGGTGGCAAGCTTTCGGGTATGACGCGGTCACAGCGGATCTTGATTGGAATGGCAGTTTTCGCAGTTTTGGTCGTGGGATACGTGTATTTCTTCGGGTCGGCGACGGTGCTGACGGTAATGTCGCGGCGGATGGGTCACAAGTATCCCTACATCGAGATCATTCCTGTGGCGTTGTCGGATACAAGCGTAGCCAGCGTGCCGGTCAAAAGAGAGAAAGCCTTTGGATACGAGTTCGAGGTGCCGTGGGACGATCTCGACGAATCGCAGACGGTGGCGGGTGAAAAGGCCGCCAGATTCAAGAGCCGATCCGATCGGTGGACGCTCGGGATCATGCAGGGAGGGCCGAAGGAGTTAGTGCAATCGTTAACGACGAAACCTAATAACAGTGCTGCTCTGTACGGAGACGCTCTGAAGTCGGACTTTGCGCTGCGGCAGGCAATCTATGGGACGACGCCATCCCAGATCAAATTGTGGACGCCCAGGAACGTAGCTGTGCGCGATATGTCCTATCTCATCATGAAGGGAATCATGATGACCTCGGGATCGGAGACGGGAATGTTCGAGGTCGCGTCGGGAGCGATGAAGGGGTATCAGTTGGGCGATCCGGCGTTGTCGAAGAAAGTGAACGTAGAAATCTCGGACGACGTGGGTGAGATTTCATTCATCTTCCAACAGGACGAGTACGGACGCATCACGCAGGCCGAGTTAAATCGGGTGATTCAGAGCGTACGAAGGGTCGAGACAGCGGCGAAATAGAGGAGGGATGCCGTCGCCCCGAAGGGCGACTCGGTCGGATCTTCGTACAGTCCCGGCACTCACGTGCCGGGCTATTGCATGGCGTGCCTTCGGCACTTGCGATGGAACTGCCGGCGGCGTGTCATCCCACCCTGTCGCTGCGCGACGAGGATGGGGCACCCACGTTTACTTCACATCAATGGTGATGACCTGCGCTCCGCTCACCACGTAATCCACTGGCGTTGAGGCCTCGTTCACGCTGCTTTCGCCTACTACGACCATGTCTTGGGTGCCGCGCATGCCTTCCATTACGTTCATCACGCTCAGGGGCAGCGTAGGCATCACTTTGTCTTCCACCATGGCTTGCGGGTTGGCTTCGAGCAGCGAGACATAGACACGCGAGTTCTCGTGCTCTTTATTCAGCAACGCGATGGTCGAGCCGAGATCGAAGCGGCGGCTGGTGTTCGATCCGGTGCGGCGCATCTTGTCGAGGGTGTCGCCGTCGCTGATCAGGATGCGCAGCTGGCCCTTGGGGCTCGAGGTCGGAATCTTGACCGAGATTTCGCGGACAACCTGCTCGCCGCGATACGGCCGTAGCACGGTTTCGATGGTGATCTCGTCACCGGGGCGGACTTCGGTGACGTCGGTGCGAGCGGTTTCGAGGCGCGCCCAGCGGCGATCGTGAATCAGGTCGAAATTCAGCTCGACGCCCTGGATATTCGGCGTCTCGTAGGGATTGTCGAAGATACGGCTGAACTTTTCGCCTAGCGAGATGGCCATGCTGTAGGCCGTGGGCTGGCCGCCGTCGGTGGGGGCGAACATATTTTGCAGTTCAAGCTTCGGGAACCCGGCAACGTTGATGTCGCCCTGCATGCGATAGGTGGTGTCTTCGCCGTATTCGTTCATGCCCTGGAGGGCGTTGAAGACCGTGGCCATCATGGCGACCGGCGTGATCTTGGCGTTGTTCAGCACTTCATAGTGAAACGTCTTCGGCTTCGAGGTGCCGTGGAAGGTCAGCGTCACGGGGATCATCTTCGGCTGCTCATCGAAGCGTCCGAGGATGCCGGTATGACGGTCCTGCACGAAAGCGCCGACCGGTTCCGTGGCGTTGACAATCTTGAAAGCGTTAGCCGGCGAAGGCAGGGTCGCGAGGACCTGGGCCTTCGTCATCGGCATGTCGATGGCGCCGTAGTTCAGGATGGGGTGGCCGCAGGCGAGTAGGCGCTGGGCATCCACGTAAGTGACGGTGCAGGTTCCGGCGATGCTCATATCGCCGCGCACGAAGAGCGCGCTGACGGCCGACCCGGGCACGAGCGGCTCCGGCTGCTTGATGCTGGTGTCGACCGAGCCCGCGCCCATCACCGGGGTAACGCCGGCGGAGGCGAATTGCGGGGCGAACATCTTGATGGCGTTTTCGTCGAAGCCGCTGAAGACCAGCGGGGTTTCAATCGGCTTCATTACGTTCGCGAAGCTGGAAGTGTTGATGGTGGGATCGGACGCGACCCCTGGCCCCCCCGTGCGG
>Ga0181537_10003668_pt1 | contig 13069 bp, 8 predicted proteins | sample PEATcosm2014_Bin_39_FD_119765 | JGI IMG/M metagenome (GOLD analysis project Ga0181537, IMG submission 119765) | Peatland microbial communities from MTU Mesocosm Facility, Houghton, MI, USA - PEATcosm2014_Bin23_10_metaG | ecosystem: Environmental > Terrestrial > Soil > Wetlands > Peat | place...
CCAGCACGCTCCTTCCGCTCGTCAGCGTCGACCCTCACGCTCTGATGGGGGCCTTCACCGACACCTTCAATATCGGCGTCCAGCACGAATTCAACAGCACCACTCGCCTTGAAGTTGCGTATGTCGGGAATCGGGGTCACCATCTGCCGGACACCGCGCTGGCGTGGAACGAACCTTCCGCATCCACCTTCCTGAACGCCGTGAACGCGAATCCGGGTATCAATCCCTACAATGACTACGTGTACTGTGCGAATAAGGGCGACGCCACCGGCTTCGTCGGCATCTCCTGCCCCTTCGCCAACTTTTACGGACCTGCACTCGCGGCCCTTGCGCCGAGCCCGCAGGTGGCCAACTGGGCGGCGCAATATTATTACTATTACAACATAAACTATGTCGGATTACCGCTCGGCAAGACTTCCTACAACTCCCTGGTGGTCGACCTGCGCAAGAAATCCGGCCGCGACCTGACCCTGGATTTCAATTACACCTTGTCCCGCCAGAAGGGCAACACCTACACCGCCCAGCAGGAGTACAACGGCTACTACACTACGGTGCAGAACTTCAGTGATATAAACGCCGCCGCGAACACCATCACCAGCTACGACCAGGAGCACGTGGTCAAGGGCTACGTCACCTATCAGTTGCCCTTCGGTCGAGGCAAGCGCTGGTTGCCAGACAGCAATCATTTTCTGAATGCATTAGTGGGCGGCTGGTCGCTGAACGGAATTGTACTTTACGCTTCCGGCCAGCCCTTCCAGATCAGCGTTAACAATCCTTATTATCCTTTGTGGGGCAATTTTTATCCGGACTTCAATCTAGCCGATGCTCACCACACGGATCCGCACAAGTATAATGCTGCTACTGCTGGCACGACGCCTCTTTACTATTACAATTTCAACGTTGCCAGTTCGCCGATTCCGCAGGACCCCACCACCGCGGCGGTGGCCTTCGGCAAGGGTCCGATCAATTCGCCGGACCTGCGTTGCCCGGGGATTGCCAACGAAAATGCCAGCGTCCTGAAGTACTTCGGCTTCGGCCCAGAAAACCGTTATCAACTTTCCCTGCGCGTCGAGTTTTACAACCTGTTCAATCGCCACGCATATGTCATCAACGGTTGCGGTTACAGCTCACAGATTGGCACCCCCACTGACGCCAGCACTTTCGGGCAGATCACTGGCGTGAACGATACCGGAACGCCTCCGCGCTCCGGTCAATTTGGCGCGCGCTTCACGTTCTAGCGCCTTGAGCACTGCGAAACTCGCGTACGCAGGGACGTCCGCGAGTTTTTCGCGTACAGCGTTAACTCGAGCGTGGAATCTTCTTGGACCAGCGCATGCTCCGAAACTTGCGACTACTCATATGGCTCTCTTTGCTTGCGGCGAACCGCGCCCACTTGCGCGCGGCCTTGCCTGCGAAGGAAGGTTCTTTCACGCAACAAGCGGGTAATACTTTCTACGTCGATGCGGTGACTGGGAATGACGCCAACGATGGCCTGTCGCCGCAGAGGCCCTGGAAAACTCTAGCCCTCGTGAATGCCACGACGTTTCACCCCGGCGACACCATCTTGTTCAAGGCGGGCGCCGCTTGGGACGGCCAACTGTGGCCCAAAGGTTCCGGTGAACCAGATCGCCCAATACGCGTCGGAGCCTACGGCGGAGGCGCCAAACCCGTGATCCGCGCCGCCGGACAATTCGCGGACGCCGTGCTACTCAAGAATCAGGAGCACTGGGAAATCGAGGATTTAGACGTATCGAATTCCGGTGCCAAACTGGAAGTCCGACGCGGCGTCCACGTCACCTTGAATGATTTTGGCGAAGCTCATCACATCGTGCTGCGCCGCTTGACCGTTCACGACGTTAACGGCGATGACCAACTCAAACCCAACGGTGGAATCATCGTCGACTCCGCGGGTGCCAACAAACGCAGCCGCTTCGTTGACCTGCGCATTGAAGATAACGAGGTTTACGCCACGGACCGTAACGGCATCACCACGTGGTCGGACGCTTGGCAACGCTCCAAGTGGTACCCCAGCCTCGGCGTGGTTGTGCGCGGCAATCGCCTTCGAGACATTGGCGGAGACGGCATCCTCGTGACGGCCGCCGACGGCGCGCTGATTGAGAGAAATGTGGTGGAAAAAGCCAACCAGCGTTCCGCGGGCTACAATGTTGCCATCTGGAGTTGGAGCGCCGACGATACCATCGTTCAATACAACGAAGCCTCGGGCACCAAAGGCGAACGCGACGGGGAAGGCTTCGATTCGGACTGGAATAGCCGCAACACGCTGATTCAATACAACTACAGTCATGATAATGACGGTGGCTTTATCTTGATTTGCAACGAAGGTAGTTATTCGCCCAGCGACAGCGTTGGTAATGTGGGCACCATCGTGCGCTATAACATCAGCCAGAACGATCGCCATCGCGGCATCACCCTCTCCGGGCCAGTGCAGAATACCGCCATCTACAACAACACTTTGTACGTGAGCCAGAGGGAACCGGTGGACATGGTTTTGTTCACGGACTGGTTCGGCTGGCCGCAGGAGACCCGTTTCACGAACAATATTTTCTACGCGGAGAATTCTGCGCACATTGGACACGCCACCGCGCGATCAGAGCAAACGGGACACCACAGCTCGTCGCCCGGCTTTGGCCCGAGCAAGTCCACAAGTTTCGACGCCAATGTCTATTTTGGCCCGCTCGAAAAAGTGGCTGATCCCCGGGGGCTCACCACGGATCCGCAGTTTGCAGACGCTGGGCACGGCGCTGATGGTAGAAATTCCTTGGCTGTGTATGCCCTGAAAAGCGCTTCGCCCGCGCGCGCGACTGGCCAGCCGGTGCACGATAATGGCGCGCAGGATTTCTTTGCCGCTCCTCTCGCGAATTGCACCAAGCCCGATCGCGGCGCCGTACAAAGCAGCAGGTGTGCATCGCGATGAATATCCACGCCATCGCCAAACGAGCAAAAGTCTCCACCGCGACGGTGTCGCGCACTATCAACCGCGTCCCCACGGTTAAGCCACAACTCGCCAAACGCGTCTGGAAAGCGGTCGACGAACTCGGTTACTACCCCAGCACGCAAGCCCGCGCGCTGGTCAGCGGCAAGAGCCGCACCTTTGGCCTGATCGTGTCGGAAATCACCAATCCCTTTTTCCCGGAGATTGTCCACGTCTTTGAGGAAACCGCGCTCCGCCACAACTATGAAGTCCTTCTCACCTCCACGGTTCACGATACCGAGCGCATGAAAATTTCCATTCGCCGCATGCTCGAGCATCGCGTCGAAGGGGTGGCCGTGGTCACCTTTGGCATGGAAGAATCGCTGCTCGACGATTTAAAGCTTCGCAAGGTCCCTCTGGTCTTCGTGGATGTCGGTCCGCCGCGCCCATACATTAGCAACATTCGCATCGACTACCTCTCCGGCATCCGCCAAGCCGTGCAGCATCTCGCCGCGCTGCGTCATGAGCGCATCGCGTTTATCACCGGTCCACTGGCCCTCAGGTCCGCTGCCGCGCGCCTCGAAGCATTTCGCCAATCCATGACCGAGATCGGACTGCCCGTGGACCCGGCGCTCGTGGTCCAGGGCAATCACAAGCTGGAAGGCGGGGAACTGGCCTTGGCGCAACTGTTGCAGCTCGCGGATCGCCCGACCGCCGTGCTCTGTTCGAATGACATGACCGCCATGGGCGTCGTGCGCAAAAGTTGCGCCGAAAAAATCAGCATCCCGCGCGACCTTTCCGTGGTGGGCTTCGACAACATCCGCATTACCGAATATGTAAGCCCGCCGCTCACGACCATTGATATGTCGCAGACGGAAATCGCCAAGCTGGCCTTCGATGCGCTGCTCAACGAGGTCCAGCGCGAAACGCCAAACCCAAAAGGCACGGAGTACGTCCTCAAAACCAGCCTGGTGTTGCGCGAATCCACAGCCTTGCATCCTCGCTGGTCGCCCGCGCCCGCCGAAGGAAAGTAAACGCCTTGGAACAAAGCATTCATCACCGAGCTTAGGAGCACGAAAAAAAACATGAAACTGCATCGGATTCTCCTTGCCGTGGCGCTAGTTGGAGTAACGGCCGTCTTCGCACTGGCTGTGCCGCAAGACCCGCCGCAAACCACCGACACTCCTCCCGGGGCGCTTTTGCCGAACGTTCTCTACGGCGCCGCATACTACAACGAGTACATGCCGGCCGACCTCCAGCCCGGCCGACTTGAGAAAGACATCTCCCTGATGCAGCTGGCGGGCATCTCCGTCGTGCGTATGGGCGAAAGCACCTGGAGCCTATGGGAGCCCGCGGACGGCCAGTTTGAAACTGCGTGGATGGACCGTGTGGTCGACGCCATGGGGAAAGCCGGCATAAAAGTCATCATGGGCACCCCCACGTATTCCATCCCCACGTGGATGGCGAAGGCCCACCCGGAAATGCTCGCGCGCCCTCTCGGTGGCGGCGAAACGAGCTACGGAATGCGCCAAAACATGAATACCGACGATCCCAACTACCGCCGTTATGCCGAGCGCTTGATCGTCCGTATGGTCGAGCACTACCGCAATAACCCCACCGTGATCGGCTGGCAAATCGACAACGAGACCAGCAGCTACGGCGCATCCAATCCCGACGTTTTCGCCGCGTTTGTGGGCCGCCTGAAAACGAAGTTCCGTACCACCGACGCGCTCAACAAAGCGTGGTTCCTCAACTATTGGGGACAAGACGTCTTCGACTGGAACGATATGCCGACACGCGATCGTGCCAGCAGCACCAGCTACAAACTCGAATGGTCGCGTTTCGAGCAAGACCGCGTTACTGACTTCTTGGCCTGGCAGGCGGCGCTGGTCCGCAAGCATCGCGGCCCGCAGCAGTTCATCACGCAGGACTTCGGCTCCATGATGCACACGCAGATCAACGAACCCGCGATCGCCAAAGTAATCGATGTCGTGGCGAATAACCCGTATCACGGAACCCAGGATCACTTCGACGGCGCTTGGCAGGCGCTGCAGGGCGATTTTGCGCGTTCCTTGAAGCACCAGAATTTCCTGGTAACGGAAACCAACGCACAGACGCTCGGCTGGGACTCGGCCTCTCAATATCCGCCCTACGATGGCCAGTTGCGCCTCGATGTCTACACCGATTTGTCGAGCGGCGCGAACATGGTCGAATACTGGCACTGGCATTCCATACACGCCGGCCAGGAGACCTATTGGAAAGGTGTTTTGAGTCACGATTTGGAACCCAATCGCGCCTATGCGGAAGTAAGCCGGATCGCGCACGAACTGAAAAAGGTTGGCCCTGAATTAGTCAACTTACGCATCGACAATCAGGTCGCCATTCTCTACAGCGTCGATTCCAGCAACGGTCTCTCCTTCATGCCCATCGTGCCCAATAACGACGAAGGTTGGATACCTGGGAAAGCCGCCGGCACCTACAACGGCTTGATTTCCCAATTGCACCGCTCCTTCTACAATCAGAATATCGGGGTCGATTTTGTGTTTCCCGACACTCCCGATTTCTCGAGATACAAACTCCTCGTGGTCCCGGCGCTGTACATCGCGGACGATGCCCTGCTCAAGAAAATCGCCGACTATGTGCAACAGGGCGGTCACGTCTTGATGACGTTCAAGAGCGGATTCGCCAACGAAAACTCCGCAGTTCGCTGGGAGCGCGCTCCGGGGCCGCTGCGCGCGGTCACAGGCTTCAGCTATCAGGAGTTCTCCAGTTTGGAAAAGTCTCTCGCGCTAAAGGACGACCCTTTCCACGCCGGCAAGGACAACGAGGTACATACCTGGGCGGAGTTTCTGTTACTCGAAACGGCCGAGCCGTTGGCCGTATACGATCATCCCTTTTTCGGCAGATGGCCCGCCATAACCCGTAATCGCTATGGCGCCGGCTCACTCACCTACGAGGGCACCATTTTGAGCGACGTCCTGCAAGCTTCTGTTGTCCGTGACACCTTGCACGACGCCGGCATCGACACCAACTCAGGTTCATCAACCTCCACTGTTCGCATCAAGAATGGCCGCAACCAAAATGGACAGCGCATCCACTACTTCCTGAACTATTCCTCGGACGTCGCCACGGTCACCTACCACTACGCGGCGGCGCACGACTTGTTGAAGGAGCAACAACTCGTGCCAGGGCAAAATGTCACCATCGGACCGTGGGATGTGGTCATCGCCGAAGAAACGGAAGCCAGCCATTAGTCTGCAGGATCGTGTGCTGTCTAGTACTATATCTCCAGCACCACCATGCTTAGACTGCTGACGCTTCTTCCCCCTTTTTGGGAGACTATCGCTTCTCGCATTTGCTTCGGGCCCGGGGACTTGCTATCGCATGCGCTACATTCAATCTTCCGACTTCGGGACCACGGCGCATGGACGCGCAACGAAGCTTTACGTGCTGGAGAACCGTCAAGGCCTACAAGCCGTCATCACCAACTACGGCGCCATTCTCGTCTCGCTACAGGTCCCCGATCGCCGAGGCAACACCGCCGATGTTGTGCTGGGTTACGACACGCTCGTGGGGTATGAACAAGACCGCTTCTTCTTCGGCGGCACCATCGGCCGATACGCCAACCGCCTCGCCTGCGGCCGATTCGCTCTTGACGGAGCCGGCTATCAAGCCTCCATCAACGATGGCCCCAACAGTCTGCACGGTGGAACCGTAGGCTTTCACAAGCGCATCTGGGCCGCGGCCGACCGCTCGACGTTGTCAACGCAGATCCTGGAGCTGAGCTACGTCAGCCCAGACGGCGAAGAAGGCTTTCCCGGCGAACTGTCCGTCAAAGTTTGTTACGCTCTGCCCGTGGATGCGAGCGACCTACACATCACCTATTCGGCCACTACCAATCGGCCGACGGTTGTCAACCTCACCAATCATTCCTATTTCAATCTGAGCGGCGACATGGCGCGCGATATTCTCGACCACCAGTTGACCATCCACGCGCAACACTATACGCCCGTAAACAGCACGTTGATCCCCACGGGCGAAGTGGTGGCCGTCACCGATACGCCGTTCGATTTCCAATCGCCAGCGGCCATCGGTGAGCGCATTCGGCAAGCTGACGAGCAACTCAGGTTGGGCAATGGTTACGACCACAATTGGGTGCTGCGCAAGAGTGGCGGCAACCATTCGCAAAGCGCGGCCACCCTCTACGATCCCGAAAGCGGTCTCGTCCTTGAGGTGCTAACCACGGAACCCGGCCTGCAGTTCTACAGCGGCAATTTCCTGAATGGCAGCGTGCGCGGCAAGCGAGGGACGGCGTATGCCTACCGCACCGGCCTGTGCCTCGAAACGCAGCACTTCCCGGACTCGCCCAATCACACCAGCTTTCCCGACACCACGCTGCGCCCGGGCCAGGAGTTCGCCTCGGAAACAATTCTGCGCTTCTCGACAAAGAAGTAAGTCTGGGCGTTTCCTTTGGAGTACGGCTTGCAGCGCGCCATTGGAGCACGGTTGACATGCTGCTGACGAAGTTGCGCGAAGAAGTGCTGAACGCCAACCTTGAGTTCGTCCGCAAAGGCCTCGCCTCGTCCACTCCACGTTTGGCAACGTCAGCGGCAGTTCCCGCGAACAAGGGTTGGTGGTCATCAAGCCCAGCGGCGTGCGATACGACGCGATAAAGCCAGAGGATATGGTCGTTACCGATCTGCAGGGAGCGCTCGTCGAGGGCACTCTCAAGCCGTCCTCGGACCCGGCCACCCATGTGCGGCTCACCGGCGTAGATCGTAGTACTCCACCGTTGCGGCAGCGGTCGCCGTCTGGCCGACCGCTGCCGCCGAGCCGGCGCGCGAACGGGCCGAGACGGCAACGGAAGCGGATACAAATTTGCCGCGGTCCATAGAGTCTCCTGAACGGCGCGAAGGGTTCTAACGCAATCAACTCGGTGGGGATAAGAACGCCTCTTGTCTCCGATACGAGCGCCTCGCACTGGGCAGATCTCTGTGAGACTCGCTCGAGCAAGGAATCAATTTGATCGATACCGCGCTCAGCTACGGTGAGGGCGCATTGGCGCAGGTTGTTATCGGCGCATTTTGTTAGGTTTCCTTGTCTGGCATTTCGTTCCAGCCAGGTACTCCCTCAACTTTTCTGTAGCCCACCCACGCGCATCCATCATCGAACTTTCAACCAACGAGGAATGTTCGTCCCCCGTCGGTACTGCGAAGGAAAACGCTGCACGCCAAGCGCGGCAATGTCTATTCCCGCATCAAAAAAGGAGCGAGCCAGCCATGAGCACCAAGCCAGTCCTTACCAACGCCCCAGCCAGCAACCCAAAAGCCGCTGCCGTCGATATGAAGTTCGAAATCGTTGTCCTTCCCGTCTCCGATGTTGACCGAGCCAAGAAATTCTACGCAGGTCTCGGGTGGCGGCTCGATGCCGATTACGATAGCGGTAAAGACTTCCGCGTCATCCAGTTCACCCCTCCCGGCTCCGGCTGCTCCATCATTTTCGGCAAAAATGTCACCGGGGCGGCGCCCGGCTCAGCCCAGGGCCTGTACCTGATCGTCTCGGACATTGCCGCCGCCCGCGCCACACTGCAGGCTCGCGGTGTTGAGGTCAGCGACGTATTCCACGACGCCGCCGGCGTCTACGCTGGCCCGGACGAGCCTTATCTGTTCGGCCGCAATCGCGTCACTGGTCCAGATCCCGAGCATCGCAGCTACCGCTCGTTCGCCTCCTTCCGCGATCCAGATGGCAACGGCTGGCTGTTCCAGGAAATCACCTCGCGCCTGCCCGGTCGCCTCGACCCTGCCGCCACCACCTTCGCCTCGGCCACGGATCTGGCTAGCGCCCTGCGACGTGCCGCCGCCGCGCATGGCCAGCATGAAGCGCGCACCGGCCAAGCCGACCCAAATTGGCCGGACTGGTATGCCGACTTTCTGGTGCGCGAGCAGTCCGGCGAAGCGCCGCCGCAATAGCTGCCGCAAGTGTGCAATAAACAATCGACGACAACGCGCCACCCAAACCCATAGGAGACGTGTGATGAACAGGGACCGGTTGCACCAAGAATCGCGTTTGCCCACCGGCGAACCTTCCGAAACAATCAACCGCCAACGTCGCCACTTCTTTGGCGTCACGGCGGCGGCCTTCGCCGCCGCTCAGTTCGGAGTATTCGGTTCTGCAGCGACGCATGCCGGGGAGGCGGGTCCATCGCCGGCCTCCGCCAAGCCCTCGCCCACTTCCTCGTTCGTCGATCTCAAGCAGCTCGACGCCGGCCCGCTGAATGTTGGTTACGTCGACGCTGGCCCCGCCAACGGTCCCGCGGTTGTCCTCCTGCATGGTTGGCCGTACGACATCCACAGCTTCGTGGACGTCACTCCTCTATTGGCCTCGCAAGGCTATCGCGTCATCGTTCCATATCTGCGCGGCTATGGCTCCACGCGCTTCCTTTCCAGCGATACTGTGCGCAACGCTCAACCTTCCGCCCTCGCTCGGGACATCATTGACTTGATGGATGCGCTCAAAATCAACAAGCTGGTCATTGCCGGTTTCGATTGGGGTGGGCGCTCCGCCGACATCATCGCCGCTCTCTGGCCGGAACGCTGCAAAGCACTCGTTTCCGTCAGCGGCTACCTCATTGGCAGTCAGGCATCTGGTCTGATGCCCCTGCCGCCCACAGCTGAACTCCAATGGTGGTACCAATATTATTTCGCCACCGAGCGCGGCCGCATCGGATACCAGAAATACACGCGCGACTTCGCAAAACTCATCTGGAAGCTGGCTTCACCCAAGTGGAATTTCGATGACGCCACGTTCGATCGCAGCGCAGCGGCGCTTGACAACCCCGATCACGTGGCGATCACCATTCACAATTACCGCTGGCGCTTAGGTTTGGCGCAAGGCGAACTGCGGTACGACGATCTGGAAAAACGCCTCGCGACTGCGCCGGTCATCACCGTGCCCACCATTACCATGGAAGGCGACGCCAATGGTGCGCCGCACCCTGAGGCCAGTGCGTATGCTGCGAAATTTTCGGGGAAATACGAACACCGGCTCATCACAGGTGGTATCGGACACAATCTACCCCAGGAAGCTCCCGAAGCTTTCGCCAAAGCTGTGATGGACGCCGATCGTTTTTAGCGGAATTGCCGCAGCTAGATGGATTTTACGATTTCCAACTCACCATCCTTGTGCACCACTTCTACCGCGATGCCGCGCGCATGACGCTCTAGCAGGAAGTCCACCGTGGCGTCGCCTACGCGAAGGCCTGTGATTCGTAACTCGTCCAGATTCGCTGGCAATGCTGGATTGGCGAACACGATTTTTTTCTCCGGCGCACGGATGGTCATTCCCATGCTCGCGCTTAAGAGTAGATACATGGCGCCGGAGGCCCAGGCTTGCGGCGCACACGCCACCGGATAACGCGTGGGGCCGCCACCATCCGCTCGTCGGTGAAAACCGCAAAAAAGTTCCGGCAAGCGGTGCAGATCGAAGTTCAAGCTCGCGTCATACAAACCGGAAAGCAAGCGCACACACGGTTCCTGGTGCCCGTAGTGCGAGAGCCCCCAGCCAATCAACGCGTTGTCGTGCGGCCACACCGAGCCGTTATGATAGGACATGGGATTGTATCGGGTTTCGTCTGCGGCCACGGTGCGTACACCCCAACCAGAGAACATCTGCTCGCTCATGAGCGTATTCGCCAGCGCAGCGGCCTGCGCGGCGTCGGCTATTCCGGTAAACAACGCATGGCCCGCGTTGGACGTTCGCACCTCGCACGGCCGCTTCTTGCCATCTAGCGCTAAGGCGTACGTTTGCAATTTGTCCGACCAGAAAGCCGCGGCAAACTTTTCTTTCAAGGCTCGCGCTTCTGCGTGCAAGACATGGCTCATTTTCAGCTCGCCCTGCGTCTCAGCCAGCAACGCCACCGCGCGCAGCGCACCGAACACGTAGCTTTGCACTTCGCACAGCGCGATAGGCGGCTCCGCCAGCCGTCCGTCCGCGTAAAAGACGGAATCGTAGGAATCCTTCCATCCCTGTTGCGAAAGCCCGTTCGACGATCGCTGCTCGTATTCGACGAAGCCGTCGCCGTCGAGGTCGCCGTACTTGTGTATCCAATCCAGCGCGGCCCGGATGTTGCTCCAGATGACTTGAATGAACTCCGTATCCCCCGTGCGCACGTAGTAAGCGCCCGCCAGAATCAAAAACAGCGGCGTGGCATCCACGCTACCGTAATACTTTCCGAAGGGTACCTCGTTCAGCGCCGCCATCTCTCCGCGCCGCATTTCGTGCAGGATCTTGCCCGGCTCGGCATCTCGCTCGTCGTCCGTTTCCGTGGCTTGGGACTCTGCGAGATACGTCAGCACGCCTTTGGCGATTTGCGGCGCCAGCCACAGGCATTCCAGCGCCGTAATGATACCGTCGCGGCCAAACACCGTGCTGAACCACGGCACACCGGCATATGGATAGTTGCGTTCCGGATTGCCCACCAGCAACATGCTCAAATCCGATTCGCATCGTGCCAGACATGCGTTGAATGGCTTGCTCGAGGACGTGATATTGCATTCGCGCAGCGCGCCACCGCGTGCGCGTTCGCCCAAGCTGGCAAAAGCTGCGGAAAACGAGGGCGCTGCACTGTGCTCCGCGCCTTGTTCGCATTGCACCGTTATATCTAGAAACACCTCCTGCTTGGGTTCTAGCGTAAGGTTGAATTCCGCCTGTGACTCCACCAGCATTTGCGGTTGCGGCGAAAACTGCACGCGCGTCCGCCGGTCCACGCCATCGAGTCCCTGGTACCACATGACCACTTCGTTCTGCGATACCCCGTTTGGCATCCGTGTCCCGCGATTTTTGCGCGGCGTGCCGCGCACCTCAAAAATATCTGCAAAGTCCGCATCGAAGCGAACGCTCACCGAGGCCTCCAGCGCCGTCATGCCGTAATTGAGCACCCGGATCTGCTCGTGGCAGCCGGCTCCGTCCAGAAATTTGCAGCGGAACAGGTGCAGCGTACCCCGCGCCAGCTCGATCTTGCCGTTCACCATGTTGTCGACATTGCTTAGATCCACAGCTAGAAAACCGTTGTCTTCGCGAATCGTGGAACTAAGCAGCATCGGTTCGCGCCCGTTCACGCGCAGCGTGAACCGCGAGAGATGGCGCGTTTCGCAGTAAAAAAGCCCAAACTTTGTCGCGCCGAAAGCCTCCACATCGCCGAAGCGGTTAAAGACGCCAAACGTCTGCCCGTATTTCAGAACCCGCGTGCGGTCATCGGCTAGCGAGGACGTCGCGCGTACGTAGAATTGATCCTCGACCTGGACGATATCTTGGACTGGCTCATCCATTGGTTATTTCTTGCGGCGCCGCCAGCGTGAGCGAAGTCGTCTTGCGTGGAGAAGCGGCTTTCCCCAACGAATTGGTCTTTCCCGGCCAAGTGGTTCTCCATTTCCTCGCGCCTTGTGGCTCACGCGGAAGTTGCTCATAAATCTGCGCATACTCGTCGGCCATGCGCGTATCCGTGAATCGCGCATCAAAGGCTGCTCGGCACGAAGCTCGGCTCAGTTCCGGAATCCGCTTCACCGCCTCCACCGCTGCCGCTTCGGAATTCACGATAAATCCGGAAACCCCATCCTGCAAAATCTCCGGCACCGATCCGCACGAAAACGCAATCGTCGGAGTTCCGCACGCCATCGCTTCAATCATCGTCAGACCGAAGGGTTCCGGCCAATCAATAGGGAAGAGGTACGCATAGGCGTTGCCCAGAAATGCCGTCTTTTCTGCATCGGTGATTTCGCCGATGTATTCAATGCGTGGATTTTTCAGCAGTGGTTTGATCTGTGTTTCAAAGTATTCGCGGTCCGCGCGGTCCACCTTGGCGGCAATTTTCAGCGGCATTCCCGCTTTCAGTGCGATGCGAATCGCGCGATCCGGCCGCTTTTCGGGCGAAATTCTGCCCAGGAATGCCAGGTACTTCCCGTGCTCCTCGCTCGGCACATGCAAATCCGCGGGCAATCCGTGATACACATTGCCGACCCAATTTACCTCGCCGACTGGCTCGCGTTGTGCGTGCGAGATCGAAACCAGCGGCATTTGATTGAACCTCCGGTACAGCGGCTCAAGGTCGGGCAAATCCAACCGCCCATGCAGCGTGGTCAC
>Ga0181537_10003669_pt1 | contig 13063 bp, 6 predicted proteins | sample PEATcosm2014_Bin_39_FD_119765 | JGI IMG/M metagenome (GOLD analysis project Ga0181537, IMG submission 119765) | Peatland microbial communities from MTU Mesocosm Facility, Houghton, MI, USA - PEATcosm2014_Bin23_10_metaG | ecosystem: Environmental > Terrestrial > Soil > Wetlands > Peat | place...
CGTCGGCTGACCCCGAAGTGGATTCCGCCAGCGGAGATCGGCCCGTGCTCGAAAAATCTAACTGAATGAGGTGCCGCATTTCTATAACAAACACGGCCGTCATTCTAAGAAAAGCATCTGGAATGTACGATTTGCCACGCCTAAACGAGGGCTTCCGCGAGGTGGAGGGAGGGAGGGAGGGAGGGAGGGAGGGAGTTCCGGGAATCTTTGCTAGGTGGTGCGACTCGTGACCGAATCAGTTTTCGAAATCAAGGGCTGGGTAAGCGGCGGACGATCGATCTGGGAAATTTGATGGGCACGATTCCTGTAGAAAAGCGGCGTCATTTGCGTGCACCGGCGGAAGATCAGACCGAAATAGCTTTGGTCGCAGAACCCCACCTCCATACCTACCTCGGCGATCGACTTGTCAGTGGAGACCAGCAGTTCTTGGGCCTTGGCGATACGGAAATGGTTCAGGTACAAAACGAACGATTGACCCGTGACTTGCTTGAATGCCCGTCTGAAATGAGATGGGCTCATGTTCACGGTCTTCGCGGCATCAATCGGGGTGATCTGATCCCAGTACTGGCTGTCCAGAAACTCAAACAGTGGCTTGAAACGCTCGAGAGCGCGCTGTCTCCGGTCGAACCTCGCCGGAATCATACGGCTCGAAGAATAGTGATTCAAGAGCACAACTAGAATCATCTTGAGGTAGGTTTTGACGCAGAGTTTTGCCCGATCGGAACTTGCTGGCAGTTCCTGGTAGATACGCGCAATCAGGCTCCGGATCTCCGAAGGCACACCGGTGCCGACCTGGATCACGTGTGGAAAGCCAGGATCGAACGATTGAAATGCTGCCAGATACTCCGACTCATCGCGGCTGACGGACGAAGACCGAATGAGGTCTGGATGAAAAAAAAGCGACTCTACCGCTGCCTGGGAACTGGACTTCTCAGTCACCCGGTGATATTTCGTGCTTCCCATCACGAAAAGGTCACCTTTAGTCTGCGTCACCAACTGATCTTGAACCTGCCAGACGAGTTCCCCCGCGTTCAAAAAAAGAATCTCCAGGTAATCATGACGGTTCATTCGAAAAGGCTGGAGCCCACTCAGGTGATGGTGGACCACATCAATCGGAAAGCTCGGATCGAAGGGCCAAATATGTACTCCGTCCGCGTTGACCTGGGAGTCCAGAACCAGGTAGTCGCGCCTCGGCGGCTGCTTATCCTTGCTCGGAGCCGCACCGGCTTTACGCTTCTTTGAGTTTCGCACTCCCATCGACGAGGTGGGCATAGGCTCCTGACAAACGCTGTCTTCACTTCGCTGCTGCCGGTCTTTGTTAGAAGCGATAGTGCCGTTTTTGTCAGAAAGATGCAACTCCCTCTTGCGGAAAGTTGGCCCTTGACGCGTCTATTGTGGCCAAGGCAGTGGTAGCGCAGTGCGATGGGGACAGACTTCAGTTTTGCACTGTTGAGCAAAAAGCTGCGTATTGTCCGCCGATTCTGAGACTCTTAATGACCCATAGTGTTCGGCCTGTTTCGGGCCGGGGCATGCGTGCTTTCCCTCGGTGCCTGGTCGCCAGTCCATTTCAGCGCTCCCGAAGGACTGAAGAGCGGAGCATGTCGCGGCCAGAAGTGTTGAAGTGATTTGCCCTTTTCTGCTTCCGATCGCGCGTGGCACTCGCCGTGCGTTCCCTGCATCGCAGTTCACAGTCGCCAAAAGCCGGAAGCGGTTCCGCAACGCTGCGCCACTTAGAAGAGGTTCGACGGCGGCGTTCGTCTGGTATGAGAGGCGAGATCTTTTCTAATAAAACTACCGTAGCCGGAAGTGTCGTTGAATTCGTCACTCTAGCTTAGGGTGCCAGGGAAAGCGCGGGTTTAGCTTCCGACAACACCCTCGTATCATTATTGTTTTGTGTTATTTACATGGCAAAAAGTCCATGGAGTCAATCCGGCGAGGCCCCCACAATGGCACTTGAACTTCGTCCAGTCTTCGTGTTAAAAGACTATGTTTGATGTCAAGCGGATTTTAACTGAGGAGCCCTCAGATGGCGTCCATCCACTTCCCTAGCACTCCGGTGAATCCGCCGTTGCGATGGGAAAATGTCCAGTCGGTCGTCACGCCTCAGATTCAACAAGATGGGTCCCACATCTGGCCGTTTGATCCAACTTTCCCAGTTGATGTTCGGTCCTTCACCATCCCCACCGACCCTAACCGCCCGCTGACCCGGCATGACTATTTCGAGTTGCTCTATGTGTATTCCGGCAGAGCTCGTTATCAGTTCGAGGACCGAGAAGTCATCGCGGAAGAAAACGATCTGATTGTCATCAACGGTTCGATTTATCACCGGCTGAGTGAAGTACTGGATCGCCCATTCAGAGCGGTGGTTTTGTATTTCTTGCCGGATGTTTTTCGCGCTTCGGAGAGCACCGGCGAAGACATCCAGTACCTGATGCCGTTTCTTCTTCAGGACTCGACCTTTCCGCATGTTATTTCTCGACGATCTGGGATCCCGACTCAGGTTTTCGCTCTCATCACCAGGATTCGACATCAGGTACCGGCCTTGACCGAGCGTGGCAGGCTTGCCGCTCGCACTTACCTGGCAATGATTTTGGTTCTGCTGATCAATCACTATGAGAATCACGTCGCGCTAAGCAGTGCATTTGATCGGAGACGGCGTGCCTTCGATCGTCTTCGACCTCTGTTTGATTACCTCGAAGGTCACTATCCCGAACCCATCTCATTGTCGAGAGCCACCGAGATTGTAGGGATGAGCAAAGCTCATTTCATGCGATCCTTCAAGCAGGTGACCGGTCACTCGTTTGACACGTATCTGAATCATTTTCGAATTGCGAAGGCTCGGATCCTTCTCGCCTCTACAGACAAGCCGATCTCCGAAGTGAGCCGGGAAGTTGGGTTCTGCGACCAGAGTTATTTCGGTCTGGTGTTCCGGAGGCTGATTCAGGTGACGCCCCGCGAATATAGGAAGATCCTCCCGATTGGGTAAAACCGCCTCACAATTGCGGAGGAGAGAGTCGCCGGATTGCAGCTTCCATTACAAATGACCTCCGGTGCTCTACGCCCTTGGCTTCTCGTATTTGCCGGGCTGTTACTGGGCCCCCAGGCTGGGACTCAGTCCTCCGCCCATTCCGCCGAAAAGCAAATTGGGGTTGGCTGGTTCACTGATGTTTCGAACCGCTCTGATTTTACCTACCGCACCAACAACGACTACACCGGAAGAAAATACTTTCCGCAACCGATGTGCGGCGGGATTGCCATTGTTGACTATGACAACGATGGCAAAATGGACATATTCTTCGCCAACGGTGCCAAGCTTCCCGAACTGACCAAATCGAATCCGTCTTATTACAGTTGTCTGCTGCGCAACAAAGGAGACGGAACGTTTGAAGACGTCACGGCCAAAGCCGGTCTGAGCGGAGCGAACCTCGGATATAGCTTCGGGGTGGCGGCCGCGGACTATGATAACGACGGCAACGAGGATCTGTTCATTTGCAACGCGGGGCGCAACACTCTTTATCACAACAACGGCGACGGAACCTTCACCGATGTAACAGAGGGCTCCGGACTCGAACATAAGCCTGCGAACGTTCTAAGCGTTGGTGCAGCTTGGTTTGATTACGACAACGATGGTCTGTTGGACCTCATCGTCTCGAATTACACGGAATGGACTCCGGCGACCGATCGCCGCTGCCAGATGGGAAATAAGGAAATTTATTGTGGTCCCACCATTTACAAGAGCGTCGCGGCCAGGCTCTACCACAACCTGGGAAATGGGAAGTTCGAAGACGTAACCGATGCATCCGGAATAGGACGTTCCCTCGGCAAGGGGATGGGAATCTCCATCGCTGACTTTAATGGCGACGGGCTCATGGATGTTTTCATCGCCAACGACACCGAGCGCAACTTTTTATTCATGAATCAGGGCGATGGCACATTTAAGGAGCAGGGCCTACTTTACGGAGTCTCCTACAACGAACAAGGATCGACCGTCTCCGGCATGGGGAGCGACGCGAAGGACTTCGACAATGATGGGTTGGTCGACATCGTCTACAACGACCTGGCGGGTGAAATCTTCGGCATTTTTCGCAATACGGGCGCGCATTCGTTCGACGATATTACACGCCAAACTCATCTTCTAACCCTCAGCCGGAACTTCTCCGGATGGGGCCTCGGGTTTATCGACTTCGACAACGACGGCTGGAAAGATTTGTACTCCGCAAACGGCGATGTGGACGATTTCAGCCAGAACAGCAAGCAGCGTGATTCCATGTTCAAGAATATTGACGGCAAGTCATTTGTGGATGTCAGTGACCAGATGGGGCCGGATTTCGCGTTCAAGGGATATCAGCGTGGCTCTGCCTTTGGCGACTTGAATAACGATGGCTTCATGGACATCGTTGTTACTTCTCTGGGGGAGCGCCCCCGCATCCTGATGAATAACGCTTTGAACAGAGATCACTGGATCATCTTCGACCTGAGGGGCCATCGCAGCAATCGCGACGCAATCGGAGCACGAATCAAGGTTGTAACCAAATCTGGACGAACCCTCTACAATCACGTAACTACCAGCGTCGGCTTCATGTCTTCGAGCGACCGCCGGGCGCACTTTGGTCTAGGCAAAGATGAGTCGATTAAGAGCGTTGAAATCCGCTGGCCCAGTGGTGTGATTCAGACCCTGGGCGCATTAGCGATCGATCAAATTACAAAGGTTGAGGAACCTGTCGGCAAATCATCTTCACCGGCAGCTTCGACGAACTCCCACTGACTATGCCTACCCGAACGCTCGGACGCCGCGAGTTTATGAGGTCCGTGGCCGCTCTCGGCTTGGCAGTTGCCAGTCCTGCAACATTCTCGCTAAAGGCCTTGACTTCTGTTTCCCGGTCGACGATCTCCTTTGAGAATGTTATTGGCGCATCTGGAATCCAATTCATCCTGGAGAACGGTAAGGGATCTCAGAAGTACCAGCCAGAAACCATGGCTGGCGGTGTCGCGGTACTTGACTACAACAACGACGGGCTTCTTGACCTGTACTTCAGCAACGGGGCGCATCTCCCCGACCTGAACAAGTCGGATCCCAAGTTTCACAACCGCCTTTATCGCAATAACGGCAACGGCACATTTACCGACGTCACGACCCAGGCGGGCGTGGCCGGATCCAGGTATGGCATTGGGGTCGCGGCCGCCGACTATGACAATGACGGATACCAGGATCTGTTTGTGACCGGCGCCAATGGCTACCAACTTTTTCACAACAACGGCGATGGCACATTTTCTGACGTCACCGCGCAAGCAGGGCTTATGCGCGTGCATCCCGAATTGGCGAACTCTTTCTCTGCAGCTGCAGGTTGGTTTGATTACGATAATGACGGCTTCCTGGATCTGATCGTAATCAACTACCTTAAATGGTCCGTCGAGACTGAGCCGGCGTGTCTCTCGAATGGTATCCGGGCTTATTGCTCGCCGGACAGCTATTCGGGGTTGCCAAACCTCCTGTTCCACAACAACGGCAACGGGACTTTCACGGATGTCTCGGAGTCTTCGGGCATATTCAAGCACGTTGGAAAAGGCATGGGAGTGGCCTTCGCCGATTACGACAACGACGGATTTGCCGATGTTTTTGTCTCGAATGATACTTTCCGGAATTTCCTGTTTCATAACAACGGGAATGGGACTTTCACAGAAGTCGGATTGCTGAGTGGTATCGCGTATCCGGAAAACGGGAAAAGCGTTGCCGGCATGGGCGTGGATTTTCGCGATGTCGATAACGACGGTTTGCCCGATATCTTCGAGACCGCCATGTACGGCGATAATTTCCTCTTGTTTAAAAACATCGGGAAGGGCGAATTTGACTATGTGACGTTTCCTTCTCATATTGGGGCCATCACTCAGAAGCTGACCGCATGGGGAACCGGCATCTTCGACTTCGACAATGATGGCTGGAAGGACATCTTCACCGCCAATGCCGCTATTCTCGACAACTCGGAAGAAGTGAGCCATCTCCCTTATGCACTACCCAACAGCCTGCTTCGGAACAATCACGACAGTACGTTTACCGATGTCGGAGGTCAGGCTGGTGCAAGTTTCGGGGTGCCGGCGCCTCATCGAGGAGCGGCCTTCGGAGACCTCAATAATGATGGCCGAATTGATATTGTCACCAATTGCCTGAATAGCCGGCCCGAGATATTGATGAATCGATCGGCAAACTCCAATCACTGGTTGTTGATCAATTTGGTTGGAACTATCAGCAATCGGGATGGCCTGGGGTCCCGGATCAAAGTCACTACGAAGGAAGGCGTGCAGTACAATCACGCCACGACTAGTGTCGGATATGGATCCTCCAGCGATAAGCGCGTCCATTTCGGCCTCGGAGCGGCGACAAAGGTCGATCAGATCGAGATCCTATGGCCGAGTGGAGCGAAACAAATCCTGACCAACACAGCTGCGGACCAGATCCTGACCGTGCGCGAACCTTCCCGCAAATAATCAGCTTACGGGACTCGGGGACCAGGCTTGGAGTTTGGGGATGACTTCGGCTTTGATACCCGGTTCCGGACTCCTCGAACAAATTTCTGCAGATCGAGCCGGTCGGAACCTTCCTCGATGAGATAGAAACGGTCTGCGTCCACATTTTTGTATGTGCCATGGGCGCCGCTCGGCCAGCTCACCTCGACAGCGTCGATCTGGTTAGTCTTCCCGAGGCCGAAGTTGGCACGAAGATCACTCTGGGAAAGGTAGCTGCCTCCGCTTTGAATCTCCCGCATCTGCCAGAGGCCCCCGGCCAGTACCCGAATTCGAGCACCGATCGCATCGCGGTTACTCTTCACCCCGACCAGTTTGAAATTGACGAAATGGTTGTGGTTCCGCCCGCTGTTGTGTAACAGCAGGGGCGCTTCCCCGTCATTGCCAACGACCACATCCACAAAACCATCATTGTCGAAATCGACAAAAGCCACTCCGCGACCTAAATGAGGAGTGGAAAAACCACTTCCCGCCTGGTTTGTGGTTTCCACGAACTTCCCATCTCCTTCGTTGCGAAACAGGGAGTTGATTTGTTTGTATCGAACCCCGTGAAATACCTGCTCGATGAAGGGAAAGACATGGCCGTTGGCGATGAAGAGGTCAAGCCAGCCGTCGTTGTCATAGTCAAAGAAGCCTCCGCCAAAACTCAAACGGTCTCGGGTTGGACGGGTAATGCCGACATCGTCGCTGACCTCAAGGAACTCTCCTTTGCCATTGTTCTGCCAGAGGTGGTCGGATCGTCCCTGCCAATCTGAAATATAAAGATCCAACCAGCCGTCGTTGTTGTAGTCGCCGAGAGAGATGCACATGCCGGCCATGATGCGCCCTTCCCCCCCCACCGCCATGCCCGCGACGAGGGCGGTCTCCTTGAAGGTCCCGTCGTGCTCGTTATGGTAGAGGTAGGCTACGAGCCCGTCATTGGCGACGAACAAATCGGGCCAACCGTCATTGTCGTAGTCCGCCGCGCCGACCGCCAGGTTCTTCCCGTTCGGCTGGTATAGACCGGCCTTTTTGGTGACGTTCGTGAATGTTCCGTCGCCATTGTTGTGATACAGGAGAGCGGGACTGCCATCGTAGTTGCTGGGAGCACAACTGGTGCGTACACCATAGACGTCACAGGTTTGCGGGCTGTCGGGCCCGAAGGCGACGTACCCACCAACATAGAGATCCAGAAATCCATCGCGATCATAGTCAAAGAACACGGCACCGGCATGGACGCGGGTACCGAAGTCCAAGCCCCCCACACCGGCTTTTTCCGTTACGTCGGTGAACGTGCCATCGCCGTTGTTGCGGTAGAGAACGTTGCGGCCGTACTGGGTGACGAACAGATCAGGAAAGCCGTCGTTATCATAGTCTCCCCAGATACACCCGAGGCCGTACCCGGTTCCGGGAACGCCGGCCTTCTCCGTCACATCGGTGAAGGTGCCGTCCCCGTTGTTGTGATACAACGTATTTCGCAAAACGTTTTTGGTGTTTTCGAGATCGCGGCCGTTCACGAAGTAGATATCCTGCCAGCCATCTCCGTCGAAATCAGCCACACAGACGCCCGGCGTCTGTTCGGCCAAAATCATGGGAGCGCCGCTATTTCCCTTCGAGTGGACAAAGCGGATGCCCGCCTCCCTCGTAACATTCCTAAATTGGATCAGTTCAGAATGGGGAGCTTGGGAAAATAGAAAGGGAGCGAGGAGCACAGCTGACAGTGTTCTGGCGAACGCTCGCAACGTCAACGTCATGATTCACCGAGAGAACGAGGAGAGGTGTAGTCTTGGCGTGCGTTTGTTCATTTCTCAACGCCAAATTCTATCTCATTCGCCCAATGACTCTCCCAATCGTCGTGAAAAGTGACGGCGTTATCTTTTGAAACGCTACGACCTGCGGCGAGCTCGTGAGCGTCCCCGTGATTGTCATTGATGCGGCATGTGAACTTCACGGTGTGGCCGGCTAGAACCCGCCTGCGCACTTCCGGGATTTCACTCCAGGGTATCGCTGCTTCGACGATGCGATTGTTCCCATCCCGCCGCACTACCAGTCTTGCGTCTAAGACGGGACCACCGTCAACGGCGGATTTGGGTTCGCGGGGAAAGAAGTGCTTACGCGGCATTCCCGGAGCCAGCAGGCGCCACACCTCCGTGCCTGCTCCATATTGGGGGGCAATGGGATTCAGCGCGAACTCATAGTCCGTATCCCAGTAGGTGATGAATCGCGACATAACTCCCGGGGGATGAGAGAGCCACGGTTTCTGCTCGAGCACGTTGAAGGCTATTTGCACATTGTCGTGCTCGCCGCTTCCGGAGGGAATATCGAAATTCTTTCGATACGAATAACGGCGCACACCATCGGGCCACTTTAACATCCGGCCGTCGCGTCCCGTAACCAGATCCGGATAAAAATAGGAATCGTCGTCGCGAGTTGCAAATCGAACCATGCCGGGATCAGGCGTGTCGTCCGCAATTTTGGCGGCGAAATAGAAATTGTCATCATCGTAGGCAAGGTAGACTGTCGCCAGTCCAGTTGGCACGAAGTTTCCGAAGTCTTTGAACGGCAGCCACGCTTCCTCGGTCATATTCGGGCCAAGGTTAATTCCTGGAACAACTTCGGGGAGCACGCCTTGCCAATCGCTGAGGTCGCCGTCCACGTGAATGGGCCGTCGCGCGATGTAGTTCACGTGCATGTCTTCTTCGTGAACGGCCTCCCCGTCTTCTCCCGAAAACTTAGCGGATAACCGGTAAATGTTGTTCGCTGCCGGCCGACCTCCCGCAACCGCAAAGGCGAAGACCCGAGTTTCATTTGGACGCAGTTCTACATCTGCGCGTGCCGGTCGGAGGATGAGATCGCCAAGTCCAGTTTCGAGTCGGCCACGCACCCAACGATTCAAGACATTCGTAACGCTCAGCGTCAAAACCGGATGCTGTTCGATTGGAGACGTCAGATCGTGCGCAACGATCTCAACTGGGCTGTAGCCTTCGATTCGTGCGGTGTGCAGGGCGGTCAGGAGCTTCGCAAAAGAACCGGCCGCGCCATTGCTCCTTAAAAAGTAGCCGAAACCGTTCAGGGGCACCGTGATCGTCCCGTCTTTCGCTTCAACCGGATTGCCATAGAAGTCATACATCTGAAACAGATGTTTGGAGTCCTCAATCGTGAAGTGCGCATCTTTGCTGACTTCGACGGAGCGGAACAGGGTTCGTTCGGCATCGTAGATCTTCTTCAGATCCCCTACGACCACGATCGTACCGTCGTCAGGGTTCGGGGGTCCGCTCTGTGCTGTCTCGAGACCGTCAAACACAAACACCCAAGGGAGACCGTTCTGAAAGAGCAGCCTTCGGAAGGCGCGTTGCCCGATGAACTTCTGTGTGGCAGCGACCGCCGCGGCCGGAGACCAAGCCTGAACTACCGGATAAACCTGGCTCCCCAACTTGATGTTCCGGCTCTCGTACACGTTGCCGTCATAGATCCCGGCAGTGCGACTCTGTCCCTGGGCGCGCATGGAGGCAATCACACCGGCCACCCGATCTTCGGAGTTCGCGATCCAACTCTCAGTGTCCCAGACCCGCACCGGCCCGTAAGGTCCTTTGCGTTGAACCCACTCAGGAACTTCAGCCGGATCGGCCGCGAGCGCCTGGTAGTGGATGCTGACAAAATCCAGCCATTTCAAGAAGTGGTCTGAACCATCGGAAAACAGCTTGTCGCGAGCATTCGACGAGGAGCAGGTGCCACCGATCAGGACTTTCACTCCAGCCTGTTTTCGTGCTGCCTCAACACCCTCAGCCATGCTCGTGAAGATTTCGCGATAACGAGGAATGTCCGCTCCCCAGCCCGCGATGGAAACGCCCTCCCAAGGCTCGTTCCACAGTTCCATTGCGTTGAGATTGCCCTTAGGCCAGCCGTAGCGGGATGCGGTGTGCTCGACCCACTGTTCGAAATCCTGGTCATAGCTGGGCAACCAAGCTCGATCATCCTTGGTATCCAGCATTCGGTTGTCAGTTTCGAGCCAGGGACGGGGCTTTCCCAACGGCTGATCGCCGAATCCATCGCCAGCTCCTAGAGTCAACATTACGGTGACGTCGTGCTTCGAGGCCCAAGTCATGTAACGATCAAGCCGGGACATGCTCCGCTCGTAGTCGGGTTCGGTCCTGGGTTCATAGGGACCTCCCATCCGCGCACCTTTAATTCCGAGCTTATTGAAGAGAACGAAAATGCCTTCATTCATGAACTCGTCCCATGTCATGTCGAGCGCATAGGTGGGAAACTGCACTCGGCCTGTATCGGGCCGGACCGTCCGAACAACTGTGGCCGCAAAAGCCCGCCCCTGAGCTTCCACATCCGTGATCAGAGCGTACCCGCCAAAGCGTTCTGGGATCCGCGGCTGGACGATTATGTCCTGAGATCCCGATGCGGGCAGGTCAAGGTCGATCGGAGTAGATCCTTCTTCGCCGATTTTGAACACATGTGGAACCCAGACCTCACCACCCGGAACGCTCGTGCCGTAGCTGACCACGTCCACCTGCCCGTGGGCCTTGAGTTCGGATTGGGTTTCGTTCACAAAATGCAAGGTTATCCGCAGACTTTCCCCTGTCCACAAGACATTCGCCATCGTGCTGCCGCCAGCTTGCACCGCAATCTCTTCGACTTTGTAGCTTGCGGCTTTTTGTCCTTTTCCCAACCCAAAGACTTCGGAGTAGCCCGGCATTTCCGATCCGGCCTTCATTTGCCCGGCGCTTAGCGTCGCCCTCAAAACCACAACAACCATGACTATCAACAACCTCGCCGTCTCGCGAGACTTCAGCCGTCGAGCCCAGCAGTCACACTTCGGCGTGGATCGCAAAAATCCTCCTGGTCCTTAGAGCCTCTAACAAAACCGCTGCTTCAGCGCTTCAGCGATAAACCAAAGAAACAACCCGGGCTTCACTGCAGCTTCGCGTACTCTGCCTTAGCTTGCTTCAGAATAGGGATGTCTGGGTCGGCGTCCTTCCAGAGGTTGAGAAAATCTTTGTAGGCAGCGAGGGCTCGGAGGCGGGCTGCGTTGGCGTCCGCGCCCTGAGAGGTGTGCGACTGCAGAGCGTTTGCGCGAGCCACTCCCAGATGCGCCAAAGCGCCAGTCCAGCAGTTCCACACGATGCCGCTGTGGTCGAGAATCTTCTGAAACTCGGCGGCGGCCACACCGCCCTGTCCCGCCGCCAAATATGCGTTCCCCCGTACATACGCCGGATAGAGACAGGAAATATTATTAAGGGACGTTTGCCCTAACTCCATAGGGTAAGCAGCTGGCTGTGTGTTCAACGCAGAGGCCGGGTTCTTCCCATTCAGCGCTAATTGCTGCTGAATCGCGGGGAGCCAAAGCAACTGCATCTGCGTATCCAGCGGAAAGCGTCTGCCTAAATCCTGGGCTAGGGACTTCGCTCGCGCCGTATCCCCGGCGAGGGCAAAGGCAAGGGCCGCTTCACTTTCGACCCTCTTACTCGCGGGAGCGAGTTTCAAAGCCTGGGCCGCTGACTCGCGAGCTTCCGCAGGATGGCCATAAGCCGCTTGTTGCTGGGCCGCAATCGCCAGATACGCCGCTCCATTTTCTTTGCTGTGGGCTCGCGCGGCGGAGTCCAAGGCCTGTTTGGTCAAATCACGGGCCTTGCCAAGGTGGCCGACATACGCCTCAGTGTCAGATGAGAGAGCGAGTCCATAGTTCTCATCGGCCGCCTTGCCCGCAAACCAGAGCTGCTGGTCAGCCATCGCCGCGGTGTCCGCTCCGAGAAAGGCAAGAGCATAGAGAGCGTTGTGGAGTCTGTGACCATCCAGGTTTCGCGCCTGCGCTTCGTGAATAATCTGTCGGGCCTCGTCAAAGCGTTGTAAAGCAAGAGCGTCGTCAGCGAGGCTCTCGTACCAGGTGTTGCGACCCTGTACAACGCGCAGCCGTTGGCGGATGAGTTCCATGGCCTTCTCATATTGTCCTTGTTCGGCGTAAGTGATGCTCAAACCGATATACCCTACAACTTCCCGGGGGTAGCTCTCGATCTCCTCTTGAAATGTCTGGGCCGCTTTATCCAGCTCTCCGGTTACATGCCGATAGTAAGCTGCCATGATCTCCAGCTTTTCCCGCTCGCTGGTATGTTCCCTCAATTGAAATGCTTTGCTGAAATATTCGCTAGCTCGCTCTACTTCGCCTAGACTGGAATAGTCCAAGCCCATCGCCCTGTAGCCCATGGCAAAATTAGGATCAAGCTCGATGGCACGCTGATCATAAAGCAGAGCTGCGGCGAAACCTTTTTCTTGGTAGATCTTTTGTCCGAGGCTAAATGCTTTCAGCGCTTCGAGCGATGACGTCGTAGCCTGCGCCAGCGGAACGTCAAATTTCTGCACCGAAGCCAGCGATTCGCCGATCTCGGTACGCAGTTTGGATGCTGCCTCGCCCAGCGCGTCCAGCACCTTTTCCTTGGTCGCAGCTGTGACCTGCTCCTGCGCCAGCGTCTCTCCGTTCTGGCAATTGACAGCCTTCACTCCCAGTACATACTCGTTGCCCAGAGTGCCAATCGCTCCAGCAATATAGGCCTTGCTC
>Ga0181537_10003670_pt1 | contig 13060 bp, 21 predicted proteins | sample PEATcosm2014_Bin_39_FD_119765 | JGI IMG/M metagenome (GOLD analysis project Ga0181537, IMG submission 119765) | Peatland microbial communities from MTU Mesocosm Facility, Houghton, MI, USA - PEATcosm2014_Bin23_10_metaG | ecosystem: Environmental > Terrestrial > Soil > Wetlands > Peat | place...
AGGCCGTAGACCTGGAAGGTCGCGGGTTCAAGCCCCGTGGAGCGCACGCGTCCCTGAGCTAAGCGGTTGAGCAGCAGGAACTGTAGAATCTGCGATCGTCGGTTCGATTCCGACAGGACGCGCAAACGAAAATCGCGCGCCTCACGCCGGCGGGCGGCACTCCGTGCGGGCTTCAGCTCGACAGCGCGCTCGCGTACTGCGTGTACAGCGCCCACGCGAAGGTCTGCGCGGCGTTGCCACTCGAGCTGTTCGGCGAAGAGCCGAAGGGGACGACCGCGGACAGCGCCGCGGCGATGGGGGCCATCATCGAGCGGCTCGCGGCGCTCATGAGCGGCGACAGCGAGACGCTCGCGAAGAGGGCCGCCTGCTGGTAGCCGGTGACCGCCGTCGAGTACTGCCCTTGCGCCAGGGCCCAGTCCGCGGCCTGCAGCTGATTGAGCATCTGCGACAGCGGCAGCTGCGCCATCGCGAGCACCTGGGCCTCGGTCAGACCTGCCGCGCCCGACGGGGGCGACGGCGGGGGTGACGACGGCGGGGGCGTCAGCGGCTGCGACGGAGCCGGGATCGTCGAGAGCGTCACCCCTGGAGCGGTGGCCGGTACGGCAGGCCCCGTGAAGACGACGCCGCCGGGGCCAGACCGGATCCCCGAGCTGGGGATCTGCGCGGGCCCCGGCCCCGTCGAGATCGGAGCGTGTGAGGAGACCACGGGGATCCCCGGGACGTGCGTCGTCATCGGAGGAGCCTGGCCCTGCTGCGGCGGGAGCTGCGGCTGGCTAGGGTTGTGCGTCGCGGTCGAGGAGCCAGGGCCGGTCGCGGTCGTCTTCGAGGCCCCGGGGCCGGTCGAGGTCGCGGGCTGCTGCGACTTGCTCCACTCGTAGTAGGCGAGGGCCGCGAGGCCGAGCAGCGGCACTCCGATGAGGATGGGAGTGGGGATGAGCATCGGAGGGTTACACCTGCGCGAGGAAGGTCCCGTTCCACTCGAGGACCATCGTCGCTCCTGCCGTCGTGATGACGGTCGAGGAAACGAGTCCGGCGGAACCTGCGGTCACCTGCCCGTTGAAGGGGGCCATCAGGATCCCGGCGGGAGCAATGACCTCGGGGCCGACCTGGCTGATGTTCCAGTTGTACCAGTCGAAGAGGAAGCGCTGGCCGATGTCCCAGCCGCCGGCGGGCACAACCATCTGCGCGACGGCGCGCGAGCCGTTGCTCGTGTCGAAGATGACGGCCGAGTCGGTCGGCTGCATCGTGTACGTCGCGCCTCCGAGCACGGTCGCGGCCGTCTGCGCGTCGTCGCCGCCGCCCTTCGCGAGATCGTCGAGGGCCTGCGCCACCGTCACGGGGTTCGGCGATGGCCAGTTCGCGGGTGAGCCGGGCGTGTACGGGATGACCGTGGCCTCGCCGATGGGCGGCGAGAAGCTGCCGGGTTCGATCTTGCCGGCGATCGGAACCCCGCCATCGGAGTTGCCCGTGACCTTGCTGACGATCGGTGTGACGTCCGGGACGGAGAACGGCTTGCCGGGAGTGGGGTTACTCTGATCGCCCATGGTGGGATGGCTCCTCTACGGGAAAGACTACCACGGCCTGCCATCCAAGCCGTAGGGCGTTCTTGGAGGACTCAGGAGGCGTTGACCGTCACCACCGCAATCGCTCCGGTCGCGAAGCTCAGCGAGATCTGCGCGGACCCTGCAGCGATGGCCCGGTAGACTCCGACTCCGAGGAAGTTGCCCATGGAGTCGCTGCCGACGAGGACCGCGTTCGGCGGGCCCGCGATCGACAGATCGGTGAAGGAGTTGCCCGCGGCAGGCTGCAGCGCGAACTGCGAACCGACCGGGACGTTGATGGTCGTGGCCTGCCCCGGGGAGACCACCACGGGCTGCGAGAGCGGCTGGGGCTTCTTCTGGGTCTCCAACCAGAGCAGGCCTCCGAGGGCGACAAGACCGAGGAGCAGGAAAGGCATGGACGGCTCCGGTCAGGCTGCGTTGACAGTGACTGTCGCGGAGGCTCCGTTCTGGAAGCTCAGCGTGATGACGCACGTTCCGGCCTGCTGAGCGTAGAACGTCCCGGGAGCGAGCGGGCTGCCATTGCCGTCGAACACGTTGGCCACGTTCGAGGTGGCCGAGCCTCCGGTGATCGGGTTGGCGGGAGCCGACGACACGAAGCTGTAGCTCGACCCGACCTTGACGTTGACCGTCAGCGACTGTCCTGCAGAGACTGTGACGGGCCCCGAGTAAGTGATGACCGTCGGCGGCTTGGTCACCTCCCACCACACGAGGCCGCCGAGGGCGAGAAGACCGAGGAGCAGGAAAGGCATGGCGTACTCCGTACAGGTGTCAGGTGACGGGGTTGGGGTTCTGGTACCAGACGCTGCCGCCCGTTGCGGGCACCGGCAGGTTGGTCACGGACACGCCCGGCGGCAGCGTCGCCCCGACGCGCAGCTCCGTCGGATCGGAGTCGGGCCAGTCACTCGGAAAGGTGCTGCCCGGCAGGTACACCGTGACGTTGGTCCACCCGACGGTCTGCAGCGCCTGCTGCAGGATCGGTCCCATCATCGGAGCACTCGCCGCTTGCCCGGCAGGCACGGTGATGCTGAAGCGGTAGTTACCCGGCTGCAGGCTCGTGGTCCCGGCGGGCAGTTTCGTCCAGGCCGAACCGCCGGAGTTCTTGCTGAGCTCCCACCACGCGAGGCCCCCGAGGGCGAGAAGTCCGATGAGGAGAAAGGGCATGGCAGTGGGATCCTCAGGAGGTGACGGTGACGGCGATGGTCGTGGTCTTCTGCCCGGCGCTGTCGCGCCAGGACAGGGTCACGTTGGCGGTGCCGACGCTCTGCGCCATCACCGATACGGTCGTGGGGCCCTGCTGCACGGAGGCCACGGCCGTGTTGTCGACGGAGGCCGACAGATCCCCGAGCATCCCGGCAGGCATCGCCCATAGGGCGAGGCCGCAGGCAAGAAGTCCGATGAGGAGAAGGGGCATGGGAGTCTTGGGGAGGAGAGCGAGACGACAACGAGAGCGAGACGACAACGAGAGGAGGGAGAGGAGGGAGAGGAGAACGAGAGAAACCCGTACGGAGTACCGCCCGGCCGTCGTGAGGCCGCTCTTAGGTCCCGACGACCGTGAAGCTCGAGGTCTGCGGGTTGCCGCTGCCGTCGATCCAGGAGAACGACAGCTGCGTGGAGCCCTGCGCGAGAGCCGGCCCCATGGCAACGCCCGAGGTGGTGCTGCCCGCGGGAATGGACTGCGGAAACATCACGTTGGTGTTCGAGGAGGTCATCGACTGCAGCACGCCCGTCGGAGCCTGCACGTCGAGCGATGGAGCCGTCGACATGGACGTCATCGCCGTCAGCTGGCTGACCATCTGCAGCTGCCCCATGTTGCCAGGAGCGAGCGTCACGAGCATCGCTCCGGAGGAGTCGATGGATGTCGGCACCACGTTGCCGGTCGGACCGCCGGAGGGCCCCACGTCCGAGGTCGAGCTCTTGCTCATCTCCCACCACGCCAGACCCCCGAGGGCGAGAAGTCCGATGAGGAGAAGCGGCATGTCTCAGAGGTATCGCTGGAGACCTCGTGGGTCAACTACGAAAGCCGCAGCCTCATCGGCCCCGTAGCGTGGCCGGCCTCGTGGCTACGGGCTACGCCCTACGCCTCCGGGTCAACGGGTCCCGCCATCGTGAGGGCCAGAACGTCCTGCGTCACGAGCCTCCGGGCCCCGCTCTCGCGGGCAAGGCGCAGGATGGGCTCCCTCTGGATGCCAAGGCCGTCGAGATACCCCGCACGGAGTGCCGCCCGCCGGCGTGAGGCGCATCTCACTCTTTCTTTGTGTCGACAGGCCCAGCCATCGTGAGGGCCAGAACGTCCTGCGTCACGAGCCTCCGGGCCCCGCTCTCCCTTGCGAGGCGCAGGATGGGTTCCCTCTGGATACCCAGGCCGTCGAGCACGATGACGCAGCTGGCGTCGATGTACATGGCGACGTCGTGCAGGTAGTGGGCGATGCGCTTCACGTAGAGGCGCGCCCTGTCCTCATCCTCGAACATGAGGGTGTAGGAGTCGACGACGGGGCCTTCGAGATCAGAGGCCTCGATCTCGGGGATGTCGTCAGGCGAGTCGGACACCTAGGCAGGGTAGCCCAGGTAAGTGTGACGACCGCCGGATCCTAGAGCTCACGGGATGGTGGGACGTGAGCGCGGAGGGGCGAGGCAGCCCTGTTTCATGTCCGGTGAAGACCGCGGCACGAGGGCGCGAGAAACCGGAGTCGTGGGCTCTCCCCACGCACCATGGGTGCTGCCTTCTCTCAGATCGGACGGCCGTCACGGACCGGAGTGTATCAGACAGAGGGCCAGGCGAGAAAAACCGGAGACCGCGCCTCGCGCCGGCCGGGCGGTCCTATGGACGGTCTTCCGCCTCCGCCTCCTCCTGCTGCTCCCTCAGCCTCTCGATCCCCTCGAGCAGGCCCACGGCCTCGAGGGCCTCCTCGACGGTCTTGACGCTGTCGGCCGAGAAGGTCGGAAGAAGCTCGAGATCGCGCGCGGCCTGGGCGCGCTCGTCGTGGTTGGAAGCCGGAAGGATCCGCCCGTCGAGCGTGACCTGTCCCCACGCGCAGCAGCGCTGCGCCAGAGGCTTGCCCAGGATCTCGCTCGCGACGGCGAGGATCATCGCCAGGTCCGCCGACGGATCGCGCTCGAGGGCGTCGCCGTCTGCGCGGATCATGAAGTCGTTCTTCTCCTGGTAGATGAGCGTGCACGCCAGACGCGCCCGCTCGTCGGGCAGACCGATGGTCAGGCCCCCGGAGCGGCGAGACGCCATCGCCTGCACCTCCGCGGGCATCCCCTCGCTCGTGATGGTCAAGACGCGCCCCGGCAGCTTCTCGGGCGGCAGGATGAGATCCGGGGAGCTGTCGACGAGGCCCTCGCTCGTCATACGCATCCACTGCGTCTTGCCGTCGGCCGCGAAGCGATTCTTGGTATCGCAGCGAAGCACACGCGCCTGGCCGCTGATCTTGGCCATCATCGCGCACGCGTCGACGTCATGCTCGACGGTCTTCGGACCCGCGAAGTCGTCGTCCTTGGTCACGTGGCTGATGAGCAGGATGGTCGCCCCGGACCGGTCGCGCGCCTTCTTGATCTCCTCGACCGCGATCTTCAGGGCCGACACGCCGCCCATGCGCTCGCCCGAAACGTTGATCTTCTGCAAGCTGTCGATGACCACGAGCGTGCCGGGCATCGCCATCGAGATGAGCTCGCAGATGGTCCCGAGCTCCTTGTTGCCGATGATCGGCACCTCGCGTGAGCAGCCGCTCTCGCACAGGCCGTCGGGGCACCCGAGGCGCACCCCGCGCGCCGCCACGGCCTCGCGCGGCTCCTCCGCGGAGATGTAGAGCTTGTCGGTCGCGTGCCAGAGCCCGAGGATCTGAAGGCACATCGTGCTGTTGTGCGTGGGGATCATGGTCTTGCCGGCCAGGAACATCTTGCTGGGGGCGTCGACCGAGATGCAGCGCACGGGGACCGAAGCCACGGGCTTGGCGCCGACGATGCGCCGAACGACGAGTTCAAGATTGTGCGGATGGTTGTTGACGACGGCGCGATTCTGACCGGCCTTCAAACTGTCCGCGATCTGCTGAGTCGTCTGGACGGTGCCGTACGGTGCTGACACCCGCTTGATACGCTCTCCGGTCGTTTTTTCCTCAGCGAACGTCCTCCAGAGGTGATCGGCGTCCGCCACGATCTTCGAACCGTCGGAGAACTCGACCTCGTAGCAAGCGCGGTCGCGCATCACCTCCGTGGCCCAGAGCACGCGGCACGTTTCTCCCGTGTCGGAGAAGAGCACGTCACCCGGCTGGAGCTGTCCCATCGTCGTCCAGCCGTCCGGAGTCGGGATCGGCGTGTCGAGCGCGAGGGCCTTGCCGGTACCCGGCCCCGCTCCGATCAGGTACACGCCGCCGATGAAGATGCCGCCCATGCACTTGTCCCAGGGGACGAAGCCGGTCGCCGTCAACTCCACGGGCCCGAGCCCCTGCAGCGCGCTCGCGGGCATCGGCAGGTCCATGGCGTCGCGCAGCGGCACGATGGTGTTCCAGGTGCCGCAGCCGCCCTGGTCGACGGGGCAGCGGGCCCCGGGGCGGCTGTCGAAGGACTTGCGGCACCGGCGGCAGACGTGGGGGATCTTCTCGGGCTCGCTCACGCGTAAGCTGCCGCCTTGCGCCCCGTCGTGCGTTTGCGTCCGGTCGAACGCTTACGGCCTGTCGAGCGCTTGCGACTCGCCCGTTTCCAGTCGGGCCAGAGCAAGACCGCCGGGTGAATGCGCAGAGCGCGGGCAAGAGCTTCCGCGCGATCGGCACCCAGAGCGATCTGTCCATTCTCGATGGCCGAGATCGCCGGCTGGGGAACGCCGCTCGCCCTGGCGAGCTGCGCCTGGGTCATTTCCTGCAGCTCGCGAAAGACGCGAACGGCCAAGTTGGGGGTGAGATGCGCGCGAGCCATGGGATACCTGGAACTTGGCGATGGTCTTCTTCGCCGACGCCGATTCGCGGATCGTCCACATATCATGGGCAGTATACTCGGCAGGCTGGAGAGATCAACGGGCCTTGGCCATCGACTCGACCCTGGTAAGGCAGGGTCGGGGCGGCGCCAATTCTCTGGTAGACTCGGGGCATGCGCGAGCGCGACTTCCAGCCCCTGTACGGTCCGAAGAAGCTGCACGTCGGCGATCACGTCGCCTTCCGCCGTTCGAGCGGCAAGGTGCAGTTCGGGACCATCTCCGAGATCTACGAGCACGACGGCCTCGTGAAGGTGGAGTTCTGTGAGAGGATGCTCCAGAAGGTGATCCCCGCGTCGGAGGTCAGCTCGTCGGCGTACGACTTCGCGATCGGGGCTCGCCGGACTTCGAGCAAGCGCAAGACCGGCCGCAAGCGTCGCACGGGGCGTCGAACAGGGCGCGGGCGTCGGACATGAAGAGGAAGAAGGCCGGGCCCCTGCACCTCGAGTGGGAGCTCGACACGCGCATGGTCCGCACCGGGCGCTGGCGCCGCCGGCAGTTCTACGCCAAGCCCGGAGCGATCGAGGACAGTCGGCCGCTGTCGGAGCGCAAGCCGTGCGAGTGGCGATCGGGGCCAGCCCCGACATGAACGTCCCTCCGGTCCCGTACGAGCCGGCCTTTCCTGGCTACCAGTGGACGTACCGGTGGCGCAGCGGCGTCCTCGGCTGGGGACAGGATCTCGTGATGCCCCGGAGCGCTACGACCGTGCGGACCGTGGACCCTCGGTACAACGATCTCGCGAGCCGCAGCGCCGAGCAGGCGCTCGACGCGCTTCTCGCTCGCGCTCGGCTCTGATCTCCTCGCTCGTCCGCAGCTTCGTCCTGCGGCGTGCTACCCGCGGCGACCAGCGCCAGGGTCTGCGGCTCCTGTCGCACCAGCAGCCCGCAGCGCGGCCTCCGGGCCGCGCACCGTGGCCACGTACCCACCCTTGGCGATCACGTCCGCGTGCCACTGAAACCCGACCGGAGGTCCGCCCGGCCGGCGTGAGGCCGCGGTCTCCTCTCTCAAGGCTCGACTCCAACGGGTGGCGACGGCAGTCCGGCTTCAGCCTGAGCCAACGCGCGAAGAGCTGCCTCTGGACCTCGCACTGTCGCCACATACCCACCCTTGGCAGTGACATCGGCGTGCCACTGTCTCTGAAACAGCGACAAGGTCCCCGTCTCGCTCTTGACCTCGAGCGCGAAGAACCGCCCCTTGCTGGTCATGCCGACGATGTCGGCGGAGCCGGTGCCCAGGCCGAAGGCTACGTAGCGCCCCTCGCGACCTTTACCTTGGCCCTTGCGCTTGCCCTGGTGCAGGTGCTGGCCGTGGCCCGGGTCGAGGTCCTCGTCCTCGTCCATCTTCATCCCGCCCGTGTTGTTGCGCCACACGAGGCAACGGGAGAAGCGCAGGACCTGCAGGATGGACTGCAGGACGACGGTCTCCCGAGGGGGAGGCAGGAACTTCATGCGAGTTTGACGGAGGGAGGGCAGTCCGCAGGACCGACGGCCGGCGTGAGGCACGTTCTCGGGCCCTCGTTCAGGGGCCGTAGTTGCAGAAGCTTCCGCCGCCGGGCACGAGCGTGCAACCATTCGTGGTGCCCGCGTTGGTGTCCATCTGCAGCGGCGAGAGCGTCTGATCGCACGTCAGCGTCCCGGAGTTCGGGGTGTTCTTGCAGCACAGCCCCTGGCTGTTCAACTCGACGGTGAGGTTTCCGATGCCCGTCAGGAACATGCTGCGAGCGCCGCTCGCTCCGGTCGGGTACTGCAGGCGCCCTTCGACGTCGAGCGTCCCTGGACCCCAGACGACGGGCGTATTGAGCGCGGACGTGAAACCGCTCCAGCCCTGCACGCCGACCGTCAGGCCCGTGTCGATGTAGACCGCACCGAGGGTCGTCGGCCCGAGGACGCCCGAGCCGACGTTCGCGGCCGACAGGATGACGTCGGAATCGACGTGGTAGCCGCCGGGCTGCAGCTGGTAGCCCTCGACGATGCCGCCGATCTGCTGCGTCGCGAAGGGTGAGATGGTTCCCTGCGCGGCGAGGCCGCCCAGGTTGTCGACGTTGACGATCGACAGCTGGTTGAACGACTGCGTGCCGATCTCGATGATCCCGCGCTGCAGCACGCTCTCGATGATCTCGATGGATCCACCGAAGAACACATTGTCGTTACCGATGCCGCTCGGGTCGTACACCGTGAGCTGCGAGAGGATCGACAGGTTGGTGAAGCCGCCGTTGTAGTCGATCGTCTGGGGGAAGAACCACGGGACGTTGACCGCCGTCGGCGTGTAGACCGTGACCGCATCGGTCGCTGCCCAGGTATCCACCTCGGTGGGAAAGGCGCCCCCGGGCACCGTGGTCGTGAGCGGTTGGCTCATGTTCCATGAGCTGCCGCCTCCTGCGGTGTAGATCCAGGCCCGGCTCGGGTGGGTCGTATTGACAACCAGCTTGTTGACCGCAGCCCCGGCGCACGCCGTGAAGGTCACGTTGAGAAGCTGCGGCGTCGAGCGATTCTTCGCCGTCACGGCCGACAGGGTCGTCGAGCAGACCTGCTGCGCGGCTCCGAGGTTGCCCTGCAGCGTGAGCTGACCCGCGTTTTCCATGGTCGCCGTCACGTACACGGGGTCGGAGTTGTTCGTCTGCGAGGAGAGAAACGTCACCGTCGTGACCTGACGCAGTCGGGGACAGAGCACGGGGTTGCCCTGGCATCCCCACCGGTGGACGTTCAGCTCTTGGTAGGTGAGCAGCGGCCCGATGCCGCTGCCCGCCGTGCCCGTAGCGGCAGTACCGCTGTTGTTGTCGGACGCCACACCGCTGCTGTTGGACGGATCGATGTACCAGTTGGGGACGGTCCACGACGGCCATACGATCGGCGTCTCGGTGGACGCCGTGAGCATCTTCGGGATGGCGGTTCCGATACAGCGCCCAGCGCATGCGGCCTGCGCGATCTGTAGAGGCGTACGCGTGTCGACCGGAGCCGGCTCGAGAGCGACGCCGGCTCTGCCGGCTCTGCCGCTGCGTCGCGCCGGAGATCTGAAATCAATGGGCGCGACGGGCGACGCATCGGAAGCCGTAGACGGCGGTGGCGTCGCGTCGACAGTCGGAACGCTGCCCGTCTGCGAGCATCCAGCGATCGGAACCGTCAGGAGCAGAACGGCGCCGCACAGTATGCCGATGGCGAGCTGAAGGTAGTAGCTGTTCTTCATGGTCTTCGAACTCCGTTCACTATCGACAAGGGGCGGGCGGTCCTACGGACAGTCTATCGTCAAGGGCGCGTTTACGAAAATCTACCTCAAGCAACCGCCCTCCGACGCATCGGCTCGAGCTGCGCCTCGATCCCTTCGAGGATCTCCGGCCCGTACCTGCGCGCCACGTACACCGCGCCCGCGACCGCGCCGAGGCCCACGAGCAGTCCCCAGATCCCGGACCCTGCACCCGGCTCCGACGCCACGCCGCTCGAGGCGTCGTTCGGCCAGTACAGGGCCGTGGGATCGAGTCCCTGATCGACGACCACCTGGGCGTTATTCAAGGCGAGCTTGTCGGCCGCGATGCGCTTCGCGACGCCCACACCCTGAAACCCGCTCTGCGCCGCGGCCGCCGTGTAGTTACCGGCGTTGATGTCCGCCGTGAACTGCGTGAAGGTCTTCGGGAACCCCGCGCCCATCGCCCAGGCCATGCTGAGGATGGCGAGCTGCGCGTCGGCGGGCATCGTGGTCCAGTTGGAGAAGTAGGTGCTGAGGATCTTGGCGTCCGCCGCGAGCGTCGTCGTGACGGCCTGCTGCACGCCGGCGTCGTCGAGGCGGATGGTGGTCAGCGAAGCACAGTTGGTGGACTGCACACCCGGCCACGCCGCCTTGACCTTCTGCCACGCGGCGATGACGTCGTCCGCGCTCGCGAGGCTGCCGTCCGGGTTGCGCCACGGCAAGGCAAGCGCGGGCGCCCACGGAGAAGAGCTGCCGCTCTGGCTGCCGTCGACCAGATCCCCCATGCCCGTCGTCACGAGGCCAATGGCGTCGGTGTAGAGGAACTTCTCGATCCCCTCGAAGGGCTTGTTGTAGGCCTGCCACGCCTCGAGCACCGTCGGCTGGATGCCGCCAATGCCGCCGACCAGCTCGGCCCCACCCATCACCACCACTCGCCCCATGACCGCCATCCGCCGCTGGGCGAGGCGCAGCACCTGCGCGTGGGGCAGGCCCGGGGAGTGGGGCAGGGGGATGGCGCGCAGATCCGGGGTGATGAGCCAGGAACGGGCGGCGGGGGTGGAAGCGGGGGAGAGGTTCATCGGGTGCGCCTCGCTGCTGCGCGAGCGGTCGCGATCTGGGGCCCGAGGCGCTTGCGCGTGGATCTCGGGATCGTCTTGGGGTCACACTGCGCCCAGTCGATGGCCTTGCCCCACGACGGATCCCACCCGCCGCAGTCGCGCCCTCCGTGGCGCTGCCACTCCGCGATGAGGGCCTTCTTCTCCTCGGGCGTGCGAGCGCGCCGGAGCTGCGCCCGCTGACGAGCGGAGAGCAGCGCCACGACGCAGCAGATGCCCATGGCAAAAAGGAGCGGGTCCATCAACGAGCTCCTGCGAGCAAGTCCCGGACGATCTCCTCGGCACGGGACTTCGCGGCCTTGAGGTCGGACGCGCTCTCCGTCACCCCGCTACGGGTCTCGGCGTCCCTCCAGACGAAGAGGCGCGGCTTCGGCCGGACCCAGACGCCTCCGGGCTCGAGAAGCCCGAGCGCAGCGAGCGGCTCCCGCGAACGCGCCGAGCCCCCTGGGCTCGGGTCTCTCTTCTCGTAGTACTCGGGATACTGGCGGATCTCGATCACCGTTCCGACGTCCTGCAGCTCCCGCGGCAGCCTGGCCTTCATGACCTCGACGTCCGGCTGACCACGGACCTGCAGCCGGCCGAAGAACGTGCTGCCGCCGTCAGGCAGCAGCGTGAAGCCGGTCGTCCATCGGAGCGCCATGCTCCGGCAGGATACCAGATCGGAGACCCCAGAAGAGAGACCAGACCGCGCCCTGCCGCCGGGCGGGCGGTGCTCCGCACGGGTTTTTACCGGAGCCTCCGGTCGATCATCGACCGCGCCGTGCCGTTTCCGTAGACCCTCGGGTGGTCCGCGATCCAGTGCAGGTGCTGCAGCACCGCCTCTCGAGCCGTGTACGGGCCCGAGGAGAGAAACTCCCGCAGGTCGTGAAAATGAAACATCCCCACCCCGTTGATGGTCTGCCGGATCTTGTTCGCCGCGTCGTTCCAGGAGACCTCGGGCCGAACGCGAAACACGAACGGATGACGCGAGTTGCGGTCGACCGGATCAAGCATCAGGCCGTGCTCTCCGTAGAGCTTCTCGGCCACGGCCTGCACGGCGTCCATGTACTTGAAGACAGCCTCGTCAGCTTCGTCCTGCTCGACCTTCTGGGCAGCCTCGTCGGCGTCGGCCTCGGACAGACCCTCCTTCAGGGCCTGCTTGTAGGCGTAGCCGTAGACGTCGAGGGAGCTGTGAACGCGCTCGCCGAAGTCGTCGATCGTCTGGGTCTTGAAGGACGAGGCGAGATCGTTGAGGTCGACGCGGTCGGAGGTGGGCTTCTTGGGTGCCATGGATCAGTAATCCCTCTCACGCAGCTTCTTGCGCAGCGGCTCGGTGGCTTCCATCGCGCGGCGATACGCCTTCCAGTAGCCGTCGGCGAGGGCCTTCGGCCAGTCCTCGAAGCGATGGCCGTACTGCGTGCTGATCTTCCAGTCGTGGCCGTCACGGACCACGTCGAGCACGAGGAACTGGGCGCCGCTCATCCTGATCGCGCCTCACGCCAGCCGGGCGGTGCTCCGCACGGGTTTCTCGTACGGGTCTCCGAGCCGGTGGGCCATCAGGCCGCCTTCTGGGGCGGGGCGCTCGGGGTGGCGTTGCCGTTGGCGGCTTTGTTGCTGAGGTTCTGCTGCAGCTGCTGGTCGTTCATCGGACCGTGCACGTGGCGCGCGAGCGTCGGAGCGACGCCTGCGGTGAGCGAGAGGATCCCTGCGATGGTCGCCACGTAGATGGCCGAGCCGCTGAGGGTCACCGGATTGCCCGACTCGATGGATCCGAGGAAACCTCCGAGGAAAGTGACCAGCATCGTGACGTCCGGCAGCCAGGTCTTCGGCGTGATCCAGCGGCCGAGCAGCGTGCCGGTCTGCACCCAGTTGGTCAGGATCCCGAGTAGCGCCGACAGCCCCATGATGATCCCCGTGGTCTCGTTGACGGGAGCCGACGGCGTCACCTGCGCGAAGGCCGCGGTCGGGACGAGCAGGATCGCGACGAGGGCGAGAGAGCCGAGGGCGAGGCGCTGGGCGGGATTGGAGCTGGAGCTGGAGGGCATGCGGGCATGATCCCCCGTAGTGATGCAGGCGTCAACCAAGCCGGAGAGGCCTCGGAGAAGAGAGACCCGAACCCAGAGGGTTCGGCGCGTGCGCGGGAGCCGCTCGCTAATCGCTCGGGCGTCAACCAAGCCGGAGAGGCCTCGGAGAAGAGAGACCCGAACCCAGAGGGTTCGGCGCGTGCGCGGGAGCCGCTCGCTAATCGCTCGGGCGTC
>Ga0181537_10003671_pt1 | contig 13058 bp, 10 predicted proteins | sample PEATcosm2014_Bin_39_FD_119765 | JGI IMG/M metagenome (GOLD analysis project Ga0181537, IMG submission 119765) | Peatland microbial communities from MTU Mesocosm Facility, Houghton, MI, USA - PEATcosm2014_Bin23_10_metaG | ecosystem: Environmental > Terrestrial > Soil > Wetlands > Peat | place...
GAAATTCGGGTCGATATCGATGGCCTTGCGGAATTCCTTCTCGGCGACTTCCGACCAGCCCTTTTGCGAGCAGGCGCAGCCGAGATAGTTGTGGGTCTTCGGGTCGTTCGGGTCGAGCGCCTTGGCCGCGTTCAGCGCGTCGATGGCGTTCTCAAACTGGTTGAGCTGGTAGTAGACGATGCCGAGGTTCGAGTAGGAGAACGCATCGGTGGGCGAGAGCTTCACCGCCTGCTGCAGCGCCTTGAGCGCCTCGTTGTACTTGCCCTGCTGGAACCGGACGACGCCCAGGTTGCTCCACGCGTAGAGCGACTCGGGATATTTATCGATGATGCTCTGGTACTTCGCCGCCGACTGGTCGTATTGCTGATTCTTGAAAAGGTCCGCCGCATCCTGCGCCGTTTCGCGCATGTCGTCGGGCAGGCGCGCCTTGGTCGAGTATTCGGTGGGATCATTCTGCGTCGGCGTGTTGCCGCCATTCTGAATCGTCGTGTCCGTATAAGTCGTCGTGCCCGCCGGAACATTGGTTGTCGTGGTGGCCGGTGTCGTCGGGGCTGGCGGAGTGGGCGGGGCCGCAGGGGTGGTGGATGTCCCATCCGTCGTCGTCGTGGCCGGAATCGCCGCAGCCTGGCCATTGGGCGGAATCGGCGTGTTCGCGTCGGGGACATTCGTCGGTGCCGGCGTGCTCGGCTGGGTGGAGGGATCAGTCGGCGCGGATGAAGGGGTCGTTGGCGTGGTCGAGGTCGGCGCGTTGGTCGTCGAGGGGTCAGGCGCTGCCGTCGTGCTGCTCGTCGAAGGCGTCTGGTCATTCATGACGATGTTGACCGGCGGCGTATTCGTCGAGTTATCGAGCGGGGTCGTATCGGCCACGGTGTTGGTCGCGGGCACCGTCGCCGAAGCCGTGTTGGTATCCGGCGCGGTCGGCGCCGGGGCCACATCTGAAGTCGTGTTTGTCACCGCCGGATCGGCTGGGGTCTGATTTCCGGTGACATTCGCCGAAAAGCCAGTGTCCCCGACCGGCTGGCTGACATCCGGCCCCGGCACCTTAAGGCTGATCAGCAGTTGTTTCTCCTGGTCGTTGGTCGGCGGCGTCATCGGCGAGCCAAGGATATCGAGCTGTTCCTGCAGGACCTTCGACTTGAGCTTGAGATTATCAAATTCTTCCTGGGCCAGGCGCTTGGCCATATCGCGATGGGCCTGCTCCTGCAGTTCCCGCGTGAGGATGTCGCGCATGACCTCGTTTTCGCGCTTGAGCGTTTCATAATCGGCGCTGCCGGGACCGGCCTCGGCCAGCTTTTGGTTCGCGGCGACGAGGTCGGCCTGCGCCTGGTCAAGCTGCGTCTTCAGCGTCGTCGTCGTGTCCTGCAGCGCCTTGTTGGCCTCCTGCGATTCGTCATACTGGTCCTGGAGATTTTTCAACTGCGCCTGGGCCAGCGCGAGCTTCGATTTGGGGTTGTTTTTGTAATCATCGAGTTCTTTTTGCGTCGCCGCCAGCTTGTCGGTCAGCGTCTTGTTATCGCTCAAGAGTTTGCCCATCTTGTCGTCCTCCGACTGCTGGCTCTTCACCGCAGCCAGTTGCTGATTCACCGTCTCAAGCTGGGTCCGGTAGGTTTCGAGCTGCGCCAGCGAATCGGCCAATTTTTCCTTGGTCAACCGCAACTCATCCTGCACCGCCTGCAATTGCAATTTCAACGCGGCCACTGCATCCGCATTGGTCGTGTCGGCCGAGGGCCCCGGCTCGACCGTCGGCGTGGGGTTGGGATTTTCCACGGTCGGTGTCGTCTCTGAGCCGGGGGGAGCGGGCGGTGCCGGCGGAGGTTGGGCCGCCGCTTTAGGTTCCAGATCGAGAATCTTGGCTTTGCAATCGTCCATCCGGTGGACCACCAGCGCCGTTTCCCAATTCGGATCCGAATCGTGGATTTGCGCCAGGCTATTGTAGCAATCCTGGAAATCGTTCAACGCGCCGCGAAAATCGCCCTGCTTTTCCAGGTGCTCCGCGTCGTTGATCTTGAGGTAGATATCGAGATATCTCTGCTGGAGGGTTTGTTGGGCGTGGGCTGAAGAGAACGGTAGCGTCACAAGCCACGCTAATAGAACTACCAAGTAAGCTCCCCGACGCATGTAGTAAGATTTAATGTGTTTATCAGTAAAAAGTCAACTATCTCTTAGATTACAAGTAATCTAGTCGATAGTGCCCGAAGGCGTTGCTGGCAGAACCGAGGACCGACTGCGTACCGCCATCCGGGCCGGTATGCGACTGACAAGAGTGGCGGATTCCCCTCAAATAATCGATCACTTTGAACTTATCCTTTCTTTGACCCCAACTTGGTGGAATCCGTTCATTACCGTTTCGCCGAGCCACGCTCCAGCGCTTTCACCGCATCGGCCACCCGCCAGCCCCGTTTTTCCAGGGCCGCCTGCGCTTCGGCGGCGTTGCTTGAGGTCAAAGCCTGCACCAACCGCACCGCGCGCGCGCGGAGTTTGTCATTGGTCGCCTGGACATTAATCATCAAATTATCCCGCACGCGGCCCAGCCGAACCATGGCGATCGTGCTGAGCATATTCAAAACGAGCTTCGTCGCCGTGCCCGCTTTCATCCGCGTCGAGCCGGTCACGATTTCCGGCCCCGTGGGAAGATCGATCTCGACGTCGACCGGCACGCGGATCGACCGCTTCGGATTGCAGGTGAGCAGGATCGTCCCCGCGCCCAGGTCGCGCGCGTAATCGAGCGCCCCCAGCACAAATGGCGTCTGGCCGCTCGCCGCAATGCCGCAGACCACGTCGCGCTTCGTCAGGCCGCGCGAACGCAATTCGGCGGCGCCGGTTTCGCGCGCATCCTCGGCCCCTTCCTGACTCCGGAAAACCGCCGCCGCTCCGCCCGCGATGATCGCCTGCACCTGCTCCGGCGGAGCGTTAAAAGTGGGCGGCATCTCACTGGCATCGACCACGCCGAGCCGGCCGCTCGTCCCCGCGCCCACATAAAAAAGGCGTCCGCCTGCGGCGAGCTTCCTGGCCACGAGCGCCGCGGCCCGGGCAATCGGAACGCGCTGCGCGGCGAGCGCTTTCTCCACGTAGCGTTCCTCCCGGATAAAGAGATCGACCAGACCGGAAATCGAACGCTGGTCCAGGCCGCGCGAGCGGGGATTGCGCTGCTCGGTCGAAGCCTGGGCGAAAGCCGCCAGACGCGCCGGATCAGTGGGTCGTCCGCGATCTCTGCGCGCGGGACCGTCGCCCGGCACACTCGGTAATTTCTCCAGCCCAGCCAATCGGGCCGCGCCGAAAACGCCGGGCACCTTGAGGAGAAACGACTTCGCGCCGGGCCGGACACGCCGCAAGGCGCGTTGAAAGCGGCGCACGTAGTCGGGTTGATTTTCGAAAAGACCGCCCGTCAACGCGACGCCGGCCCGCGTCAAGCTGAGCCGGCGCGTCACATATTGCACGCGATCCGCGAGTTCCGCCGCGCCTTGATCCAGCACCAGCGACGCGATGCGGTCCCCTTTCTTCGCCGCGCTGAAAACGCAGTGCGCCCAGCCCGCCACGGCCGTCTTGCTCGTGTCCTTCAACACAAATGGCACCAATTCCTCCAGCGATCCCCTGCCCGCCGCGTTGAGGAATTCCCGGCCAAGCACATCCACCTTTTGGGTCGCGTCGTATTGGGTGAAGACGCATTGGAGCCCCAGCCGGGCAATGTCATAGGCGCTCCCACCGTCGGAAAACAGATGACCCCAGCCACCCGCTTTCTCCATCGGCCCCGCCGCCGATTTCTGTCCCGCGACATTCGATCCGGTGCCCGCGATGACGACGATCCCCGGCCCGTCACCGAACGCCGCCGCCAAAACCGAGCGCGTGTCCTCCATGACGCGGACAACACGAACCCTCGGCCAGATGGAGCGAATGATTTTCTCCACCCGCGCTTTTTCCGCCGGAAGCTGGCATCCCGCAAAAGCGCCGCCGATGGCTTCGACATGCGTGCCAGCCGTTTTGCGAATCGTTCGGAATAACTTTTCCAGCGCCGAGTCGCTTAGCAAAAGCGTATTGCCCGGTCCCGCCGCGCCTTGAGCGAGGACTTTCCCCTCCCGTGTCAGCAAAGCCCACGTCGTCTTCGTGCCCCCACCCTCGATGCCGAGAATGCCCAGCGTCTTTTCATTTCCTGCCATCGTGACACTATTGCTGATCCTTTCGCGGAGGGCAGTATTTTCTTTGCTGGTACAAATAGGACTTAGGGGACCGATAGGACTTATAGGACAGTCCTATTAGTCCCATAAGTCGTCTATGTCCTATCGCGCCACCCACAAAAAAAGCGGCTCAATCGCTTGAGCCGCTTTCTTGTAAAAAGTTTTTCGGTTTTTTAGTACCGACCGCGACCGCGATCTCCGCGATCACCACGGTCTCCGCCACGACGGTCGCCACGGTCTCCGCCGCGACCACCACCACCGCCGCCACGGTATCCGCCACCACCGCCGCCGCCTTCGCGCTGCTCCATCGGACGCGCTTCATTGACGGTCAGGGCGCGGCCATTGATTTCCTGGCCATGGAATTTCGCGATGGCCGCCTGCGCTTCTTCCGCCGTGCCCATTTCCACGAAACCAAAACCGCGGGGACGTCCCGTCACGCGATCATTGATCATTTGCACCCGGGCGACATTGCCCGCCTGGGCAAAGAGATCGGTCAGGTCGTTTTCCGTCATGCTGAAGGGCAGGTTGCCCACATAGAGTTTTACGCTCATTTTTTCCTTTTGGCTGGCTTGCTGATGTCTCCGGGATCGGATCTACGCTGCCACTGAGCTAAAACTCACCTAGCACCGAACGTCAACTTACCTTGAAGCCAAATCGTAGGATAAGCCGGTTTCGGCGCAAGTAAATTCCGGCGCAATCATTTTGCGCAAATTAATAGATTACCACCTCACGATGAAACAAAGAAACTGGTGACTCAACCGCAACCCCGCGTCGAGCCATTGGTTCACCGCCCGGAAAGGCAGCGCCCCGTGCCGGATCGAACCCGTCATCTCCCGCAGGATGTCGCGATCACTCACGCTCCGGCCCGCCTGCAAAAGCCTTCTCCGCGTCCAGAAGCCGTCCGTCCACGCTTCTTTCCACACGGACCGCCAAATTCGCAGCCGCAGCGGATACAAGTTCCAGAGGCCGAGACTCAGCGCCACTTCCGAGGCGGCGATCCATGGCAGCAGCACCAGCAGCGTCGGCCATTTGAAATTTGCCAGCATCAGCAGGTAGCGATTCCGCCCGATCCAAAACAGCCGCTCTCCCGGCTCGTCGAGGGGCCGCAACCAAAACTGATGATCGTGCGTCACACGACTCGCCGGGACCAACCGGTTCTCCCATCCGGCCAGCCGCATCCGCCAGCCCAGGTCCGTATCCTCGGCGTAGAGGAAAAGCTCCTCCCAGAAAATGCCGGTCAGGCCCAGCCGCGCGTTCAGCGCCTCCAAAGTCGCCGCGCGAAAAGCCAGCGCCGCGCCGCTGCCCGAGAACAACGCGATTTTTTCCGGCAACCGGGAAGCATCCTCCCCATAACCCTGAACAAAGCCAAGACCCAGAAAATGCAACCCATTCCCGCGAGAATTGATCATGCCATCCGGCAGCAGCAGCAGCGGCGCCACCGTCCCCACGGCGGGATTTTCCAGCTCGGCCAGCAGCGGCTCCCACCATCCGACGTGGACCACCGTATCGGGATTGAGCAGGACGACCGTCTCGCACGGCGTCTCCTTCTGCAAAGCCGCATAAGCCTCGTTATTGGCCCGCGCAAAGCCGAGATTCCGCTCGCCCCGGATGAGATGAAGGGAAAGTTGAAGCGCTTTCCCCTCACGCTCGATCACCTCGACCGTCGCGTCCGTCGAGGCGTTGTCCCAGATCCAGACTTCGCTCCGGCTTGGCTCAATCGTCGCGGCTAGGCTCCCGAGCAGCAGCGCGATGTGCCGTTCGCTCTGGTACGTGACAATAATGATTCCGATCGGCTTCAAGGTGGTTATTAGCTTGAGACAGGAGGAACATGAAGGACATGAAAAAGGGGGCATCCAAGAAAATTCCCTTCCCCACCCTCATCTCCTTCCTGTTCCTCCTGTCTAACCCCTCTCAACAAAAATCCTCAACAATCTCGTTGTCTCCCGCGCATCTTTGGTTACGATACGGGCAATATGATCGTCTCTCGCCCGAAACTATCGTGGGTTGAGCGGATGTATTTGCCCGGAATCCTCACCGGCCTGAAAATCACTGCGGGCCATTTCATCGACCATCTTCTCGGTCGCAAAAAAATCACCATGCAGTATCCCGAGGAGAAATGGCCCATGCCCGACGGCTACCGCGGCGCGCCGACGCTCGTCCGCGACGAAGAGGGCCGCGAAAAATGCGTCAGTTGCCAGCTCTGCGAATTCGTCTGCCCGCCCCGCGCCATCCGCATCAAGCCGGGCGAAATCCCGCTCGACTCGCCCCACGCCAAAGTCGAGAAGGCGCCCAAGGCCTTCGACATCGACATGATCCGCTGCATTTATTGCGGTCTCTGCGAGGAAGTCTGTCCCGAGGAAGCCATCTTCCTGCTTAAAGACTACGCGATCACCGGCCTCAACCGCGCCGAAATGGTCCACGACAAGGCCAAGCTTTACGAACTCGGCGGCACACTGCCCAAGCCCATCCACAAGTGGGATGCCAACAAGTAGAAAGGAAAAGGGTAAAGGGTAAAGGTGAAAAGGCCTGACACAAATTTGTTCACTGGTTGCGACTTTCCCCCTCTTCATCCTTTTACCCTTTTCCCTTTACCTTTTAACCTTCCCCCATGAACGCCCTCTTCTTCTGGTTATTCTCGGGCGGGATGATTGTTTGCGCCCTCGCCGTCATCCTGAACCGCAACGCCGTGGCCAGCGCGCTCTGCTTCACTTTCACCATCGTCTTCATGGCCGGACTGTTCGTCATGCTCAGCGCCTTTTTCCTCGCCGCCGTGCAAATTCTCGTCACCGCCGGGGCGGTCATGGTCCTCTTCCTCTTTATCATCATGCTCCTCGACCTCACCGCGATGGAGCACATGCCCCGGCAAAAAATCTGGATGGGGTGTTCCCTCCTCCTCGCGCTCGGTTTTCTCCTCATCGTCGCCAAGACCCTCGAGGCCACGCCGATGGGATCGACCACGATAAGCTCGCTGAGCACACCCGGCGTGCCCATGCGCATGACCGTCAGGCCCCAGGTTCTGGCCGATGGCAGAACCATAGAGACGACCCTGACCCAAAGCCAGTGGGATCGCTACGACGACACGCACCGCATCGGCCGTCTCCTCTTTCGCACGAACACCGCCAACGGCCGAACCTCCTACGTCGCGCCCTTTGAAATTACCAGCTTGCTCATTCTCGTCGCCACCATCGGCGTGATCGTCCTCTGCAAGCAGGACGAGCGCCGCCGCCCCAGCCCGCGCGAGGAAATCATCCGCGAAGCCCCGCCCGTCGAACCGAAAGAACCTTCCCTCAAAAACTAACCGCCTTTTTCCCTTCTCCTTTTACCCTTTTCCCTTCCTCCCATGGACATCACCCTCAATAATTATCTCGCCGTCGCCGCCATCCTCTTCGCCATCGGCCTGATGGGGGTCATCATGCGGCGCAATCTCCTTATTATCTACATGTCGCTGGAAATGATGTTGCAGGCGGCCAACCTCACCTTCGTCGCTTTCAGCCGCTTCAACGGCCATCTCGACGGCCAGGTCTTCGTCTTCTTTGTCATCACCGTCGCCGCTGCGGAAGTCTCGGTCGGCCTCGCGCTCATCGTCGCGCTTTACCGCCTCAAGCGCACCACCCAGGTCCAGGACCTCACCACTCTCAAGTTCTAAGGATTATGGACATCGCCTGGTTCCTCCTCATTGCGCCGCTCGTCGCCACCATCGCGATCCTGCTCCATCTCCACCGCAAGCCCGACATGGCGATCTTCGCCTCGGTCGGCTCCGCCTCTCTTTGCTTCCTCATTGCCCTCGCCGTCGCCTGCGGCGGCATCCCCGAGCCGGTTCCCTACGAGTGGATTTCCCTGCCGGGCTGGACGGTCGACATCGGCATGATCTTCGATCCGCTTTCCAAGGGCATGCTCCTCGTCGTCACCGGCATCGGCCTGCTCATCCACATTTATTCCATCGGCTACATGGCCCACGATCCGGGCAAGGGACGCTTTTTCGGCGGGCTCACCATCTTCATGTTCTCGATGACCGGCATCGTCCTGGCCGACAATCTCATCATGCTCTTTCTTTTCTGGGAGGGCGTCGGCCTCAGTTCCTACCTCCTCATCGGCTTCTGGTATGAGAAGGAAAGCGCCGCGCAGGCCGCCAACAAGGCCTTCGTTTGCAATCGCCTGGCCGACTTCGGCTTCATGGTCGGCATCCTCACCTTCTGGTTCCTCATGGGCACCGTCTCCGTTCGGCCCGGCGTCCTCGCCCCCCTCTACAAAGAAAATGCCATGCCCGCGACGGGCAGCACTCTAAATCAAGTTGTCATCCAGACGACTCAAGCCGGTTCCTACGCCGCCCAGCACGGCATCTCCGCCAGCCCGGTGCTTCTCACCATCATGGTGGTCGGTCTTTTCCTCGGCTGCGTCGGCAAATCGGCCATGTTCCCGCTCCACGTCTGGCTGCCCGACGCCATGGAAGGCCCGACGCCCGTCTCCGCGCTCATCCACGCCGCCACCATGGTCGCCGCCGGCGTCTACATGCTCTGCCGCGTCTATCCCCTCCTCCTGCTCTCGCCCGCCGGCATGTTCATCATCGCCTTCATCGGCTGCTTCACCGCCATCTTCGCCGCGCTCATCGCCGTCCAGCAAAATGACATCAAGCGCATCCTCGCCTATTCCACCCTCTCGCAACTCGGCTACATGGTGATGGCCGTCGGTTGCGGCGGCCCCGATGCGGCCATGTTCCACCTCACCACCCACGCCTTCTTCAAGGCACTCCTCTTCCTCGCCGCCGGCTCCGTCATCCACGCGCTGCACGACGAGCAGGACATCTGGAAAATGGGCGGTCTCTACAACAAAATCCCCCTCACCTTCTGGACCTTCGCCATCGGCATGCTCGCGCTCATCGGCTGCCCGCCCTTCGCCGGGTTCTTCAGCAAAGACTACGTCCTCTCCGTCGCCTACGCCTATGGCCCGGTCTTCTACTGGGTCGGCGTCATCACCGCCTTCCTCACCGCTTTCTATATGACGCGCCTGGTCGTCGTCGCCTTCTTCGGCAAGGCCCGCACTCCCGCCGCCGAGCATCCGCATGAATCGCCCCGCGTCATGACCATCCCCCTCGTCATCCTCTCCGTCCTTTCCTTCACCGGCGGCTTCGGCTTCATCGGCATCAAATCCCTTTACCACGCCTGGTCCACCGGCGTCCTCGCCTCGACCGGCCTGCTCGGCGTCGCTGCTCCGCATGCGGAACCCAACTTCTTCCTCGAAATGATCGTCCCCGCCGCGGTTGTCGCGCTCGGCGTCGTCCTGGCCTACTTCCTTTATGCCGAAGTCAAAGTTGACCCGCTCGAAATCAAGGTCCTCGCCCACAAGTTTTACTTCGACGAATTGTACGACTACTTCCTGGTCGGCGAACAACAACTCGCCGCCCGCTTCCTCAACTGGATCGATAGCTGGATTCTCGACGGCCTCATCATTCGCGGCGCCGCCTACATCAGCGTCGGCGTGGGCGAACTTTTCCGGCTCCTGCAAACCGGCAGCCTCCAAGGCTACGCCTTTCTCTTCACGCTCGGAAGCATCGTCCTGATTTACTTCACCATCTTCCACTAGCCATGAACCAGGCCATATCACCTCTTCTGTTTCTTATGCTCGCGCCGCTGGTCGCGATTGGCTTTATTTTGGCGAAAGCTCCTGCGCGCCCCACCGCAGGGCTAGCCGCTTTGTTCAATCTCGTCTTCTCGCTCTGCCTCCTTGTTTACTATCCCTACGCCGAGCCGGGCGGCGGCTACGCCTACGTTTCGGATTGCGTCTGGGTCTCGATCCAGGGATTGCCTCCCATCCATTTCCATCTCGGCGTCGACGGCATCAGCCTGCCGCTCGTCTTTCTTACGGGAATCGTCACGTTCGCCGCCGTCGCCATCTCGCCCGGCAACATCCGCCGCTCCTCCGAGTACTACTGTTACCTCCTCCTCATGTCGCTCGGCGCGATGGGCGCGTTCACCTCGCTCGACCTCTTCTTCTTTTTCATCTTCCATGATTTCGCGCTCATCGCCACCTTCCTCCTCATCGGCATCTGGGGCGCGCAGAACCGGCAGTTCGCCTCGTTTCAGGTCACGATCTATCTCATGGCGGGCAGCCTCATTCTCCTGGCCGGACTCGTCGCGCTCGTCATGGCCCTGCCGGTCGCGGCGCGCACGTTCGACATCGTCGCGCTCCAGGCTTACATCACCGATCATCCCCTCGCCACCACCACGCAGAACGTCATCTTTCCGCTCCTGCTCGTCGGCTTCGGCATTCTCGTCGGCCTCTTTCCGTTCCATTCCTGGGCGCCGCCCGGCTACGCCTCCGCGCCGCCCGCCGCCGCGATGCTGCACGCCGGCATCCTGAAAAAATTCGCCATATACGGCATGATCCGCATCGCCATCCCGATGCTCCATGACGGCTTTGAAACCTGCCTGCCGCTCATCCTCACGCTGCTCGCGGGCAACTTCCTCTACGCCGGCTTCGTCACCCTGGCGCAAAAGGAACTGCCCACCATGATCGGTTTTTCCAGCGTCATGCACATGGGCTACCTCTTTCTCGGCGTCGCCTGCTGGAACGTCATCGGCGTCACCGGCGCCGTCGTCCTCATGGTCGGCCACGGCCTTTCCGCCGCGCTGCTCTTCGGGCTGAGCGGCGAGATCACCCACCGCTCGGGCGAAAACCGCTTTGCCGAACTCGGCGGACTCGCCAAGCGCGCGCCCGTCCTCGCCGTCCTCTTCAGCTTCGCCTCGATGGCCTCGATGGGCGTGCCGGGACTCGCCAACTTCGCCGGTGAATTGATGGTCTTCTTCGGCTCCTTCGCCGCGCTGCCCTCGCTCTTTTTCTTCGGCATCATCGCCATCTACGGCACCGTCCTCACCGCAATCTTCCAGCTCCGCGCCATCAAAGGCGTCTTCTACGGCCCGATGCCCGCGCGCTACCAGCCGCAGACCGCCGCCGCGCTCGTCTCCGGCGGCGAGGAAGTCCTTCCCTTCCCCGGCATGACCGATACCTCCGCCCTCGTCGAGCACGCCCCCTACGTCCTGCTCATCCTCGCTTCGCTCGTCATCGGCTTCATGCCGTTTTTGCTCATTCACATCGTTGAACCGAGCGTCAGGCTGCTTCCCTTTATCCAATAATTTTCCCCATGTTCCCCGCCGCTTCCATCTCCTACCTCGCGCCTGAAATCCTGCTCACGATCTGGGCGATGGCCCTTTTGCTGCTGGAGGCTTTTCTCGAACTCTCCCCGCGGGCCATGGCTTACCTGGCCTTGGGCGGCATCTTCGTTGCGGCCCTCATCACCCTCGGCATCGATTCCACCTCCACGATTTTCTGGGGCGGCATGTGCAAGTGGGACGGCGCGGCCAAATTCTTCCATCTCTTTTTCCTCGCGGTGGTCGCGCTCGTCATCTGGATGGGCGACGAAGTGCAGGCCCCGGTCCCGCATGGCGGCGGCGAATTTATTGTCCTGCCGCTCTTCACCGCCGCCGGACTCATGCTCCTCGCCTCGGCCAACGATTTCATGCTCTTCTTTGTGGCGCTGGAACTCGTCACCATCTCCTTCTACATCCTCGTCGCCTACCAGCGGCGCAGCCTCGTGGCCCTCGAGGCGGGCGTCAAATACCTCATCCTCGGCGCGCTCTCCTCGTCCTTCCTCGTCATGGGCGTCGCCTACATCTTCGGCCTGACCGGCACCACGCGCTTCGACCAACTCTGGACCTATTATCATTTGTATCCCCATCCGCTCCTGGCGGGCGTCAGCTTCGGACTCCTCATGGTCCTGACCGGCGTCGGCTTTAAAATCGCCATGGTGCCGTTTCACAGTTGGGCGCCCGACGTTTACGAAGGCGCGCCGAATTCGATCACCGCGTTTCTCTCCGTCGGTTCCAAGGCCGGCGGACTCATCATCCTCATGCGCATCGTCCTGGGCGTTTTCGACTATCCCGAAGCCTCCGCCGTCTGGGTTCCGCTCCTCACCGTTTGCGCCATCGCTTCGCTGCTCCTCGGCAATCTCGCCGCCATTCCCCAGCGCAATCTCAAGCGCATGCTCGGCTATTCGAGCGTCGGCCATACCGGCTTCATGCTTGTGGCGCTCATCGGCGCTTCCGTCTCCCTCACCGGGAAAGTCAACCTCCTCAATCACGACTCCGCCACCGGGCAGATCGCCGTCACGGTTTATCTCGTCAGTTATCTCCTCGCCACTTTCGCCGCCTTCATCGTCCTGGCCGTCCTCGAACGCCGGCTGCCCGGACTCGAAATTCATCACCTCGCCGGACTTTCCCAACGCTCCCCGCTGCTCGCCGCCGCCTTCGCCCTTTCGCTCGTCTCGATGGCCGGCGTGCCGCCCCTGAGCGGCTTCATCGCCAAGCTCATGGTCATCCTCGTCGCGTGGAACCAAAAACAATACCTCCTGCTTGGCTTTGTCATCTTCGCCGCCGTGGCCGCATTCTACTACTATCTCAACCCGATCAAAACGATGTACTGGTCCGAGCCGCTTGATGCCACGCCCATCCGCCTCAACCGCGCCACCAGCGCCGTGCTCATCGTCCTGATTGTTCTCCTTATCGGCACCGGATTCTGGGCCAACTCGATGGCACCCCTTATCAACGGCTCGAACCTGGCGCAGAACGCTTCTCTTTCCGCGCCTGTGGCAATCGTGCAGCGTTAGAGCATTTCAAGTTATCGTACACATGTTCAGGCATCCCTTTTGGGCCATCCTGAAAGGATGGCAAGCATACAGCCCAGGGTTGGCGCAGCAGCGCCTACCCTGGGTGACTTCCGACGGCACCCCTACCCTGAAAGGGTTGGAGCCTATTTGCCCTTCCGAAGACAGGTCTTCAACCCTTACAGGGTTGGCCGCTTGTCCAAGTTACCCAGGGTAGGCCCTGACGGGCC
>Ga0181537_10003672_pt1 | contig 13056 bp, 13 predicted proteins | sample PEATcosm2014_Bin_39_FD_119765 | JGI IMG/M metagenome (GOLD analysis project Ga0181537, IMG submission 119765) | Peatland microbial communities from MTU Mesocosm Facility, Houghton, MI, USA - PEATcosm2014_Bin23_10_metaG | ecosystem: Environmental > Terrestrial > Soil > Wetlands > Peat | place...
GCGCACGATCGCGACCAGGAACGTCGCGGTGATGATGTAGCCAAAGCCAAAGAGCCCATAGGCGATGATCAGCCGGCGTAAATCCGGGTCCAATACGGCTTCTTGCGGCGGCCTGAGCGGTCTTGTCGGCGCGGCGCGGCCGGGCAGCAGTGCCGCCACCGCGAGCACCGCGGCAAGCGACAACGCGCCGCTAGCCAGCCACAGATTTTGCCACGGCTGTCCGAGACGCAGCAGCGTCGCGACCAGCGCGGCCGACACCGCGATGCCGCTGCCGACGCCAGCGAAATGCAGCGCCGACAGCCCGCGGCGCCGGATTTCGACCAGGTGCTCCAGCACCTCGGTCGAGGCGAGGATCAGCACAAACGCGCTGGCAATGCCGCCGACAAAGCGCAGGACGAGGAACGCGGGCAAGGTCGCGCTGACGCCCATCGCCGCCGTCGTCACCGCGCTCAGCGCCAGCGCGGCGAGCAGCCACGTGCGGCGCGCTCCCGGCAGCGTCGGCAGCGCCGCGAGCAGCGCGCCGAGCAGGTAACCGAGAAAATTGGCGGAGGCGATCAGCCCGGCTTGCGACTTGCTCAGTCCCAGCGCCTCGACCATCGGCGGCAGGATCGGCGTGTACACAAAGCGGCCGATCCCGATCCCCGCCGCGACCGCGAGCAGTCCGCCAAACGCAGTCGCCACCGCTCGGGGCGGTGTCATGGCCAGCGTAATAGGCTTGGGGGCAGTCGGAACTGTTGTCATCGAGTTTCCGTCGAGCATAGGCCGGGCGCCCTGACAGCGTATTGTCGGCCGGGGCGGATGATATAGATTGGCGATCAATTTCTAAAAACGATTATAAATGATACGATCGATCTGTTTTTGTGATGTTCATGGCGCATGGATACCGGCGATCTAAAAATCTTCGAAGCCGTTGCTCGGCTGGGCGGCATGAACCGCGCCGCGGGTGAGCTCAACACCGTGCAATCAAACGTCACCGCGCGCATCAAGGCGCTCGAGGCGGATATCGGCTGCGCGCTGTTCGAGCGACATCCTCGCGGGGTCTCGCTGACCGCGGCGGGACGGCGGTTACTGCCTTATGCCGATCGAGCGGCGCGGCTGTTGGCCGATGCCCGACATGCCGCGCGGGACGATGGTACACCGCGCGGCCGGTTGACGATCGGTTCGCTTGAAACCACCGCGGCGTTGCACCTGACGCCGCTGTTGGCGGGATACGCGGCGGATTATCCCGAGGTCGACCTGGTGTTGCGCACCGGCACGACGTGCGAACTGATCGGCGACGTATTGGAAGAACGGGTCGACGGCGCCTTTGTCTGCGGTCCGGCAGCGCATCCCGATCTCCGTGAGCAAACCATGTTCCGCGAGGAGTTAACCATGCTTGCGGCGCCCGATGTTGCGTCCCTCGATGAAGCATTGGCTGGCGGTCCGCTGCGAGGCGAGGCGCGGATCGTCGTGCTGCGTGCCGGGTGTTCCTATCGCCAGATGCTGGAGGCGCTGCTGGCGCGCCGCGGTATCGCGGTGCCGCGTGTCCTGGAATTTGGCACGTTGGAGGCGATCTTCGGCTGTGTCGCCGCCGGGCTCGGCATCACCCTCTTGCCGCGCGCACTAATCGGCCCTGTCTGGAGTGCCGGGCGCGTCAGCATTCACCCGCTGCCGCCAGCGGACGCCAGGGTCGATACTGTCTTCATCTGCCGCCGAGACGGGTTTTCGTCAAGCGCGCTCAAAGCGTTTCTCGCCTGCGCGTCCGGTAAGTTCACGCCCGTCGAACGAGACCTAGGTCTCGTACGACGGGCGGACCGCAATAACCGGCCGCTATGCGGCTGAGCTGAACGCGACGATCTTGGCCGATTCCGTCCGCTCGATAACCCAGCGCGCCGCCGGTTTGCCGGTCGCCGGATCAATAGCCCAGGACAAACCAAGCTTTGCCCGCCGACTCTCGTCTTGGCCCGGTTTTCTGGCGGTACCCAATGTGCTGAGTGCTTGTACTGTCGAACGCTCGGTCATCGCGGTTCCCTTGTCTCGAATTGCGGCCCACAGGTATTTGCTGTTGCGACAATGAGCCGAGGACGGACGATCCGAACGTGACGGGGGTCACATAAGTGTCATATTTTTTTTGCGCCATTCGGCGCATCGTCGGTGGGAAGCCACTTCTGTCCCGATTTCACCAAAAGCGCGGTCTCGACGGGGTATTCGTCGTCGACCGTGTATTCATAACAGCGGATTTGCGTCGCTTCCGGATGAGCAGCGTCGATCGCGGTGAGCGCTTCCGCCAAGCTTTCGAAATCGCCGGTGTGCTGGAGCCGGCTGTTCCACACGCCTTTCGCCGCGCGGGTCAGCATTCCGCGCGTCGGTACGTCCGTCTCCGGCACGCGGTCGATATACGCGGTGATCTCGATCGTGACCGGCTCAGCCGGGCGCCACTCATCGCGCGTGATCTCGACGCGCACGGTCAAATAGCTCATCGCACGAGCATAAAACATCGGGGCCGCCCTTGTGGAGCGGCCCCATGTCGTTAGCGTCATTGCGAGCGAAGCGAAGCAATCTCGATCTGTCTTGGTCGTCTCGGCACGAGATTGCTTCGTTGCCTTGCGGCGCCTCGCAATGACGACGGCCTACGCCGTCAGGTGTGCCAGCGGAAGGCTTGCTGCTTGCGCTGCGAGCCGAGGGCGAGCTTGATGTTGACCACGCCGGGGCCGGGGAAGTTCATCAGCTCGTCGAGTGCGCCGCGAACATCCTTGGTGTCTTCGACATAGGCGCCGTAGCCGCCGAACGACTGCATCATCTTGTCGTAGCGGGCGCCATAGATCAGCGTGTTTGGCCGCATGTTGAGCATCGGGTTTTCGGGGATGTCCGGCATGCCTGGGCCGATGCCGCCATTGTTGAGGATGACGATCTTGGCCGGCATCCCGTAGCGGCACAGCGTCTCCATCTCCATGCCGGAGAAGCCGATCGCCGAGTCGCCCGAGACGTGAACGACCGGGCGGTCGGGATGTACGCAGCAGGCGGCGATGACAATGCCGAGCCCGACGCCCATCGTGCCGTAGCTGCCGGCATTCATGTAGGAGCTGGGGTTTTCGAGCGGCATTTGTGTGCCGCCGATATCCATCGTCGTCGCGCCCTCGCTGCACAGCACGACGTTCTTTGGCAGCCACTCGCGGATGTCGCGGAACAGGCGGTAATAGCCGCCCGGCGACGAGTCGTCGGCGATCTGCGGCGCGATCATTGCCGCGTTTTCAGCGGCCTTCGCCGTTAGCGCCTGGCGCCACGGCGAGCCCTCGGGGTGGAACCACTGCCGGCCCTGTATCGCCTGGTTCAGCTGCTGCATGATCGCCTTGCCATCACCGAGCAGCGGCACGTCGGCCGGCTTGTTCTGGTGCATCGATTCCGGCGAGATATCGAGCTGGATGACCTTGACGTCCTTCGCGTAACGCGGCGTCAGGCCGAAATGCAGGATCCAGTTGAAGCGTGCGCCCATCAGGAAGACGACATCTGCCTGCTGCAGCGCCAGGGTGCGCGCGGCGCCCGCCGATAGCGGGTGGTCGTCCGGCATCACGCCTTTGCCTTTCGGCGTGCGCACAAACGGAATCTGGGTGCGCTCGAGGAACTTGCGCACCTCCTCGGTCGCGCCGGAGTAAGCCATGCCCTGGCCGATGAGGGCCAACGGGCGCTGTGCCGTTTGCAGCACATCGAGTGCGCGCTCGACGTCAAACGGCATCGCCATCGTGCGCGGTGGCTCGGGGCATTTCGCGACTTCGACCACGTCGGCCTCGTCGCAGGAGCCGGTGATCAGATCGTCGGCGATGTCGAGATAGGTCGCGCCGGGGCGGCCGTAGATCGACTGCCGCACCGCCATCTCGACATAGAACGGGATGCGGTTCACGTGCTCGATCGCGTGCGCCCATTTGGAAACCGGGGTCGCGCACATCACCTGACGCTCTTCCTGGAACGAGCCCATACCATTGCGGTAGGTCTCCGATGCGCCGCCGATCAGCAGCATCGGCCAGCAATTCTGCTGCGCGTTGGCGAGGCCCGCGAGGCCGTGAATGACACCGGGGCCGGTGACGGTGATACATGAGCCGGGACGACCGGTCAGAAAGCCCACCGCGCCCGCCGCGTAAGAGGCGGCCTGCTCGTTGCGCATCCCGATGTAAGGGAGGCCGACCTTCTGCGCCGCCTCGGCGATCGGGCCGACGGGAAACCCGACGACGCCGAACATGAACTCAACGCCCTGCTCCTTGAGGCTTTTCGCCAGCAAGTCGGCGCCCTTGATCTCAGCCATAAAGCTCCTCCCCTAGGTAAGACGGGTTCGGCCGCAGCGGTGCGATCAAGCCCGGTCACAAAAACGTCGGCCGCAGATTACGCATTTATTGCGCGAGCGGGAAAGGGCGTCTGCGCAGAGCAGCATTCGTTTCACGCAGGCTTTGCCGCGAAAATGGGCAATAGCGCGCCTCGTTCCGGCTCGCCTGAGCCAAAGCAATCCGGAAGGTCCAGTCAGGCGCTCTGCTTTTCGTCGCGGGTCGCGCCCGGTCGCCATAGCACGTCGTTCGCGCCGTTGCCGTTGACCCGACGCGACAGAACGAAGAGGTGATCCGACAGCCGGTTGAGGTACTTGATCGCCTCGGGATTGACCGTCTCGTCTTCGGCCAGCGCGCAGGTCAAGCGCTCGGCGCGGCGCGTCACGGTGCGCGCGAGGTGCAGATACGCCGCCGACGGTGTGCCGCCGGGCAGCACAAAGGAATTGAGCGGTTGGAGTTCGGCGTTCATCGCGTCGATCTCGGCCTCCAGCCGTTTAACCTGAGCGGCAATGATCCGCAGCGCGCCCGCGCCCCGCTTGCTGCCCTCGGGCGTGCAGAGATCCGCGCCAAGATCGAACAGGTCATTCTGGATGCGCGCCAGCATGGCGTTGGTTTCGGCATTGGCGTGGAGCCGCGCCAGGCCGATCGCGGCATTGGCTTCGTCGACTGTGCCGTAGGCCTCGACACGGGCGGATTGCTTGGCCACGCGGCTGCCGTCGCCGAGCGAGGTTTTGCCCTTGTCGCCGCCGCGCGTATAGATCTTGGTCAGCTTGACCATCAGCGGTTCGACGCCATCATCATCAACAGCCCAAGCACGACCAGCGCGACCGCCTGCATGACGACGCGCATCTGCATCATCTTGTTCGAGCGGCGCGGGTTGCCGCCCTTGAGCATGGTCGCGACGCCGACGCCGAGCGCGATCAGTACGCCGAGCAGAGCCAGAACCAGGATGACTGTCAGAAAAACGCGCATCGTCGGCGCAGCATAACCCAGCTTGCGGCTTCTACCCTAATTCTCGCACCAGTGCGGCGATGTGGTGCAACGCGCCGTCGGCGATGCCGAGTTGTTCGAGATGCTGAACGGTGTTGGCCAGATAGTCGCGCCCGGTACCGCGATCACCGCGTGATGTCGCGATGATGCGCGCCGCGACGTCATGCGGCAGGCGCCCGGCATAGTCGGCCGAGTCACGCCGCACGGTGAACGCATAGCCTGTAACCAGCCCGCGCTCGGTGACCATTTGCAGTTTTGTCATATGGTAGACAAAGCCGGTCATCTCGCGGGTCCACAGCAGGTCGATCTCGTCGGCGAGCGTCGCCGCGGCCAGGCGATAGGCGATGCCGCGGCACGATCCGCCGCGATCGAGGCCCAGCACCAGCCCCGGCTTCTCGCGCGTGCCGCGATATTCGGGCGAGTAAAGGCAAAAGCTGCGGTGATAGCCATGGACGCGCGCCGGCAATGCCTCGTCAAAGCGCATCTCCGGGTTCCACATCAGTGACCCGTAAGCGAAGACCCATACCGGCGTCGTGCTCTCGCGCAACGCGAGGACCCATTCCGGCATCGGGTCGATCGGATAGGGCGAGGTGAGGACAGGTTCGGCAAGCGTCATTGCGAGGAGCGGAGCGACGAAGCAATCTCAAGATTGCTTCGTCGCGCTTGCGATGACAACGCGCTAATCAGCCATCCCAGACCTGCTTTGGCATGGGCAGGTCGGTGAAATCGGCTTCGCCCAGTGGCCGGTCGGCGGTGATGCCGTGTTTATCGAGGAGCATGACCCATTGCCGCGTGTGCTGGCCGATATGCCAGGTCGCGCGCTCCAGCACCTCGTGCAGTTTCTGTTTGCCGTAATAGGTGTCGACGATCGCTTGCGCGTCCTTGTCCGGGCTCGTCGTCCACCAATTTTCGACCTTGGCCTTGACCCGCGCGCCGTACTCGGCGAGCGCCGCGGTCGATGCCATCTCTTCGGGATGCGCAACCTCGCCCGGCAAGCCGTTGCTGAAGAATTTGCCGCCGGCGACTTCGGTATACGCTTCGCAGATGCGGAACATGTGATGCGCGAGGCGGCCATAGGCGCGTGGCCGGCCCGGGGTCAGGGTTTCGAGCTGGTCGTCGGGCATCTGCGGGATCATCCGCAGCGCTGCGTCGATATAGCGCTCCATGCGCTCGACGAGCTGCGCCGGCGTCAATACCGGCCCGGCTTTCTCGTTCAATTTGAGGAAGGCGACAACCTGGGCGATGTTTTGCGCGAAAACGAAATCATCGCCGCGCGACAGCACTGGGATCGAACGCGCGCCTAACCGCGCCAACTCGGCTCGGCCGGCGGGATCTTCGAGGATATTAATCGATTCGAACTCGATCCCACGGACCGAGAGAAACTCTTTGAGTCTCAGGCAGCTGGTTCAGCCAGGCTGCCAGAAAGCCTTTAATATCGCGGTCTCGGCCATCGTGCATCCCGTTATCTTGCGACGCTCATGTTCGCGCGGGCATGCGGTCTCGTCAACCGCCTTGGCTGGCGCAGCATCGGGCTGACGGTTATAAACCCGCGATGCGCCGTTCGACGGTCTTCCGCCTCTTGGGCGCGGTCCTCGTGATCGTGGTCGGCGCCTATAGCGCGTTTTGGTGGGTCGCAGCGGGCAAGATCGCGGACGCGGCAACCGCCTGGCGGGATTCGGCTCACCAACAGAAACTCGATGCGTCGTGGCAGGGGATGCGGGTCGCGGGTTACCCGTTCTCGTTTCGGCTCGAACTCTCCACGGTCGTGTTAAAGAGCAGCACGATGAACCCGCCAGCCGAGCTGCAAGCACCGGTGATGACCGCGAGCATACGGCCGTGGAATTTCCGTCAGGCCTGGTTCGCCGCGTCGGATGGGCTCAGCCTCGCACTCGGCCCCGAAGCGATGCCGCTCGCTAGGATTAGCGCCGCGCATGCCGGCGGCGCGGTGGCGCGCGCCGATGACGGCGGGGCGACGATCTGGCTGTCGCTTTACCAGGCCAAGGCCGATGCCGGCGTCACGCTGGCCGCGCGCGCGATGCATGCCTGGGTCATTCTGCCGCCTGGCGTTCCAGCGACGCACCAGGATGCGGGAATGGCCTTCGCCATGGTCGCGCACGATCTGGCGCTGCCGGCCGCACCGCCCGGCTTTGCCGGAACGGTCGACGATCTCGGTTTTGGCGTGACATTGATGGGCGCATTTCCTTCCGCTCCGTCACGCCAGGCCGTCACTGCCTGGCGCGACGATGGCGGCACGGTCGAGCTCGACAATCTGCATTTGCACTGGGGCGATATGACCATCAACGGATCGGGCACGCTGGCGCTCGACAACAACCTGCAACCCGTCGGTGGATTTTCCGGTGGGGTTGCTGGGTTCGACCAGCTGCTCAACGCACTCGTCGCATCGGGGAGGGTCAAGGCCGGCGACGCGCGCGTTGCCCGGCTGGCGCTGGCGATGCTGGCCAAGGCCGGCCCCGATGGGCGGCCCGAGATTTCGACGTCGCTGACGATCCAGAATGGCGAGATGTATCTCGGCCCCGCCAAGCTCGGTCCGGCCCCGCATATCGATTGGTAGCTCGAACAAACCATCCCGGCCGGGACCAATTATCGGCTGCTCGTGCCGTTGAAGAATGGGCCCCATCACGCTTGCTTCGCCTCGATGATCGAGCGGCGGATCGCGCGGGTATTGGTGAACCATTTGTGCAGCGTTTCACCGTCGCCCCGGCGGATCGCCCGCTGCAGCGCGGTCAAATCCTCGCTAAAGCGCTGCAGAAGCTCCAACACCGCGTCGCTGTTGGCGAGAAAGATGTCGCGCCACATGACCGGATCGGATGCGGCGATGCGGGTGAAATCGCGAAAGCCGCCGGCCGAATACGCGACGACCTCGGATTGGAGATCGTTGCCGAGCTCGGTCGCGGTGCCGACGATCGTGTAGGCGATCAGATGCGGCAGATGCGAAGTCACCGCCAGCACCTTGTCGTGATGATCGGCCGGCATCGTCACGACTTTCATCTTGGCCAGCTGCCACAGCGCGGTGACCTTGGCGACCGCTTCCGGATCGCCGTTTTCGAGCGGCGTCAGGATGCACCAGCGGTCGGCGAACATCTCGGCAAAGCCGGCTTCGGGGCCCGAATGCTCAGTGCCCGCGACCGGATGGCCTGGAACGAAATGGACGCCGGCGGGCAATGCTGGCGCGATATCGCGGATCGCGGCTTCCTTGACCGAGCCGACATCGGTGATGATCGCGCCCGGCTTCAGGGCTGGGGCGATCCTGGCAGCGATCGCGGCATAGGCGGAAAGCGGTGTCGCCAGCACGACGAGATCGGCGCCGGCGACCGCCGCGACGGGGTCGTCGGTGGTCTCGTCGGCGATCTCGAGGCGCCGCACCGACGCGAGCGTGTCGGCGTGCCGCGCGCAAGCAACAATATGCGTCGCCGGATTGTCGCGGCGGATCACCCGCGCCAGCGAAGAACCGATCAGCCCGATCCCGATAATGGCAACGCGATCAAATATTGGCGCCGCCATCAGGACGCCATGAATTCGGCGAGCGTCGCCGCGACTTTCTCGGTTTCCGCGGCGGTGCCGATCGTGATGCGGATGCGATCGGGCAGACCGTAGCCGCCCATCTTGCGGGTGATGATGTGCCGGCTCGCGAGAAAATCGAAGGCGGCGTCGGCGTTGTGGCGCGCATCATCGGGAAACCGCGGCAACACGAAATTGCCGACGCTCGGTGTCGGATCGAGGCCGAGCCCAGCGAGCCGCTCGCTGAGCCACGACAGCCAGTGATTGTTGTGCGCCTGGGCACGGATCAGTGCTTCGGTGTCCTCGACTGCCGCGACCCCGGCCGCCTGGGCGGCGGCGCTGACATTGAACGGCCCGCGCACCCGGTTCAGCACATCGGCGATCGCCGGTGGGCAATAGGCCCAACCGAGGCGCAGCGCGGCCAGCGCATAGATTTTTGAAAACGTGCGCAGCATCACGACGTTTTCGGCCTTGTCGACGAGCCTGGCGCCCGGCTCGTAATCGTTGCGGTTGACGAATTCCGCATAAGCCGCGTCGATCACCAGCAGGACATGCGACGGCAGCCCGGCCTGCAATCGCGCCACCTCGCGCTCCGACAGATACGTGCCGGTCGGGTTGTTCGGGTTGGCGAGAAAGACCAGGCGCGTGCGCTCGGTCACATGGTCGAGGATCGCATCGATATCCGCCGTCAGGTTGCGCTCGGGCACCGGTATCGGGTTGGCTCCGACCGCCTTGGCGCCGATCGCATACATCAAAAACCCGTGACGGCTGTAGAGCACGTCGGTATCGACGCCGGCATAGGCGCGCAGCAGCAACGCGATCAGCTCGTCCGAACCCGCGCCGCAGACGATGCGGGCGGGGTCGAGCCCGTGCGTGCGGCCGAGCGCCTCGCGCAAACGGGCACTGTCGCCCTCAGGGTAGCGGTGGATCTCCTCGGCTAGCGCGCGATAGGCGGCGATCGCCTTGGGGCTCGGCCCGAGCGCGCTTTCGTTGGAGGCGAGTCGGATCGGCCGTTCGGCGCCGTCGATTTTTGCCTCGCCGGGAACGTAGAGCCCGATATCCATGATCCCTGGTCCGGGAACCGGGGCTTGTTTCGCGGTCATCGCCTCACCCTCTGGCGCCGTGGCCGGCAATGTCGGACATCGCCGCGGGCTGCGGCGGCCCCGACGCGCTGGCTTCCGGCAACGGCACGGCATAAGAGCCGATCGCCAAAAGCCGCAATACATCGGCGCCGAGCCGGTCGCGCAGCTGCTCGAGGCGCGGATCGTCGAGTTTTACAAATCCTTCGACTTCGATCAGCGTATTCGCCGACCCGCCATCGTCACAGGAGGCGATCAACGTGCAGGTGAGGCCCAACGCGGAAAGTGCCGTCACAAAGCGACTGTGACTGATATCGCCCGCGTTCTCGGTCGCGAGCAACGTCCGGTCGTTGCCGCTTTCCGGCTGTACGCCATAGCCGATCGCCAGCGCGTCGCCGCTGGTTACGCGGGCATTGCCGCGCGGCCCGAAGGGTAGCCGCCCGATCACCCGCGGCACTTCGGCATCGGGCGACAACAAGGCGACCCACCATGGGTCTCGGTCGCCATCCTGCGGCATCGGCAGCACGCCGACCGCGACACGCCGATCGGTCACCGCGCGGATCACCTGAAGGCTGGTTTGAAAGACGGTCATCGGCGCGTGGCTGCCGTATTGGTCGCGCGCCAGATCCCAGACGCCCGGTGCGTCTTGCGGTACGTAGGCGCCGACCGCGAAAGGGCCCTGCGCCCGTGTTGTCGCGCCGAGGAGCTCGCGCCAGATCCGCACCAGCGGTCCCACCGGAAACGCGGCTCCTTGGCGAGCGACAAGGCGGCGGATGATCTGCGCTTCACGAGCCGGCACGTGCACAGGCAGGCCGCCGTCGCGCTTTTCGGCGGCCACCCGCGAGACGATCTCCAAGCGTTCGATCAGCAGATCTTGCAGCCGGTCATCAATCGCATCGAGTCGACGGCGTAATTCTTCAAGATCGGACTGGTTTGACAACATCGTAACAATCGCACTCTGGACGGCGATAGTAGTAGGGTTAGCTATGCCCGAAATCAAAAGAAAACGTTGACATCCCGGGATGGTGATCCCTACCTAGGCCTTTCGCGGGCGACCCCAAGCCCGGCGGCAATCGAGGGTCGCGGCAGCGGCAATAGCCTCAGAGATCCGATCCAGACCGCAAAGAGATTAAAGTGTCATCGGCGATCACCCCCCGCATCCTGAGGCGTCCGGACGCCGATTGGCCCGGTCATCGACTGCTGGTCCGCGAGAATCTGCCGCTCGATTGCGGTATCGAGTTCGGTCCTTTCACCATCGCCTATCAGACCTACGGTCGGCTTAACGCCGAGCGTTCTAACGCGATTTTGATCTGTCACGCCTTGACCGGCGATCAATATGTCGCCGACCCGCACCCGATCACCGGACACCCAGGATGGTGGCTGACCATGGTCGGGCCGGGGCTGGTGCTCGACACCGACCGGTACTTTCTGATCTGCGCCAACGTGCTCGGCGGCTGCATGGGGACGACCGGTCCCAAGGACATCGATCCAGCCACCGGCAAGCCCTACGCGCTGTCGTTTCCGGTCATCACGGTGCGTGACATGGTGCGGGCGCAAAAGCGGCTCATCGATCATCTCGGCATCGAATCGCTGTTCTGCGTGATCGGCGGCTCGATGGGAGGGATGCAGGTCCTCGAATGGGCGACGACCTATCCCGAATGCGTTTTCGCCGCCGCGCCGGTTGCCAGTGCCGCGCGCCATTCGGCGCAGAACATCGCCTTTCACGAGGTCGGTCGCCAGGCGATCATGGCCGACCCGGACTGGTGCGACGGGCAATATCTCGAAGCCGGAAGGCGCCCAGGACGTGGGCTCGCCGTGGCGCGCATGGCGGCGCACATCACCTATTTGTCGGAGGCGGCGCTGCACCGGAAGTTTGGCCGCAATCTGCAGGACCGCAATGCGGTCACCTGGGGCTTCGACGCCGATTTCCAGGTCGAAAGCTATTTGCGCCACCAGGGCAGCACGTTTGTCGACCGGTTCGACGCCAACTCCTACCTCTACATCACCCGGGCAATGGATTATTTCGATCTCGGCGCCGAGCATGGCGGGTCTGTCGCGGCGGCGTTCCGCGGTACCGGCACGCGCTTTTGCATCATCTCGTTTACCAGCGACTGGCTGTTCCCAACCAGCGAAAGCCGCGAACTGGTCCACGCCCTCAACGCCGTCGCCGCCAATGTCAGCTTTGTCGAGATCGAGACCGACAAGGGTCACGACGCGTTCCTGCTGCACGAGCCCGAGCTTTTCGGCACGTTGCGCGGGTTCCTCAACGGCTGCGCCGAGCATCGCGGCCTCGCCCGCGCGTAAGTCATGGCTGTGAGCCGCAGCGCCGCGCTCGATATCGGCCTTGCCGCGCCGAAGCCGGTATCGGCGCACGACCGGCTGCGCCGCGATCTGAGGTTTATTGCCGATATGATCGAACCGAGCGCGCGGGTGCTCGACATCGGCTGCGGCGATGGCGCACTGCTCCATTATCTGGCGAGCGAGAAGGGCGTCGATGCCCGCGGCGTCGAGCTGAGCCAGTCGGGCGTAAACGCCTGCGTCACCCAGGGGCTCTCGGTGATCCAGGGCGACGCCGATAGTGATCTCGACGCCTACCCGGCTGGCGCGTTTGACGTCGTCGTGCTGAGCCAGACGCTGCAGGCGACACGTCAGCCGCGGCGGGTGCTCGAGACGCTGATGCGGATCGGCGAGCGGGCGATCGTGTCATTCCCCAATTTCGGCTTCTGGCGCATTCGCCTTGGCCTCGCCTTGACCGGGCGGATGCCGGTGTCGCCATTGCTCAATCAGACCTGGTACGACACGCCGAACATCCATCTTTGTACGATCCGCGATTTTGTCGTGCTGTGCGACGAGATCGGCGTGCGCATCGAGAAAAGCGTCACATTGGACCGCTACGGTCACCCGTTTTCGCTCGATCCTCGCGGCGCGCTGGCTAATCTGCTGGCGGAACAGGGGGTTTTTGTGTTGACCCGCGGAGTTTCGTAATGCTCGTCGCCCAGATCACCGACACGCATATCCTGGCCGAAGGCAAGCTCTACCATTCGCCAAACGCCGCGATCCCGGCGGATGCCGAGCCGGGTTGGAGCCGTATCGACACCGCCGCATGTCTCACGCGCGCGATCGCTACGCTGAACGGGCTGTCACCGCGACCCGACGTCATCGTCGTCACCGGCGAC
>Ga0181537_10003673_pt1 | contig 13051 bp, 10 predicted proteins | sample PEATcosm2014_Bin_39_FD_119765 | JGI IMG/M metagenome (GOLD analysis project Ga0181537, IMG submission 119765) | Peatland microbial communities from MTU Mesocosm Facility, Houghton, MI, USA - PEATcosm2014_Bin23_10_metaG | ecosystem: Environmental > Terrestrial > Soil > Wetlands > Peat | place...
AAGCACCGCGACCCTGCTCGCCAAAATGCTGCGCCTTGATGTCAACACGCGCGCCACGATTGGCCGCGGCAAGCGCGTGCGCGAGCTTCAATACGGCTACCCCAAAGACAATCCGTTTTATCACGAATCCGACATGGATGGTCGCGGTGCCCGGAAGGAAATCTACGCCTGGGGCCTGCGCAATCCCTGGCGGTATAGCTTTGACCGGAAAACCGGTGCGCTCTGGTGTGGCGATGTCGGGCAGGATTTATGGGAGGCGGTTTATTTGATCCAAAAGGGCGGCGATTACGGATGGAGCGTCAATGAATCCGGGCATCATTTCAAGCCCGGTCCGCCCGGCGCGCAATTTATCAAGCCTGTCATTGATTATCCCCATCGCCCGGATTTGCAGCCGCAGGCGATTTTTCCCGATCATACCATCGGCCTGTGCGTTATCGGCGGCTACGTCTATCGCGGCCAACAATTCCCCGCACTCGATGGCGTTTATCTCTACGGTGATTACAACTTGGGAACCATTTGGGGATTGCGCTATGATTATGACGCGCAAAAAGTCACCGCCGAAGGCACCCTGCTGTCGCAACCGAAAAATATCAATAGCTTCGCCGAAGATGCCGATGGCGAACTCTACGCGCTCATGCAGGACGGAACGATTGACCAGATCACCACCCCTGGCAAATAAAAGTCACAATTGGCGCATCACTTTGCTCGCCGCGCGAACGGTCGCCTCGATGTCCGCCGCCGTATGCGCCGTGGAAATAAACCCGGCCTCGAACTGCGATGGCGCCAGGTAAACGCCTTCCTTCAGCATGCCGTGGAAAAATTTGGCGAAGCGCGTGCGGTTGCTCTTCATGGCGTCGGCCAAATTCCACACCGGCGCACCGGTGAAATACGCGCAGAACATTGAGCCACAGCGATTAAACTGGACGGGCACGTTCGCCGCTTTGGCCGCTTCGCGCATCCCCGCTTCCAGCCGCGCCCCGGCACGTTCCAGCGCGGCATAAGCCTTCATCCGCCCCTTGCCAAGTTCTTCGAGTGCGGCGATGCCCGCGGCCATCGCGATTGGGTTGCCGCTCAACGTCCCGGCCTGGTACACCGGACCGTCGGGCGCGAGGCAATCCATGATGCGCGCGACACCGCCGAAGGCGCCAACCGGCAAACCGCCGCCGATGATTTTGCCCAGGCACGTCAGGTCCGGCGAAATTCCGAAGCGCTCCTGAGCCCCGCCGGGGGCGACGCGGAAACCGGTCATGACTTCGTCAAAGATCAGGAGCGCGCCGTGCGCTTGCGTGATCTCGCGCAAAAATTCCAGGTAACCGCCCCGCGGCAAATATAATCCTGCGTTGCCGGGCACCGGCTCGACGATGACCGCCGCGATTTCATTTTTATTGATCGCGAAGGCTGTTTTGACCGCGTCCATGCTGTTGAACGGGGCCACGATGGTGTGCTTCGCCACGTCAGTGGGCACGCCCGCGCTATCGGGATGGCCGAACGTGAGCGAGCCGCTGCCGGCTTTAACCAGCAGCGCATCGGCGTGGCCGTGATAGCAGCCGTCGAATTTGAGGATCTTATCGCGGCGCGTGAACCCGCGCGCCAGGCGGATGGCGCTCATGCACGCTTCCGTGCCGGAATTGGTCATGCGCACTTTTTGAATGCCGGGAAAGCGCTCGCAAATCAGCCGCGCCATCTTCACTTCAAACGGGTTGGGGATGCCGAAGCTCGTCCCGTGTTTGGCCGCGGCGGTGACGGCGGAAATGATTTTGGGATACGCATGGCCAAGGATGGCCGGGCCCCATGTCCCGACGTAATCAATCAACTGGTTGCCATCCACATCCCAGATGTGCGCGCCCTTGGCCTTATGCGCGAAGAACGGTTTGCCGCCGACGGCGCGGAAAGCCCGCACCGGCGAATTGACGCCACCCGGAATAAATTTCAGCGCTTCGGCAAAAAGCTTTTCTGATTTGGCGTGGCCCATAAGGGGATTTTAGTCAGGACATTCCCTATATGCCATTCTCATTTTTCGGGCAAAGATGGCGAATGGGAGACAATTGACTTCGCATTTGACCTTTGCAAATGGCTTTGCTAATGTATCTGCGTGAATCGCAAACTGAATCTGAATCTGCTAACCGCGCTGCTGCTAAGCCGTGCGGCGGTTGGGTTCTGATTTGCCTTCAACGTTTTATCGAACCCCATCGCCAACCCGGCGGTGGGGTTTTTGTTTAGTAAAACAGCAACGCCATCGCCACAATTACTAAACCGAACACGCAAAAAGATCCGTCAAAGAAGTATCGCCGGTTTCAACCGGTGCAGTTGCCCGACCGCCAATGGCCGGACCGCACCCTCACGTCCGCGCCGCGCTGGTGCAGCGTGGATTTGCGCGACGGCAACCAGGCGCTCGCCGTGCCCATGAACGTCTCGCAAAAGCTCGAGCTGTTCCAGACGCTCGTGAAAATCGGGTTCAAGGAAATCGAGGTGGGCTTTCCCTCGGCGTCGAACACGGAATTCACGTTCAACCGCCGGTTGATCGAGGAGAACCGCGCGCCGGAGGACGTCTGGCTCCAGTGCCTCGTGCAGGCGCGCGAGGATTTGATCGAGCGCACGGTGGAATCGCTCATCGGCGCGAAGAAAGCGATCATCCATTTGTATAACTCAACCTCGCCGGCGCAACGGCGCGTGGTCTTCCAGAAATCAAAACAGGAAATCATCGAAGTGGCCGTGCGCGGCGCGACGTGGATTCGGGACCGGGTGCCGCGCCTCAAAGGCACGGAAGTGATGCTCCAGTATTCGCCGGAAAGTTTTTCGGGCACGGAAGTGGAGTTCGCGAAAGAAATCTGCGAAGCGGTCATTGACGTGTGGCAGCCAACGCCGGAGCGCAAGATGATCTTGAATTTGCCGGACACGGTGGAAGTGGCGATGCCGAACGTGTACGCCGACCAGATCGAGTGGATGTGCCGCAACGTCAAGAAGCGGGACTGCATCATCGTAAGTTTGCACACACACAACGACCGCTGCACGGGCGTGGCGGCCACGGAACTGGGTTTGCTCGCGGGAGCGGAACGCGTGGAAGGAACGCTTTTCGGCAACGGCGAGCGCACGGGGAATCTCGATATCGTTACGGTCGCGCTCAATCTCTACATGCACGGCATTGACCCAAAATTGGATTTCTCGAACTTGAGTTCCATTATTGATGTGTATGAGCGTTGCACCGGCATGACCGTGCCGGCGCGGCAGCCGTACGCGGGCGAGTTGGTGTTCACGGCGTTCAGCGGGTCGCACCAGGACGCGATCCGCAAGGGATTGGGTGAGTGGAAAAGCGCGGGCGGTTCCAAACCGACTCATTGGGACGTGCCGTATTTGACGATCGACCCGGAAGACATCGGGCGCGAGTACCACGAGGTGATCCGCGTCAATTCGCAGAGCGGCAAGGGCGGCGTGGCGTATCTTCTGGAAAATGAATTTGGCATCCAGTTGCCCAAGGAAATGCAGCGGGAGTTCGGCCCAATCGCGAACGACGAAGTGGACCGGCTCGGGCGCGAGGTCTCGGGCACGGAACTCAAACAGATGTTTTGGAAGGAATACGTGGAGCGGCTCAAGCCGTGGCGACTTGTGTCGTTTGAGACGGAGAGCAAGGACGGCACGGTGAAATGCCGCGCGGAGTTGGCCAAAGATGGCAAGCCGGTGAAAATTTCCGGCCAGGGCAACGGGCCGCTCGCGGCCCTCGTGCACGGACTGGGTGCCTCGGGCGGGCTGCTCTTTGAGATCACGGCCTACAGCGAACACGCGTTGAGCGCGGGCGAAGAGGCCGCAGCCATCGCGTACATCCAAATCAAAACGACCGACGGCAAATCGCGCTGGGGCGCAGGCGTGGATACGAACATCGAATTGGCGTCGGTGCGGGCAGTGCTGAGCGCGTTGAACCGGGTATAATATGGCAAACGAAACCTTACATTTCGAAAACGCGCGAGCCGCGCAACAGTTGTTCAACCATGAGCCGCGCAATTTGCAGACGCTGGAAACAGAACTGGGCGTGAAGGCAACGGCGCGCGAAGGCTGGATCAAGCTGGAAGGCCCGGCGGACGGAGTGGAACGTGCAAAACAGCTTTTTGTTTCGATGGAAAATCTGCTGAAGGCGGGCTCGCCGGTGCGCAACCGGGACTTTACGCATGCGCTCGGCGTCGTGAAAAACGAGGGCGCGGAGACGCTGAAAAATTTGGTAAACGATCGGGTGCAGACGCACGAGCGCAAGCCGGGCGTCACGGCCAAGACGGTTGGACAGAAAAAATATCTCGATGCCATCCGCGAACACGACGTGACGTTGGGCATCGGCCCGGCAGGCACAGGCAAGACCTACCTGGCGGTGGCGATGGCGCTGGCGGCGCTGCGGGACGGGAAGGTTTCGCGCATCATTTTGACGCGCCCGGCGGTGGAAGCGGGCGAGGCGTTGGGATTTTTACCGGGCGACCTTTACGAAAAAATCACGCCGTATTTACGTCCGCTGCACGATGCGCTGCACGACATGCTGCCGTTGGAAGAACTTCAGAAATATATGGAGCGCGGGACGATCGAGATCGCGCCGCTGGCTTACATGCGCGGGCGCACGCTGAACAACGCGTTCATCATTTTGGATGAAGCGCAAAATTCCACGACGGAACAGATGCTGATGTTCCTGACGCGGCTGGGTCATGGCTCGAAGACGGTGGTAACCGGCGACGAAACGCAGATTGATTTGCCGGCGCACAAAAATTCCGGGCTGGTCGAGGCGCATCGTGCGCTGAAGCATGTCCAGGGCGTGGGGATCGTGGAATTCGGCAAGCGCGACGTCGTGCGGCATCCGCTGGTGCAGCGCATCATCACGGCCTACGAAGAGCATCGGGGCAAACCGAAAAGCGAATGATCGCGATCTCCAACCGCCGGCGTGCCGGCGCGCCCGCAAAAAAAATCGATCTGCGCCTGCTGGAACGCATCGCGGCGGCAGCCCTGGAGGAATTGGAGCTGGAGGCGGAGGAATTGAGCATCGTGCTCGTCGGCGCAAAGGAGATGGCGGCGCTAAACGAAAAATTTCTCCAGCACAAAGGCCCGACGGACGTCATCACGTTTGATTATTCGGAGGGAACCAAAGGCGTAAGCGGAGAGATTTTCATTTGCGCCGAGGTGGCGGAACGACAGGCGAAAGAATTTAAAACGACCCGGCAATCAGAAGTCGTTCGTTATGTCGTGCATGGGATTTTGCATTTGGCGGGGCATGACGATTTGCAGCCGATGGCGCGAAAGAAAATGAAACAGGTCGAAGGACGTTTGGTGCGAAAACTTTCCCGTCGCTTTGCCTTGAGCAAGTTGTGACGCAATTCTAGACTTGGGCTATGGAACAAAAAAGCCTGTTCGCACGCTGGCGCAGGAGCTTCCTGGCCGGGCTGGCCGTGCTGCTGCCGGGCGTGATCACGCTGGCGGTGGTCAAATGGCTGTTCGGCACGATTTCCAGCTTCACCGACATCCTGCTCTTTTTCCTGCCGTCCACAATCACGCATGAGAATAATGGCCTTGGCCCCGTATACTGGTATTGGAGTTTAATTGCCATTGGAGTCGCGGCGGTGGGAGTGACGCTCATCGGCGTGCTGGCCCGGTATTACATCGGCAAGCGGCTGATTGATTTGGCGGACAGCCTGATGCTCCGTGTGCCGGTGCTGAATAAAATTTACGGCACGATCAAGCAGGTGGACCAGGCGTTTTCGTCCGGAAAGAAAAGTTCGTTCCAGACAGTCGTGCTGGTGGAATATCCGCGCGCGGGAATTTATTCCGTGGGCTTCATCACGAGCGAACAGATGGATGAGGTAGACGATAAGGTCGGGAAAAAGTGTGTCCGCATTTTTATTCCGACGACGCCGATTCCCACAGGCGGGTTTTTAATCATCGTGCCGGATGAAAAAGTCATCAGGCTCAACATGTCGGTGTCGGATGGCTTCAAATATATCATCAGCATCGGCGCGATTTCGCACGAGCGCTTGCCGACGGTACATCCCATCCCGCCGGAACCGGCCACGCTCAAAGGACCGGTGCAAACGACGATGTTCAAGCATGACTGAATCCGCCAGCGGAATCATCCTGCGAACGCGACCGCTGACGGAGACGAGCCTCATTATCCATTGGCTGAGTCCAAATTTTGGACGACTGGCGACGGTGGCCAAAGGCGCGCGCCGGGCGAAGTCACCCTACGCGGGCAAGCTGGATCTGTTTTACGAGGCGGATTTTTCCTTCAGCCGCAGCCGAAGCAGCGAACTGCATACGTTGCGCGAAGTTCAGTTGCGCAAAACGAACAGCGCGTTGCGCGAGGATATTTCGAAATTGCGACAGGCGGCTTACGCGGCGGCGTTGGTGGTGCAGACAACAGAAACCGAGACGCCGTTGCCGGTGGTGTTCAAATTGTTGGGGACATTGCTCGCATCGCTTTGCGCGCACGAACCATTACCACAACTGATTTTCGCCTTTGAATTAAAGATGCTTCATGAGCTGGGACTGGAACCGGATTGGAGCGAGGCGAAGCTGTCAGTGGGCGCGCAGAAAATCATAAGTGCCCTAATTCAAAGGAATTTTGACGGCGTTTTTGGCCTGAAACTTGCAGACAGTCAGGCCAGCGAACTGCGACAGTTTTTACACGGCTTTATGGTTTATCATTTGGGGAAGGTCCCCCCGGGCCGGGCGCAGGCGCTGATGACGACGCATGAGTGATACAAGAATAATCAATGCCAACGCGGAAACCATCCTGGTCGTGGAAGACGAAGTGCTTCTGCGCGAAATCGAATGCTCCATCCTGGAAAGCTGCGGTTACCGCGTGCTGGAAGCGGAATCGAGCAGCAAAGCGCTCGACGTCTGGAACCAACAGGGCGAAAAAATTGATTTGTTGCTGACCGACATGGTGTTGCCGCCGGGCATTTCCGGCCTGGACCTGGCCAAGCGCCTGCGCGACCGCCAGCCGCGCTTGAAAGTGATTTTTACCACGGGCAAAGTGGATCATAATTTGGATGATGCCACGCTCGAGCAGATGAACGCGCGGTTTCTTCAAAAGCCTTACCAACATAATGACCTTGTCCAACTCGTGGACGACGCACTGACTCCGGCAGCCGCTTAACAGACGCGTCTGACAGGCGCGCCTGATGTTATTGCAGCAACGCGAGGACGCGCTCGACGGCTTCGGATGTCTTTACAAGCTGGACGGCGCCGTTGCGCGGCTTGATTTCAATCTCCCCTTTCGCGAGGGATTTTTCCCCGATAGCAATGCGAAGGGGAAAGCCCACGAGATCGGCGTCTTTAAATTTCACACCCGGGCGTTCGTCGCGATCGTCCAAAATCACATCCACGCCGCGCGCGGTGAGTTCCGCGTAAATCTTTTCGGCGAGCTTCATCGGTTCGCTGTTCGCGTCTACGTTTAGCGGCGTGATGCAGATGCGATAGGGGGCGACGCTCAAGGGCCAGATGATACCGTCCTTGTCATTGCACTGCTCGATGACGGCCTGCAAGGTGCGGGTGACGCCGATGCCGTAGCAGCCCATAAAGCACAAGTTGCGCGCGCCGGCTTCGTCGAGATAAGCGGCGTTAAATTTCTCGCTATACTTGGTGCCAAGTTTAAAGACGTGGCCGACTTCAATGGCGCGGCGGATTTTGAGGGGCTTGGCGCAGTTGGAGCAGGGCTCACCCGCCCCGACGGTGCGCAGGTCGGTCCATTGCGTGACCTGGATGTCGCGTTCGATGGAGACGCTCTTCAAATGGAAGCCATCCTCATTCGCGCCGGTGGTCATGTCGTTGGCGCCTTGCAGACGGTTATCGGCGAAAACCTGGAGGTCCATTTTCTTGCGTGTGGAGGTGACGGCGCCGAGGCTGCCCGGATGGGCGCCGGTGGCTTCGAAAATTTCCTCAGGCGTCGCGGGACGGAAAACGGTGGTGCCGATTTTTCCGGCGAACTTGGCTTCGTTCAATTGGTCATCCCCGCGCATGAGGATGATGATGAGCTTGCTGTCGGCGACGTAGATGAGCGTTTTGATTTGCCGGTTGGCAGGAACGCTGTAGGGCGCTTTGGCCAGGGCTTCAATGGTGACGACGCCGGGCGTGGCGAATTTTTCGGGCGCCGGGCCGGCCTCGCGCGCGGCGGTTTTGGGAAGGCCGCTGGTGGCTTTCTCGATATTGGCGGCGTAGTTGCAGGCTTCGCAATAGACGACTTCGTTCTCGCCGGTTTCGGCGGGCACCATGAATTCGTGGGAATATTTTCCGCCGATGACGCCGGTGTCCGCCTCCACGGGGAACGCTTTCATGCCGCAACGCTCAAAAATGCGCGTGTAGGCGTCGTACATTTTTTGGTAGCTGACCTGGGCGGCTTCGTCGTTCACGTCGAAGCTGTAGGCGTCTTTCATGATGAACTCGCGCGCGCGCATGAGGCCGAAGCGCGGACGGATTTCATCGCGGAACTTGAGGCTGACCTGGTAGAAATTTTTGGGCAACTGGCGGTACGAGGAAATCTCGTTGGCGGCGAGGCCGGTGATGACTTCCTCGGCGGTGGCGCTCAGGACCCATTCGCGGCTGGTGCTGTCTTTGACCTTGAAGAGGACGTCGCGGGCGGTTTCGTAACGGCCGCTTTGCTGCCAGATTTCGGGCGGCTGGAGGGCGGGCATGAGGACTTCGATGGCCCCGGCGCGGTTCATTTCTTCGCGGATGATCTGCTCGATCTTGCGCAGGGCGCGCAGGCCGAGGGGCAAAAAGGTGTAAACGCCGCCGGCGAGCTTGCGGATGAGGCCGGCGCGGAGCAGGAGTTTATGGGACAGAATTTCGGCGTCCGCGGGGGCTTCGCGGAGGGTCGGGATCAATGTTTGGGTCCAGCGCATGATAAAGAACGGATTATGAGGCAAAAAAGTTGGCGTTCAAGTTTTCAGTTTGGGCAGACAAGCTACGTCGAAAGAGTTGAAGGTTGCTTAGCCTGACATCCGTCCCACTAAAAAACAGTGGCCGTCTTTGAAACCAACGAAAACAAGCTCACGAGTGGCTGGTTTAACGTAATACATGGTCTGACCAATGGAAGTTATTTTGTTATAGTCCAAATTCTGACCTTTTAGGATCGTTAAGAAATCTGTTTCGGACATGTTCGGTTTGACGCCTCTTAAAGAAGGAATATCTTTTAAAAAGTCTAGCTCACTATTGGTTCCTCTCTGCCAGCGCCAAACAATATCAAATGAGTCCCGCTCTTTCTGATTCAAACCAGCCGACTCATTTTCCAAAATCTTGTGTGCTTCGCTTACCTGGTTGGGCGGCACTTCTACGTTCATCCAGCCCGCGTTGCCTGCTCCCCCGGCCATAATCCCATGATCGTGCAAAATGCCAAATGTCAGCTTTTCCGCAGCGGCTGCATCAGAGTCCTTATAGCCCGCCACTTCAACCTCTGAGATTTCGCTGACTTTTGAGTTTGAAGCACACCCTATAAGAACCAAGCCCAAGAGCGAGGCAAATAGATTAATTTTTCGGGCTAAAGTCATGTTCATTCTAACACATGATAATGCTTTAAGTTTCATAGATGGCCCGCCTGTCTGTGGAAACGATTCACTCGCGCGTTCAAAATAGGGGTAGTGACGAACTATCTCATTTCTCATTCTCTGTTAAAATCCTCGCGTGGTGGACGAATGCCACGTGGAACGTGGTAAATGTTCGCCGGCGCACGCGTGCGACACACGCGTGTATGTTCTTTGACATAAAGTTGGGAGTAGCGGCTTTCGGCAGAAAGCCGCACTTTTCCATTTCCCAAATTTGCAGCACGCTCCCGAGCTGCCGCTACGCTTTCCAACGAGTGCGCATCTTTATTACCGCCTTTGTGCCGTTATGGTTAAGGTGAATCCAGGTTAATCAAACCTAATCCATGTTAATCGAGCACCATACCCCTCCCCGGGACGAGGCAGAGGAAGGAGGATAGATCATGCGAGGATATTCTTTAGATGCGCTCGCGGTTGAGCCGCTCGCGTGTCCCGATTTCGTGGGAATTGAGGGTGAGGGAATGGCGATGTGATTACCCGGGGTAGTCGCGCTTCGCGCTCGACCCCGGGCTAATCTCCTGAATCCTTTCAGGATTCTCAGTCACGGCTCGACGAAGGCCATGCGTGGCTCTCGCCCCACCTTTTCCGAACGGCGGCGCTGCAGCACCGCCCTACCGCGATGCTCGTGTTGGGGCTTGATTTCCGGAAGTGGGAGGGCAATTTTGAGGTCAATCACGAAACCGGCGAATGACGCATCATATTATATTCGCACGCATGTATTTTCACGGCTTTCACAGCGGTCACTTTTATGGTGCCCGTCTTCGCTGCGCTTCGACGCGGCAAGCGATGAGGATGAGAATGACGATAAGGAGGATTCTATTTTGATTATCCACAATCCGTTTGCTTTAGGCGATTTTAAGGTTAAACTCAGGGTGTGAAATTTTTGACGAAGCAGGAACAATTGTTTCTGGCGGTCGTCTTAGGGTTATTGTTAACGGGGTGGGGCGTGAAGTGGTATCGGACGGCGCATCCGGCGGCGCCAAGCGGGCCGGCCACTCCGGCAGCGAATGCCATCCAGTAGAAAATCAGAAAATGCAGGAAATCAATTTCGATTTGGGCCTGGAAAAAATCCTGGCAAAAGACGCGCGTTATTCGCGCGACGCTTACACCTTCATCCGCGAGGCGCTGGATTTCACCCAAAAGCTCATCAGCCGGGAACACCAGGGGCCGATCCGTCACATTACCGGGCAGGAGTTGCTCGATGGCATCCGGCGTTTTGCGCTGCAGCAGTTCGGGCCAATGGCGATGACGGTTTTTGAGGACTGGGGGGTGAAGCGGTGCGCGGACTTTGGCGAAATCGTTTTCAATATGGTGGACTCGGGCCTGCTGGCGAAAACGGAAAAGGACAGCCGCGAGGATTTTGCGCAAGGCTATGACTTTGTCGACGCTTTCCAAAAGCCGTATTTGCCGGAAGGCAAGTTAGCGGCGAAAAAGAAGACTATCGCAAAGTTGGAATAACTTTGCTTTGTTAAAATCGCACAAAATTCCGAATGGAATGGCTCTCCCAGGAAGGAACAACATAAGAAATGGCGCTCGCCACGCCCGCTAGAGTGCCTGCCCTCTCCTGCTATGAGAGTGAGAATAACCGTCAGGTGCTGTGAAAGGCTGAGCTTTTGAATCAGTTTAAGGCTCCAAGGCCCGTATTATATGGAGAAATATCACCAACAAATGAGTTGTAATGAGTGTGAAAGAGAAACCATGACTGTGTCCGTTTTGTCCCACAAGTGCAGTCAGATGTCGCACAAGTGAACAAGATTTCATTGCACCGTGTCATTAAATCATGAATAAATGGTCAGAAGTGACAGGCAACCCTTTAACTTTTCATTTTGATTAGTGAAAACAATTTTGGTTTTGTCCCCTCACCCCGATTTTGTTGAAACGATTCGAGCGGCGTTGAGTGCGGAAGAATATCGCGTGGTTCATCGGATGAACGCGGACGAAGCCGAACCTTTGCTGGTGCATGGCATCGTCAGCGCATGCATTTTGGATGTTGATTTGATGGGAGTGCAGGGAGTCTGGGCGATCGAGGGAATCCGCCGGCGCGACGCGAAATGCCCGATCATCGTTTACACGTCGGACACGGCTTCCAATTGGGAGGAAGAAGCGTTCCTGCACGGAGCCACCCACATCCTGACGACACCAGTCCGTCCGCGTTTGCTTACTTCCTTGCTGGAACGTTTGTGGGCATCGCCGAAATACCGCACGACGGCGCCCGCGCCGTTATTCAATACGCAACCGCCGCCGCAATTCAATCGCGGGGTGGAATCGGACACGAGCCGTTTTACGAACCCGGGCCAAACGCTGACGCTGAATGTGCTGCGGGATTTTTCGTCCATCCTGACGCATTCGCTGAACGCGGATGCGATGCTGAAACAGTTCCTGTCGTTTCTGCGGGAAATTTTGAGCATCAACCGCGGGGCGATTTTCCTGCATCGCCCGGTCTCGCCGATGGAGGCGGAGACGCTGCCGCCGGAGGGCGCCAGGCGTTTGCACACAGCGGCGGCGATCGGGCTGTCCACGGGATTGCTGGAACATCTGGAGCTTTCGCTGGAGGGGGGAATCGGCGGACAGTTGATGCGGCTGGGCCGGATTTTGCGGCGGGACAGCGACGAGGCGCGGATGGATGCGGAGGCACAAAAGGAATTTGAATTACTGGGCGCGCAGGTGGCGGTGCCGATTTTGGACCGCGACAGCATGGTGGGCGTGGCGGTTTTCGACGGGCGCGTGACGGGCGAGTCGCTGGTGAACGCGGAACTGGAAATGATTTTCCATTTGCTGGCGCAGGTGGGCATGGCGTTGCGGAACATCTGGCTGCACGACCAACTGACCGGCAATAACGAAATGATGGCGAACGTGCTGAAGGAGTTGAACAGCGCGTGCGTGGTGGTGAGCCGTGATTTGAAAGTGCTCCACGCGAACAAGGCCGCGCAGCGGCATTTCGGGCGGAAGAACCAGCGCGTGGGATTGGAATTCACGGACCTGCCGCAGGAGCTGGGCGCGAAGATTTTCCAGGTTTTAAAAAGCGGCGCGGCGATGGGGCCTTATCGTTACGAGCCGGAAAATTCGCCGGGAACGTTTTACAATATTACCGTGGTGCCGTTCCAGCGGGGCGATTCGCCGATTCCGGTTTCGGCGTTGCTCACGGCGGAAGACATCACGCAGTCAGAGCATTTGCGACGGCTTGAAGTGGAAGCGGCGAACCTGCGGCTCATCAAATCGATGGCGGACCGGCTGGCGCATGAAATCGGCAACGCGATGGTGCCGCTTTCAACGCACCAGCAGTTGCTGGCGGAAAAATATAACGACAAGGAATTCCGGAAATCGCTCAACCAGGCGATGGCGGACGGAGTGAAGCGCGTGACGCGGCTGCTGAACCAGATGCGTTTCCTGGCGCGTGATGAGCGAGCCGAGCCGCTGGCGCCGATGGAAACGTTATTGGCGGAATCCTACGAGGAAGCGCGCAAGCATTTGACGGCGGAAAATTCGAAATG
>Ga0181537_10003674_pt1 | contig 13050 bp, 10 predicted proteins | sample PEATcosm2014_Bin_39_FD_119765 | JGI IMG/M metagenome (GOLD analysis project Ga0181537, IMG submission 119765) | Peatland microbial communities from MTU Mesocosm Facility, Houghton, MI, USA - PEATcosm2014_Bin23_10_metaG | ecosystem: Environmental > Terrestrial > Soil > Wetlands > Peat | place...
CACATGGACCTCATGGACATCCTGTCCGGATTTCAGGTGCGGGGCCGTGCGAGCCTTCAGGACATCGCACACCTGCTCGGATTGCCGGGCAAGCTCGGGATGCACGGCAGCCAGGTCTGGCCCGCCTACCTCGCCGGCGGCCTGAAGCGCATCCGCGATTACTGCGAGACCGACGCGCTCAACACCTATCTGGTCTACCTGCGCTTCGAGTTGCTGCGCGGGCGCTTGAGCGCGGAGGAGCACGCGCAGGAGCTCGAGCGCGTGCACGTACTGCTCGCAGAGTCGACGGCCGCCCATTTGAAGGAGTTCGCCGCCGCCTGGGCGGCGTCGGGCCGGGCCCCGAGCGAGACGGACGGTTCGGGTGAGCCGGGCGTTTGCAGCGAGCCGGACGGTTCTTCCAGCGAGCGGGGCGGTACCAGCGAGCCGGGCGGTACCAGCGAGCCGGGCGGTTCGAGTTGAAGTCGGGCGACTGCGGCGAGGCGCGCGTGGCCGACCTCGCCCATGACGGGCGCGGTATTGCCCGAGTCGAGGGCAAGGCCGTTTTCATCGCAGGGGCGCTGCCGGGCGAGCGGGTGCGTTTCCGCGTGGTCAGGGCGCGCCGCCAGCTCGACGAGGCGCAGCTCCTCGAAGTGCTCGAGCCTTCGGCCGACCGGGTGACACCGCGCTGTGCTCACTTCGGCGTGTGTGGGGGCTGCACCTTGCAGCACCTCGCGCCGGCCGCGCAGCTCGAGGCGAAGCAGCAGCAGCTCCTCGAGAGCCTGGCGCGCATCGGCCAGGTGCAGCCCCGGCAGGTCCTGGCGCCTCTGGCGGGGCCGGCATTCGGGTACCGCCGGCGCGCCCGGCTTGGGCTGAGGTTCGTGCACAAGAAAGGGCGTGTGCTGGCGGGCTTTCGCGAGCGCGACAAGCCCTACGTCGCGGATATCAAGCGTTGCGAGACACTCATCGAGCGCTTCTCGAACTTGCCCGCGGCGCTCGCACAGCTCGTCCAATCACTCTCCTTGGCCGAGCGCCTGCCGCAAGTCGAGCTGGCGGCCGGGGATGATGCTGCCGCGCTCGTGTTTCGAGTGCTCGAGGAGCCGACCGCGTCGGATCGGGCCGCCCTCGAGCGATTCGGGGTCGAGGCGGGCGTGAGCGTCTATCTGCAGCCCGCGGGCCCCGCGAGCGTGGTGCCGCTGACCCCGGCGCCGCCGCCGTTGCGCCATGCGGTGGACGGCGGCCATATCGTCCTCGAGTTCGGCCCCCTCGACTTCGTGCAGGTGAATCGCGAGGTGAATGCCGCGATGGTGACACGGGCCCTCGAGATCCTGGGGCCCAAGCCGGCCGATCGCGTGCTCGACCTGTTTTGCGGGCTCGGCAATTTCACGCTGCCCATCGCGCGGCGGGCCGGGCGGGTGATCGGGGTCGAGGGGGATGCCGCGCTCATCGCCCGGGCGCGCGCCAATGCTCTGCGCAACGGGCTCGCGAACGTCGAGTTCGCCGCCGCGGATCTGTTCCAGCCCGGAAAGCTCGGTCCGTGGGACGAGGAGCGCTACGACCTCGTCCTGCTCGATCCGCCGCGAGCCGGAGCCCTTTCAATCATGGAACGTATGACACAGTGGGCCCCTGAACGGGTCGTGTATATTTCCTGCCACCCCGGGAGTCTCGCCCGGGACGCCGGGCAGCTGGTGGGCTCGAAACAGTACGAGCTGATCGGCGCGGGGGTGATGGATATGTTTCCACAGACGGCACACGTCGAATCAATCGCGGTGTTTGAGCGCACCTCGGGCAGGAGCGCACCTCGGACATGAGCGCCCGATGAGCCTCGGCCCGCTGATGGTGGATGTGGCAGGCCCTGCGCTGCAGCCGGAGGACCGGGAGGTGCTCGCGCACCCGTTGGTCGGCAGCGTCCTGCTCTTCACCCGGAATTACCAGAACCGCGAACAGCTCGCCGCCCTCACGGCCGAGATTCGCGCCGTGCGCAGCCCCTCGCTCGTGATTGCGGTAGACCATGAGGGGGGACGGGTACAGCGTTTCCGGGAGGGCTTCACGCGCCTGCCTCCGGCACGCCTGCTCGGCCGGCGCTTCGAGGAGAATCGCCGCGATGCCTTAGGGCTGGCGCGCTCGCTCGGCTGGCTGCTTGCCCGGGAACTGCGTGCGGTCGGGGTCGATTTCAGCTTCGCCCCCTGCATCGACCTCGACTATGGGGTGAGCGAGGTCATCGGCGATCGGGCCTTGCATCGCGACCCGGACGTGGTCGGGGCACTCGCGGTCGCCTCTCTCGCCGGACTGCGCGACGCCGGCATGGCGGCGGTCGCCAAGCACTTCCCCGGGCATGGGGCCGTGGTCGCCGATTCGCATGTCGCACTGCCGATCGATCGCCGCGAGTTCGCCGATCTGGAGCCCGACTTGCGGCCCTATCGCTTGCTGATCGAGAACCAGTTGCCCGCCGTCATGGCGGCGCACGTCGTGTTTTCGGCCGTCGATCCTCTGCCGGCGAGCCTCTCGCGCCGCTGGATCAACGACATCCTGCGCCGCTCCCTTGGATTTCACGGCTGTGTGTTCGCCGATGATCTGTCGATGGCCGGTGCGGCCGCGTTCGGCAGCGTGCTCGAGCGCGCGCACCTGGCGCTCGATGCGGGCTGCGACGTGCTGCCCGTGTGCAATGACCGTGCGGCGGTGGAGCAGCTCCTCAACCGCCTGAACATCGACAGCGTGAATCCGGCCTCGCAGGCGCGCTTGGTGCGCATGCGCGCCCGGGGCGATGTCATGCCCGCTGCCCTCGATGCGGACCCGGGCTGGCGGGAGGCCGCCGCCCGCGTCGCGCAGCTCACCGCGGCCCCGCCGCTCGTCCTGACCGAGCGACCCCATGACGACGCTTGATGCGGAGGTCTACCGGCGTTTGCTCGAGGCCTCTCCGGATGGGGTCGTGCTGGTCGATGCGCGCGATGCCGCACAACCGGTGGTGTATGCGAACCCGGCATTCTCCGCGCTCAGCGGCTATGACGCGGCGGAGCTGATCGGCAAGAACCTGCGGCTGCTGCAGCGCGATGATCGCGAGCAGGATGGGCGGCACCGCCTGCGCGACGCTTTGAAAGCACAAGAAGCCTGCCGGGTGCTGCTGCGAAACTACCGCAAGGACGGCTCTCTCTTCTGGAATGAGATCACGGTGCGTCCGCTGTTCGATGCCGAGGGGCAGTTGCTGTATTTCGCCGGACACCATCGCGATGCCGGGGACCGGTTACGCCTCGATCCGAAGCTGCCGCGAGATTCTCTGAGCGGCGTGCATCAGCCGACGGGCGTCGCCGTGCGCGACGATCGGCTCACGGGACTGTATACGCTCACCTATCTGCAGGAGCTGCTGAAGCGCGACTGGGCGATCGCGCAGCGAGAGCGGCGCAGCATCGCGCTGTTCGCGATCGATATCGATGCGCTCGATGTGTACAACTCGACGTTCGGCCGCGCGGCGGGCGATTCCATGATCCGGCGGGTCGCGCACGTGGTTTCGGGCTGTTTGCGCCGCTCGAGCGATGTGACCGCGCGCATCGACGGAGGAAGCCTCATGGCGTTTGCCCCCGGGCTCGACCTCGAGCACGCGCGCCGGATTGCCGACACCATGGCCGAGCGGGTGCGCGAGATGCGCATCCATCACCCGCGCTCGGCGGTGCTGCGTTACGTGAGCATCAGCGTGGGGGTGTGTGCGGCCGTGCCCGCGCTCGATGAGGCGCCGGGCTCGCTCGTCGAGAAATCGCAGCAGCAGCTCGAGCGCGCCAAGAAATCGGGACGCAACTGCGCCGCCTGAGGGGGCGCGGCAACCGGCGCCAGGCAGCAGCCCGGCGAATGATCGATGAGTGGTCACGAGGCCAGCGTGATCGGCTTCCCATTCGTGCGGCGCTTTATGTGACCGCCTTCAATCCTTGGGAATTTCGCAGTATAGGCAGCCGATGAACGCCGCCTGTGCGGCAGCGCCGCGACGCGTTTTTTGATACCACATGCACATGAGCATCCGCACGAAAGTGATCTCGTGGCTCGCGCTGGTCTTTGCGCTGCTGATCGTGCTCCAGATAGCCGTGCAGAAGCAGATCCTGATGCCGAGCTTCGCCGATTTCGAGCGCGAGGATGCGCGTACCTCCATGCGCCGCATCCGCTATGCGCTCGACACCTCGCTCGAGGCGCTGGAGGTGAGCGCCGCGGATTGGGGTAACTGGGCCGACGTGTACCACTACGTAGCAGCCCCAAACGCCGCATTCCTCGAGGCGAACATCACCTCGGTCGGTCTCAAGCAGCTGCAGGTCAATGTCCTCCTGATCACCGACCTCGATGGGCGCCTGCTCGCCGCAGGCACCGAGGATCTCGAGTCCTCGCGTCCCCTCGAGCTCGATCTGGCCCGGCGCGCGGCACTCCCCGCGGATTTCCCCTGGCGCCGCGAGCTCGCGGAGGGCCGCCGCATCCATGGGCTGCTGCACACCAACCAGGGTGTGATGCTGCTCGCGGCCGCGCCGGTGCTCGATGGCAGCGGCGCCGGGCCGTCCCGGGGCATGGTGATCATGGGGCGGCTGCTCACGGCGATGCAGGTGAGCCAGCTGGGGGCACGGGCGCAGGCGCGGTTGTCGGTCATCGAGGACACGGGCGGAATCGAAGAGGAGCTGCTCACCGAGACCGCCAGCGATACGCAGATCGCCGCATCGCTCCGCGATATCTACGGCAAACCCCTGATGCTGCTGCGCGTGGATGTGCCGCGCGTGATCACCGCGCACGGTCTGCGCGTGGTGAGCTACGCCTCGGCGTATCTGGCCGCCGCCGCCATCGCGGTCCTGGTGGTGCTGTTGATCATCTTGAACCGGCTGGTGCTCGCGCCCCTGGAGCGCGTCACGCGCCATGCCGTCGCCGTGGCTCGAGATCCCGACTCGTGCGCCCGCCTGGATTTGCCGGGCGACGACGAGGTGGCGCGCCTCGCGCGCGAGTTCGACCGGATGGTCGAGCGACTCGCGCAAGCCCGTCGTGAGCTCATCGACCAGTCGTTCCGAGCGGGCTTCGCCGAGCTCGCCAAGGGCGTGCTGCACAATCTCGGCAATGCCATGACACCCTCGGTCGTGCGCCTCGCGAAGCTCGAGACGCGTTTGCGCGAGACGCCCCTCGAGGACATGAACCGCGCCACCGCGGAGCTCGGGCAAATCGAGCCTTCCGATCCCCGTTACGCGGACCTCAAGGAATTTCTGCGCCTCGGCTGTCAAGACCTCAAGCAGACTCTCGATGACTCCCGTGCGGACGTGGCGGTCATCCAGCGCCAGGCGGTGATCCTGCAGGGCTCGCTCGCCGAGCTCATGCGCTCCACCCGTAATGACCCGGTGATCGAGTCGGTGCGATTACCCGAGCTCGTACATCAGACTCTCGAGATCGTTCCCGATACCTGTCGCCAGCGACTGCGCGTCGATGCCGACGAGTCACTCGGGCGGGTGGGTGCGGTGCGGGTTGCGCGCACCGTGCTGCGCATGATCCTGCAGAACCTCATCATCAATGCGGCCGATGCGGTGCGCGAGGCCGGCCGGGAGCCTGGCATCCTGCGCGTCGCGGCGGAGCTGGTGCACGAGGAAGATAAGACGCAGCTGCACCTGCATTGCACCGACAACGGCATCGGCATCCCGCAACGCAATCTCGAGCGCCTGTTCGATCAGGGTTTCTCGACCAAGCCGGCCGAGACCAATCACGGCATCGGATTGCACTGGTGCGCGAACGCGATCGCCGCGCTCGGCGGCCGCATCTGGGCGGTGAGCGAGGGCGAGGGGCTCGGTGCCTCGATGCACCTGATGGTGCCGCTGGCGGTGCGTGAATGATTACGCGACTGGAGTCAGAAGGAAGGACGGCAGTGACTGAAATCAAGCGAGTGGCGATCCGGGTGCTCATCGTCGACGACGAGGCTCAGGTGCGCGATGCGTACCGCGAGATCCTGCAGGAAGCGGACATGAGCAATGAGACTGCGGTGTTTCGCAACCTGCGCGAGCGGTTGTTCACGCGACCGCCCTCCGAGGCGCCGCGCCGCTTGCCGGCGCACAACACCGTGTTCAATCCGGTGTTTTGCGACGGTGCCGAAGCCGCCGTCGAGGCGGTGCGCACGGCCCTCGCCAACGATGAGCCGTTTGCCGTCGCCTTTCTCGACATGCGCATGCCGCCGGGACCGGACGGCGTATGGGCCGCCTCCCGCATCCGCGAGCTCGATCCCGCCATCGAGATCGTGCTCTGCAGCGCCTACTCGGACATCGATCCCTGCGCCATGGGACAGGTCGTGCCACCGGAGGAAAAACTCTCCTACCTGCAGAAGCCGTTCCATCCGCATGAGATCCGACAGATGACCATCTCGCTCGCGAGCAAATGGCGGGCCGAGCACCGGATCGTGAAGCTGGCCTACTTCGACGCCCTCACCGGACTGCCGAATCGGGAGCAATCGCGCAACCGCCTCTCGAGCGCGCTGTCCGCCGCGCAGGAGCTCGGCCGGATGCTGGCGGTGCTCTACCTCGACCTCGACAACTTCAAGCGGGTCAACGACACGCTCGGTCACGCGGTGGGCGATGAGCTGCTGTGCGAGGTGGCGAAGCGTCTGAAGCACTCGCTGCGCGCCGCCGATGGCGTGGATACGGAGGGTCACCCGAGTGCCCGGTCGAATCACATCGCGCGCCTCGGCGGCGATGAGTTCATCGTCATTCTGCCGAGCGTGCGCACCGCATCCGACGCCGCGGTGGTGGCGCACCGGCTGATCAGCGAGCTGCAGCAGCCGATGCGGCTGGCACAGCACAGCGTCGTCGTGACACCGAGCATCGGAATCGCGCTCTATCCGGCCGATGGTACCGACGTCGACACGCTGCTGCGCAATGCCGACCTCGCGATGTACTTCGCGAAGCGCAAGGGCGCCGGGATGTACGCCATGTTCGACGCCGCGATGAATGATGCGGCCCTGCATCGCTTCACCATGGAGGCGAAATTGCGCGGGGCGCTCGAGCGCGGCGAGTTCTCGCTGCACTATCAGCCGCAGTTCGACGTCAACACCGGTTCGCTGGCCGGTATGGAGGCGCTGCTGCGCTGGACCAACGATGATCTGGGGATCGTTGCGCCGCTCGACTTCATTCCCATTGCGGAGGAGACCGGGTTGATCCTGACGATCGGCGAATGGGTGCTGCGCACCGCATGCCGCCAGGCCAAGCAGTGGCGGGAGCAGAACCTTCCCGTGGTGCGCATGGCGGTGAACGTATCCGCCCAGCAATTCGCTCTCAAGGAGTTTCCCGCGGTCATCGCCTCGATCATCGCCGACTCGGGGATCGAGCCGGCGCTGCTCGAGCTCGAGATCACCGAATCGGTGGTGATGCGTGACGAGGCGTGGGCCGAGCAGGCGCTCGCCCAGCTCAAGGAGCTCGGTGTGCAGCTCGCGATCGATGACTTCGGCACAGGCTACTCGAGCTTCGGGCGGCTGCGACATTTTGCCGTCGATCGGCTCAAGATCGATCAATCCTTCATGACGAGCCTCAATGAGTGCAGCGACGATCGTGCCATTGCCGCCGCGATCATTGCGATGTCGCGCTCGCTGCACATCAACGTGACGGCGGAAGGCGTGGAGAGCCTGCCGCAGCTGCTCTTCCTGCAGGAGCATTCCTGCCAGGAGGCGCAAGGCTTCCTCTTCAGCCGGGCGCTGCCCGCCGCGGATGCCGAGAACCTGCTGCGCAGGGCCGCCGAGACGACGAGCGGCACGCGCACGCAACGTCTGCGGCGCCTGCTCAGCTGAGCGGCACCTGCTGAGCTGAGCGGCGCCTGCTGAGCTGAGCGGCGCCTGTCGAGCTGAGCGGCGCCCCTGAGCTGAGCGGCGCCTGTCCAACCAAGCGGCGTGCCAGCCGGACTCCGCGCGCTGCTCGAGGGTGCGCGTGTCGGCGCACGCCTACGCACCGTTGCGTCGCTTCGCCGTGGAGCAGCGTCCAGCTTCCGGGCTAGGGTGACCCGCATCCAGGAGTCGACCATGCCGGGAGCAACGACCGACCCGCGGCCGCGCCGCGGCACCGTTCGCACTGAAACCTCGCGGCGAAACCTCGCGGCGATCCCCTATCATCGGCATTCCCGCCGGCGCTTCTTGCCGGGCGTCGCCGGCTTCATCCTCTCAACCCCAGGAGTTCTCATGGCCACCGCAACAACCACCTCCGGTCCCTTGACCTTGGCACCGCTTCCCTACGCGGAGAGTGCGCTCGAGCCCGTCATCTCCGCCCAGACGCTCGGCTTCCATCATGGCAAGCACCAAAAAACCTACGTCGAGACCGCCAACAAGCTCATTGCCGGCACGGAGCTCGAGGATCTGCCGCTCGATGCCATCGTGCGGGCCTCGGTGGGCAAACCGGACCGCGTGCAAATCTTCAATAACGCAGCGCAGGTGTGGAATCACGAATTTTACTGGAAGAGCCTCACGCCGCGCGGTGGCGGCGAGCCGCCCGCCGAGCTCAAGCGCAGGATAGAGAGCGCGTTCGGCGGCGTGCAAGCCTGTACCAAGGAACTGGCGAGCGCGGCGACCGCGCAGTTCGGCAGTGGCTGGGTATGGCTGGTGGCGGACGGCGCGCAGCTCAAGGTGGTGAAGACCGCCGATGCCGAAACTCCGTTCACGCAGGGCCTCAAGCCGCTCCTCACGATCGACGTCTGGGAGCACGCGTACTACCTCGATTACCAGAATCGCCGCGCCGACCACGTCAAGGCGGTGATCGAAAAACTGCTCAACTGGCCGTTTGCCGCGGAAAACCTCGCCAAAGATTGATGCGCTGCGTGTGGGAATCATCTTCAGGCGCGAACGGCGCGCTCCTACAGACCGCCTGTGGCGCTGCCACTAGGCTGCACGCTTCAAACAGCCATTCGGGTAAAGGCAGAACCATGAAAAAAGTCATCATTGCATTGTTGGGCGCAGCGACGCTCGCTCTCACGGTCGGCAGCGTGCAGGCTCAGCCGGAGCGCGAAACGAAATATGCCGAGACCGTCCACCTGTTCCGACATGCGGGGCAGAGCGCGAAGTTCTTCCACCACGCTTACGGCTATGCCGTGTTCCCGACGATCGGCGAGGGCGCTTTCGTCGTCGGCGGCGCGGGCGGCAAGGGCGCGGTGTTCGTGAACGGTGCAGAGGTAGGCGAAGCCACCATGGCGCAGGTGAGCGTCGGCTTCCAGGCCGGCGGCAAGGCGTTCAGCGAAATCATCTTCTTCGAGAACAAGGCCGCTGCCGACGAATTCATGTCGGGCAACTTCGAGTTCGGTGCCGACGCCAGCGTCACCGCGATCACCGCTTCGGCGGGCGCGAGTGCAAGCACGACGGGTACCGAGGCCGGGGCGAGCGGCGGTGAGAAGGACGCGGTCACCGCGGGCCACTATTACAAGGGTATGGCGGTATTCACCATCGCCAAGGGCGGCCTGATGTACCAGGCGGCCATCGCGGGTCAGAAGTTCACCTTCCACCCCGCCGGTTCGCCGTCGTAAACTGATTCGCTTGCAGCCGTGGGTCGGGTCAGAACGACTCGACCCACGGCCGCAGCTCGACCTCGAAGGACCAGGCGCTGCGTGGTTGGGCGAGCACGGCGAGATAACTTTGGGCGATGGCCGCTGGATCGAGCAGGCTGTCCGGGCGGTCCGCGAGCTCCGGGCGTGCGGCCGAGCGCACCCCCCCGTCGATGAGGAAATGCGCGACATGGATGCCCTGCGGACCGAGCTCTCGCGCAGCGCTTTGCGCGAGCCCCCGTAAGGCGAACTTCCCCATGGCGAAAGCCCCTGAATGGGCAAACCCCTTGATGCTGGCGGTCGCGCCCGTGAAGAACAGGGCCCCGTGCCGGTGGGGCACCATCAGGCGCGCAGCCTGCTGCGCCACCAGGAATCCGCCCCACGCATTGATCCTGAGCGCCCGCTCGACCGCTGCCGGATCGAGCTCCAAAATCGATCCCCGCAGCCGCGCGCCCGCGTTGTAAAGCACGAAGTCGGGCTCCCCCAGTCGCGCGCTCACGGCGGCGAAGAGTGTCGCCACCGACTCAACGCTCGCCGCATCGACGCCGAAGGTGTGGATGCCCAGAGGCGCCGCCCAGGGTTCGAGCTTGGCAGGGTCGCGCGCAGCGACCGCCACGTCGAGACCGCTCGCTCGCAGCGCCCGCGCAACCGCCGCGCCGATGCCCGGCCCCGCGCCCACGATGAGCGCACGCTTGCAGGGGAGGGTGCTCAGGCCGGCTCCTTCGCGAAAACGACCAATCGATTGAAGGCGGGCAGGTCGTGGTCCTCGCGCAGACGCAGCCCATACTGCGCCGCCAGCGACTCGAGCGCCTCGATATCGCGCAGCCCCGAGGCCGGATCGCGCTCGCGCAGCGACCGATCGAAAGCCTGGTTGCTGTCGGAAGTGTAGCGGCCGGCGTATCGAATCGGACCATACACGGTGAGCAGTCCCGCCGGGGCGAGCACTTCGCCGACTCCCCGGTAGAAGGCCGTCACTTCCGGCCACGACATGATGTGCAGTGTGTTGGCGGTGAACACCGCGTCGACCGACTTCACCGGCCAGATTCGCTGCCGCACATCGAGCACCGTCGGCGCGCGCAGGTTGGCGACGCCCTCTTGGTGCACCCGCGCCGCCAGGTCCGGGAGGTAGTGCAGCTGCTCCGTCGGGTGCCAGGTCAGGTGGGTCAGATGGCGCGCGAAATGCACGGCATGCTGGCCCGTGCCGCTGCCGATCTCGAGCACCTGAGTGCGATCGGCAAAGCACACACGCAGCACCTCGAGGATCGGCTGCTTGTTGCGTTCACAGGCGTCGGAACACGGCAACATGGGAAGCGGTTCTCTCCTTGACCGCATTCAAATCCACTGCCGCATAAACTGCAAGATCACGCGAGCATGCGCTTGCGGACCCCCTCCGACGTCGCGTGCGGCATGCCGGCACTCATTTCCCGTGGAACCGCATTCGGCTACAGTGTCGCGGCTGCAATCCGGGCTCAACTCATCTGGGGGCATGGTCATGTCAGTCACGCTGTACGAAGTTGCGCTGCCACCGATGGAGCGCGGTCTCGATAATCTGTCTGCTCTTCTCGACAAGGCTCAAGCATTCGCGGCTGCGCGCAAGTTCGACCCGGTGGTGCTCGTGCAGGCGCGATTGTATCCGGACATGTTCCCGCTCTCGCGGCAGGTCCAAATTGCCTGCGACGGCGCCAAAGGCGCCGCCGCCCGGCTCGCCGGCATCGAGGTCCCGAAGCATGAGGACAATGAGGCCACGCTCGCCGAGCTCAAGCAGCGCATCGCCAAGACGCTCGACTTTTTGCGCTCCGTGCGCCCCGATCAACTCGCGAGCGCCTCCGGACGCACCATCGAGCTCAAGCTTGCCAATGGCACTTTGAGTTTTTCCGCGCGCGCCTATCTCACCGATTTCGTGCTGCCGAATTTCTACTTTCACTCGAGCATGGTTTATGCGCTGCTGCGGCACAATGGCGTCGAGGTCGGCAAGCTGGATTTTCTCGGCAAGATCCAGTAGCCGGAGGCGCATTCAGGCGAGTTGCTCGGTCAGCGCCTCGACGCGGCTGAACAGCGTCTCCTCGGTGCGCGCATCGTGGGTGAAGCGCAGCTTCAGGGGGCCGTCGAGCTTGTACTCGCGCGGGCGGCTCTGAATGAGCTTGAGGACGCGCCGGGCATCGATGCGATTCTGTTCGTCGAACAGGAAATAGCCGCCGGTTGCGCCGGCATCGATCCTGCGAATGCCGAGCTGCGCCGCCCGCAGCTTGAGATGCGTTGCGCGAAACAGCGACTGAGTGGCGGGCGGCAGCGGACCGAAGCGATCGATGAGCTCCGCCTTGAGATCATCGAGCGCCTCGCCCGACGCCGCGCTCGCGATGCGCTTGTAGAGCACCAGCCGCAGGTGCACATCGGACACGTAGTCCTCGGGTATGAGCGCCGGCAGATGCATCTCCACCTCCGGGCCCGCATCCAGCGGCCGCTCGAGGTCCGCTTCCTTGCCGGCCTTCAGCGCAGCCACCGCGCGTTCCAGCAGCTCCATGTACAGGTTGTAGCCGATCTCCTGGATCTGCCCGCTCTGCTCCTCGCCCAAAAGCTCGCCCGCTCCGCGAATCTCCAGATCGTGGGTGGCGAGGGTGAAGCCCGCGCCCAGATCCTCGAGCGACTCGAGGGCCTCGAGCCGCTTGATCGCATCGGCGGTCATCGCCTTGCGCGGTGGCGTGATGAGGTAGGCATAGGCGCGATGGTGCGAGCGGCCGACCCGGCCGCGCAGCTGATGGATCTGGGCGAGACCGAAGCGGTCCGCCCGATCGATGACGATGGTGTTGGCGGTCGGTACATCGATGCCGCTCTCGATGATCGTGGTGCACACGAGCACGTTGAAGCGCCGATGGTAGAAGTCGAGCATGAGCTGCTCGAGCTCGCGCTCACGCATCTGACCGTGCCCGACCGCAACCGTGGCTTCCGGTACGAGCTCGCGCATCTTCTGCGCGGTCTTCTCGATGGTCTCGATCGTGTTGTGCACGAAGTAGATCTGCCCGCCGCGGCGGATTTCGCGCATTGCCGCCTCGCGCACGACCGTGCTGTTCCACTCGAGCACGAAGGTCTTGACCGCGAGCCGCTCGGCGGGGGGCGTGGTGATCAACGAGAGATCCCGCAGACCCCCCATCGCCATGTTGAGCGTGCGCGGAATCGGTGTCGCGGTGAGCGTGAGCACGTCCACCTCGGCGCGCAGCGCCTTGAGCTTCTCCTTGTCGCGCACGCCGAAGCGGTGCTCCTCGTCGATGACGACCAGACCCAGGTTCTTGAACCGCACCTTCCCCTGCAGCAGCCTCTGAGTGGCGATGACGATGTCGACGGCGCCCGAGGCGATGCCCGACAGCACCCCCGCCGCCTCCTTGTTGGTGCGAAAGCGCGACAGACTCTCGATGCGCACCGGCCAGTCGGCAAATCGATCGCTGAAAGTGGTGTAGTGCTGCTGGGCGAGCAGCGTCGTCGGGACGAGCACCGCCACCTGGCGCCCGGCCGGTACCGCCACGAAGGCCGCGCGCAGCGCGACCTCGGTCTTGCCGAAACCGACATCGCCGCAGA
>Ga0181537_10003675_pt1 | contig 13043 bp, 10 predicted proteins | sample PEATcosm2014_Bin_39_FD_119765 | JGI IMG/M metagenome (GOLD analysis project Ga0181537, IMG submission 119765) | Peatland microbial communities from MTU Mesocosm Facility, Houghton, MI, USA - PEATcosm2014_Bin23_10_metaG | ecosystem: Environmental > Terrestrial > Soil > Wetlands > Peat | place...
ATTCATCGACTACATCCATGCGCAACCCGACGTAAAACCTGGACCGATTGGAACGACCGGTTATTGCATGGGCGGCCTGATGTCGCTGACGGCCGCGGGGACGTACCCCGGTGAGATTGCAGCCTCGGCGTCATATCATGGTGGCCGTCTTGCAACGGACGCCCCGGACAGTCCACATTTGCTCGCGCCAAAGATGAAAGGGCGCGTCTACGTGGCGGGAGCGGTCGAAGATCAATCGTTCTCGGACGAACAAAAGGCGCTTCTCGAGAAAGCGCTCACGGATGCGCACGTCGACCACTTGATCGAGACCTATCCCGCAAAGCATGGCTGGGTCTTCCGAGACTTGCCCGTGTACGACGAGGTCGCGGCAGAACGCCATTGGAAATCGCTCACCGACCTAATGAAAGTGAAGCTCGTAGCATGAACGTCGATCGCATCGGCCTCGGGCCGCGCATGAGCAAAGCTGTGCGGCATGGCGACACCATCTATCTTGCGGGTCAGGTTCCGGACAATGCCAACGAGGACGTCGCCGGACAAACGCGTCAGGTGCTGGCGAAGATCGATGCGATTCTCGCGGAAGCCGGCAGCGACAGGTCGCAGCTGCTTTCCGCGACGATCTATCTGCGCGATATGGCGACGTTCAACCAAATGAACGAGGTCTGGGACGCATGGGTCGATCCGAAAAACACGCCGGCGCGGGCCACGGTCGAAGCAAAGCTGGCGCGGCCGGAGTTCGGGGTCGAGATCAGCGTCATCGCAGCAACTAAGGTCTAGGCTCAACCGGTTAAGAGAGACGCTATGAGCACACAAAACGAAACGGCAATTCTCGCCGGCGGCTGCTTTTGGGGTATGCAGGAGCTGCTGCGCTCCTATCCCGGCGTCGTCTCGACGCGCGTCGGGTACACCGGCGGCGACGTCCCGAACGCGACGTACCGCAATCACGGAACGCACGCGGAGGGCCTCGAGGTCGTCTTCGATCCGAGCAAGATCAGCTATCGACAAATTCTCGAGTTCTTCTTCCAGATCCACGACCCGACGACGCGCAATCGTCAAGGCAACGATCGAGGTACGAGCTATCGTTCGGCGATCTATTACACGAACGACGAGCAAAAGCGCGTCGCCGAAGAGACGATCGCCGACGTCGACGCCTCAGGTCTTTGGCCGGGCAAAGTCGTGACGGAAGTCGCGCCCGCGGGGCCGTTTTGGGAAGCCGAATCCGAACATCAAGATTATTTGCAGACCTATCCCGACGGCTATACGTGTCACTTCATCCGGCCGAAGTGGAAGTTGCCGCAGCGCGCAAAAGTCTAGTCCCTAGAGAATAATCTGCGTTTGAGTGACGACGGCGACCAGCTTGCCGTCGTCCTCGATGCGCGTCGTCCAGACTTGCGTTCGCCGGCCTTTGTGCAACGGCGTTGCGGTTGCGATGAGCGTCGCGCCGGCCTGCGTCGGCCGGATGAAATTGGTCTTGCTTTCCATTGTCGTCGTGCCGTTTGAGCCGGCGGGCAGGTTCATGAATGTCGCGAATCCGCCGATCGTATCGGCAAACGCCATAAGCACGCCGCCGTGAATGCGCTCATTCGCTCCAATGAACTCGGGGCGCACGAGCATTTTCGCGACAAGCTTCTCGGGTTCTGCGCTCAGGAATTCGATCCCGAGTACCTCGACAAAGGGAAGTTTGCGCGCTCTGACCGTCTCCAGCATCGTCATGCCGCGGCATTCACGCGGCGATAAGCGCAATCCCCGTGCTTAGGCTGTAATGCGTGCTCGTCCATGTCCGGTTGGACTTTGCAAGAAGCCGTGCTGACGCACGTCGCGCCGCGACGAACCGAAGAAGCTGGCTTTCGAGACGTCGACGTCATGGAAATCAACGCCGTCAAAGTTACACCCGTAGAATTTCACACCGTCGAGCTTGGCGCCGGCAAGTTTCACGCCATCGAAATTGACGCCCATGAACGTCGAACCGGAGAGGTCGGCACCGCGTAAATCTGCACCGTCGAGGTTGACGCCCTTGACGTGCAGATTCCGAAGATCCATCCCCCTCAAGTCGACGCTGTCGAAATTGCAGCCCATGCACGAGATGAAGAACTCGCGGGCTTGCTGCGGTGAGAGGTCCTGCGCGTCGACGTTGCACCCGGTGAGGCGTGCCTCATCGAATCGTGCTCCCGCCAGGCGTGCGTCGCCGAGGTTGCACCCAATCATGTTGGCGTGCGCGAACGAAACGTCGCGCAAATCGGCGCCCTGGAAATTGGCGCCCGTCAGGCGTGCGTGATCGAAGCGTGCACCACGCAGATTCGTCCCTTCGAAATTCGCGCCGTTCAGATTTTGATGCGCAAAATCATGGCCATGCATGTCGTTATTGCTGTAGTCGCAGCCGCTGCACATGTCTTGCGGGTCGCGCGACGCGATCGCTTTGCCCACAGCTGCACCGACGCTCGACCCGATAGCCGTGCCGATATCGGTTCCAGCCCGCTCTGCGTCTTGGGCAGCTTTGAGTGCGTCCGCTGCGATCTTTTTGGTATCGGGCATCGACGGAAGCTCTGCAACCTTTTGCAGGGGCGGCATCGGTGCAACATTCTGCATCGCCGGGTCACCAGGAGTCGCAACAATCTGCTTGACGACCCGCATGTGCGCAGCCTCGCCGCTCGTTGCCGCTGACCTTACCTTCTGGGTCGCGTTTTCGCGCGCCGAAGGAGGCTCGTCGATGACTTTCACCACCAGCGGCATCGGTTGGTCGTTTTCTTTTGCTCCGGCGGATGGAAGCGTATACGCAACGCTCGGCGTCATCGTGCGCAGCAACACGGAGACGAGAACCAGCGCGACGGCGACGGTCGCCGCGATTTCGGGTGCGATCGAGGAGCCGATCGTGCGGCCACTGCGCAGCAGACGCTCGATCCGAATCGAGATGTTTCGGCGTGTGATGAAAACGCCCGGAGCGGCGACTCCACGCTGCGGCCACGACGTGGCCTCGGCGATACGCGTGAGGCAAAACGCGTAGGAGCGCGCCGCTCCGGTCGTTCGAAGGACGTAGTCGTCGCAGGCGACTTCTCGCTCGAGGTCGAGTTGGCGCGAGACAAACCACGCGGCCGGGTTGAAAAACATCAGGCTGCACGCGACGCGCTGCAGCGCGTTCGTCCAATCATCGTTGCGACGCAAGTGCCCAAGCTCGTGTAGCGCAATTTGGTCGATTTCGTTAGGATCGAGCGAAGCCACGAGCTGACGCGGCAGAAGAATCATCGCGTCGAAGAGTCCGACTGCAACAGGGACTTCGATTGCATCGGAGATGCAAATGCGTACGTCGCGGAAACCTTTGATTGCGGCATTCCACTGCGGCATCTGATCGCGATACTCGACGTCAAGCGGTAGCGAATCGCGCTTCAGCTTTTCCAGCGCAACGATTGCGACGATCAAGCGTGCGAGAACGAAGAGTGCGGCGAGCGCCCAGACGACGAAGACCGCGGCTGCGAGCGCAGTCGGGACCTTCAGCTGTGGTATCGACAGATTCAGGCGCGGCGAAGCGGCCGTAGTGCTCGCATGCTGGGCTGAGGACGCACGCGCCGATGAAGCCGCCGGCGCGGAGAAGGCCGGTTGCGTCGGGCTCGATGCGATCTTGGCCCACGTGCCCGAGACGCTCGGCGTCTCGACGATGACGTGCGACAAGCTCGTGAAAAACGGAATGACGATCATCGCGACGAGGGCGAGCGCCCAAATCGCATAGCGCGTCGAAGCATTTGCGCGCGCGAAAATGCGGAGCACAGCCCAAGCAACGAGCGCTATGAGTGCTCCCTGCCAGAGGCTATTGAGGAGGACGGCGAGTGCGACGCGGGCCGCGTCGTTCAACAGAAAGTTAGCCATCACGATTCCTCGTCATAACGCTCGATCAGCGAACGCAAGCGCTGCAGCTCGTCATCGGAAAGTCGCTCATTCTCGATCACACGTAGCGCCAAAGCGCCGGCATTGTTTCCAAAAAACTTCGAAACGACGGATTTGATGGCCGATTGCTCTGCAGCGTCCCGGGCCGTCAGCGCCTTATAGATGTAGGCGCGACCGGATTGCTCGTGGCCAACGTGCCCCTTTACCTCGAGGATCCGCAGCGTCGTGAGCACGGTATTGTAGGCCAACGCCGGCGGGGGCATGGCTTCGGAGATCTCGGAGACCGTGCCGGTGCCTAGGCGCCACAGCACCTCCATCACGCGCAGCTCCGCGTCGGTCAGCGTCGGCGATTGCTTTCGAGGCATGGACCTCACTCTAGCAGCCGGGCACTTCTCTGTCAACTAAAAAATTAGTTGACATCAGACCCGAGCCGGTGTAGCCTTCTCCTAAGGAATTAGGAGATCCCTGCATGCGCCGCTTTCTGTACGTAGCTTTCGCGAGCTTTTTGCTTCTGGCCCGAGTCACGGCGCCGGGTGCGGCCTCGACGTTGGCCGCCGACGTCCCTAAGCTGCCTGGCGAACCGTCGCTGGATCCCGCCGCTGCCCCGGCGACGTGGGGCGAAAGTCCCGAGCTTGCGTTGACGTGGGACGTCGTGCACGGGCATGCGGCGACCGAGGCGACGACCGTGCGCGTCGCAACGGACGGCAAGTTTCTCTACGTGCGCTTCGATGCGAAGCAAAGCGGACCGGTCGTCATCTCGCAGCACAGCGACGACCTTATCACCGGCGGCAGCAACGGTAACGGCGGGACCATTTCATGGAGCAACGATGACGCGGTGTGGGTCGATCTGTGGCCGACCGGCCCCGCGGGATTTCAATATCAGTTCGAATCGAACCCGGGCGGTTCGCATAACGAAGCATCATCGGAAAACACGGCGTTTGCGCCGCACTGGGAATCGCGCGGCGTAACCCACGACGGCGGTTACAGCGTGACGATGGCGATTCCGATGAGCGTCATTCACGGCTTGCATGCCGGCGCGTGGCGCGCACAGTTCATTCGCTACGTGCGCTCGACCGGTGCCGAATACGTCTGGTCGTTCGACGCGCAGCAAACGCAGGCTGACGATGCATCACGCTCCGGAACGATTACGATCCCGACGGTAACGGTTCAGGCCGCGCGACCGCAGCCACGCGTAGCACCGTATGCGCTCGGCGCGGCTGCAGCGCCGAGTGCCGGCGGCTCGACCTCGCGCATCGGTGCCGATGCATCGGTGCCGATTTCGCCGACGGCCGCGTTCTTCGCCACCTGGCATCCCGACTATTCGAACGTCGAGCTCGATCAGCAGTCGATCTCGCCGACCGTCTATCAACGTTTGTATAACGAAGTCCGGCCGTTCTTTACGCAAGCCGGCCAATATTACGGTCAGTTCAACTGTGACGTCTGCGGCGGCTATCGTACGATTCTCTACACGCCTGCAATTCCGACGCCGGCGCAAGGCTACGCGTTCGAGGGAAAACAGGGCGACTTCGGTCTCGCGGCATTTGACGCCATCGGCGACAATCGCACGGACGCCGCGACGGCGCTCGATTACACGTCGCCGGATACGCGTTGGCAGGGGTCGTTCGAGCACGTCACCGCCGACGTCCCAGGCGTCATCGACGATTCGAACGAGATCGGCATCAACTATCAGAGCCTCAAGTATCTCAGCGCGTACGCAAATTATTCGACCGACAACGGTACAAACGTTCTCACGCCGAGTCGTGCGACGGCAATGGAAGCCGGTGGCGGTTGGATCAATCAAGACTTCGCGTTCTTCGGCTCGGCACGAAAAGTCGGCGACGAATTCAATCCGGCCGACGGATTCAATTTCCATCCGGGCATCGCGGGTTGGGCGCTCTATAGTGCAAAGGTATGGCTCTTCGCGCCCAACGACGTGCTGCAATCGATGGGAATAATGGGCGTGATCGACCGGTATCAGGGGCCGCAATATGGTCTCGCGCAGAGCGATAATCATATGGAATTCGACGTGCTCACCAAGAGCGCGTGGGATTTCCAGGTCTATTCAGGGTCGGATTACTGGCGCTTCGGACAGACGCTTTCGCCGATCTCGCAAGGCAGTGGTTTTCAGGTCACCTATCACAGCGGCTTGCAGAACAATATGGGCAACTTTCCGACGCACGGCGCGTCGGCGACGCCGACGACGATCCAGTACGTCACCGGACGATATGGCCTCGGTAAGCTCGATACGTGGACGCGCAATTCGACGATCCGCATCGGCGATCGGGGGTCGCTCACGTTGACCGTCGACAATACGGCGCAGTGGATGCCGCGCGGTACGCCCGACAACGTGCAATGGTTCGACAGCGTGGCCTACTCGTATCAAATCAACCGCAACTCGTCCTTAGCGGTCGGTCTGCGTGACGTCATCGGCAATCCGCCGGAACCGAACGGTGGCGGCGACTGCATGGGGCGCTGCGCGAATATTTCCGTTGCCTATCATCTGCGCTTGAGGAACACAGAATTCTATCTGGCGTACGGAAATCCGAACACGCTCGTGACGGTCCCGCAAGCGATCTTCAAGGTCATCTTCTACGCGGGCGGCCAGAAAGGGACATGATGCTTCGGTCGGAAGCCTGCGCACGTGGTCCTCTTACTGGCCCTTGCGATCGGGTTCGTCTCCGGACTCCGGACGTTCACATCCCTCGCAGCGATCTTTTTGGTACGCGGTGGAGTGTGGGGATACGTTCTCGGCGTCTGCGCGATCGGTGAGTACGTTGCCGACACGATGCCGTGGATTCCGTCGCGAACGATGCCGCCGAGTGTTGTCATTCGCTCTGTGAGCGGTGCGATTGCGGGTTGGCTCATTACGACCGCGCAGGGCGGATCGGCTATCGCCGGCGCGATCGCCGGCATCATCGGTGCGCTGCTTGGAACGTTCGGTGGACATGCAGCGCGGATCGCGGCGATTGCGCGCATCGGCGCGCTGCCGGCTGCAATCCTCGAGGATGCGGTGGCGATCGCTTTAGCCGCGTTCGTCGTTACGCGCTAGCCCGAACCAAAAGCGCCGTCAGGATCATCGCGACGTCGTAAACGGCCAGCGTCCAGGCGGGCGGCGGCGTCGCGACGACGTGCGCGAACGGCAAGCCCGCCGTGAGGTGGACGGCCGATTCGATCCATGCGAGCGGCCAGGCCTCGATCTGCGCGATGTGCGTTGCGAGCGCCGGCAGCGGCGTTGCCGCCAGAAGCGCGATGCCACCCAGCATCGCAACGCCGACCACTGGAACGACGCAGAGGTTGGCGAGCGGCGCATAGGGTGCGATCACGAGAAACGTCGATGCCGTCAGCGGCCAGACGCCGAGCTGCGTCGCGAACGTAAGCGCCAATGGTTCGCGCATCACGCCCGGCACGTGCACGCGCTCGAGCCACGCAGCAATGGGCTCGGCAAAGAGCACGATTGCGCTCACGCACGAGAATGAAAGTCCAAAGGACGCGCCGCCGACCCACGCCGGCCAAATCGCGGCGACGGCAATCGCTGCGATCGCCAGCGTGTTCAGCGAGAAAGCGCGCTCGCCGCAGGCACGCGCACTCAGCGCGACCGTGACCATGGCAGCAGCGCGCAGCGAAGGGACGTGGCCTCCGCTGAGGATCGCGTACGCCCATACGAGCGGTACGGCGGTAAGCGACGATGCGACGCGTCCGAGTCCGGCGTGCGTGAGGATGAAGGCAACGAGCGTAGCGATGACGCCGAGATGCAAACCGGCGGTGACGAGCACGTGCACCGTTCCCGTGTCCTGGAATTCGGCCCGAAGCTCCGGCGGCAACGCGCCGCGTGCGCCGAAGAGCATGCCCGCGAGAATCGTTGCGTCCGGCTCGCCGAGGAGTCGCTCGAGCGTATCGTTCGCTTGCGCCCGAATGCGAGCCGGCAATGATTCGAGATCGTATCGCGGCGGTGCCCGCGCCACGACATGCGCGTCGATGATTCGCGCGCTGAGGCTGCGTTCGCGCGCAAACTCGCGCGACGATGGTTCGCCGGGATTGCGCGGCTCATCGAACGGCTCGAGACGTCCCGTTACGACGATGCGCTCGCCGGCGGCGACGTGCTCGTGGACCGCGAGCGCGTAGCGGTAGCCGTCGTCGCCGCGCAGCTCGCTCGAATCACCCCATGGCTGCGCAGCGACGTCGGAGACGACGACGCCCCGCAGCGTCGCGTGCGCGAGTTCGCGTTCGAGCTGCGGCGGTGCGCTGCGAAACGCGCCGATAATCAGTCCGCACGCGATCGCGCATGCGGCGACGTGGTGCGCGCGCGTTTTGACAGCGAATCCGGCTGCAACGAGCACGCCGAGCACCAACATGTCCTCGCGCGTCCAATCGCGCGCGACGACGATCGCGTCCAAGAACAAAAGCGCCGGAATGACGAGCGGTGCACGCACGCGGCTCGTTCGCGACACATGTAGCCGAGGAAAGGGGGAGTCCCCAGCGGAAGCCGCGGCCGTGCGCATCATCGTTACAGGCGGTGCCGGTTTCATCGGCTCACACATCGTCGACCTTTACCTCGAGCTCGGGCACGAGATTGTCGTGATCGACAGCTTGTGGTCGCACGGCGGTGGACGCCGCGAAAACATCCCGGCGCGCGTCGGCTTCGTGCACCTCGACATTCGCGACGACGAGATTCAGCGCGTCTTCCTCGAATTCAAGCCGGAGATCGTGTGCCATCACGCCGCGCAACACTCGGTCGCGATCGGCTCGCGGGATCCGAAATACGACGCGCAAGTCAACGTGATCGGCTTGCTCAATGTCCTCGAAGCATCGGTGCGCGCTGGCGCGAGCAAAGTGATCTACGCGTCGAGCGGTGCGACGTACGGAACGCCCGACAGCCTTCCGATGGACGAATCGACGCCGCAACGGCCCGAATCGCCGTACGGCATCACGAAGATGGTCGGCGAGCATTATTTGCAGTTTTACAGGAACGAGCGCGGGCTGGATTTTACGGCGCTGCGCTACGCCAATATCTACGGTCCGCGACAAGATCCCAACGGTGAAGCCGGCGTGATCGCAATCTTCGCAGGCAAGTTTCTCGCAAAGACCGGCGTTCGGATCGATTGGGACGGCGAGCAGACGCGCGATTACGTCTACGTGCGTGACATCGCACGCTGTAACGTCCTGGCACTCGAGCGTGGTTCGGGCGGATGCTACGTAATCGGTACGGGTAAGCGCACCAGCGTGAACCAGATCTACGAGACGCTCGTCGAGATTTCGGGCTTTCGAGCTCCGATCGAACGGGCCGAGAAACGGCCCGGCGATGTTCGCGATGCGCAATTCTCATCGGCGCTTGCGAAGCGTGAGTTGGAATGGGAACCGCAGGTCGCGCTTATCGACGGCATGCGGATGACGTACGACTATTTCCGCGAACGCTCAACCACGCGGGCTTAGGAGCGCAGTCAAGACAGCTGCGGCGTTCGATCGCACGCAGCTGGATTGGCGTTTTGCGCTCCGCTCCGGTGCCGGCGTCGCCATTCCGCTCGTCGCCGCGCTCTCGTTCGGTGCACCGCAGTTCGGTTTCCCGGCGGCGATGGGTGCGATCTGTTCGGGCTTTGCTTCGCAGCAGGGCGTGTATCGCACGCGTGCCGCGGCCATGGTGTGGACGGCGAGTGCGATGGCGCTTTCCGCGTTCGTCGGTGCACTTGCCGGACATTCGCTCCTCGCGCTCGTCATCGTTACGATGCTCTGGGGCTATGCGTACGGCATCGTCGCAAGTCTTGGCCCCGCCGCGACGACGGTCGGGATCAACTCCGTCATCGCGCTGATCATTTTCGGTCATCTCCCTTCGGACGTCGGTCCCGCAGCGCTCAATGGCGCTCTGGTCTTCGCCGGTGGCCTGGTGCAGACGTTCTTGCTCGTGAGCGTCTGGCCGCTGCGCCGTTTCTCGGCGGAACGACTCGCGCTCGCTGCGGCGGCGCGCAATCTGGCGGTCTACGCGCGCGACATCGCGGCCGGGAAGGAGGTTTTGCCCTCCGGGCAACCACTCGCAACCGTTCAGCAAACGCTGGCCGATCCGCAGCCTTTTGCTCGCCGCGGCGACGTCGCAGCCTTTCAATCGTTGCTCGATGAGCTGAAGCGCATTCGCGGAAGTCTGGCCGCGCTCGCGACCGATCGCGCTTTCAGCAGCAACACGGAGGCGATCGACGAGCTACTCCACGGCAGCGCAGCGATTCTCACCGAGATTGCGGATGCACTCGCGGCCGCACGTGAACCCGTCGATTCGGGCGGCGTATGGATGCAGATCGGTGAAGCCGAAGGGCGCCTGGAAGCGCAGCGCAGCGCTGCCGCGCATGTACGCAGCGAAGCGCACGCGCTTTCAGGACAGCTGCGCTCCGCGTGGCGACTCGCGACGTTCCCTGCCGATGCGCCGGTTACGACCGGATTCGAACAACGCTCGTTCCTTTCGTTCCGGCTGCCTGCGATCGAAGACACGGTCGAAACGCTGCGCGCGAATCTCACGCAAAACTCGCCGTTCGGCAGGCTCGCGCCGCGCGTTGCAGCAACGCTTGCGCTCGCAACGATTCTCGGCGGCATTTTACCGACGCAACACGGCTATTGGATTGCGATGACTTCCGTGATCCTGTTGCGCCCGGATTTTTCGCAGACGTTTTTGCGCAGCATCGGACGCATCGGCGGGACGCTCGTGGGTGCCGTCTTCGCGACCGTGATTGCCGCGCACGTTCGTCCGGGCGTCGAAACCTACGTCGCGCTGTGCATCATCTTCGCGACTCTCGGCTATTACGTGTTCAAAGCGAACTACGCGCTCTTTACGGTCGCAATCACGGCGTACGTAGCGTTCGCGCTGGCATTGCTCGGACAGCCCGAAGCGATGGCGTTGCGCGATCGCGTCCTCGGCACGGTAGTCGCCGGCATTCTTACGCTAATTGCGATCTTCGTGTGGCCGACATGGGAGGCTACACGCACTCGCACGGCGCTGGCTGACCTGATCGATACGCAGCGCAAATATCTGCGGGCGGTACTTGCTGCGTATCTCGATCCGGCGAAATACTCCGCGAGCGACATCGCGGAGATTCAACGAGCATCGTGGAGTCAGCGCGCGAACGCAGAAGCCTCGGTCGATCGCATGCTCGGCGATCTGCATTCGACCCATGCAATCTCGCCGCAATCCGCACTCGGCGTGCTTGCAGCCTCGCGACGTATCGGGCTCGGTACGCTCTCGCTCAATGCGCACTACGATCACACCGAGCACGCGGCGCGGCCCGGGCTTAAACCCTTCGCCGACGCGCTCGATGAAGCGCTTGCCTACGGCGAGACCGCATTGCGCGACCAGAAGCCGCCTGGTGAGGCGCCGCATTTACGCGAAGCGTATCGCGCAACGCAGGAACAGCTCAGCACCGAAACCGATCCGAACGCCGCGATGCTGCTCGCGGTCGGCGACTCATTGGTTGACGCAACGAACACGCTGGTCGAACTGTCGAGCGCCGAGGAGTGATCTAGCTCTTTGCCTCGGCCCGCGCGGCTATGACACGGTTGCGGCCTGCAGCCTTGGCAGCATAGAGCGCTTTGTCGGCGGTTTGCACGACAGTCGGGGCTGTCTCTCCATCTTCCGGAAAGATAGCGACGCCGAACGATGCGGTAACGTTCCCAAGTTTTTGCCCGCCCTGCGAGAGGTCGAGCGTGCCGATCATCTCGCGCATCGTGTCAGCGCGCGACGCTGCAAGTTCAAGATCGGCGCCGGGCATGACCAACAGAAACTCTTCACCGCCGAAGCGTCCCGCGACGTCGCCTCTGCGCATCGAGGTTGCGAGGACGTCGGCGACTCCTTTGAGCACGAGGTCTCCGGCTTCATGGCCGAACGTGTCATTGAACGTCTTAAAGTGATCGATGTCGAGCATGATTACGGCGATCGGATCTTTCGAGCGGATTGCGCGCGCCAGTTCGAGATCGAGCGTCTCATCGAGGTAACGCCGGTTGTAGAGGCCCGTCAACGGATCGCGCACGGACTGCGAGCGCAGCTTCTCACGCAGACGCAAGTTGACGAGCGCCAGCGCAATCGTTTCGCTGAGGACGTGGACGGTGTCGGTTTCGTCTCCCTCCTCGGTCCCTTCGAGATACAGCAAACCGACGGTCTCGCTCTGTGCGACGAGCGGTACGCACCAGTGCGTGCTCTCGGTGTCGCCGAGAATGTGCGCGCACAAAACTTCGATATGCCCGGCGCCGCTGATGTGTTCTTGTCCTCGACGCAGAGCCCAGCATTCGTCCGGCGTAAATTCATCACGACTCGTGAACGGACTGCTCCACGATGCTCCCACGTGCAAGAGATTGCGTGAATTCGCCATGATATACAGTGCGCCGCGGCGTCCCGGCGTGAGCTGCGGCGCGAAACTCTGAATCACCGCCGAGAACTCTTCGTCGTCAGCGCACGCGGGAAGACGGTCCGCCATGCGCCGCACCAGATTGACGGTGCTCGAATAGATCTCGAGCGAACGCGCTTGGTCTTTTAGCTCTGCGTTCGTCTCCGTAAGACTTGCCTCGGCCACGTCACGACGCGTCGCCTCCGATGAGAGACGTACAGCCATGCCGTTAAATGCAGCCGCGACGTCGGCGAAGTCGCCGGCGCTCAGGCCGGTGAGATCGATCGCGCTGCCTTCGTTCCCCATCGCTTCGAGTGCGCTTTGCAAACGAGCCCGTTGCCTGGAAAAGGCCCGCAACGCAAGCGCCGTCGAGATGATCACGGCGAACGCGACGAGAGGCGTCCCGACGAGCATGATCGCCACCATGCGATTTCGCTCGCGAACCAGATCGCTGTCGATCCCTGCAAGTTGCTCGCGGCCTTGCGTCACGATCGCGTTCACTGTTACTCGGGCTGCGTCCATATCGGCTTTCCCGCGATCGAGCAGGACGAGGTCGTTATGAAGGTTCCAACGCGGCGAGCGCCGGTCGGCGATCACTGTCGTATCGTCGTCGACTACTCGTGCCGCCTGCGCATCGAGTTCACCGATTCGCCTTTGAATCGACGGGGTGGCTGCGGACGAGTAACGATGCAGGTTGTGCAAGACCTCCGGCAGCCGATCGCGGCCGACGACGTAGGGCTCGAGATAGCGCGCTTGTCCGGTCAGCAAAAAGCCGCGGGCACCGGTCTCGATGTCCTTGAGTTGCGAGAGGACGAG
>Ga0181537_10003676_pt1 | contig 13033 bp, 12 predicted proteins | sample PEATcosm2014_Bin_39_FD_119765 | JGI IMG/M metagenome (GOLD analysis project Ga0181537, IMG submission 119765) | Peatland microbial communities from MTU Mesocosm Facility, Houghton, MI, USA - PEATcosm2014_Bin23_10_metaG | ecosystem: Environmental > Terrestrial > Soil > Wetlands > Peat | place...
ATGGCTCGCCCCCGACCCGGCCGCGCCTGATGCGGGCGTGCTCGCGGCCGCGGCGCTGTGGATCGTGCGCCAGGAGCGCACCGCGAGCGCGGGCACGGGCACCGGACAATCACCCTGGGCGCAGGCTGATGGCTGGCGGCTCAATGGGATTCTGCAGCGCACGTTGCGCTTTGAAATGACCGGCATGCTCCCTACCGCGCAGGCCGCGGCGCCGTTGGCGGTGCAGATCGAATACGAGGGCGCTGGGCTGCAAGTGTCGATCGCCGGCACGCGCCTGGCGGCATCGCTGCACAGCGAGGATGATGGGCTGTTTCGGCTGCAGCTCGGCGATGAGTCGCTAACGATGCGAATCGAGGCCGAACCCGAAGCGCTGCTGCGCATCGAGCTTGGGCTGCAGGCGTACCGACTGCGCCTGGTCGAGGCATTGCGCGAGCCCCTGGCTGATAGGGATGGCGCAGCCCTCAGCGGCGCTGCAGCCTCCCCTGCGCTCAACGCGCCGATGCCCGGCCGCATCGTCGCTCACCTGGTGAGCGTGGATGAGCGCGTGGAGCAGGGAACGGTATTGCTGATCATGGAGGCCATGAAGATGGAGCACGCGCTGTGCGCGCCCGCCCCGGGCGCCGTGCGCCGCTTCCTGGCTGCAGTGGGCGAGCAGGTCCCGGAGGGTGCCCGGCTCATCGAGTTCGAGCCTCAGGGCTGAGGGCGAGCACCCACCGCGCGCAGGCAAAAGCCGCTGATTGCAGCCACCAGGCGCGTGCGGGCTCGCGCCGGCGGCGCCCGGCTGCCCGGCGCGATGGGGGTGATCAACGCTTCGGTAAATGCCCCCACAATACAGGCCGCGCCGGCCTCGATATCCTGGGCCGGAAATTCCCCCGCATCCATGCCTGCGCGCAGCAAGCGGGCGAACACGCGGCCGAATCGCCGCCGACAGCGGATACGCTCGTTGTCGACTTCGGCGTCGATCGGCTCGGCGATGAAGGCGTAGGCGAGGTTGCGACCCTCCAGCGCCCGCTGGGCGAAGGACTCCACCGCGCGCTGTAATCTCAGGCTCACGCTGCCGTCCGAGCGCGCGATCTGCTCGAGTATCGCGATCTCATGGGCTACCGCCGCGTTCAAGACCTCGATGAACAACGCCGCCTTGGACGGGAAGTGCCGATAGATCGAACCGGTCGAGACGCCGGCGCCGCTGGCCACTGCCGTGATCTGAGCGGCTTGAAACCCGCCGCGCGCGATCAGCTTGCGTGCCGCGCGCATGATGCGCTCGCGTTTGTCGGCGAGCTGCTCGGTCATGCGAGGCGAGCGGCGATAGCTCGTGCTGGATGTCATAATGCGAGCGGAGTATTTCATGTCGCAGGATTACAAATCAGCGCAGCGGCCGGCTCCGGATGAGCTGCTCTGCACTATTGCCGATTACGTGCTCGACAGCGCCCCCTTCAGCGAGCTGGCGCACGAGACTGCCTGGCATTGCCTGACCGATACGATCGGCTGTGGCCTGCAGGCGCTGAAATATCCGGCCTGCACGAAACTGCTCGGGCCCGTGGTGCCAGGCGCCACGCTCAGCGGCGGCGCGCGCGTTCCCGGCACGGCCTGGGAGCTCGATCCGGTCAGCGCGGCCTTCAACATCGGCGCGACGATACGCTGGCTCGACTTCAACGATACCTGGCTCGCCGCGGAGTGGGGCCACCCGTCCGACAATCTCGGCGCCATTCTGGCCGTTGCGGACTATCTGTCGCGCTCCGAGGGGCCTGCGGGCGCGGCACGTCCCACTGTAGGGAATATCCTGCGCTCGATGATCCAGGCGCACGAGGTGCAGGGCGTGCTCGCGCTCGAGAACAGCTTCAACCGCGTCGGGCTCGATCATGTGCTGCTGGTGCGCATCGCCTCCAGCGCCGTAGCCGCGGCATTGCTCGGTGCCACGCGCGAGCAGATCATCAACGCAGTCTCGAACGCCTGGATTGACGGCGGAGCGCTGCGTACCTATCGCCAGGCGCCCAACACGGGCTCGCGCAAGAGCTGGGCCGCCGGGGATGCGACCAGCCGCGGGGTCTGGCACGCGTTGATCGCACTGCGCGGTGAGATGGGTTACCCTTCCGCGCTCTCGGCTGCCACCTGGGGCTTCTGTGACGCGCTCTACCGCGGCGCCAGCCTCTCGCTGCCGCAACCCTTGGGCAGCTACGTCATGGAGAACGTATTGTTCAAGATCTCCTATCCGGCCGAGTTTCACGCCCAGACCGCCGTCGAGGCGGCGATGGCGTTGCACGCGCTGGTCGAGCCGCGGCTCGATGAGGTCGAGCGCGTGCTCATCGAGACGCAGGAGCCGGCGCTGCGCATCATCGATAAGACCGGTCCGCTGGACAATCCGGCCGACCGTGATCACTGCCTGCAATACATGGTCGCGGTACCGCTGATTTTCGGCCGACTGACGGCGGCTGACTATGAACAGCAGGTCGCCGCCGATGCGCGCATCGATGCGCTGCGCGCGCGCATGCAGGTCAGCGAGAATCGCGCCTTCACGCGCGACTATTACGATGCCTCGAAGCGCTCGATCGGCAACGCGGTGCAGGTTGTGTTTCGTGACGGCAGCGCGAGCGCGCGCATTGCCATCGACTACCCGGTGGGCCACCGGCGTCGGCGCGCCGAAGGCCTGCCCCTGCTGCGGCGCAAATTCGAGACTGCGGTCGCCGCTCACTTCAGCTCGGCGCAGGCCGAGCATATCGTGCAATTGTTCGCCGACCGCGGGCGGCTCGAGGCCATGCCCGTGCGCGAACTGATGTCGGCGCTGAGCACGCACTAGGGACTCGGCGCGTGCGCAGCCGGAACGATATCGATCGATTCCGAGATGGGCTCGAAGATGATCCGGGCTTCTCCGCGTTCGAGCGCTCGCATGACGTGCGCGACTTTGTCGGCGAGGCTGTAGTCGCGCTCACCATATTCTGTGCCTTCGCGCAGTACGTAGGATTCTACGACCGCGCGCAGCGTGTCCGCCGCCAGCGCTGTGTAGGGAACCACGATGGGCTCCTGCGGCGGCTCAGTCATGCGCTGGTGTAGAGGCGTAGATCATGCATGCCATGGTGTTGCAGCGTCCGGGCTCGGCGCTGGAATGGACCGAGATCGCCGATCGTCAGCCGCTGCCCGGTCAGATACGGCTGCGGGTGACGGCTTGTGGGGTCTGCCGTACGGACCTGCATGTGCTCGATGGGGAACTGCCGGACCCTAAGCTGCCGATTATCCCGGGTCATGAGATCGTCGGCCGCATCGACGCCATCGGCGATGGCGTCGAGGGCCTGCAGCTCGGGCAGCGGGTCGGGGTTCCATGGCTCGGTCACACCGATGGCGTGTGCCCCTATTGCCGCAGCCAGGCCGAGAACCTGTGCGATCAGCCCTTGTTCACGGGCTACACGCGCGATGGCGGCTATGCCACCGCGACGATCGCCGATGCGCGTTTCGCCTTTCCGCTCGGCGAGCAGGGCGCCGATGTGGCACTGGCCCCGTTGCTGTGCGCGGGCCTGATCGGCTGGCGCTCTCTGCGGCTCGCGGGCGATGGCCAGGTGATTGGCCTGTACGGCTTTGGCGCCGCGGGCCATATCGTCGCGCAAGTCGCGCAATGGCAGGGCCGTACGGTCTATGCATTCACCCGTCCCGGCGATGCCGCCACTCAGGCCTTCGCCCGCGGCCTGGGTGTGTCCTGGGCGGGCGGATCCGATGAGACACCACCGCGGCCCCTGGATGCCGCGATCATCTATGCCGCGGTGGGCGCACTGGTTCCATCGGCCTTGCGCGCCGTGCGCAAGGGCGGCCGCGTCGTGTGCGCAGGCATTCATATGAGCGACATCCCGACGTTCCCCTATGAGCTGCTGTGGGAGGAGCGCCACTTGCTCTCGGTAGCCAATCTGACGCGCCAGGATGGTATCGATTTCCTCGCGCTGGCACCGCAGATCGGAATCCGGACCCACACGACGACTTACCCGCTCCAGCAGGCCAATCAGGCCCTGGCCGATCTGCGTGCCGGGCGCTTTGAGGGCGCCGCAGTCCTGATTCCCTGAAACCCTCAGTGCACGGCGTCGGTTGGGCTCGGCGCCGCGCTTGGGAAGGGACCGGCCTTGCTCAGCATACTCGGCACGCCGTGCCCCAACTGTGCCTGCAGCCAGCGCGCCGTCTCGATCAGGCCCGAGAGGGACACGCCGGTGTTCACGCCGCTGCGCTCGAGCAGGTAGATCAGATCCTCGGAGGCGATGTTGCCGGTCGCGGCCGGGGCGAACGGGCAGCCGCCGATGCCGCCGACGCTCGCATCGAGCGTCTGCACGCCCGCGTTGACGGCGGCCCAGGCGTTGGCAAGCCCGGTATTGCGGGTATTGTGAAAATGACAGCGCAAGCGCATCTCAGGGGCCAGTGCATGGAAGCGCGCGAGCAGCTCGCTGACCTGTGCGGGCACGGCCACGCCGATCGTATCGGCGAAGCACAGCTCATAGGGATCGGCGCCGGCCAGGCGCTGCGCGATCTCCAGCACGTGCTCGATGGGCACTTCGCCCTCGAACGGACAACCGAATGATGTCGAGAGGGTGACCTGCGCCCGCACGCCGGCGGCGCGTGCCGCCGCTGCAATCTGCAGCCAGGCCGCGATGGAATCCTGTGTGCCCACGCCCTGGTTGCGGCGGTTGAAGCTATCGCTGGCCGCTACCACCATGCCGATCTCGTTGCAGCCCGCGCCGAGGGCTCGCTCCAGGCCGCGGCGATTGAGCACGAGGCCGGTGAAATAGACCCCGTCGGGCCGCTGCAACTGCGCGAGCAGGGATTCCGCGTCCGCCATCTGTGGCACCTTGCTCGGATTGACGAAGCTCGCGACCTCGATGCGCCGCACGCCCGCCTGCAGCAGCCGCTCGATGAGCGCGATCTTGATCCGCGTCGAGACGACCTGCGGCTCCATCTGCAGCCCGTCGCGCGGACCGACCTCGAGCAGATCAATGGCCCGGCTCATCATGTGCATGGGAGACGCCCGCGCGGCTCACCGCCGCGCGATCCAATCCTCCTTATCAATGCGGTAAATCACGTTCGGTCGGCCAGGCTCGCCGTAATAACTCATGTTGACTTCGCCGATGAGGACGGCGCCGAGCTTCTCCATGGCCTTGCGCGAGCGCCAGTTCTGCGCCCCGACGTGAAAGATCACGCGCTGCACGGCCTGGAATGCATGATCGAGCATCAGGGTCTTGAGGTGCCGATTGTACTGACGGCCCCAATATTCGCGGGCGATGAAGGTGTAGCCGATCGCCACCGAGCCGCCGACTTCATCCAGATCGTAGTAGCGCGAGCTGCCCATGATTGCGCCGCTATGAGTATCGCTCACCAGGAAGGCGCCACCGGACTGCATTGCCCCCTTGAAATAATTTGCAAATACCTCGCGCTGATATCGATCCGGATTGGGGTGCTGCTCCCAGATCAGTGGATCCGATGCCACAGCGTACAGAGGCTCAAAGTCCTCGGGCCGCAACGGGCGCAGCCGGATGAAATCATTCTCGAGGTTCGGCTGCAGGTTGAAGGGCATGGGAGGGCAACGGGTACGAGAGCTTTTTATTGTAGCCCGAGCCGGGGTGGGCCGCAGCCGCTTTGGTACGATGGCGCTCATGAGATGGCGCCGATTTAAAATCGTTCGTCTGGCGCGCGCGCGGCCGCGCTTGCTCATCTCGTTGGCGGTGGCCATTGCGGTCGCGATGCTGCTGCCCGAGCAGCTGACCGATCATCGGCTCACGCGCTGGCTGATCGCGTGGAATGCGGGCTCGCTCCTGTACGTGATCCTGGTGGCAGTCATGATGCACGGTGCGAGCAGCGTGCAGATCCGGCATCGCGCGCAGCTGCAGGATGAGGGCCAGTACGCGATCCTCGTACTGGTCGTGCTCGCAGCCATCGCCAGTCTGGGCGCCATCGGCGGTGAGCTCGCGGTCGTCAAGGACATGCACGGACTCGTCAAGCGCGGCCACATCGCGCTCGCGGGGCTCACGGTGGTGTCATCGTGGGCCTTCATCCAGGTCATGTTCGCGATGCACTATGCGAATATTTATTACGCCGCGCTCGCTCATGGCCAGCCCGCCGGCCTGCGCTTTCCGCATGATCTGGCCCCCGACTTCGGCGATTTTTTCTATTTCTCGGCCATCATCGGCACCTCGGGGCAGACCGCGGATGTGGCGTTCGTGAGCCGCAGCATGCGCCGCATCGGTTCCGTGCATTGCATTCTGGCCTACATGTTCAACACCGTCGTGCTCGCGCTGCTGATCAACATCGGCGCGAGCATGTTCTGACAGGCCATTGCCGGCTCATGAGCTCGCGCGCGTGGCTCGCATTCCTGGCACTCGGCGTGATCTGGGGCGTGCCTTACTTCTTCATCAAACTGGCCGTGCAGGAACTCTCACCGTGGCTGATCGCGTGGGCTCGCATCGTGCTCGCAACGCTCATTCTGCTGCCGATCGCCTGGCGGCGCGGCGCATTGCGTTCGGTGCTGGCGCACAAGGGCTCTATCTGCGCCTTCGGGCTGGTCGAGTTTGCCATACCCTTTGCCGCCATCGCGCTGGCGGAGCGCTGGATCAGCTCCTCGATCGCCGGCATTCTCATAGCCACCATACCGCTGATCATCGCCTTGATCTCGCGCTTCTTCGGCGTGCACGAGCGCTTCGGTGCCTGGCGGGTGCTGGGTCTGCTGGTCGGCTTGAGCGGCGTGGTCGCCCTGCTCGGACTGGGCAGCATTTCCGCTCCGCTCGGCTGGGCTGGTGTGGGCTGCATGGGGCTCGCGGCCATCGGCTATGCCATCGGCCCGTTGATCGTGCAACGCCATCTCAAGCTCATCGATCCGTTCGGTCCCATTGCCGCAAGCCTGCTCGTCGCCGCGCTGATCCTGCTGCCGGCCGCGCTGTGCTCGCTTCCCGCGCAGATGCCCTCGGCGCTGGCCCTGGTATGCGTCGCGGTCCTGGGAGTGGTGTGCACTGCGCTGGCGATGCTGCTGATGTTTTACCTGATCGGCCACGCCGGGGCCGCGCGCGCATCGGTGATTACCTACATCAATCCTGCAGTCGCCTCACTGCTGGGCGTGGCGATCCTGCACGAGCATCTCGGCGTGGGCGGCCTGACAGGGCTCGCGCTCATCCTGTCGGGCTCCTGGCTCGCGACTCGCGGCGCACTGGCGATGCCGGGGGCGAGCAGCGAGGCGCCAGCGCTCGGCAACTGACAATCAGCGCGCGCGCCGGTGCGCACCAAGTGCGGGCGAGCGCTTGGCCCAGGGCACTGGCGGGGTGCGCGCAGCGGGCAGCAAGCGGGCATTTCAGGCCCCTGGCTGCGGCACAACGCTTGCAGCCAAAGCGGGGTATTACCGAATCCGACTTTCGTAATATCCGCCTTCCCGGGGGTGCTCCATGCGTTCAATAGGATCAGGCGTTGTGCGCGCGCTGCTGCTGTGCGTGGCCCTGCTGGGCCCGCGCGCGGCCGGTGCCGCCTCGATGAGCCTTGGCTACAGCGACTGGCCGGGCTGGGTCGCCTGGCAGGTGGCGATCGACAAGGGTTGGCTCAAGGAGGCCGGGCTCGATATCAATTTCAATTGGTTCGACTACTCGGCATCGATGGATGCCTTTGCCGCCGGCAAGATTGACGGTGATTTCGTCACCAACGGCGATGCGCTCGTGACCAACGCGGGTGGTGCGCGCAATCTGATGATCTTGACCACCGACTACTCCAACGGCAACGACATGATCGTCGCGCGGCCGGGCATCAAGACGATCCAGGAGCTCAAGGGCAAGAAGATCGGGATCGAAATCGGCTTGGTCGAGCATCTGCTGCTGCTCGACGGTCTGAAGAAGGCCGGGATGACGCAAAACGATGTGACGCTGGTGAATTCGAAGACCAACGAGACCCCGCAGGTGCTCGCCTCCGGTCAGGTCGATGCCATCGGGGCCTGGCAGCCCAACTCCGGCATGGCGATGAAGGCCGTGCCCGGGGCCCGTCCGGTCTACACCTCCGCGCAGGCTCCCGGGCTCATTTACGACGTGCTGATGGTGAGTCCCTCGAGCCTGGCGGCGCATCGCGCCGAGTACCTCAAGCTGATCCATGTCTGGGATCGCGTGGTCAAGTACATCAACGATCCGGCCACGCAGCCCGACGCGGTGAGCATCCTGGCGGCGCGCGTGGGTTTGACGCCGGCGCAATACCTGCCCTTGCTCGCCGGCACCCATCTGCTCGACATCGCGGCGAACAAGAAGGTATTCGTCAAGGCCGAGGGCCTGGGCTCGCTCTATGGCTCATCGAGCATCGTCGATGACTTCAACGTCAGGAATGCTGTGTATAAGCAGGCGCAGAACATCGACGGCTGCATCGTCCCGACATTGATTGCGGCGCAGCCCTGAAGGGGCCCTGGCATGTACAGCAGCGAGAAGATTCAACAGACGCAGCAGCATCTGGCCGAACGCGGTGTGCGCTATTGCATCGGCGCCTTTGTGGATATTCATGGAGTGCCCAAGGCGAAGGTCGTGCCGCTGGCGCATCTGCCGCAGATGGCGTCGGGCTCAGAGCGCTACACAGGCTACGCGCTTGATGGTCTGGGCCAGGCGCCGAACGACGATGAGATCACCTCGGTGCCCGATCTGGACCATATCGTGCAATTGCCCTGGGAGCCGAAGATCGCCTGGATGCCCGCCGATAATTACTTTCAGGGCAAGCCCTATGCGCTCAATACGCGCGTCGCGCTCAAGTCGATGCTCGCGCAGGCCGCGCAGTTCGGATTCGGCATGAACCTGGGGATCGAGTGCGAGGTGTACGTGCTTAGGCAGCACGCCGACGGCTCACTCTCGGTTCCCAACCCGGACGACAAGCTGGTCAAGCCCTGCTACGACGTGCGCGGATTCATCGACAACTTCCGCTGGCTCGATCAGATCGCCAGCGCCATGGACGAACTGGGCTGGGACCTGTACTCATTCGATCACGAGGACGGCAACGGACAGTACGAGTTCGACTTCCAGTACGCCGATGCGCTGACCATGTGCGATCGGCTGATCTTTTTTCGGGAGATGGCCAAGCACTATGCGCGCGAGCAGGGGCTGATCGCGACGATGATGCCCAAGCCGTTTGCGAATCGCACCGGTACCGGAGCGCACTTCAACATGTCGCTCTATGAGCTGGGCAGCGGCCAGAACGCTTTCGCCTGCGCACCCGCGGATGACCCGCGTGGCATCGGACTGACCGAGCTGGGCTACTATTTCATCGGCGGCATACTGCGCCATGGCAAGGCGCTGTGCGCGGCCTTCGCGCCGACCGTCAACAGCTACAAGCGGCTCGTGCGCCAGGGCGCGATGAGCTATTTCTCGTGGGCGCCCGTATTCAATTCATACGGCTCGAACAACCGTACCAACTCGCTGCGCGTGCCCGCGGGCGGCGGGCGCTGCGAGGCGCGCAATGCCGACGGTTCGGTAAACCCGTACTTGGCCGCCACCCTGGCTCTGGCAGCGGGCCTGGAGGGCATACGCGAGCGCATCGACCCGGGTAAGCCGAACGAGGATAACCTCTACGCCATCGGCGAGGCTGAGCGCCGCAGCCGCGGTATCGATTTCCTCCCGCAGACGCTGCAGGAGGCTGTGGCCGAATTTGCCGCCGATCCGCTCATCGAGCACACGCTCGGAGCCGAGCTGCGCGATGAGTTCGTGCACTACAAGAGCCTGGAGTGGCAGTCCTATCACCAGAGCGTCAGCGCCTGGGAGATCGAACGCTACAGTCAGGCCTTTTAGCCGCACCGCGATGCGCAATCGTGGCCGCGCGCCGGCGCAGAATCGGCCCGTCAGCCGCATCAGCATGTCGCTGTCCGAAGAATTGCTCGGTGAGCTCGATGCGATGGTGGCGCAGCGCGGCTTTGAGAGCCGCTCGCATGCGCTCAGCGACATGCTGCATCAGTTCCTGACCGAGCATAAGCGCCAGCGTGGCGATGAGCTCATGGTCGGCACCGTGACACTGTTCTACGACAACTCGGTGGCCGGCCTGCAAAAGCAGCTCGCCGATCTGCAGTTTCGGCACATCGATGAGGTCATCAGCTCGCTGCATGTGCACCTGATGCATAACCAGACCATGGAAGTGATCCTGGTGCAGGGGCCGGTCGGGGCGCTGCAGCGCGTAGCCGATCAGATGATTTCGCGCCGTGGTGTGATTTGCGGCCGTATGCACCTGGTAGCCGCGCTGATTCCGCCATTGCACCCGTTCTAGAACGGATAGTTCAGGCCTGTGAACACCGCCAGGCCTTCGCTGCCGTAACCAATATCGACACGCCCGACCACCGAGGGGCGTGTCACCCCGCGAAAGCCGATGCCGCCGACCGTATGCAGTTGCGAGAGTGGAATGGTGCTCGGCCGCGCGAACACGCGGGCCAGATCGACGAAGGGCGTGACTTCCAGGTCGACCTGCGTCGAGAAGGTATTGAAGCTGGCAACCCGATTGCGCATCTCGATATTGGTCGTAAAGGAATCACGGTCGTAGAAGCGGCCCGCGCCAAAGCCGCGCAGGATCTGCTCACCGCCAATCTCGCTCTCGCCCCCGCCGATGCCGCTGAGTGCCCAGAACGGCAAGTCATGGGTCTCGGGCAGATAGCGCAGCGCCATATGTGCCGCGAGAATCGTGTTGGGCAGCACGCGCCAGTAGCCGCGGCCATCGAAGCCGGCCTCGGTGTACAGCGAGTCATTGAACACGCCCTGGCGGCTGGCGAGGCCGCCATATTCGACCAGCATGAGGCCACTAGTGGGTATGAACAGGCTATCGCGCGTGTCGTAGATCAGGGAGATGCGCTGGCGTACCTCATTGATCGTGCCTTCACCCAGGATGTGCGCAAAGCGGCTCTGCAGTGAGGCGATGCCGGCCAGGGTACCGGGCAGCACGTCCACGCTGCGGATCAGCGGGCTGTACTGCAGTTGCCAGGCGCGGTTGAAATTCAGTCCGATCTGCCACTGCACCAGCTCCTGCTGCTCGGTGTAGTCGGTCTCGGCGATGGCGGGTGATTCGTTGCCCACGCCGTAGAAGCGCGGCGTGCCGTTGCGATCGTAAATCAGGCTGGCATTGAGCGACCAAAGCTGCTCACGCAGCAGTCCGGTCTCGAACTCGCCGTCGACCCCGCGCTGCACGCGCTGCTCGATGCCCGCAACGATCGACCAGATCTCGTCCTGGGAGGGGTATTCGAATATGCGTGCATGCGCGCCATAGCCGAAATAGGGATTGTAGAAAGCATCCGGCGCGATGATGCGCGTGATCTGCCCCTCCGAATTATTGTGCAGCCACACCGGCAGGATGCCCAGCGTCGTGCCGCTGTTTGGATCCACACCGATCTCCGGTATCGGCAGGAATGGCAGGGTTGTCAGCCAGCCAAAGCTCCGCCCACCGGACGCTGCCGGCCGCGACGGCGCCTCTGGCAACGGTTCGGGCGCCGGCGGAGGGGCGCCGGGTCCCGGGGCTGCATCGACCGCCTGTTCGTCCGCCCGCGCGCTCGTGGCCGCCGTGGCGGCGATGCCGGCGAGCAGCAGCGCCCAGACGACGAGCGCCGTGCCGCCCAGTGGCCGCCGCAGTCGCCGCACCTCCATCCATTGCCAGGAAATCAGCGCCGGCACGCCGCACAGTAGTTCGCGCAGGCGCTTGGCCATGGAGACGGCCAGTGCCAGCTCGCTGCTGATGCCCAGAGCGTGCCCAAACAGGATGAGTCCGGCTTCCTGCACGCCCAGCCCGGCAGGCACGACAAACGCCAGATGGCGCAGCGCCTGCGTCAGGCTCTCGAGCATCAGGGCGCCGCCCACACCAATGGGCTGTCCAAACAGACGCAGCGCGAACCAGACCTCGAAGGAGCCCGAAATCACGGCGACGAACTGCAGGCTGCCGGCACCAATCAGTGTCCAGCTGCGATGCAGGCAGGCACGCAGCTCACGGTCCAGGGCTGCACCACCTTCGGACACGGCAATGGGACCTACCAGCGGACGCAGCATGTCGTGGAAGCGCTCGAATATGGAGCCGTAACGCAATGCCAATACTGTCAATGCCGGCACCGGCAGACTCAGGACGAACACCAGAATGAACCTGCGATATTGCAGTCCGGCAGCGTTGAGGTCGACCAGCAACAGCAGCCCCAGCGCAGTGAACACATACATCACGATCAATGTCAGCAGGATCTCGACGATCACCGTGGCACCGGCGGGTGCCGCTGCAATGCCGCGCCAACGCAGCAGACGCACCCCGGCCACCCCACCGCCGATGCTGGCTACGGGCAGCACCCGGTCAACGGCTTCGCGCACCGTAGTGACCCAGAACAAATAGCCCAGTCGCGCGCGCCGCTGCGTATCGTAGGGCCGCAGCAGATACAGCCAGCCGAGCGCATACAGGAACAGGTACAGCGCGCGATACGGTATCAGACACAGCAGCCTCCAGCCGCCCACCACGAATGTCTGCAGCATCGCCGGCAGATCGGCGCGCACAACGAGGAAGATCAGCAAACCCAGGCCCAGCAGCCCCCCGATGTACGCTGCGAGTTTCAAGCCTCAGGTCATCAGGACAGTCGGTGCATGACGCCGTCGGCATCAACTTCAAAGTCGCTGTCGCGCCAGCGCACGTGCGAGCTGAAGAAACTTCGGTACCAGACCCAGCAGAGCAGCAGGTCGCGCGCCGGCAGCAGCCACAGATCCGACCAGGGCCGCCGCTCGCGCAGCCGATGCACGAAATGCAGCGCCAGCCGCGCGGTGAGCGCGCTCCAGAAGAACACCCACGCGCCCAGCGTGAGCGTCAGGCCGGCCGCAACGAGAATAAGGCCAAGAATGGCCAGCGGCAGGCTGAAACTCAGGAAAATCCAGCGGAAACTGCGCGGACGCAGCACCTTGATCGTGCGCATCCAGCGCAGCTCATGGCCCAAGAGCGCGCGCCAATCCGGTTCGTGATGCTCAGCATTGACCATGTAGCGTGACAGTACGATCTTCAGCCCCCGCGCTTGAACCAGCACGCCCAGTCGATGATCGTCGGCAAGATGATTGACAATCACGGGCAGCCCGCC
>Ga0181537_10003677_pt1 | contig 13033 bp, 12 predicted proteins | sample PEATcosm2014_Bin_39_FD_119765 | JGI IMG/M metagenome (GOLD analysis project Ga0181537, IMG submission 119765) | Peatland microbial communities from MTU Mesocosm Facility, Houghton, MI, USA - PEATcosm2014_Bin23_10_metaG | ecosystem: Environmental > Terrestrial > Soil > Wetlands > Peat | place...
AGCTCGGCATCCTTGAGCACTTCTTCGCCGCGCTGGGACTCGTTGTCGCCGAGCGTCAAGCCGATCGAAGCAGTGAGGAAGATTTCGCGGTCGCGGAAGGTGATCGGCGCACGCAGCGTCTTGCGGATGGTCTCGGCGAGCGCGGTGATGCGGGCGGAATCGCGTTCCGACAGCAGGATCAGGCCGAACTGGTCGCCCGAGAGGCGCGCCAGCGTGTCCTGCGGCTTGATCAGCCGCCCGATCCGGCGTGCCAGCGTAAGCAGGATCGAATCGCCGACCGCCATGCCGACGGAATCATTGACCTGCTTGAAGCGGTCGAGATCGATGACCATGATGGTGGGGCGCAGCGCCGCGGCGGTCTTGGAAAGCCCGAGCACGGCATCGAGCCGGTCGAGGAACAGTTCGCGGTTGGGCAGGCCGGTCAGATTATCGTGCACGGCGTCGTGAAGAAGCCGCTCTTCCGCGGTCTTGAACTCGGTCACATCGGTAAGCGTGCCAACCAGCCGCACCACTTCGCCGTCGGAGCCGACCACTGGCCTCGCGCGAAGCGCAAACCACAGGTAATGCCCGTCGGCCGTGCGCATGCGGAAATCCTGCGCCACGCGGCCACGCCGCTGTTCGAGCACGCTGTCGAGGGTGGCGCGGAAGCGGTCGCGATCGAGCTGATGCAGCACGTCGAGCCATTTTGCCGCCGGCCCGTCGAGCGATCCGGCTTTGAGTCCGAGCGCGGTTTCGGTCTCCGGACTGGTGAACACCTTGTCCGCGGAAACGTCCCAGTCCCAGATCATGTCGCCGGCGCCGGTAAGCGCCAGCGCGCGGCGTTCGACGTCCGATACGATGCTGTTGGTTATGCCGCCGGCGAAGGCGTGCTGCATCACCGTGAACCCGATCAGCATGACGATGAGCACGAGACCGCCCAGCAGCGCCGGTCCGACAATGTCGTTGGTGAGAAAGCCGAGCACTGTGGCGGACGCGCCGATGACCCAGACGACCAGCAGGAGCCAGGTCGGGATCAGCATCACGGCGCGGTCGTAGTCATGCGTCGCGAGGTAGATCACGAGCGCGAAGCCGAGAATGGCGATGAGGAACAGCGACATGCGTGCGATGCCGGACGCCACCGGCGGCGAGAACAGCGCGACCGCGACCAGCGCGCCGAGAAAGGCAAGCCAGCCGACGGTGATGTGGGCGTAGCGCACATGCCAGCGGTTGAGATTGAGATAGGCGAACAGAAACACAAGCAGCGTCGCCGCCAGGATCGCCTCGCCCGACGCCCGCCAGATGCGTTCGGCACTCGACGACATGTCGAATACCTTGGGCCAGAATCCGAAGTCGATGCCGATATAGATCAGCACCGCCCAGCCGAGTGCGGCGGCGGCCGGGAACATAACGCTGCCTTTGACCACGAACAGGATAGTCAGGAACAAGGCGAGCAAGCCGGCAATGCCGATGACGATGCCCTGGTAGAGCGTGAGCGAATTGAGCTTGTCCTTGTAGGCGTCGGGTTCCCACAAATAGAGCTGCGGCAGGTCGTCGGTGCGCAATTCGGCGACGAATGTGATGACGGTGCCCGGATCGAGCGTGATGCGGTAAACGTCGGCTTCGCTGCTGTCCTCACGCTCGGGCGGGTCGCCCGACGACGGCGTGATGTAGACGATGCGCGACTGGCCGAGGTCAGGCCAGATGATGCCGGAATTCACCATCCGGTAATGCGGCGCGACGATCAGGCGATCGATCTGCTCGTCGCCATTATTGGCGAGCGCAAACACTGCCCAGTTATGACCGGCTTCGCGAGCGCGGACTTCGATGCGGCGGATGATGGCGTCGGCGCCCGGCGGCGTAGAAACTTGAATGCGGTCGCCGTCGGTGTGCTGAAACTCGACCGCGCCCGTCAAATCGATTGCGGCGGCATCGGTGGGGACGTTGATGGCGTCGACGGCGCGGGCCGCCGTGTTGCCCAGGAGGCTTGCGAGGGCGAGCGCCACAATCGCGCAAAGCCTTTTCGCGCAAAAGCGTTTGGTGGAATTAACGGCGCGCAAGGATGCCAAGAAACCCCTCCGAGGCCGGCGGCCGGCGCGTGGCGCCGACGTCACAGCATTCCCCGAATGACTACCAACCGGGCTTTGCGCCGAATTCGCGACTGCCCCGTCCGCCTCGCGCCAAATTCGGCTTCGGCCCCGTGCGCCATAAGCAGAGCTTTAGTAGCCGCTGGCCTGCCGCAGGGCAAGAATATTTCCCGTTTATTTTCAAAGGGTCAGGACAAATTTGGCAACGTGGTTGCTAGCCGCGTGGGCATCGTTGCCGTGTGTGACAAGCAATGCTTCCGCCGGTAAAATTGCCGCACCGGAGAGAAGAAATGCCGGCGCCCGACGATGACGATAAGCCGAAGAAGAAAATTGCCCACGAAATCGGGCAGGATTTGACGCTGTTGTCGGCCGGCGAACTTGCCGATCGCATCGCGCTCCTGAAGGAGGAGATTGCCCGGCTCGGGGCCGATATGGCGAAGAAGCGCTCGGTCAAATCGGCGGCCGACAGCTTTTTCAAGAAGTGAATTCTTTCAGCCGTCTAGCGCCCGGCACATACACTCGGTGCTTATTGCTTAATCTGAAAAAGACTCGGCAAGTTTCTGTGATTCCTTAACCTTTTGTTAAGCTTTCTCGTTCATTACAGATACTGTCCATCTTCTGGACATTGAGTGGCTCCTGTCCACTCTGTTTGACGCCTCCCTGTTATCACCTTGAGCCGCCGGCAACGGCGGCTCTTTTTTTTGCGGCCGCAGGGAATTTGCGCCGGCAACCATGTCGCAAGTGTCATCGGCGCGGGTGCTGGACAGCGCGCGTGCGCCGCGCGATGCTGTCCGCTGGAGTGAGGCGTCAGTAAATGTCCGAAAAGCGTGCGATGGAGGCCGGCGCGGTTTCTTTTAGCGAACGGCTGGCCAATTCCCAGCTATTTGCCACGCTGTTCCGCGATGGCATGGCTCTGGTCGAGGAGACCGCGAGCTATCTCGACGGGGTCGGCCGCCAGGAATCCAAGAAGCTCGAGCGCAGCGCCAGCCTGGTTTATGCGACCGAGAGCATGCGGCTGACGACACGGTTAATGCAGCTCGCCTCGTGGCTGTTGCTGCACCGCGCGGTCAAGGAAGGCGAGATGACGCTCGCCCAGGCGAATAAGGAAAAAAGCAAGGTCAGGCTCGCCGCCTGCGAACCGGGCGATGCGAAATCGCTGGCGCTCTTGCCGTCAAAGCTTCAGGAACTGATCGCGCGCTCGACCAGGCTTCAGACCGAAGTGCGCCGCCTCGATACCACCATGCATGCGCCGGTGGCGCCGCGGCTTCCGGCCGACAATGCGGTCGAACGGCAATTGGGGCTCCTGAAGGCGGCGTTCGAAGCCGATCACTAGAGCCTGATCTTTTCCAAAAAGCAGTATCCACCCCGGATCGAGTCCGGGGCAGGCTTTTTCGGGATCATGCTCTAGAAACGCGGCCGGTACGCCGACCCGGATTTTTCGATATAGCCCCCAAACGGCGCGCCGACATGTCCTGGAAAGACCAGTGCGCCGCTCGCCGCGCAATCGTCGAACAGCCGGCGGCGGCTCACTCTGGCTTCCTCGGCATTCGAGTTCTTCGGAAAATTCCAGTCTGGATAAAACACCTGCAACAGGTGATGAAATACGTCGCCGGTGAGCATCGCCTGCGTGCTGCTGGTTTCGATTTTGAACACGAAATGCCCGGGTGAATGGCCCGGCGCCGGCAGAATTTCGATGAATTCATTGAGCCGGTGCGGTCCGGTCACGAGATCGGCGCGGCCGGCGTCGACGACAGGCACGACGCATTCGCGGAAAGTGCCGAATTCCGCCGGCGCGGTCGCCGGATCGCGATCCAGCTTCGAAAAATAATCGAAATCCGGCTTGGAAAAGACATAACGCGCGTTGGGGAAGGTCGGCTGCCAGCGGCCGTCCTTCAATTGCGTGTTCCAGCCGAGATGGTCGTGGTGCAGGTGCGTGCACATCACGAGATCGATCTCGTCCGGTCGCGCGCCGGCCGCCGCAAGCCGCTCGAGCCACGGCGCATTGAGCATGTTCCACCACGGCCGCAGCGGCCGCGATTTCTGGTTGCCGCAGCAGCCGTCGATCAGGATTTTGCGGCCGTCGATCTGCAGGAGCCAGCTATGGACGCTGAGCTTCAGTTTCCCGCTGTCCGGATCGTAGTGGTTGGGAGCAAGCCAGTGGCCATGCTCCTTGAGATGCGCGTCAGTGAATGCCGGGAAAATCTCTGCCGCGGGATAAATCGGCAGATAGGTTTCCTCGATCCGCGTAACCGTCGCTTTGCCGACCTTGAATACCGACATTGAGATCGCCGCCCCGGGAGCCGGACGATCCGTTACTTCTTGAGGAAGCCCTCGAACTTCTTGTTGAAGCGCGACAGCCGGCCGCCGCGGTCGACCAGGTGCTGCTGGCCGCCGGTCCAGGCCGGATGCGACTTCGGATCGATGTCGAGATGCAGCACGTCGCCGGGCTTGCCCCAGGTGGAGCGCGTGGTGAATTCGGTACCGTCGGTCATCACCACCTTGATCAGGTGATAATCGGGATGGGATTCGGTCTTCATGGTGTTCTTTACGGTTGATGGCTCGGAATTTGGCGGCTCTATAACGCGCCGGCGCGGCCGAGACAAGCCGCGGCAATTGACCCGCATCGCCGCCTTGGGACATTAGTGCCGGGCGGCGGCGATCGGCCGGGAAGGGACGATGGACAGGCAGGAATTCCGGGCCGCCGGCGCGCTGGCCGCAGTGTTCTCCGTCAGGCTGCTCGGCCTCTTCATGATCTATCCGGTGTTCGCGGCCTATGCGCGGGGTCTTTCGGGCGCCAATCCCTACCTGATCGGCGAGGCGCTCGGCATCTATGGGCTGACCCAGGGGCTCTTGCAGATCCCGTTCGGCCTCCTGTCCGACAAGATCGGCCGCAAAATCATGATCATCTGTGGCCTCCTCTTGTTCGCGGCTGGCAGCGCAGTGGCCGCGCTGTCGAGCTCGATCGACGGCGTCATTATCGGCCGCGCGCTGCAAGGCACCGGTGCCGTCGGCTCGGTGATCCTGGCGCTGGTCGCCGACCTGACCAAGGAAGAAAACCGCACCAAGGCCATGGCGCTGGTCGGCGTCACCATCGGCGCCTCGTTCATGATTGCCATTGTCGCCGGTCCAGTCGCGGCCAATTTCATCGGCGTGCCCGGCATTTTCTGGCTGATGGTCGTGCTGGCCTTCGCCGGCATCGTCATCACGCAATTTGTCGTGCCGGACCCGCAGACCTTGCGGCTCCATCGCGACGCCGAAGCGGTGCTGGCCCTGATCGGCGCGGTGTTGCGCGACAAGGAGCTGTTGCGGCTCGATTTCGGCGTCTTTGCGCTCCACGCCATGCTGACGGCGAGCTTTCTGGTGATGCCCGGCCTGTTGCGCACGACGATGGGCGTGCCGGTCGAGCGACAATGGATCGTCTATCTGCCGGTGCTCGTGGTCTCGGTCGTCTTCATGCTGCCGGCGATCATCGTGGCGGAGAAATATCGCCGCATGAAAGGCGTCTTCATCGGCTCGGTCGCGGCGCTCGCGGCGAGCCAGGCGATGCTTTATGCCGACGCCGGCAATTTTTCTGTTTTGCTCGTGGCGCTCATCGTCTTTTTCTCCGCTTTCAACGTGATGGAAGCGAGCCTGCCGTCGCTCATCACCAAGGTGGCGCCGGCCGGCGCCAAAGGCACGGCCATGGGGCTTTATTCGAGCCTGCAATTCATCGGCATCTTTGTCGGCGGCGTGGTCGGTGGCTTCACGCACCAGAACTGGGGCGATCCCGGAGTCTTCCTGCTGACCGCGGCAATTGCGCTCCTCTGGCTGCTCGCGGCCATCACAATGGCGCAACCCAGCTATCTGACAACGCGGGTCGTTGCGATTTCCGGCGGCAACGCCGGCAATGCGGAGAGCCTCGCCGCAAAGCTGCGGCAGGTGCCGGGCGTCGCCGAAGCCGTGGTGATCGCCGAGGAAAAGCTCGCTTACCTGAAAGTCGATTCCCGATCGTTCGATGCGGCCATGGCCGAATCTTTGGCGGCCGCGCCCTGAATTTTCGCTTCGAACAGTTCGATACAATTTGAGCCATCGATTTTGTGGATTTGTAATCGGCTGCACACAAGCTTGGCGGCAAGAACGGTTTGAAAATTGCAATCGGGGCGCCAGAACGACACCATGACCGACACCATCATTGACACAGTCACAAACGACGGCATCCACGCGCTGATCTTTCCGGTGGAGACGCGGTTTCAAAAACTGGCCTGCCGGCCCGGCGGTGTGCCGCGCAAAGTGGCGATCCGAAACGCCAAGAAACAAATCCTCTGCATGCTCGCCATTCCGCTGATCCGCTCGGCGAGGCTGCGGCCGTTCTCCACGATCGCCGGCATCCGCTTGCACTGAGGTCATGGCTGTGGCCGCCAGCTCATGTGGTGCACCGGCTTGCCGGAAATCGGATTTTTGCCCGCGCCGGTGATGGCGAATCCGTATTTGCCGTAAAACGCAATCGCGCGCGCATTGTCGATATTGACGTCGAGATCGAGGCCCTGCGGCGAGAGGCGCTTGGCTTCGTCAAGCAACATCGCGCCGGCGCCAAAACCCCAAAATTCCAGCGCCACCACGATCTGGTCGAGATAGCGCGTCTTCGGATCGACGGTGACAAAGCCGATCGCGGCGCCTTCGCTTTCGGCGATCACGATCGCCGCACTTGGCGCCAGCTCGTTGCGCCAGCGCGCCCGCCACCAGTCGAGCCGCGCGGCGAAATCAAGCTCCGGATACGTCGCGGCCCAGGTCCGCAGCCACAGCGCGATGCAGGCGTCCTCGTCGCGCGCGTGGTACGGCCGCAGCGCAACAGCCGCGCTCACGACGCCGCCGTCTCCGCACTGGCCTCCTGGCTCGCTCGCTTGCCCGCTTCTTTGAGAAGCCGCAGCAATTCGCCGTGCATGGTTTCGTTGCCGGCGGCGATCTCGCCCTTGGTGAAAATCGCATCGCGGCCGTCGAGATCGCTGACAAAACCGCCGGCCTCGCGCACCAGGATCGAACCTGCCGCCAGATCCCACGGCGCGAGATCGCGTTCCCAATAGGCGTCGAGCCGGCCGGCCGCGACCCAGGCCAGATCGAGCGCCGCTGCGCCATAGCGGCGGAGCCCTGCGAATTTCTTTTGCGCGGCCGCGATCTCGTATCGCGCCAAAGCGAGATCGCCGCGGCCGTAATGCGGCAGGCTGCAGGCCACCACAGCGTCGGCGAACCGCTCGCGCGCCGCGACGCGGATGCGCTTGTCGTTGAGGAAGGCGCCCTTGCCGCGCTCGGCGACGAACAATTCGTCGTTCGCCGGGTTGTAGACGATGCCCGCCACGATCGCGCCGTCGCGCTCGAGCGCGATCGACACCGCGAAATGCGGAATGCCGTGCAGGAAATTGGTGGTGCCGTCGAGCGGATCGACGATCCAGCGATGGGTCTTGTCGCTGCCCGCGCGCGCGCCGCCCTCTTCGCCGAGGAAGCCGTAATCGGGCCGCGCTTTGGCGAGGTCCTCGCGCACGATCTCCTCGGCGCGGTGGTCGGCGGCGGTGACGAAATTGCCCGGGCCCTTGAGCGACACCTGCAAATGCTCGATCTCGCCCAGGTCGCGCTTGAGGCTGCGCCCGGCGCGATGCGCCGCCTTGATCATGACATTGAGGACTGCGGAGTGGAGCATGATGACCTTTGGCTGTGGGGTGTCGCTAGCCTTCATCGGGACGTGGCGCAAGTATGGTCACACTTTGATTACGCGATAGAGCAGGGCGCGCTCAATTTCCCCTCGCCCCAGCGGGGAGAGGGTGGCGAGCGAACGTCGTGAGCGAGCCGGGAGGGGGCGTTCTTCGCAAGCTGGCCCCCACTCCCACTTCGCTCGCAAGTGCTCGCCAACAAGCACCCTCTCCCCTGGGGGAGAGGGGAAAGATTAGGCCGCGCAAGCAACCTCGTTCCCGGACCGCGTTCGCGCCCGAGTTTGCCCGTTCACATTTTCAAAAAGCGCTCCCCAACGATGCGGGGAGGAATGTCCGTGCTCTTCTTCCCTTTTCTCGCTGGCTTCGAAAAAAGGAAGCGGAACGCCGGCAAGCGTGTGTGTAATGACCTCCGCGCCGTTTTAGAGCGCGGCGCGCGTCCAAGCGGGACGCGCCGCCTGCCGGCGTTCCACCACGGCTCTTGCCAAGGAGAGTATCTCATCCCTAAGGCGCGCCCGGGCCAGGCTTCGTGGGCGGCGGCGTCCAAGGGGCGGGGGTCACTCCGCCGACGCCATCACCCACTTCCAGCGATGCACCTCGCACACCGGTCGTAATGCCGGCAGGCTTGATGCCCGAGCCGCCCGGGTCATCGCCTATAAGTTCGACCTGATCTCCTCCTTCTTTTTTACCTGCGCGTAATCTGGCCATTAGGCTAATTCGATCGGCCTTTGTGCCTTGTGCGTCTCAAAGCCGGGCGGGAATTTTCCTTCCGAGTTTCGCTCGCGCCCGCATTCTCGCCCCCTTAAGGCTTCGCCTGCTGCCGCGCGCCGGCGAGTCCGCCGCCTTGCGCCCCTTGCCCCGCCGGCGCCGGCTGCATCTGCGCCTGACGCGCCGCGTTGATCGCATCGATCCAGGGCTTGGCCGCTTTCTCGGCGGCGTCGCGCGTCGCCGGGTCGAGCTTGTCGACAAAGTCGTCGAGCTCGATATTGGTTTCGCCGCCGGCGCGCGAGATAAGGTGCCACTTCGCCGCCGCCACCGGATCGGCCGGTGCGCCCTGGCCGCTGGCGAGGATGCGGGCCAGCCGGTCCTGCGCGATGGGACTGCCGTTTTCGGCCGCTTTGCGAAACAGCATCGCCGCCGCCGCCGGATTGCGATCGACGCCGTCGCCGTTATAGAGCGCGATGCCATACTCGACCTGCGCGTCGGTATTGTCGGCGAGCGCCGCCGCCGCCCACAGCCGCACCGCTTCGTGCATGTCCTTGGGCATGCCGCGGCCCTCTTTGTAAAACGTCGCCAGCGCATATTGCGCGACCGGGCTGCCGGCTTGCGACGCGGTGCGCAACAGTTCGGCGGCGCGGCTGAAATCCTGCGGGAAGAGCTGCCCCTCCATGTAGAGGAGCGCGAGATCGTAGGCGGCTTCGGGATGGCCGAGTTTTGCGGCGGCGGCGAGCCATTTGGCGCTGGCCTCGCGATCGCGCGGGCCGGCGCGGCCTTCGAGCGCGAACAGCGCCAGCGCGAACATGGCATTGCTGTCGCCGCGCGCGGCGGCGAGCTTGTACCACTCCACAGCCTTGGTATCGTCCTGCGGGACGCCAAGCCCGTTGGCGTAGAGTTCGGCGACCATCGTCATCGATCTGGCGTCGCTTTTGTCCGCGGCGTGCTGCGTCGCGAGCTGGAACGCGGTGAGAAAATAGCCGCGCTGAAAGGCGCCGAACGCCATGTCGGGGGGCGGCGCGCCCGGGCGCGGCGGCGGCGCCGGCGGGGCGCCGGGCGTCATCGCATTCGGCATGAAGTTTTGTGTCTGTGTCTGTGCCAGGGCAGAGCTTGCGCCTAAGCTTGCACAGGCGAGCGTGGTGGCAACCGCCAGTGCCGCTGCGATTTTGATACGCAATGCTGCTGGCTTGCCATCGACCGCTCGTCCCCGCGGAAGCGGGGACCCAGCAGGCTCGCCGCGGCGCTTGGCTCCGTCTGGATTCCCGCTGTTGCGGGAATGAGCGGCAAGGGATAGCAGAGCGGTCATCACGCCGGCGCGGCGAGAATTTCGGCCGCCACGGCCAGCGCCGCTGTCACGCCTTGCGGATGCGTCCATGCCCACTCACCGAGCGCGATGAATTCGGCGCCGGTTTGCGCCAGCGCGCCGACTTCGTCCAGGCTCGCGGCGTAACCGACACAGGGCACTTCGAGTAGTCCAGCCCACCAGGTGAGCCGCTCCTCGACGTCCGCGAAGTGCTGGCGCGCGCCATGCCGCGCAAGCTTGGGATCGGGTTCGCCGAACATGACGTAATCGGCGCCAGTCTCGGCCGCAAGCATGGCGTCATGACGGCTGCGCAAGCCGCCGGCGCCGGCGATGCGGTCGGGCTTGAGCAGCGCGAGCGCGGCGGCGAGGGTTTCGATGCCGCTGAGATGGGAGCCGTCGGCGCCGGCGCGCGCCACGATCCCGGCGCGGCCGTCAAGCAGCAGTGCGACGTTGCGCTGCTGTGCGGCGGCGGCGATCGCCTTGGCGCGGTTGATCAGCGTGCGTTCGTCGGCTTCGGCCAGCCGCAACAGCACCGCGGCAATGTCGGCTGAGCCAAGCGCCGTGTCGAGTTGCGGCGCGAACGCCTCCGTATCGTCAACAATGGGCGTGAACAGATAGAGCCGCTGGCGCGGGGCGTCCGGTTTCATCGCCTCGCGTCACGCGGCCTTGCGTTCGAGATCGGCTTTCCATTGGCCGAGCGAGGCAAGCCCGTTCATCATGGCGCGGTGGGAGAATGCGCGCTGCGCGGCGGCGACATTTTCCGATTTGCCCGACCATGTCGTCTGCGGCGCGTGCTGCAAGGCGCGGCCATAGGAGAACGAGACGCGCCACGGCAGCTCGCCCAGTTTGTTCATGGCGTCGAGATGCGCGGTGGCTTCCTCGTCGGACTGGCCGCCGGAGAGAAAAGCGATGCCCGGCACTGCGGCCGGCACGCATTCTTTGAGCATGCGGATGGTTTTGTCGGCGACCTCTTCCACCGACGCGCGCTTGGGAGACTTCTTCCCTGGCACCGCCATGTTCGGCTTGAGCACCATGCCTTCGAGCGCGACGCTCTGATAGTAAAGCTGCTCGAACACGGTCTTGAGCACCCACACGGTTGTCTCAACGCAGCGATCGATATCGTGATTGCCGTCCATCAAAACTTCCGGCTCGACGATCGGCACGATGCCTTCGTCCTGGCACAGCGCGGCATAGCGCGCCAGCGCATGCGCATTGGTCAGGATGCAGGCGTAGCTCGGCATATTGGCGCCGATGTCGATCACCGCGCGCCACTTGGCGAATTTGGCGCCGAGCGTGCGGTATTCGACGAGCCGCTCGCGCAAGCCGTCGAGCCCTTCGGTGATGACTTCACCCGGGCGGAAGGGCAGCGGCTTGGTGCCTTTGTCGACCTTGATGCCGGGAAGCGCGCCGGCTTTTTCAATGAGTTTCACCAGCGGCGTGCCGTCTTTGGCGCTTTGCCGAATGGTCTCGTCATAAAGAATGACGCCGGAAATATATTTCGACATGGCGTCGGCGGAGCGGAACAGCATTTCGCGGTAGTCGCGCCGCGTGTCGGCGGTCGATTCGACGCCGAGCGCATCGAAGCGCTTCTTGATCGTGCCGGTGGATTCGTCGGCAGCCAGGATGCCGCGGCCCGGCGCGACCATCGCAGTGGCTACCTTGTTCAATTCAGTCAAATTCATCGAAGCTCTCCTCGACGTTCGGCGGTCCGGCAGATGTCATGACTAGACTTTACTATTTTAACCGTGCGTGGCGGCGGGAGTCCGGCTCGTTTTCAACACCTCGATGCCGGGCAACGTCTTGCCTTCGAGCCATTCCAGGAAAGCGCCGCCCGCCACCGACACATAAGTGAAGCGCTCAGTTACGCCGGCGCCGTTGAGGGCGGCCACCGTATCGCCGCCGCCGGCAATACTGACAAGCCGTCCGGCCGCGGTCAGTTCCGCCGCGGCTTCCGCCACTTCGATGGTGCCGTTGTCGAACGGCTCGTATTCGAAGGCGCCGAACGGGCCGTTCCAGACCAGCGTTTTGGCGCGGCCGAGCACCGAAATCACCTGCTCGATGCTGCGCGGGCCGATGTCGAGGATCATGTCGTCGGGGCCAATGCTATCGACCGGCACGACGCGCGAGGGTGCATGCACGGCGAGTTTTGCCGCGACGACCGCATCGACCGGCAGCACGATCTCGTGACGGGCCGATTTTGCTTTCGCCATGATCCCGCGCGCGGTGTCGAGGAGACCGGGTTCGTAGAGCGATTTGCCAATCGCCTTGCCCTGCGCGGCGAGAAAGGTGTTGGCCATGGCGCCGCCGATGATCAGCGTTTCAAATTTCGCGATGAGGTTGCCGAGCAATTCGATCTTGGTGGAAATCTTTGAGCCGCCGACGATGGCGGCGACCGGGCGCTGCGGCGCATTGAGCGCCGCACCCAGGGCATCGAGCTCGGCCTGCATGTCGCGCCCGGCATAGACCGGCAGCACATGGCCGAGGCCTTCGGTCGAAGCGTGCGCGCGGTGCGCCACCGAGAATGCCTCGTTGACATAAATGTCGCCGAGCCGCGCCAGTTGCGCGACGAATTTCGGATCGTTTTTGGTTTCGCCGGAATGGAAACGGGTGTTCTCCAGGCACACCACGTCGCCGGGCTGCATCGCCGCGACCGCCGTTTCGGCGACGTCGCCGACGCAGTCCTCGACGAACCTGATCGGGCGGCCGATGACTCGCGCCGCGGTGGCGGCGATCGGCCGCAGCGAGTCGGCGGGATTGGGGCCTTTCGGCCGGCCGAAATGCGAAACCAGGATGACCTTGCCGCCCTTGTCGGCAATCTCGCGCACCGTCGGCGCCATACGCTCGATCCGTGTTGCGTCTTCGACCGAGCCTTGGTCGGCCGGCACGTTGAAATCGACGCGCATCAGCACGCGCTTACCTTTGACGTCCACGTCGTCGAGTGTGCAAAAAGCCAGCATTACATCTCACTCAAGGGAAATACGCGACACGCAGGCCCGGCATTTATCAGGACAATTTGCCCATCGCCACCGCGGTGTCGATCATGCGGTTGGAGAAGCCCCATTCATTGTCATACCAGGACATCACGCGCACCAGCGTTCCGTCCATCACCTTGGTCTGATCCATGTGAAAGACCGATGAATGCGGGTCGTGGTTGAAGTCGCTCGAGACATTGGGCTCGTCGGTATAGCCCAAGATGCCCTTGAGCTGCTGCCCGGCAGCGCGTTTGACCGCACCGTTGATCTCGTCCTTGCTGGTTGCCCGCTTGGCGACGAACT
>Ga0181537_10003678_pt1 | contig 13032 bp, 9 predicted proteins | sample PEATcosm2014_Bin_39_FD_119765 | JGI IMG/M metagenome (GOLD analysis project Ga0181537, IMG submission 119765) | Peatland microbial communities from MTU Mesocosm Facility, Houghton, MI, USA - PEATcosm2014_Bin23_10_metaG | ecosystem: Environmental > Terrestrial > Soil > Wetlands > Peat | place...
CCGGGGGCTGCCCGGCAGCAGGTCACTTTCTTTTGCTTCGCCAAAAGAAAGTAACCAAAGAAAAGGCGACCCCAGGTTTGCCGGCCCCTTCGGGGCTTCCCTGCGGTACTCGACCGGAAGGGCGGCTGCGCAACTCGCCCTCTTCGAGGGCTCAGACAGTGCTCGCCGACTTCCCCCTTCCGGTCTCCGTTCCTCGGCGGCGCTCATGGGGAAAGGTCAAATACAACAGCAAAGGCGAAGATTAGTCAGACGTTCACCCTTCGACAAGCTCAGGGCGAACGGGGGGATGGATTCACCCCCATCCCAACCTTCCCCTGGCTGCGCCAGGGGAAGTTGACGCTTCCAACTGCGGTGGAACGAGGGGGAAGGGGTTAGCTGGGATCCCCGCTTTCGCGGGAATGACAACCTTACTTCGGCTGCGCCACCGTCCGCAGGTACGGCTTCAGCGTCTTGAAGCCCTGCGGGTATTTCTTTTTCGCGTCCTCATCCGACACCGAAGTCGGGATGATCACGTCGTCGCCCGGCTTCCAGTTCACCGGTGTCGCCACCGCGTGCTTGGCGTTTAGCTGCAGCGAGTCGAGCAGGCGAAGCACCTCGTCGAAGTTGCGGCCCGCGCTCATCGGGTACACCAGCATCGCCTTCACTTTCTTGTCCGGCCCGATGATGAACACCGAGCGCACCGTGGCGTTGTCGGTGGCGGTGCGTTTGCCGCCGCTGGCGTTGGGGTGAATCATGTCGTATGCCTTCGCCACTTCCAGGTTGTCGTCGCCGATCATCGGGTAATTGACGGCGGTACCCTGGGTCTCGGCGATGTCGCCCACCCATTTCTTGTGGTCGCTCACCGGGTCCACGCTCAAGCCAACCACCTTGGTGTTGCGCTTGTCGAACTCCGGCTTGAGCTTCGCCATGTAGCCCAGCTCGGTGGTGCATACCGGCGTGAAGTCTTTGGGATGCGAAAACAGGATCGCCCAGTGATCGCCGATCCAGTCGTGGAAATGCATCGGGCCTTCGGTCGTTTCTGCGGTGAAATCGGGTGCTACGTCGCCAATGCGTACGGTCATGATGGTCTCCTGTGAGAGTGCGGGCGCCGCGGCTGTTATGTGACTGACCACCCGGCTGGCCCTAAAAGGGTTAGAACCCTCTGCCACATATTTTACTGCATTCGGGAGTCGAAATACGACCGCGGCGCGCGCTGTTATTACAAAATTGCCTAAGCGCTTGTCATGTTGGGAATATGGAACGGCTGGTTCCCGGATTCCCGCTTTCGCGGGGATGACGACCTAATCAGGGTGTTCATGGTTCGACAGGCTCACCACGAACGGGTTGAGAAGGCCAACACCGGGACTTGCGTTACGAACCGTGCCGGCGAATTTACGCCACCAGCAATTCCAACAACGCCGCCCCATAACTTTCCAATTTGCGCGCCCCGATTCCCGAAATCTTGCGCAACGCATCGGTGGATTGCGGGCGCTGCCGGGCCAGGTCCGATAGCGTCGAATCGTGAAAAATCACGTACGCCGGAAGGCCGTGGGTTTTCGCGGTCTGGGCGCGCCAGATTCGCAATTTTTCAAATAGCGTCTGTTCCAGCGGGCTGAGCGCGGCGCCAGCCTTTGCCGACATGCCGCGCGCGGAAATTTTCTTGCGTTCCGCCTGCCGCCGCAGCGCGATTTGCTGCTCGCCTCTCAACACCGGGCGGCTCGCGTCGGTCAGTTTCAGGGCGCCGTGCGCGTGGTCCACTTCCAGCAGGCCCAATGCCACGATCTGCCGGAACACGCCGCGCCATTCCTTGTCCGGGATATCCGTGCCGATGCCGAATACCGGCAGGTTCTGGTGTCCCCATTGCTGCATTCGATCCGAATCTTTTCCCGTGAGCACGTCGACCAGGTGGCCGGCGCCGAAACGCTGCCCGGTGCGGTATGCGCAGGACAACGCTTTTTGCACGGCCACCGTGCCGTCCCAGGTCTGCGGCGGGTTGAGGCAGGTGTCGCAGTTGCCGCAGGCTGCGCTTGCTTCGCCGAAATACGCGAGCAGCCGCACGCGCCGGCAGGCGGTGGTTTCGCACAGGCCGAGGAGCGCGTCGAGCTTGGCCGAAGCCACGCGCTTGAAGCGTTCGTCTCCCTCGGATTCGGCGATCATGCGCCGCTGCTGCACCACGTCGCCCAGGCCATACGCCATCCAGGCGTCGGCCGGCTCGCCGTCGCGCCCGGCGCGCCCGGTTTCCTGGTAATAGCCTTCGATGCTCTTGGGCAGGTCGAGGTGCGCGACGAAGCGCACGTCCGGCTTGTCGATGCCCATGCCGAAGGCGATGGTCGCCACCATCACCACGCCGTCTTCCCGCAGGAACATTTCCTGGTTGCGGTTGCGTTCTCCCGCATCCATTCCGGCGTGGTACGCGAGCGCGCGAATGCCCTCTTCCCTGAGCTGCGCCGCGGTCTCCTCCACCTTGCGGCGCGACAGGCAATACACGATGCCGGCTTCGCCCGCGTGCTCGGCTTGCAGGAAAGCCAGCAGTTGTGCCCGCGCGTTGATTTTCTCCACGATCTGGTAGCGGATATTGGGCCGGTCGAAACTGGAAATGAAAACGCGCGCGCCTTCGAGATGCAGGTTGGCGATGATTTCGTTGCGTGTGACTTCGTCGGCCGTCGCCGTCAGCGCGACGCGCGGCACCCGCGGAAAGCGCTCTGGCAGCACCGACAGTTGCAGGTATTCCGGCCTGAAGTCGTGGCCCCATTGGGCAACGCAGTGCGCCTCGTCGATGGCGAACAGCGCGAGTTTATCCGCAGCCGCGGCTTCGGCGAGCAAATGCATGAAGCGCGGCGTGGTCAACCGCTCGGGCGCGACGTACAGCAGGTCGTATGCGCCTTGCACGAAGTTGCGCTCGGTACGCGCCGCTGCCTCCACGCTGAGCGTTGAATTGAGGAACGCGGCGCGCACCCCGGCCTCGGCCAGCGCCGCCACCTGGTCCTGCATCAGCGCGATCAGCGGCGACACCACGACCGCGGTGCCGTGCCTGAGCAGCGCCGGGATCTGGTAGCACAGCGACTTGCCGCCGCCAGTCGGCATCAGCACCAGAGCATCGCCGCCACCGGCGACGTGCGCGATGATGTCTTCCTGCGCGCCGCGAAACGCCGGGTAGCCGAAAGTCTCGGCGAGAATGCCCAGCGCGGTAACGGGCGTCGAAACCTGCATGCTTGTGCGTCTGTCTGGTACGCCTGTCAGTTCGCCTTACGCCGCATGGGCGCGTGGCGATTACGGCGCGCTGGCGCCGTCGAGCAGGGCGGTCGCGTCCGCGTTAAGCTTGAGCGAAGTCGCCGCGACCAGGTCCTGCAACTGCGCGGCGCTGGTGGCGCTGGCGATCGGCGCCGTCATTCCCGGCCGTGCCATCAGCCAGGCGAGCGCGACCTGCGTGGGGGTGGTGTGCGTTTCCGCCGCCACCTGGTCGAGCGCGCCGACGATGCGCAGGCCGCGCTGGTTGAGATATTTTTTGACGATGTTGGCGCCGCGCGGGCTTTTGCCGGCGTCCGCCTCGCTGCGGTATTTGCCGCTCAAAAATCCGCTCGCCAGCGCGGAATAACAGATCACGCCGACATTTTCCTTCACGCACAGCGCTTCGAGCCCGGCTTCGAATCCCGCACGGTCGAACAGGTTATATTGCGGCTGCACGCTCTGGTAAGCCGGGTAGTCGTGGCTTTGGCTCACTTTCAGCGACTCTGCCAGGCGCGCCGCGCTGAAGTTCGAGGCGCCGATGAAGCGTACCTTGCCCTGTTTCACGAGCTCGGCGTACGCCTCCAGCGTTTCCACCTGCGGCGTCGCGGTGTCGTCCTGGTGCGACTGGTAGAGGTCGATGTAATCTGTCTGCAGCCGTTTCAGCGAATCCTCGACCGCGCGCAGGATGTAGGCTTTGGCGAGGCCCTTGCGGTCCGGCGCCATTTCCATGCCGACCTTGGTCGCGATCACCACGTCCTTGCGCTTGCCGCTTTTGGCAAGCCACTTGCCGATGATGGTCTCGGATTCGCCGCCCTTGTTCCCCGGCGCCCATTTCGAATACACGTCGGCGGTGTCGATGAAATTGATGCCCGCGGCGACCATGGCGTCGAGCAGCTTGAACGAGGCTGCCTCGTCCACCGTCCAGCCGAATACGTTGCCGCCGAAACAAAGCGGCGGCACCATCAAATCCGAATTTCCAAGTTTGCGCAGTTCCATGTCAGCAATCGATCCTTGGGTATTGCACGGACGCATTATGCTCCGCGCCCGCGAAGTTATAGCGCCCGTTTCGCAAAAATATTCGCGCGAATATTAATGAAAAGGGCCCTGGTCGCACTCGTGCTCTAGCCGGTCTCAGCGCTTGCCGCTGGCGAGCCATGCGATCGCGCCGATGACGATGAAGGCGCCGAGGATTTGCAGCGGCGCGACGGTTTGTCCCAAAATCGGCCACGCCAGGAACAGAATGGCGATCGGCTCGAAGTTGAGGAGCGCTGCGTTGTTCACCGCGCCCAACCGTGGAAGTACTACGAACAGGGACGTGATCGCGGTGCCGTAGAACAGGGTGAGCAGTACCAGCCCGATCCAGCCGGTGTTGTCGCGCGGGAGCGCGAAGCCGCTGGTCGCCGTGCCCACAACGATGGCCACCACCGCGATGACGCTCATCATCATGAGGCTTCGCAGCCGGCCGTCCACCGCGCCGAGCCAGCGCGTGGTCAGGAACACCACGGTGGCGAACGACACCGCCGCGCCCAGCGCGAAGCTCACGCCGGTGCCGATTTCGGCCCAGCGTCCGGCGAAATTGAGCCCCTGCGCGGAGGTCAGCCCCGCCACGTCGAGCGCGAGTGCCAGGCCGATCAACGCCACCGGCATCGCGATGAGTGCGCGTTTGGACGGCCGTTCGGCGCCGGCTATCCAGGAAATGAGCGACAGCATCATGGGAAACGTGTTGAACGCGAGCAGCGCAAGCGCCACCGGAATGCGCGCCACCGCCGAATACAGGCAGAAGCTTTGCACCGACAGCACCAGGCCGATTGCGAGCCCGCGCAGAAGGGTGGGACGCGGCAAAGCGAGCGGCACGCGGTTGGCCAGCAGCAGGGCGCCCAGGATGATCGCGGTGCCGGCGGAGCGGAACGCCACCGCGGTGATGACGTTGGCGCCATGGTCGAACGCGATGCGCGCCGAGATGTGGTTGCTGCCGAAAGTCGTCGCGATTGCGAGCAACAGCGCGACGCCCAGCGGGCGCGGGATGGGTTTGGTCATTTCCGGCGCAGGGTCAGCGGAAGTTTTTCAAATCTCGAACCGCATCGACAGATCGACGGCTTTGATGTCCTTGGTCAAACTGCCGATCGAAATGCGGTCCACGCCGGTCTCGGCGATGGCGCGCACGGAGTCGAAGTTGACGCCGCCCGAAGCTTCGAGGCTGGCGCGGCCCTTGTTGTAGCCGGCGTTGACTTTCACCGCTTCGCGCATGGTCCTGAGGTCGAAGTTATCGAGCAGGATCATTTCGGCGCCGGCTTCCAGCGCGGTTTTGAGCTGCGTCAGATTCTCGACTTCGATCTGCACGAAAGCGCCGGCGGGTTTGTCGTTCTTGTTCATCGCCGCATCCAGCGCCTGTTTCACGCCGCCCGCCGCCGCGATGTGGTTCTCCTTGATCAGGACGCCGTCGTAGAGCCCGATGCGGTGATTCGCGCCGCCGCCCATGCGCACGGCGTATTTTTGGGCAAGGCGCAAACCCGGCACGGTCTTGCGGGTGTCGACGATTTGCGCGCGGGTGCCGCGCACCGCTTCGACGTAACGGTGGGTCGCGGTCGCGGTGGCGGACAACAATTGCAGGAAATTGAGCGCGTTGCGCTCGCCGGTGAGCAGGCTCGGCGCCGGCCCGATCAATTCACAAAGCTTGCGGCCGGCTTCCACCAGCTCGCCCTCGCTCGTGAGCCAGGTCACGCGGACCGCGGGATCGAGCTGGCGGAACACCGCGTCGAACCACGGGCGGCCGCAAATCACCGCTTCCTCGCGGCTGATCACGCGGGCGCGCGCCTCGGTTTTCGGCACCAGCGCCGCGGCAAGGTCGCCGCTGCCCACGTCCTCCTTCAGCGCCGCCGCCACCGTCTCTTCGATCTGTAATGTCAAATCCATGTATTTCGCCTATTATTAGCCCCTGTTTACCGCATGAAAAAGACAGGCTGCGTGCAATATACCGCCAAGCAGTCGGATTCTACCTTGGGGGAAGGCAATGTCAGGCATGATGAACGTCGTTACCTATGGCCTGGGCACGGCCATTGGTCTCATTGTCGTCGGGACCCTGCTGGTCTGGTTCATCCAGGACGTCACCCAGAAAAAACACACGGTACTGCGCAACTACCCGGTGATCGGGCGCCTGCGCTACCTGCTGGAAAAGCAGGGTGAATATTTCCGCCAGTATTTCTTCGCGGGCGACCGCGACGAAATGCCATTCAACCGCGCGACCCGCAGCTGGGTCTATCGCCTGGCCAAGGCCGAGGGCGGCATCATCGGCTTCGGCTCGACCAACGACCTGCGCGAAACCGGCTCGATCATTTTTGTGAACGCCCCCTACCCGGTGCTGGAGGAAGACCGCCTGCAGACGCCTTCGTGCACCATCGGCGAAGGCTATTGCGAGCATCCGCTGGAAGCCAAGTCCATCGTCAACATCAGCGGCATGAGTTACGGCGCGATCTCGATGCCGGCGGTGCGCTCGCTGTCGCGCGGCGCCGCGCTCGCCGGCTGCTGGATGGATACCGGCGAGGGCGGGCTTTCGCCCTATCACCTCGAAGGCGGCTGCGACGTCATCATGCAGATCGGCACCGCCAAGTACGGCATTCGCGACGAGCACGGCCACCTGTCGGAAACGCGCGCGAAAGAGCTTGCCAAGGTGGTCAAGGCGTTCGAGATCAAGCTGTCGCAGGGCGCGAAGCCGGGCAAGGGTGGGGTGCTGCCTGCGGCCAAGGTGACGGAGGAATTCGCCGGCATTCGCGGCATTCCCGCGCACATGGATTCGATCAGCCCTAACCGCCATCTCGACATCGCCAACGTGGACGACCTGCTCGACCGTATCGCTTACATCCGCGATCTCACCGGCCGCCCGGTCGGCGTGAAAACCGCGGTCGGCGGCTGGCAGTTCATGAACGAGCTGGTCGAAGCCATCACCCGCCGCGGCCTCGAATACGCACCCGACTTCCTCGCGGTGGACGGCGGCGAGGGCGGCAGCGGCGCCGCGCCGCAGGCGCTGGCCGACCACATGAGCCTGCCGATCGCCGAGGGCCTGCCCCGCGTGGTCGACGCGCTGATCGAATCCGACCTCAAAGGGCGCGTGCGCGTGATCGCCGCCGGCAAGCTGGTGACTTCCGCCAAGGCGGCATGGGCGCTGTGCGTCGGCGCGGATTTCATCAACACCGCGCGCGGCTTCATGTTCGCCCTGGGCTGCATCCAGGCGCTGCGCTGCCACCAGAACACCTGCCCCACCGGCGTTACCACCCACAACAAGCGCCTGCAGCGCGGGCTGGTGGTGGAGGAGAAATACGTGCGTGTCGCCAACTATGCCATTGGCATGAACCGCGAAATCGACATGATCGCGCATTCCTGCGGCTTGAGGCACGCGCGCGAGTTCCGCCGCGAGCACGTGCGCATCGTGCGCTCGGCGATGGAGAGCATCGCTTTCAGCAAGCTGCATCCTTACCCCAAAAAACTGGCGGCCGGCGAGAAGCACCCGGTGTCCGTCGTCCGCTAGTGCGCACGAATGCCCGGAGGGCGCTGTTCTCCCTGACTGCGCTCGGCGTGTTCTGCTGCCCGGGCGCCGGAGCGGCCGACGAACCGCAAGTGCTCGATACAGTCGTGGTCTCCGCCAACCGGACCGCACAGCGCATCATGGACACCGCGGCATCCATCAGCGTGGTGGACTCAAAGCAGATTCACGACGGCGAGCCGGAAGAAAATATTTCGGAGCCGCTCGCGCGCACGCCGGGAATTTTTGCGTTGATACGGCAGAACTACGCGCAAGACCTGCTGATTTCCTCGCGCGGCTTCGGCGCCAATTCCGCTTTCGGCGCGCGCGGCATCAAAATCATCGTCGACGGCATTCCCGGCACCATGGCCGACGGCCAGGGCCAGATTTCGCATATCGATCTGGCGTCCGCCGACCACATCGAAGTCATGCGCGGCCCGTTTTCCGTGCTGTACGGCAACTCGGCCGGCGGCGTCATCAACGTTTTCTCAGAGAGCGGCAAACCGGGCACGGAGCTGACGCCTTACTTCTCCGCCGGTTCATACGGGCAGCGCAAATACGGCGTCAAGCTCGATGGCGAGCAAAACGGCGTGAATTACCTGGCCGACGCCGGCGAGCTGCATACCGACGGCTATCGCGACCACAGCAATGCCGACCGGCAAAACGAAAACGTCAAGGTATTGCTCAAACCCGGCGCCGATACGTCGATCACGTTTGTTGCGAACCGGGTTCAACTTAGCGCGCTCGATCCGCTCGGCCTGACTTCCGCGCAACTCCTGAGCGACGCGCGCGGCGCCGGTACCGGCGCGGCCGCGTTCGACACCCGCAAGAGCGTCGACCAGAGCCAGGGCGGCCTGGTGTTCACCCAGCGCATCGGCGCCAACGATACCGTGACGCTCACGCCTTACGACGGCGAGCGCCACACCGTTCAATACCTCGCATCCGCAGTCAACGGCGTGGTGAATCTCAAACGTGATTTCTTCGGCCTGAACAGCAACTGGCTGCATACCGCGGACCTCAGCGGCATGCCGCTGAAACTGATTGCGGGCGTCGAAGGCAACGAAAACCAGGACCATCGCCTGACATTCACCAATTCCGCGGGCCAGCCGCTGGTCGCCGCGACCGACCAGGATTTTTCGATGGAAGCGCGCAACCTCGACGTCTATTTGCAAGGCGAATTGCGTCCAACCGAGCGTCTCGCGCTCAGCGCGGGTGTGCGGCAATCGGAGACCACACTGAGCGCATTCAGCAACAACACCTTGCCCAGCCTTGGGTCGCACAAGTACCAGGCCGCGACCGGCATGGTGTCCGCGCAGTATTACGTGCTGGATAACACCAACGTGTACGCTTCCTTTGGCTCGGGCTTCGACACCCCGACCTTGAACCAGATCATCTACAGCCCGGCCAACGTGAATTTCGGCGGGGTGAATGCGGGCAACATCGGCCTGGAAGCGGCGCGCACGCGGCAGACCGAAATCGGCCTCAAGAGCCGGGTGTCCGCCGCGACCCAGCTCACCGTCGCCCTGTTCGACGCCAACACCACCGACGACATCGTCGTCGCTTCGAGCAACGGCGGCAAAACCGCGTACCTGAACGCACCGAAAACCAATCGCCAGGGTGTCGAACTCGGCGCGCAGTGGCAACTGCCCTACCAGTTGTCGGCGAGCGTGGCCTATACCTACGTCGACGCGAAAGTGCGGCAGGCTTACACGGAAAGCATCACCAGCAGCGCTCCGACCGTGACCACCATGTACACCGTCAACAGCGGCAACCGCATCCCCGGCGTGCCCAACCAGGGCCTGTTCGCCGAATTGGTGTGGCGCAAGGCCGACAATGCTTTCGAATTCGGCGTCGAGGGCAGGGCCGCGGGCAGCATGGCGGCAAACGATTTGAACGCCGCCTATGCCGCCGGCTACGCAGTCATGAACCTGCGCGCCATCGCCCGGCAAAATGCCGGCGGCTGGGCGATCTCAGAATTCGTGCGCGTCGACAACGTGCTAGACCGCGCTTACGTGGGGTCGGTGATCGTGAATCAGGCGTCCGCCCAGTTTTTTGAGAGCGAGCCGAAGCGGAATTGGTTGGCGGGGGTTAAGGCGACGTATAAGTTTTAGCGGCTATGATTTGCAGTGAATTGAAGAGCGTGCGAAGTTGATTTCCTGGATTCCCGCTTGCGCTGGAATGAGGGCAGGTGGGCCGTGCACCGTTCTACCCTTCGACAAGCTCAGGGTTCCCTGCGGGAACCCCAGGGGGCAGATAACGATCCACCCCCATCCCAACCTTCCCCCCTCAAGGGGGAAGGGGTTAGTTAGATTCCCGCTTTCGCGGGAATGGAGGCGACCCGGCCGTGCCCCGTTCTACCCTTCGACAAGCTCAGGGCGAACGGGATTGAGGGCGTGGGCTCACCACCAGCAAAATTCCCCGTTTCATGTTTGAATCCCTTATGCAAAAAGACCTCCTGATCGCCGCACAACCCCTAACTGCCGCCATTGCCGCGATTGTCAAACGCGCCGGCAGCAGCGACGAGGAAGCGAACCTCGTCGCCACCAATCTGGTCGAAGCCAACCTCAAGGGCCACGACTCGCATGGCGTGGGCATGATCCCGCGTTATATCGACTCGATCCGCGAAGGCGGCCTCACGGTGAACGCGCACGCTTCCATCTTGCTCGACACCGGCGCGCTGCTGACACTCAACGGCAACCAGGGCTACGGCCAGGTGGTGGCGCGCGAGGCGATCGACCTTGCCGCCGCGCGCGCGAAAAAACTCGGCAGCTGCATCATGGGCCTCGCCAACGCGCACCATATCGGGCGCATCGGCGCCTGGGCGGAACAGGCGGCGGCGCTGGGGCTGGTCTCGGTGCATTTCGTGAACGTGATGGCGCGCTCCATTGTCGCGCCGTTCGGCGGGCGCGACGCGCGCCACGGCACCAATCCGTTCTGCGTCGGCATCCCGCGTGCCGGCGGCGAGCCGGTGATTCTCGATTTCGCCACCAGCCGCATCGCCCAGGGTAAGACCCGGGTCGCTTACAACAAGGGCGTGCCGCTGCCGCCGGGCATTCTGCTGGACGACAAGGGCGAGCCGACGACCGATCCGCGCTACTCGGTGATCGAGCCGGCGGGCGCCATCCTGCCGTTCGGCGAGCACAAGGGGTCGGGGTTGGCGTTCGTGTGCGAAATCCTCGGCGGAGCGCTGGCCGGCGGCGCGACCTGGCACCCGGAGGCGTCGAAACGCGATGGCGGGGGAAAGCGCCAGATCATCAACGGCATGCTCTCCATCCTGATCGACCCCGCCCGGCTGGGCACCGCGGCGAATCTCGACTCAGAGCTGGCGGCATTCACCGAGTGGTTCAAGGCGTCGCCGCCGCTGGACAGCGCAAAAATGGTGCAGGTTGCCGGCGAGCCGGAGCGCCGCACCATGCGCGAGCGGCAGGCGGCCGGGATCCCGGTCGACGCCAATACCTGGAAGGAAATCCTGGCGGCGGGCGAGAAGTCGGGGCTTAAGCGCACCGAGTTGGAGCAGATCGCCGGGGTGTAAATCCCCGGGCCAACGTCCTACAGATCGGCGCTCCGCATTCCCCGTGCCGTGGGCGTCTCGCTGTGATATCTTTCGGATTCAGGGGATGGCGGCCAGGGGCGCGGCGAGCGGTTGCTTCCGGTTGCCGGAATCATTCCAGTCTCCTGTTTCCATTGAGGGAGTTTTCATGACAGTCGTTGCGATGACACGGGAAATGGGAGCGGACGGCAGGGAAGTTGCCGCCCGCCTGGCGGACAAGATGGGGACCGAGGTGGTTCATCACGAGATCATCGAGCCGCTGGCCGACAAAATGCGGGTGCGCAAGAGCCACGTGGTGCGCCTGATGGAGGGCAAGGCGAATATTTTCGAGCGCCTGACCGCCGACCACACCAGCATGTCCATTTACACCGCCGAAGAGACGGTGAAAATGGTCGCCGAGCAGCCCCACGGCACCGTCATCCGCACCTGGGGGGCGACCCACCTGCTGCGACCGATACCGCACGTCGTCACCGTGCGCGTATGCTCGCCCTGGGAGCTGCGCGTCAACCGCATGATGAGCCGGCTCGACACCAAGGACCGCGACTTCGCCGAGCGCGAAGTGCGCATGAGCGACGAAGCGCACAGCGCCATCATGAAGCGCCACTTCGGGGTCGACTGGCAGGACGCCTCCGGCTACGACATCGTGCTCAATACCGAGCGCATGTCGATCGACGAGTGCGTCAACGAGATCATGACGCTGGTGAAGGAAGGCTCGTTCCAGGAAACCGACGAGTCGCGCAAGAAGTACAGCGACCTGTCGCTCGAAGTCAGGGTGGCCTCCGCCCTGCGTTCGGACCCGACCACCAACAAGTTCCGCATCGGCGTCAAAGCCGGCGCCGCCGACGGCACCGTGTCGCTCTACAGCAAAGGCGCGACCGACGAGGAAATCGACATGGCCGTGCCGGTTGCTTCCAAGCTCGCGACAGTCATCTGGACCGGGTTCCGCGGGTATCACAAGCTGAAGGTGTAGAGCGTGGGGGCGCTCAGGCCCCTAGTAAGACATCCAGCGGCCGTCATTCCCGCGAAAGCGGGAATCCAGCTAGCCCCTTCCCCCTTGAGGGGGAAGGTTGGGATGGGGGTGACCAGTCCCGTTCGCCCTGAACTCGTCGAAGGGCGAACACCTAACTTCAAAAACAAAGTCGCCGGGGGCTGCCCGGACAGCATGTTCTCTTGTCTCGCCAAGAGAAAGTAACCAAAGAGAAGGCGACCCCAGGTGCGCCGGCCCTTCGGGCTCCCCTGCGGTACTCGACCATGCGGGCGGCTGCGAAAACTCGGCCCCTGCGGGGCCTCAGACATTCGCAGCCGACTTCCCCCGCATGGTCTCCGTTCCTCGGCGGATGCACATGGGGACCCCCAAAACGCCCTCCCTCATGCACTTTCCTAACTTTCCGTTCGTGGTGAGCCTGTCGAACCACAACGGCTAATATGCCGTCATTCCCGCGAAAGCAGGAATCCAGGAATACAAAACGTCGCATACCATTCGGCCGTCCGAATTCACGCCGTCACCAAATTAGTTTTATCATTGTCTTTTTCCGCATTCAGGTTCCGCGGGACGCCATGGTCTGGGCGCTCCTGAGCTGAGCCGCCTATCCAGGAGCACGGGCATGGCAAAACTCATCGTCAATGGCAAGTCATTGGATTACAAGGCGGACGAAGGCACGCCGCTGCTGTGGGTGCTGCGCGAGCAGCTCGGTCTCACGGGCACCAAGTACGGCTGCGGCATCGCGCAGTGCGGCGCCTGCACGGTGCACATCAACGG
>Ga0181537_10003679_pt1 | contig 13029 bp, 9 predicted proteins | sample PEATcosm2014_Bin_39_FD_119765 | JGI IMG/M metagenome (GOLD analysis project Ga0181537, IMG submission 119765) | Peatland microbial communities from MTU Mesocosm Facility, Houghton, MI, USA - PEATcosm2014_Bin23_10_metaG | ecosystem: Environmental > Terrestrial > Soil > Wetlands > Peat | place...
ACTGGATGCCGGTCATCTCGGGCATCGTGAGATCCGTGAGCACCAGGTCGAAGCCCTCCCTGTCGGTGGCGATCATCGCGAGGGCGGCCTCGGGCCGCGTGGCGGTCTCGACGGTGTAACCCAGGGCGGCCAGGGCGCTTTTCCCGATCTCCGCAAGCGGCTCCTCATCGTCGACAAAGAGGACGCGCTCACCCTTTCCTCGGGGAGTGCGCTTGTCCTCCGAGGCCGTCTCGATCGCCTTGCCGAGGTATTCGGGGAAATAGAGTTGGAACACCGTGCCCTTGCCCGGCTGGCTTTGCACGGTCACCACGCCGTCGTGGGTTTCCATGATGCCATGCACCATCGCCAGCCCCAGCCCGGTGCCCTCGTCCTTCTTCTTGGTGGTGAAGAACGGATCGAAGATCCGGCTCATCGTCGCCTCGTCCATGCCGGTCCCGGTGTCCTCGACTGAGATCCGCGCGTAGGTGCCTGGACGCAGCCTCAGCTGCGAGGCGTGCCGCCGGTCGTCGATCTCGTACCGCTCTAGGGTGACCTTCAACCGGCCCACCCGGTCCCTCATCGCGTGCCAGGCGTTGGTGCCGAGGTTCATCAGGATCTGATGGACCTGCGTGGCATCCGCCAAGACCATCGGCGCGTCGGATGCAAGCGACAGGTCGAAGGCGATGGTGGTCGGAATGGTCGCGCGCAGGAGGTCGAGGGCCTCTATGACGATCGGCAGCAGAACGACGGGCACCCGCTCGAGGGGCTGCTGTCGGCTGAACGTGAGGATCTGCCGGACCAGGCCCGCCGCCCGCCGCGACGCCTGCAGGACGGAGCCCAGGTACGTCTGCGCGTTGGCATTGTCCTTCGTGATCATCTGCGCGAGCTCGGTGTAGCCCTGGACCGAGGCCAGTATGTTGTTGAAGTCGTGCGCGATCCCTCCGGCAAGGGTCCCGATGGCGTCCATCTTCTGCGCCTGGCGGAACTGTTCCTCCAGCTTCTTTCTCCCGGTGATGTCCTGCGTGATCACCGTGAAATGGTCGGGGACCTCGCCCGGCGCCCACGTCGCGGACACGGTCGCCTGCACCCAGACCTCCGAGTTGTCCTTTCGCAGCAGGCGCTTCTCCATCGTGAATTCGCGCAGGGCTCCCGTTCGCATCTTCCCATTCATCTCCTCATAGCGCGCCACATCGTCGGGATGGGTGATCATCGCCGCATTGATTTGGCTCATCTCCTGCTGGTCCCTTCCCACGATGTCGCAAAGGCGCTGGTTCACCTGAAGATGGAATCCCGTTATGGCGTCGACCTGGGCCACGCCCACCGCCATTTGCTCGAAAAGGGCCCTGAATCGCTTCTCGCTCGCCCTCAGTTCCTCGGCGCGGTTCCTTCGCTCGGTGACGTCCCGGCTTGAGCCGACCACGGAGTCGACCGTCCCGTCGGCACCGAAGCCCGGGGAGAAGATATACTCATACCAGCCCTCCTTGCCGGCCGTATCGGTGAAAGGTTTTTCATCGACAAGCTTCTCCTTTGTCTCGAAGACCTGCTGGACCTGTCGCTGCAGGAGCGCCGCGAGCTCGTCCGGGTACTTGAGGTCATAGAAATTCTTTCCTACAATTTCCTCCAGGGTGATCCCCAGGAGGTCGAGGAGCGGCTTGTTTGCAAAAGTGAACCGGCCCTGCCTATCGAATATGTATGCGTGATCCTCAAGGGCCGAGAGCGTGGCCGTCAGCAGTCTCTCCCGGCGCTCCGTTCTATGTGAGAGATCGAGGAAGGCGTTCTCCGCAAGCTTTCGCTTGGTGATGTTCTGAAACACCGAGATGACGTAATTGGGCTCCCCGGCCACGTTGCGCTGGAGGGTGGAGACAAGGTTTCCCCAGAACACCTCTCCGGAGGGCCCGTGGTAGCGTCTTTCTGACGTGCTCGAGGCTGAATCATCGGCAAGGAGCGCTTGGCGCTCGTCCTCGATTTCCGGCCTGTCCTCAACGAGCGTCAGCTCGGTGAAGGTTGTTCCCATCAGGGACTCCCGGCTGCGGCCAAATATGTCGCAGAGCTTGTTGTTCAGCCTGATGAAGGCCCCTCCGATTGAAATGTGGGCGATCCCGACCGCTGCCTGCTCGAAGGTTCCGCGGAAGCGCGCCTCGCTTTCCCTGAGCTCTTTGCCTGAAAGCATGCGTTCGGTGATGTTGACATGCGTGACCACGGCGCCCCCGGCCCGGCCTTCCTCCAGCGGTGTCGCCGTCATGAGAAACCACCGCTCCTCGTCCCGCAGATGACTGGGGTATTCGAGGGAGAAGGTACTGGCTTCGCCGGCCAACACCGACCGGATCCCGGCGGCGGAACTTCGGGCGTCGCCAGAATGCTCCCCGGTCGAGGTATCGCAGGCCTTGAGGTAGTCCTGTCCAACGCCGAAACTCGGCGCAGGAAACGCGTTTTCGGAGGAATAAAGCCGCCACGCCTTGTTGACGGCCACGATGAAGCCAAGGGGGTCCAAGAGGGCTATCCGCGCGGGGAGGGCGTCCAGGATGGCGGACTGCCTCGTCGAACTGTTGGCGCGCAATTCCTCCTGGGCCCGCGGGAGAATATAGATCTGCCCGTTTTCGCCGACGAAGGTGTCCACCTCCCCGCCCGTTAGCTCATCAAGGCGCTTCTCGGTCCGAGCCAGCGTCTCGATCAACCTGGCTACCTCTTCATTCGCCGAGTCTGAGAGGGGCGACGGACCGGGCTTCATGCCACGGCACCCGCGAGGTCCAGCATCGTCGACATGGACTGCGCGTTGCTGAGGGTGCCGACGATCCTCAGGTGAGGCCTGGGCCTCATCCTTACAAGGGTCGGGGTCATGAATACCTTGTCCGCGAGGGCGAGCTCGGGCCGCGTCAGCACATCGATCAACTCGATCTCATGCGACGCGGGAAGGTTCTGCTTGCAGTAGAAGGCCAGATTGTTGGCGGCATCCACCGAGTTCTGCGTTCCCCCGGCAACATACAGCCGGAACTGGTGCTTCATCGGATGCTTCATAACTTCGCCCCCTTCGCGGGCGGGCGGGCCGCGTCTCCTCTGCGAAGCTGCCTCATCCGCAAATGCCCGAGGGACAGATCGCCCCTCCGGCTTTGCGACGTCCGGGTCAGGAGCGTCTTTTCAACCTGTTTTGCAATAAGCTCGGTGCGGAGCGACTTTGCCCGAACCTCGAGTACCGCCTCCTCCGCATCGAGGCTGACGCGCTTGAGCTTCCCGGCGACGTTGGCGACCTCGTTTGCAATCCGTTCCGAGCTTTCCTTCTCCCAGCGCATGGTGCCCATCAACACCTCGCCGCCCGCGGTGTACACGTCAGCCAGCGTCACGCCGGCGTCGGTGAGTATGAGCTCTCGGACCTGGTTGGAGTGCGCCGTGCCACGTGATTTCAAGATCGATAGGCCGCGATTTCTCTCCCCCGCTTGGACCAGATAGTTCAGGTGAATCCAGGTGTCCGCTATCGTCGAGATTTGGAGCGGGGTGCTGCCGTCCACTTGGCCGTTCAACTCATCAAGCAGGCTGGTGCACACGAGCGTCGTCCCGTCGGACTTCGTCCAGTCTATCAGCCTTTCGGCGACCCCGTGCGCCGTCAGCTCGTTGCCGACCTTTGCCAGCGTTGAGACCGGGTCGATCACCAGGCAGTGTGCGTCGTGCTCCCGGGCCAGCGCCTTGATCCGTACAAGCAGCGTCTCGGCGCTCCCGCTGATCGTGCGCGCCGACACCATCCGAAGGAGGCCGTTGTCGACGAACCTCTGCAGCCGGATCCTGACCGAAAGGAGGTTGCGTATCACCTCGTTGCCGTCGGAGTCGAAGCTGAAGAATATCGTGCGCTCGCCGCGCTTGCAGGCGGCCTCGGCGAAAGCGCCGCTCAGGGTCGTCTTGGCAGTGCCTGGAAATCCCGTGATCAGGATGCTCGATCCCTTGTAGTATCCGCCGCCCAACATGGTATCGAGGCGTTTAACCCCGCTCGAGATGCGCTCGTTCGAAACAGGCTTTTCCCTGGGGGCCGCGGTCCGTGAGATGGCGACGTCGAACCCGGTGCTGCCGATCACAAAGGGGGCCTCGTTCTCGTCAAAGCTCGAGCCGCGATATTTCACCACACGAAGATTGCGCTGGGATACCCCTAGAGACACCCGGTGATTCAGCATGACCGCGCAATCCACCATGAATTGCATGAATCCGGACGCGTGGGACATCGTTGCTCCGGCCTCCTCCCCGTCCGCCTTGGCGGTGATCAGGCCGGTCAGCTTGTTCGCCAGCAGCCATTCGTTGAGCCGATATACCTCGCGCCTCTTCGCCACGGGGTCCGGCAGCAGAACGAGATATATGTCCAGGGCGTCGAAAACGATCCGCCGCGCGCCCGTCTTTCGGATAGTGGCCTTGAGGACCGCAAGCAAACCCTCGAGATCGAATGCCCCGGACTGGACCAGATCCGGGCTCGGCCGCGCGTCAAGAAAGGTCAGCTTCGACGGCACCAAACCGGGCAGACCCCAGCCGAAACTGGACGCATTGGCGATGATCCGCTCGGTCGACTCCTCGAATGCGACAAAGATGCCCGGCTCGCCGCACTCGCGGGCCCCATGGACCAGGAATCGCAGGCCGAAGAGTGTCTTCCCTGACCCGGGTCCTCCCACGAGCAGCGACGTGCGGGCGCGGGGAAGTCCGCCGTGGGTAATCCCGTCAAACCCCACGATGCCTGTCGCGGCCTTTGTGGATCTTCTCTTGGGGATTCTTTCTTCTTTCACGGGGTTTGATATTGTGGATAAGCCGTCGCTCCCTTTCTGGGGCCTTGCGCTCGCTCAGTGGTATCGTAGCGCTACCGACGCCCAATAGCGACCGGCATCGCCTTTATACTCGCTCCCTTCATGCAATGCGTTCCCCGGCCATCCATTTGGAATGATTAATGGGGCATTCGACTGCCCTTTCGGCTATCCCGCTCCAATGGCACCCGAGTTTGGACGGAGGAGCGCAGGATTCGCTTCGCTCACGGGTGCCGGACAAGAGACATCAAAGCAGGCGCTCGTGAAGCCTTCCGGGGTATTATTGTACGTGAGGGCCTCCCATCGGACCAAGAGGCTCCGATCCTGAATGGATTTCCTTCCCGTGGATGCCGCGCCTGTCACCTGCTTGCCGCTTGCATCGAACCCGCGGCGGTGCTGCGTTGATTATATGAAGATACGCATTAATCGGGATCCGGCAAAAGACAGCCCTGTAGACATAGAGGCCACGAACAAGGTGGCCCACCCGGATGCCCGGCCGAATCATACGTGGAGCATCAGGCGGACCGGCTTCGAGAGCATCCGTCTAAACGCCCATGAGTTTGCCACAGCGGACGAGGCGGAAGGCGCGCTCAGCAAGGGCTTCAAAGTATCCGACCACCCTGACGCTCAGGCGTTCGCCAGGGAATTGTTGGGTAACGGGTGGGCGACGGAGGTCAGGGAATAGAATTCTTGGCCCGGGCGAATCCGGGACCACACGCCCGTCCTAGAGGTCCCCGGCGTAGGAAATATATCCCCGGTATGTGGCCAGGATCGCGTCGAGGGCCGCCACATGCGCGGCCGCCTGGATGTCGAGCGGCACGCCGGCCGGGGTTTCAAAGATCAGGTTGAAGGGTCTCGGGTGTTGCCCGGGCGGCGGCGCGAGGATGCCCTGGAAGCAGTCGGTGATGATTCCCTCGTGCGCATGGAATCCGTCGATCGATGACCGCTTGTCCCTCGGAAGGACGGCCTCTGCCGCGACGAGGGCCGGCCTGAGCAGGCTGTCCTCCATCGCATTGCCGTGGGAATAGCCGTAGGTTCCCTCGCAGGAGTCATCGGCGTGCAGCGCGATGAGGCCGTTGAAGCGGTGCGTGCTGAGCTCGTTCTCGATGATGAGCACCTCGGGCTGCCTGGATCCCTTCCAGAATTCCCGGTTCAGGTCCAACCCGGCGCAATTTTCCCTTGTTCCCCGTTCAAGGCCCACGGGGTTGACGGCGGGGTAGGCGAACAACTCATATCCGGTCGCACGAACGGGATCCTCGAGGAGGGACTTGAGAAACAGGCGCAGGGCGGCGGTTCCCGCGGGCTCGTCCCCGTGGACTCCGGCGAAGATGGCGATGCGGACGGGTTCGTGTCCGGCTCGCGGCCCCATGTAGCGGATCCTTTCGATCTCATGCCGCCTGCCGTCGTGCGCGAAAACCCCTGCGATCTCGGCGCCGGTGCCGACGGCGCCGGGCGGGGCTGAAACCCCCACCTCATCCGTGGCGCCGCGGCTCATATCTCGTACTCTGGATCCAGGGCCCCGGCCAGCAGGTGCCGGTGCACACGCATCAGCTGGAAAAGATGCTGCTCCGACATCCCGTACCGCACGGCCACCTCCCTCAGGCTGTTCACGCCGCCAAAGGGCGTGGGTCCGTAAATGAGGGCGACCAGGGCGGCTAGTGAGCGATCCCGCCCCTTGGCGGTGGGCTGGTGCACCACTTGGAACAAGGCCGTGCTCAGGCGCTCGGCGGCTTCGTGCAGGCAATCGTGTCGCTCGGAGTCGCCGAGGGTGGGGGCGACGGAAACGCCAGCATGGGGCGGCTTCGCGCCGACCGTCTGTGGATCGGGAACCGCCAACCCGCCGTCGATATCATAGGAAGGCGAGTCGCCTTCGGGCTGCGGCAACGGGCGTGCGGAGGTTGTACGATGGAGGTGTAGAAAGTCGTGCATGGCTAAGTGCATCGAAAGCCTTTCTCCAGTGGACTGGTCGGCGGAGCATCCGTGGCTGAGAGCCATCGAAGGGCAGTAAATCCGAGGGTCAACCATATTAAATTGGTAGGGATTAAATCACGACACAACCGTTTAACTGTAAATGACCTACAAGTTGTTGGTTTAGGTCGGTGGGCAAATATGAGACTACATGAACCGCCACCAAACCACCCTGATCGTCCCAAGAACGAACTCCCATTCCGACACTGGGATTCCCGCACGAGCGAAGCCGCTCGGCCTATACCGTGCGAAGAGGGAGGCGTCGGGATCGGCGATGGAATACGTGCGTTCGGCGCTGGGCGGCTATCTGAGGTCGCGCCGCCTTGGCCGAGCGGCTGCGGCCGCATTCGCGGCGTCCGCATTGGCCCTTTCGGCCCTCGCGGACGAGGGCTCGGCCGGTGGTTCTCCCGGCGGCGTCGAGCCCGCGGCCTCGCCGGCCCTTCCAACCCCGGCCGCCGTTGCCGGCCCCGCCTCGAAGCCCAGCATCCCGGCCGCAGCACCCTCCGCCCCCGCGGGCGACGTGGTCAGCCTGGAGGTGTACACCGTGGATGGCTCCGGGCTCGCGGATTCGACGCTGCCCGAACGGCCGGTCTCGGCGGTCTACGGATTCGCGACACCCTACCAGGACATCCCGAGGAGCGTAGCACAGGTCACCCCCGAGCAATTCCAAAATGACATCATCAACAGCGTGAACGACTTCAGCCGCTACAGCCCCTCGACGAGCCTCCTGACGGGCGCGGCGATCAACGCCGGCACGCCCTATTTCCGCGGCTCGCAGGGCGACCTCTACCAGAACGGCGTCCGGCTCCTCGCACGCGGCACGAACAACCGCCCGTTCACGCTCAATCCCTACGAGAGCGCGGACCTCGTCGCGGGCCCGGCCTCCGTCATCTTCGGACCCTCGGCCCGCACCGCCGGCTACGTCAACTACATCACGAAGCAGCCCTATTTCGACGAGGAGCGCGGGGTGATAAACCTGGATATCGGTCAATGGTTCGACGGCGAGGGCTACAAGCTGCAGGACTCGGCGCAGATCGACATCGGGGCGCCCATCATCCCGGGGAAGCTCGCGTACCGCGTGAGCTATGAGGCCGACACGTACGACTCCTACTACGCGAACACCCACGACAGCTATAACAACTTCTTCGGTGCGCTCGGCTGGCGGCCGAACCACACCACCGCGATCGATTTCAACTTCGAGTACGGCCACTACGACTGGATCGTGAACAATTTCCAGAACAGGGTTAACCAGGACCTGATCGACAATGGCATCTACCTCGCGGGCCCCTCGACTCCCATCATCCAGGTCGGCACGGGCTTCTTCTCGCCGGTGCTGAGCGCCTCCGGGGCGCCGACGGGCAACTGGATCAAGCGCACCAAGGTGACGGCGCCGAACGGCCTCACCTACTTCAACGCGGGCGCGGCCACCGCCAACCCGACGAGCGACACAACGGCGGGCGCGGGGACCATCGTGGGCTACGTCCTGGACCCCGCCCTTGTCCAGCCCGAGGCGATCTCGCCCTCGGCGACGCTGAACGACCCGGACTATCCCACCTACACGAACACCATAAACTTCCAGACCCGCCTCAAGAAGGAGATCAACGAGAACCTGGTGCTCGTGAACAGCCTGACCTATGCGCGCTACCAGACGGACAGCACGTCAAACGGCGGATTCTTCAACTACATCCTGGCGAACTCCATCGAGGACCGCTTCGAGGCCCAGCTGAAGCTTCTCTACAAGGTGCTGGGAGTGAGCGTCGAGCACGACAGCAACACCGGGCTGGCCTTCCGCTGGGAGCCCAGCACGAACTACAAGGACAGCGACGCGGCGGCCTACGGGCCCACCGGGGACTACTACAACCTGGCCGGGAATCCCGAGACCTTTAACAAGAATTCCTTCTTCGGCGCGCAGGTCTACCCGTTCGCGGGCACCGTGAACACCCCGGTCCTCACGAACTTTGGCTACCTGAAGGGCTTCTGGCAGTACATCCCGGTGCCCGGAAGCTCGAACGGTGGCGCCACGAGCCCGGGCGGAAGCGCCGCGGGCACCGTAGTGGGGACGCTCGGGTCGGCGAACTACTACACGCTCGAGGAGTGGGGAGGCCTCTTCACCCAGCATTCGTTCAAGATCGGCAGCCACCTCATCCTCGACCTGGGCGCGCGCGAGTCCCTCGCGTGGGCCCACGCGTGGAATCCCCTGCCCACTCCGAGCATACCGGGCAACAGCGCTCTCAGCGGCTCGGTGCGCGTACCCGAGCCGTCCTATTCCGCGAGCCTTAGCTACAAGCCGGTGTCATGGCTGACGACGTACTTCACGTACGACTATGTCACCGCGACGGACGGCAACACGAGCGGCGCCGTCGGGTTCTCGACCACGATCGGTGGCGTCGCAAACCAGCTTGACCCCTACAACTTCAAGAGCGTGAGCGAGCTGAGCGAGGCGGGCGCAAAGGCGGAGGTCATCCCGGACAAGCTCTTCGTGACCGTGGACGAATACCGCCAGACCCGCGAGGGGACGCTTGCGCTTCCCGCCGGTGCCGCGGCCAACGCCAACCCCATCCAGGCCATGGGACTCTACCAGGGATCGGAGCTCTCCCTGCGCTACCAGCCGGTCAAGCGCTTCAGCCTGGGCGTCAACTACAGCTACCTCGCGGCGACGAACCTCAACTCAACCTTCAGCGCGCCCGCCCCGATCGTGGCCGACAACTCGACCAACATCCTCGGCGCAACGACGGCGGTGAAGGGCGTGAACACAAGGATCGTGAACCTTCCCCACAACACCGGCACCGCCTTTGCGGTCTATGAGTTCAGCTCCGGCTTCGGCATTAAGGCGGACTACTCGGTTCACGACGCCTACTGGGTCGCCACGGACGGCTCCGTCACGGTGCCCGGGGACTACAACCTCGACGTCGGCATCTACTACAACCAGCCACGCTACCGCGTCGCCCTCGACCTCGAGAACGCGACGAACCAGCACGACCACGCGGGCGGATCCACGCCGCTGCCCGGGGCAAACCTGGGCCTCAGGGTCGCCTATCGCTTCTAGGGATCTTCATATGAACACAACGCGTCGCAAATTCATAAGGATTGCCGGCCTTGCCGCCGCAACGGGTGCCCTCTCATCCCGGCGCTCGCTCGCGGCGGACGCGCCGGCGCCGCCGGCTTCCCCCTCCGCAGACCCCCTGGTCCTGGTCGACTGGCACAGCCACGTGATCACGCCCGGCGAGATCGCCTATCTCTCAGGCCGCGCCAAGGCCCCGCGCATCTATAAGGACGACCAGGGCCGCAGCGTCCTCGAGAACCTGACCACCGTCTCGGCTGCCGCCGGCAGGCCGTCGGTCACGTCGGCCTCCGACATCGAGACCCGGATAAAGCACCTCGATGGGAGCCGCGTGCAGCGCCAGCTGCTGAGCTACACCGTGGCCCTCGGCTACGACGCGACGCTCCCCGTGGAGGAGCTGCGGCCCTTCTATCGCACGCTGAACGACGACCTCGCCTCGATCACGAGGAAATTCCCGGGACGGTTCCTCGGCGTCGCTGCGGTGCCGACCACGGATCCCGCCTGGGCGGCCCAGGAACTCGCCCGGGCCCACCAGGAACTGGGCTTCATCGGCATCGCCCTGCCCCTGAACGCGTTTGCGACGCTGGAGAGCGCGCGGACGCAGGCCCCGCTCTTCGAGGCGGCGCAGAAATTCGGGAGCCACGTCTTCGTCCACCGCGCGCCGGCGAGCAACCAGCTGCCGGGCCAGCCTCCGCTTGTTGTCCCCGATGACCTCGGCGCCGTCCGCTGGAGCGTGATCAGCAACACACACCTGGTGAACGGGGCCATCACGCTCGGCCTGTCCGACTTCCTGGATCCCTATCCCGACGTCACCGTCCAGGTCATCATGCTGGGCGGGTTCTTCCCCTACCTGATCGACTCGATCGTCGCATCGGGGCCCCGGCTCGGGATCAAGGATCCCCTTGCGCGGCTCAGGCGCATCTACCTCGAGCCCGGGCCGTACTCTAGCAGCAACGGCGAGTGGGTGGCCCTGGCCGCCCAGAAGTTCGGCGCCGACCGCATCCTCTTCGGCACGGATTACGGGGTGGGCGGCGGGACCTCCCAGGACCGCCTGGCCCCGTCGATCGCCTCCCTCGACAAGGCGCTCACCCCCGCGCAGCGCCAGCTCATCTACACCGACAACTCCCGAGCGCTCCTCAAGCACCGGGGCATCACCTGAGCCGCCTCCCCACCCACTAAATCCGCATCCCCATGAAATCCCGCCGCCAGTTCCTCCAGATGGGCGCCGCCGTCGCCGCCGTTGCCGCCGTCCTGCCGTCCCGCCTCAGGGCCCAGGCCGCGGCAGGGCCTCAGGACTCCGGCACCGAAGGCCCGAAGGGCCTGTTCGACCTCCACAGCCATTGGATATCCCCCGGGGCCCTTGAAATCCTCTCCACGAAGACCGTCGGCGTCCGCTATGTGACCAACGAAAAGGGCGAGCACAACCTGGTTCGCCCGGGCGTCGCGGCGCCCGCACAGGGACCCCGTCCCGGCGGGCTGCGCGGCACGCAGATGTTCGACAGCGCCGAGACGCGCCTCGCCCACCTCGACAAGCACGGCGTGCAGCGCCAGCTGATCTCCTGGCCGACCACCTCAAACGTCGATCCCGACCTGACGGCCGAGGAAGCCAGGCTTCTTTGGACCGCCTACAACAATGATCTTTCGGGTCTCGTGCGCAAGAACCCGGACCGCTTCACGGGCGTCGCGGCGCTCTCGACGCTCGATATCGAGTGGTCCGCAAAGGAACTGGCCCGGGCCCACGACGAACTGGGCCTCATCGGCGGCGTCCTTCCCGTGAACGGCTTTGCCACACTCGAGGGCGCCCGGGCCTTTGCGCCGATCTTCGAGGTCGCCCAGAAGCACAAGGGCCACATCTACCTCCACACGGGATATGCGAACGCGCGCATTCCCGGGCAGCCCGCAAAGCCCGTCCACGAGGACTCGAAGCAGGCGCGCGGCGCGCTCGACAACCTGTGGAATTTCACCGCGTCGACCATCACCCTTGCCTTCTCGGGGTTCCTCGACGCCTATCCGGACGTCACGGTCCAGGTGGCCCAGCTGGGCGGCGTGGGCGGGATCGCCCTGGTCGCCGAGTCGGTGCAGCAGTCCGCCGCGGCGAACGGGGTCACGGACATCCGTGGGAAATTCAAAAACATCTATCTCGACACGGGCGCCGGCGGCCGCGGTCCCGAGGCGATCGCGCTCGCGGCCCGGGTGATCGGGGCCGACCGGATCCTCTTTGGAACCGACTACGGCGCCGCCGCATCGGTGGTCCCGGTGATCGAGAACGTCGAGCATTCACCGCTCACTGCCGAGGACCGGAAGAAGATATTCAGCGAGAACGCGCGCACGCTCCTGGCATCGAAGGGAGTGGCGGTGTAGCCCCATGCCACGGCCAGCTCAAATGGAAGGCGCCCCCCGGAGCGTGCACGCAAACCGATACCCGCCGGACCGCCTCGCGAGGGACGAGGCGGCCAGGATCTACGCTTCGATCGGCACCCTATACGAGGATGCCTCCACCTCGGACAGCGTCTTCGGATCTCCTCTCGGCCCCATCGAGGGTACGGGCGCAAGGACCTTCCTGCCGCAGTTCGTGTATTTTGCTCCCGCCTCGACCGTCGATCCGGTCCGGATTGGCGTCTTCAGCGGCCTGAGCAGGGAGGATCTCAAGGGATCATGGGCCCTGATCGATTGGATCAAGGCCCTCCTCGTGCGTCCCGACATAGGCCACGGAGTGAGCGTGTCGGTGTTTCCCGTTGTCAATCTGACCGGCATCCAGGAGGGGATGGAGGGCGCCGGACTGCAGGCGAGCGACTGGCGAGGTTCCCGGATTCCCGAGATCCGGCTGATCGCCGACAATGCGAGAATCCGATCCTACCAGGGCTTCATCCGCATTGAATCGTCCCGGGACTCGGTTCCCAAGGTGGTCGTGCGAACAGCCGTGAATCGGCGCACGCACGGTTCCCTGGCAGAGATATATGACTCATCCGATTTCGAGCCCTGGGAGACGTGTTTTGAGTCGCTGGGCCCCAATAGCAGGCTCCTGGGACCCCTCAGCCTCGCGCGGGAGCTTGATACCGGTCTTTTTGAGGTGGTGATCTCACTGCCCGCGGCTTGGCCCCAGGCCTCCTGGAATTCGAAGCTTCTGCCCCTGCTCGGGCGCCTTGTGGCGAGCTACCGGACGTTCTTCAGCTACGGAGGCGAGCTCTAGACGGCTCCAACCTGAAATTCCATCTTATGAAAACTTCCAAGCACATCCTCGTTGCCTTCGCT
>Ga0181537_10003680_pt1 | contig 13029 bp, 11 predicted proteins | sample PEATcosm2014_Bin_39_FD_119765 | JGI IMG/M metagenome (GOLD analysis project Ga0181537, IMG submission 119765) | Peatland microbial communities from MTU Mesocosm Facility, Houghton, MI, USA - PEATcosm2014_Bin23_10_metaG | ecosystem: Environmental > Terrestrial > Soil > Wetlands > Peat | place...
GATTCGCATTTATGCCTGGATGAATATTCTCCAGCATGACGGGCCGCTCAATCAACTGCTGCTGGCGCTCGGCATCGTGCGCGAGCCGCCGGCGTGGCTCTCCACCGACACCGCCGTCTATATCGGCATCGTCTATTCCTATCTGCCGTTCATGGTACTGCCGCTTTATGCGACGCTGGAAAAGCTTGACGAGACGCTGCTCGAAGCCGCTGCCGATCTCGGTTGTCCGCGCTCGAAAGCATTCTGGCTGGTGGTCGTGCCGATATCGGCGCCCGGCGTGGTCGCGGGCGCGCTGCTTTGCTTCATTCCGATCGTCGGCGAGTTCGTCATTCCCGATCTGCTCGGCGGCTCGCGGACGTCGATGATCGGCCAGACGATCTGGACCGAGTTTTTCGCCAACAAGGATTGGCCGACCGCATCCGCGGTCGCCGTCGTGCTGGTATGCCTACTGGTCACGCCGATCGTGATCTTCCAGCATCAGACGATGCGCGCGGTCGAGCGAGACTGACGATGCGCAAGGCCTCCAGATTCAATCTCGTCACGCTTTGCGTCGGCATGGCGTTTTTCTATCTGCCGATCCTCATTCTGGTCATCTATTCCTTCAACGCGTCACGTTTGGTCGCGGTTTGGGGCGGCTGGTCGACGCAATGGTACGCCGCACTTGCCGGCGATGCGCCGCTGCTCGATGCCGCTTTCATCAGCCTGCGTATCGCCGTGATTTCCGCCAGTGCGGCGACCGTGCTGGGAACGCTGGCGGCAGTAGCGCTGGTCCGCTTCGGCCGCTTCCGCGGCCGGCTTCTGTTCGCGGCTATGATCTATGCGCCGCTGGTCATGCCGGAAGTCATTACCGGGCTGTCGATGCTGCTGCTCTTCGTCGCCGTTTCGATTGACCGCGGCTTCTGGACGGTGGTCATCGCCCACACCACCATGGCGATGTGTTTCGTCGCCGTGATTGTGCAATCCCGGCTCACCGATTTCGACATGAGCCTCGAGGAAGCGGCAATGGATCTCGGCGCCTCGCCAGCGCAGACATTTATTTCAGTGACCTTGCCGTTGATCCTGCCCGCCATCGCCTCGAGCTGGATGCTGGCTTTTGCGCTCTCGCTCGACGATCTCGTGATCGCGAGCTTCACCACAGGGCCCGGCGCGACCACCCTGCCGATCCGCATCTATTCCGAAGTCCGGCTTGGGGTCAGCCCGGAAATGAATGCGGTATGCAGCATCATGGTCGGCGTGGTCGGGGTCGCCGTCATCGCCGCTTCGCTTCTGACCAAGCTGGGCGCCGCACGCGGCGCACCGGCGCGAACTTGAATTTGACTCGCTTGATCTTTTCCGAAAAACGGTAGCCATCCTCGGATCAAGTCCGAGGACAGGCTTTTTCGGGCTGATGCGCTAATCCCGGCTCTCGCCCGGCGGCCGGAACAGGTAAAATAAAAACCAGACCGGCACGATCACCAGCGCACCGAGCAGCAGATTCGGCAGCGCCCAGGCGAGGCCGTCGCGCGCCATGTCCTCGATCCGCTCCGGCGAAAGCCCCGCGCTCTTTATCAGCTCGTCAGTCCGGATGCCGAAATGCGCCAGGATCGTGCCGACGATCAGCGACGCGACCAGCACCTTCACCAGAGCGCGCGTGAGGCTGAACATCGGCGGAAGACCTTGGCCCGATCGCGGGCAAAAAACCCACGCTGATTCGTGCGCCGCGAATCATAGAGCAAAAGTTAAAGCCTGCGTACGCCGTTCGCCGCGCCGGCAGCGGCTATCCTAGGACTATTGGGATGTTCTCGGGCCGACCGGCGCCGAGGCGGGGGACACGGCCGGAGTTGCCGTTTGCGGCGAGGCCAGCAACTGATCGATCACCGAGCGCACCGCCTCGCTGGCATTATAGCTCTTGGCCGAATTGAGCAGCGGCGCGGCGGCGCCGGAGCGGCGGATCAGGCTTTCCGGGTCGGGCAGCATCATCGGGTCGTCCCACGGCCCTTGTACGACAAACGGCAGATCGAACTCGTCGCCGCTATTGCTCGACACCAGCGTTGCTACGCCTTTGAGGTCGAGATCGCGGCTCGGCACTGAAGCCTGCCCGCCGACCACGAGTTTCACTGACGGACCGGTAACATGCATGTCAGCGACCGACACCATGCCCTGATCGACCTTGAGGCTGACGGCGAGCTGATCGAACGGCGTTTGACCGGTGCGGAAGTCGCCATTTCCGGACAGCGGACGGCGTTCGAGTCGCCTCAGCAATTGCTCGACATTGATGCCGTCGAGTGCCCCGGATTGGGCATTCAGTGTCGCGGTGCCGCTAAGCGCATGGGTGAGCGCGAGCACGGTATTGCCCGAACCATTGACGTCAAGTGCGAGATCGCCGCGGCCTTCGAGCTTACGTGTATTGAAAATCTGGCCGAGGCAGTCGGCGAGATCGACGCCGAGGAATTGCATATGCGAGGCTACCGCGACGCCGTTATCGGCGCGGGCGATGCCCAGCGCGCCCTTGGCGACGCCGCCGAAGGCTTGCGACTCTCCGATCGTAAGATCGAGCTTGCCGCCGCTCATTGTCGCAGCGACCGCGGTACGCCCCAATTGCGCGTCTGCGATTTTGACGCTGGCTGCGGAAAGCCGCAGATCGAGATTGAGATCATTGAAGCCGTCGAGCTGGATCGGCAGTTGCGCCCAGTTGTTGTCGGTGCTGGCGACGAGACGTACTCCGGAAACGTAGGGCGTCAGATCGAGCGCGTCGGCTGCGAGCGTGCCCTGCACCTGCCGGTGGCCATCGGTGCCCAGCGTCAGTGCGCCTTCCGCGGTGTTGCCGTCGAGCTCGACATTGACATTGGACAACGAGGCAACGCCGCTGCCGATGTCGCTGTCGGCACGCAGCGCGAAGCGGCCGAAGCCGCCGAAAGGCAGCTTGCTCTTGCCGGTCCAGTACATGGCGTCGCGCAGTGACGGCGACTCGACGTCGAGTGTGCCCTGAATCTTCAAGGTCGGTTGATCGGTCGCCGATCCGTCGAAGGCGATATTGAGCGGTGTGCTGGTCACGCGCACTTTGACGCCGGAGCGGTCGCCGGTCAGCGCGGCGAGAAAATCGCTCAGCGTGAGGCTCGCTTCGATCGGCTGATCGTGCCAAATGAAATGACCGTTGGCGCCGAAGCTTCGCGAGATCGACGGCCACGCGACCTGGAATTGTACGTCCTCAAGCCGTTCGGCGCTGATCTTGCCGGCGTCATGGACAACGACCGTTCCGTCCTGGATGCCGATCTCCGAAAACATTGCGGAACGATCGAGGTCCGGCTGCAGGGCATGCGCCAGGGACGCGATCAGGCCCGCCCAGTTGGATTGTCCCGAGGCCGAGAAGGTCACATTGATAACCGGATGCACCAACGTCACGTCGGCGATTTCGATACGTCCGGCGAGCAGCGGGAAATAACGTAGCCGCGTCGTCAATTCGTCCGCCGCCACCGCCGGCTCGCCGCTGCGGGCGTCGCCGAGGACGACATTGTGAAAGCGCGCGGTTCCGGACGGGAACAGCGAGAGCGAGACGTCGTTGCCAAGCATCGGGTCGAGCCCGGTCACGGCATGGATTTCAGATTTCACTGCATCGCGCACCGCGGAGGCGGGCATCAAGAAAGACAGCGCCACGAGTGTGACGAACGCTGCCCCAACCACGGCGGCGACGGCAATCGCGAGGCGTTTCAAGCCAATGGCCACGGTCACGTGACGCGCTTCCGATTTTGTTCGATTGATGATGAAGTCCCCGGCCGACTATACCGGGCGGCATGCATGCTGCAAACTTGCTCGCTATCTATGTCGCTTTCGTGGCCGCGAGATCGCCGGCTACGCTGAAACGATTGCTGCAAATGAAGAAACAGTTGCGGCATCAGCTGGCGACCAGCCGATTTGGCGGGAATGCGACCTCGACGAGCGTGCCGGCATTGGGTGCGCTCTTGATGCTGAAATTAGCCCGGTTGGCCTCGGCCAGAGCCTTGGTCAGTGGCAGGCCGAAGCCGGTGCCCCCCGAGCCCCAACTGCCCGAGGTCGCGGTCTGGCGGAACGGCTCGAGCGCCGCCTCGATGTCTTTCTCGCTCATGCCGGCGCCGGTGTCGCGCACGCGCAGCACCGCCTCGCGGCTGTCCGAGAACACGGTCGAGACGATGACCTGGCCGCCCGGGCCGGTAAATCGGATCGAGTTCGAAATCAGATTGAGCACGATCTGACGCAGCGATCGCTCATCGGCAACGATGAGCGGCACGCCCGGCGTCAACGCGGTGCGGATGATGATGCGGGCGCGGTTCGCCTGCGGCTGCATGATGCCGACGCATTGCTGGGTGAGATCGTTGAGATTGACGTTGGCGAAATTGAGATCGATCTGACCGGTCTCGATCTTGGACAAATCGAGCAGGTCGTTGAGGATGGTGACGAGCTGCGTGCCGGCGTTGTAGATGTCCTTGACGTATTCGCGGTAGCGCTCGTTGCCGATCGGCCCGAAGCGCTCCGCCATGATCACCTCGGCGAAGCCGGTCATGGCGTTGAGCGGCGTGCGGATCTCGTGACTGACCTTGGCGAGGAACTCCGCCTTGGCCGAAGCCGTGCGGGCCGTTTCGCGCTTGGCGTTACGCAGCTCTTCCTCGATCTGCTTGCGCATCGCGATGTCGCGGAACATGGCGCAGATGCGGTTATTGCCGATCCGGGTGAGCGTCAAAGCGAGCGGCACCAGTCGGTCGTCGCCGATACGCGCTGCCACATCGAGGACGGCTATCGGCGCATTGGGACCGCGCAGGACGCGCTCGAAATGCTCGCGCGCAGCGCGCTCGCTTTCGGGCGCAAGCAAGCGTTCAAACTGGCGACCGGCAAGCTCGCTCGTTGGCCTGGCGAACAGTGCGGCAGCCCGAGCATTGGCGGTGACGATGCGTCCTGTTGCGTCAAGCGTCATGACGCCGTCGGTCGCCGTATCGAGAACCGATTTAAGTTCGCGCAGTTCCGCTTCGGCGGCGCGCAGTGCGGCGTCGGCGTGACCGTTGGTCAGGATCAGCGCCAGGGCCGAGGCGCCGTGCCACGGCACCGTGAACATGCGGCCTTCGACCGGCACGCTGTCGCCACGCGGCGTCATGATCGACAGCGACTGCGCGCTGCTGGTTTCGCTGAGGGCGTCAGCGGCGGGCTCCACGAACAGCGTGTTGAGACCGCCCGCTGCCGTAATGGCATCGAGATTTTCGTAGCCGCTCCATTCAAGAAAGTGACGGTTGGCGTAGAGCAGCGCATCGTGCCGATAGATCAGAATGCCGATGGGAATGCGGTCGAGGAGTGCGTGTTCGCTCCGCGTCTCTGCGGCCGGCGCGGCAACTTCCGGCTCAGCGGGCATTTCCTCACCCGCCGTCTCGGCGGCGGCTGCGCTTTCCGGCGATTGAAGCCGCGCGGTCAGCTCCTGAGCCAGTTCGCGAAACGCCCGGCGTTCGACCGGGCTTAGAGCCGGCGCTGGCTTCGGCTCGGCCGGCGGTGAGGGCCGAAACGGGACCACATTGGCGGACGCCGGTGCGGCTTCGGCTGCGGGCCGTTCTGATGGCACTGCTGCTTCGAATGGCGGCGCGGCGGGAGTTTTTTCTGGTGCGGCGGACTCAGGGGCCGTGAGTTCTGCCGGCAGTGCTTCGGTTGCCGGCGCCGCCATAAAGCCGATCGGCCGTTCGCGGCGCGCGCGGGTTAATTGATTGATGCGTTCGATGTCGCGGCAGACGCCGAAGCCGCGATAGCCTCGGAAGCTGCGATCGCGGTCAAACACCGGCAGGCCCGACATTTCAACCGGGAGCCGCTCGCTGGAATCGTCCACCGGCCAGGAGACGATGATGCCGCTCCAGGTCTCGTGGCTTGCCACTGCGCGCGCAACCGCGTTGCCCGAGTCAAGCTTCAGTTCGGCGGTAACCTCGCTCCACAAGCGGCCGAAGGCGGCCGTGGTGCGCGGCCCCATAAGTTCGATGAATTCGTCCGAGCCGACGGCGAAACGGCCCTCGGCATCCATCTGCCAGACAAAACGCAATGGATGCCGCCGTCCCGTTGCCGGCTGTTGTTGCACTGGCGTAGCCGCAGGGGCTTCGATCGCGGTGCTTTGCGGCCGCGGTACCGGGGTTGTTTGCTGCGGCAGGATGAGCGCCAGGACCAGCGAAGCGTCGGCGCCGAGGCGAAGTGCGGTGACGTCGAAGCATGCACCGCCAACATTCGCTGTGCCCTTAGCATGTCCAGCTTGAAGTGCGGTGAAGGCGAGTGTCTGGAGACTGAGCGCCATCAGCGTCGTTGCGCCGGCGAGCCGCGCCTTGGCCGCCACGTTGGCGTAGAGAAGCCTTCCATCCGGCGCAAAGACTGCGGCTCCTTCGGCATCGTCGACAAACAACCGGCGGGCCCGCTCATCAAGCGCAAGCGCGGGTCCTGCCGGCTCAGTCGCGGCGACGAGCACGACGCTATTGCTCTCGGCGACAACGATGCGCGAGCAGGCGCAAGTCAACGCGCGACCAAATCCTGCGCCGAAGCCGCGCAGCCGCTCCAGGCGCTCCTGGCTTCCTGACGGCAGCAGCTCGGCGAGACGAATGATTTGCGCCGCTGAAGCGTCACCGGCGTCAAACCGGCGCTGTGTCAGCGCGGTGACGGTTGCGGCATCAAAGATTGCCGCACCGACGGCGTTGGCCCACAGAATGCGCGAGCCGTCCACGCTCCATAGCCAAGCCGGCCACGCGCTCGTCGCGAGCGCTGCGAGCCGCGGATGACGCAACAAAGCGAGCTCTCTCTCCACGATCGACATGCGCGACCGAACTCGTACCGTAAAGGAATTCTTAATAATGCCGGGCGCGGGCGGCGTCCATTGCGGCGGCCGCCTCCAGCCCCGGCAAGCCGGGATAACCTTAACCGGCTCCGAGGCTTAGGCGGGGACGTCGTTTGCCGATGGCCGTGGAACCGTAAATCGCGGTAGGATCAATGCCGCCGGTGGGACGAGGAGCGTGTAATGGCGAAAGATCCATTCGAACAGTTTGCAATTCCGAACGAGATGCGGGCATTCGCCGAGCAGAGCGTGACGCAGGCGCGCAAAGCCTTCGACGGCTTTATCGACGCGGCCAATAAAGCGATGGGGCAGTTACAGGGCCACGCTAAAGCGGCCCAGAGCAGCGCCTCGGAGATCGCGCACAAATCGATGACCTATGCCGAGCAAAATGTGGCGGCGACGTTCGAATTTGCGCAAAAGCTGATGCGCGCCAAGGACCCGGCTGAAGTGATGGCCCTGCAATCCGAATATCTCAGCCGGCAAATGCAGACGCTTTCGACCCAGGCTCAGGAGCTTGGACAGGCTGCCGCCAAGATCGTGGCCGACGCGGCGAAGACTAAGACTTGAAGTCCTGGCTTCGGTTCCAAAACCACAATTAATTCAACCATCTGCCTTAGTTTGTGCGTTGCAATAATTCCTGTTGCAATGCACCAAAAAAATTGCTATGTAGTTCAACAGCAAGTGCCCGGGCCTCCAATCTTGCAAACTTAAGAGGTGTGGCCGCGGTCACCGCATCCAGGCAATCGCGCAAAGGGCGGCGAGGCCACTTAAAAAAACTTCTCCAGGTGAGACAGCCCAAGAACTAACGAGCCAAATGCAAGGACACGTGTGATGGCTGAAGCCACAACGACGACCCCACCCAAAGTGAAGAGCAAACCCGCAGTCAGCGCTTTCGAGATGCCGAAGTTCGAGATGCCGAAGTTCGAAATCCCGAAGGTTGAGATGCCGGCAGCCTTCCGCGAATTCGCGGAACGCGGCGTCGCCCAGGCGAAGGATACCTACGAGAAGATGAAGGCCGCCGCTGAAGAGGCGACCGACGTCCTCGAAACCACCTATTCGACCGCCAGCAAAGGCGCGTCCGATTACGGCATGAAGGTCATCGAGGCGGCGCGCGTGAACACCAATGCGGCGTTCGATTATGCCGGCGAGCTGCTCACCGCGAAGACGCTGTCGGAAGTAATCGAGCTGTCGAGCACTCATGCGCGCAAGCAGTTCGAAGCGCTCACCGAACAGAGCAAGGAACTCGGTGCGCTGGCGCAGAAAGTCGCGACCGACGCCGCCGAGCCGATCAAGAGCGGCATGAACAAGGCGTTCGCCAAGGTCGCCTGAGGCGGCCTTTAGCGGACTGCATCTCGCAAAGCTAATTGCGGCGAGGGGAAGCCCGGGCCTGGCCCGGGCTTTTGTCGTTTAATGGCGGCGTTACCGGCTTCTTGCTAATCTCAGGCGTTACCCATAGGTTCCGCGCCGATCGCGGGCCCCGTGCAGCTGTAGCTCAGTTGGTTAGAGCGCCTGACTGTGGATCAGGAGGTCGGTGGTTCGAGTCCACCCAGCTGTACCAGCCAGCCTCAAATCACTTCCTTGGTCTTATCGTCGGTCTCGCCGTAGCGGCGGAGCGTCGCGGGCTTGGTGCCGGCGTAATGCTGCTCCAGCCCCGGCGCGATCCTGGCGTTCTCGCGCTCGAACAGCGAATTGCCGGCAAGGTCGCTCTCGACCAGGAACGGGCCGAATTTCTCGACGTCGAGCACCCACACGGCTTGCGCTAGGCCAAGCTCTTCCAGCCAATAGACGTTGGCGACGTGCTTGATGCCGCGGCCGAGCAGCGCGCCGGTGCCGTAGCCGACAGTGGTGAGATAGACCGCGTTGTTCGGCACAAAATGCTCACGATAGGTCTGCGACGTCATCCCGCCTTTGCCGATAATGACGTTGCAGCCGGAGATTTTGAACCAGCCGTCAAGCCACTGTGCAAACCGAAATGACGCAGTCGCGGTGACCGCGCCAACGGTATAGCTGCCGTCGGGATTGATGCTGGCCGCCGGCGAGCAGTGGAAATTGGTAATGCCAAGGGCATCTTTACCCGCCGGCATACCGAAGCCGTCACCGATAGCGCGCTTGTAAACGCCTTCGCGCGCGGTGAAGACGCGGCCGGTGAGATAGGCGACGGAACCGATTTCCAATTTCCGCAGATCATCGGTGCGCGCCGGCAGATCGATATGAACGGTCTTAAGATCGGCCATCTATTCCGCCGCCTCCGCCGCCTGCTGGCCCCATTCGACCGAGGAGCGGCGCATATAATCGGTGAACCACATCGGATCGGTGCGGAACGCCGCCCCGCCGTCGGTCGCGATCCGCGCGCAGGCGCGCCGCGACGACAGACAGAACATGTGCACCGACATCGGCATGCCGCCGGTGTGGCAATAGCCGACCTCGATATGGCAATCGATCACCATGGACGACCCAACAAAACCCATCGCGCCCATGCCGATCGAGTTGCCGAGCTCCTTGAACTCTTCTTCGAGCGCCGCGATCTTCGGATCGGGATTGCGCGAGCCGACGATGCGCAGGCATGACGCCTGCTTGCCGAGTACCATACTGGTGTCTTTCGAGCCGCCCAGCCCGACGCCAACGATGGCCGGTTGGCAGGCAAGCCCGCGCTTGCCGAAGCCGATCAGCGTGTCGAGATAAAACCTCCTGATGCCTTCGATGCCGTCGCCGGGAAACAGCATGCGGTAATCGGAGCCGAACAAGCCGCCTTTGTGCACGGTGGTCAGCTCGATCCAGTCGGCCTCGGGATGAAAGGCGTATTCGATTTCCGGCGCATTGATGCCGACGTTATTGTTGTGATCGGTGCGCCATAGCGGATGCACGCGATTGGGCCGCAGCGGCACGTTGGTCGTCGCGCGCGCGGTGGCGCGGCGCAGCGCCGCTTCGAGCGCGACCGGGCCGCCTTCGATCTTCGCCTCGTTGCCGATCTTGACGTACCACCGCGGCAGGCCGGTATCGCCGCACATGGCGCGGCGGTCTTCCTTGGCCGCCTCGTAATTCTCCAGCATCGCCTTGATGACGAAGGCGGAGAGATCGCCCTTCTCGGTATCGGCGCAGCGGCGGAGCCCCGCGAGATAATCGTCGGGGATTTCAATGGCCGCTTTCGCCATCAAATCTTCGGCGGTGCGCTGGATCGACGAGAGCGGAATCATGATTACCTCACTCGGCCGCGATCGCGTCGCGCAGGATCGTTTCGCCGGGCTTGACGTGACTGAAGACAACCGGCCGGTCGGTAGTTTGGATCCCGGCGGCGGTCTGGCGCGCCACGGTAAAAGTCGAGGTCGCGAGATCGCCCGGCTCGGGAAAGTCGGACCGGAAATGCGCGCCGCGGGAATTCTCGCGCTTGAGCGCGGCGAGCGCAATGACCCGGCTTATCTCGCACAGTGAGCGCAGATTGAGCCAATCGTGCCAGGTCAAATTGAACTGCCGACCGGCATCGGCAACGCCGGTCGCCATAAGTTCCGCCTCGATGCCGTCGATGGCCGCGATGCCGCGCGCGATGCTTGCCCGGTCGCGCACCACGCCGACGTCGTCCCACATCACGTCGAGAAGTTTCTCGCGCAGCGCGTTGAGATCGCCCGGCTTGCGGCTGAACGGATGGAGCGCGCGCTCGACCTCCGCCTCAAGCGTCTGCATATCGGGCGCGCGGTGCCCGGGATTTTGCGCGATCCAGCGCGGCATGACGTCGCCTGCGATGCCGCCGAACACGGTCGAATTGGCGACCCCGTTGCCGCCAAGCCGGTTGGCGCCGTGCATGCCGCTAGCGTCCTCGCCGGCAACGAACAGGCCGTGCCGCTCGGTCGCGGTATCGACCTCGCAGATCACGCCGCCCATGAAGTAATGCGCGGTCGGCACCACCTCGACCAGCCCGCCGGCAAGGTCAAAACCGCAATCGCGGCAGCGATCGACCATGCCTTTGAACTCCTTCGCCACCCTGGCCGGGCTCAGATGACTCATCTTGATGTAAACGCCGCCGTTTCTGGTGGTGCGGCCGGCGCGCATCTCCGCATAGATGGCCCGGCTGACCACGTCGCGCGTGGCGCGTTCGAGCTTCGGATCGTAGTCGCCCATGAAGCGGTGCATGGCGCCGTTGAGCAAATGGCCGCCGGAGCCGCGCAAGCCTTCCTCCAGAACCGTGCCGGTCATGCGGGTATCGGGACCGGCGAGCAATCCCGTGGGATGGAATTGCACCATTTCCATGTCCCGCAGCGGCAGGCCGAGGCGGAGCGCCATGGCGAGCCCATCCATGGTCTTGTCGCCCGACGGCGTGTGATAGCGGTACATGGTCGGGCCGCCCCCGGTGGCGAGCAGCACCGCCTGCGCAGCGATGAAACGGAACACGCCGGTGCGTACGTCGATCATCAGTGCGCCGGCAAGCGCACCGTCCTTTGCCGGAATGAGCGCGATGGCGCGATGCTCTTCGAGCCGCCGGATCGGCCGTGTCCACACTTGCTCCATCAGCCGGTTGACGATCTCGATGCCAGTGAGGTCGCCCTTGTGCACGGTGCGATCGAAGGTTTGTCCGGCAAAGGCTTTGCCGTGCAGGGTGCCGTCCGGATTGCGGTCGAAGAAACAGCCGATCTCGTTTTCGAGCTCGCGCACGCGCTCGATCGCGGTCGTGACCAGCGTCCAGGCAAGTTCCTGATGCGGCAGCCATTTGCCGCCTTCGATCGTGTCCATGAAATGGCGCTCGATCGAATCGCCGGGATTGAGGGCGACGTTGTAGCCGCCCTGAACCATGCGGGTGCAGCCGCATTTGCCGAGGAGGCCCTTAGAGGCAATGGTGATATTGAGCGCGGGATTGGCTTTCTGTGCATGCAGCGCGGCGAACAATCCGGCGCCGCCGGAGCCGAGGATCAGAATGTCGGTCTTGAGTTGCTCGACGTTCATGCGATCCTCAGAACACCCTCGCCAGAAAAATGACCGCGACGACAACCGATATTGCGGCGGCGACGGTCGCAAGCTGCTTTTGGCCGTCGTGCCACGGGAAATTCTCGATCACCAGCACGCGCAAGCCGCCGAGAAGATGCACCGAGAGCAAAAACACCAAGCCGCCCTCGGCAAGCTTGACTAGCGGCTGATCAGTCCAGCGCAGAAAACCGTCGAGGCCTGCGCCACCGTGGATCGCAAGCCCCAGCACCAGAAAATGAAACGGCAGGAAGATCGCCAGCGCCAGGCCCGACAGCCGATGGATCATGGCAGCGAGCCAAAGTCCGCTGCTGCGGTGCTTGATGTGCCGTGCGCTCATACGAGCACCACAGCGGCAACTGCGTAAAAGCCGAGCAGCGCCAGCGCCGCGCCGCATAGCAGCGCGAATAGACCGGCGCCGTGGTCGGGCAACGGCGACCATTCACTTAAAATATTGCGCACGCCGATCGCGGCATGAATCGACACCGCGGCAACAAAAATCCCGTAATAGGATGCCCACAGCACGCTGCCTTGCGTGCGCGCCAGAATATCCGCGGCCGTAAGACCTTGCCGCGTGGCGTAGAAGATGACGGCGATATGGCCGAGCACCAGCGGCGCCATCAGCGTCGCGGTCGCCCGTTGCCAGATATAGAGCCGTACATTCATGAGATCTCGCCTTTGAGATAGGCCGCCGCGCTGCGCCGCTTGAGCCCAGCAATTGCTCCGGTCGGATTGAGCGCCTGCGGGCAAAGCTCCTGGCAGGATTGGTGTGAATGGCAGGAATGACAGCCGCCGGACTCAGAGATGGCCTGCAGGCGCGCGACATCGCCGTCATCGCGCTCGTCGTTGAGCAAAGTCCATGCCCGCGTCAGCGCCGCTGGGCCGAGATAATCCGCATTCCAACGCACGGTGTCGCAGCCAGCGTAACAAACGCCGCAATTGATGCATTCGATCGCTGCGTCGGCGGCGATGCGCGCCGGCGAATCCGGCCGGATTTGCGCTATGGGGTCTTGCCGCGTCTGCGACGGCGAGAACACGCCTTTCGCCCGCTGCCATTTCTCGAAAAACTCCGCCATGTCGGTGGCGAGATCCTTGATCACCGGCATGTTTTCGAGCGGGCCGATTTCAAGATGCCCGCTGCCGGCAACCTTCGCCACATGGGTGCGGCAGGTCCAGCGCGGCCGGCCATTGACGGTCATGGCGCAGGAACCGCACACGCCAACACGGCAGGCGAAACGATAGGACAGTGTCGGGTCGATATGGCGCTGCACAAAGGTGACGAC
>Ga0181537_10003681_pt1 | contig 13028 bp, 26 predicted proteins | sample PEATcosm2014_Bin_39_FD_119765 | JGI IMG/M metagenome (GOLD analysis project Ga0181537, IMG submission 119765) | Peatland microbial communities from MTU Mesocosm Facility, Houghton, MI, USA - PEATcosm2014_Bin23_10_metaG | ecosystem: Environmental > Terrestrial > Soil > Wetlands > Peat | place...
AGCCCGGGGTGACCCGGAAGGTAGGTCGGCCAAATGACGCGCTCCAGCGGGCTATTAGGTGGCTTAGCGAGTACATGCAGGACGGGGCAGGGAAACCCGTCAAACTTGTGCGTGCTGACGCGAAATTGATCGAGAACATTTCAGCGGAGACGTTGGACCGCGCATATGAGACTATTGGCGGCACTAAGGCGTACAAGTTCGGCAAGGATTGGTATTGGAGACTGAACCCAATGAATGAGACGTTGGTCGCCCTGAAGGCCAAATTAGAGGAAGACTCCGAAGAGGATGAGGACACCAGTCATATCAAATTTGGAGACCAAATCCAATGAAAAACGACGATTTCTTGACCCCCGCGTGGGGAGTTTTGACCTTAACACCGACATGGCAAGTCGGTCAGAAATATCAAGTCGGTCAGAAGTAAGAATATTGACCGACATGATGAAAACAAAGGAGATAGTAAATAACACTCTCCCTAAGTCCTTTGTTTTGGGCCCTCAAATCAAGTCGGTCAATATTCCGCACTTTTCCCACGTAGGGGGTATCGAAAATAGATTTGACCTAGTTGAAATTTTGGTTTATAAATATCATTACATGATGTTTAAGCGAAATTCGGCGTACTAAAAGCGAAAGTTGAGGTAAAATGAGAGGAAATTGGAACGATTTAATGAAGGTGCTTCCCTTCGTGGCGTTTCAGGAATTGGGGAACACGCACATGGTTCCGCTTCGGCTGAAACCGAAGATTGAGTTGCTACGCACCTGCTACGGCCACAGCGCCGTAGAACGGGATTTTCGCGAGTGGTGCCAAGAGAATCGCGAAGCGCAGCACAAATACCCGATCATCGAATATCTCAAGGTAATTGACTCGCGGCTGGGCTCCGCTCCGGCAGAAGCGCAGGCCGATCTACGAGACCCCAACATTGAAGTGATCGCGGCGCTGGCTTATGAGTACACCGGCACGCTGGCTCCCAAGCGACCTATCGCGGAATTGCTTCTGCTGTACCCCGTCGATGAGGTTCGCGGCGCACTGATTGAGTACGCGGAACATTTGACGGAGAAAGAAACGCCGGGCGCGATGCGGCGATTCTTTTCAGACGGCGGCGCATCGGCTGTGATCCTTACCCGCAGGAAGAGAGCAGAACATGGACTATGAACGGAAGTGGGACAAAGAGCGCGTTGATCGCGTGACGAAGTGGCTGATCTTGAAAGTGTATTTTGAATTCGTGCGTAACCAGCGGGACCAGCGCACATGGGAGGCCGGGATGGAAGTGATGAATCAAATCCCGACAAAGTAAAATGACAGAAGAACAGAATCCGATTCATCTGGTAGAACGTGAGGCCATCGCGCTTTCGAAACTCGACGCGGACTGCGAGCGCGGCTACGCGCATTTGGGCTGGCTGCTGTTGCAGGTTGCGTCGCTGCAGGTGTGGAGACTTCATTTTTCTACATTCAAAGATTATTTGAAGAATGTGGCAACGATAGCAAAAAAGACTGTTCCTCAGCTACATCGTTATTTTTTAACGGTGCGTGATTTGAGCGATACTTTTTCTGCAGATGAAATGGAGCGAATTGGGATTACAAAAGCCATGCAGCTTAGGACCGCTAAAGACTACGCTCTGGTACTTCCCAACGCAGTTATCGAAGCTGCGCTTGATACGGCGGTCTCATCTACGGCTCTGAAAAAAGTGATTGCGACAACACTGAAAATGCCGGAGGCGGACGGGGATTGGTTTGATCTTGATGCGGAGTTTTATGTGACGGCTGAAGAACGCGCCTTGATAGAAGATGCAATTCGGGCGGCGGAACATTGCGAGCCAGTAACGAAAAAAACCATATCGATGTCTGGACAAAGAAAAGATATCGTGCTAAAATGGTGTATGGAGTTTTTGGCGACATACGGAGGGGATTCGGATGAAGCCCGGGGATCATAATCAGCATCCGCATAGATGGTATCTGTTTAGGTGCGGTCATGTTGGTATTTTGCCTGCTGTCGGAGAGACAAACGATGTTGGGTATTGGTTGAATAAAAAGAACCTTTGTCGGGGAGGTTACTGGGGTTGTAAAGTGTGTAAGTTAGAGCAACAGTCAACATATTGGCATGGTACCAGTCCGATGGGGTTATTGGGGCGGATGCGGAAAGTGCTGCGGTCGATTAAATGCGCAGCAAAAAGAAAGAGAGAACCGCCAATTCAAATCACACCAGATGAGATGGTTTTGTTGTGGCAAAAACAAAAAGGCACATGTGCGCTGTGTGGGCATTTGTTGAAAATAACAAACGCACATTTTGATCATAATCATAAAAACGGAAAATCGCGAGGCTTCATACATCCCCACTGCAACTGGATGATTGGATATGCCAAAGATTCGTCGGACCTATTGCGGCGCGGCGCTTTTTATTTGGAGACCCGGCAATGAAAAACAAACAGGTGTGGGTTGAAATTGAAAATTCTAAATTTGTGCGCATCTTCAAAAGCAAGAACCGGGCGATTGCGGCGAATTGCGAAATTATGTTGGTGGATTACTTCCATGCAGTGTCGAGAATTAGACATCATCTCTGGCGGCGTTGTAAGGGTGAATGCGAGCTATGCGCGTCTGTGGTGACAGAAGACTCCGGCCACATGCACGAACAGAAGCACCGGGGCAAGGGCGGCGAGATCAGTTTGGCGAACAGCGTCTTCATTTGTTCTACGTGTCATGCGCGCGAGCATGCCGATCGTAATCCAAAATTTTCTAAAAAACGCTTGACAAATAATTCGGAATCTGGCACTCTAATATCTGACAGTAACACCCCGGGACCCCGGGTCCACGATTGAGGCGGCGGGGCCGTGAGCAGCGGCCCGCCAGCCAAATATAACTACACAGGAGCACCTCATGAGCCATACAGTCGGCGAGAAGGCAGCACTAGCGGTCAAGAACAGCAACCGGAAATCGGCTGTGGTGGAGACCCGCCACCCGGATGAGATCATCAAGACTTTGCGGGGAAATTTAAAATCCCCGCTGGCGATTTTGAAGACGGATGTGGCTGTGTTGCTGGCGGCGTATGACGATGCCGTTGTTTGGATGAAAAAATCCGCGAAGATCATGATTGATCAAACCGCCGAAATCACGGGTTTGAAGGAAGAAAACAAACGCCTGAACGAGAAACTGGAAGAGTTCCGGTCGGTCTACGAAGCGGAGAACAGCAGGCAGTCGGTAATGATGGAACGTGTGCCGCCGACCACAGTTTTAGCAGAGCACGCTCGTCAAGAATTTAATGCCGACGATGCCGCAGTCGTGACCCGGCTTGATTACGGCACCGGCCCGGATGGAATCGGCACGCCGGATATGCCATGAGCCGATTTGAATCATTTCTCCGGCGGGTATTTCGACGCAAACGGCGTGCAAGCGTGCCCGTCGTTTTGGGAGCCCCATATGATTTCTCGAAGCCTTTTGTTGCACCTGATTCGATGAATCCGTATGTGGATTTTGCGGAGAAACGGTCGGGGCTGTGGGGTTATGCGGAGTCGATGAAAGACCATGAAAAACCATGAATGTGATTTCTGCAAGCAAGTGTCTGGTGTTTGCACCGAATGCGAAGCGTGCTTCGGGGAGCATTGCGAGTGCGATCCATGTCAGCACGGCAAGGCGCGGACAGAGGAATGTGTTTTCTGTGTCCGTGGTTTTGCACCGAAGCTGACTGATTGGGAAGGGGCTCTCGATGTATAATTTGCACACAGAAATGCCGATGGGAAATCAATCCATCGGATTCAATTTCCCAGATCGAGACAAAGCCGTCATGGAGTTCAGGCGGGTCTGCGTTCAAGTGGCTGGATGGACCGACTACACTATCGATATCGTGCTCAGCGAAGACGGGCTCGATTATCGCCGGGAGCATTTCGATGCTAAGCGATAAAAAAGAGAACAAACTTTATCGGCAAGTTTGGATTAAAGTGATCTTCCCTGAGAAGATTTTTCAGCCGAAGATTTTTCGATCTAAGGCCGGACCGCACCAAGGATTCAATCCCGCTGGGATCGCCGATCTGCAGATGCAGGTGGCGGACAAGCTGGAAGAACTCTATCCGTTTTGGGAGTTCAAGGTTATTGAACTGGCTTCGCGCGGGAGGGTGGCGCGATACGTGTTCACTTTCGCGGGCTACCGGCCAACGAAGGCCGCTCCGGCGCAAGTTGATATGAAAGATTTCACAATCCCGGCGCTACAAGAAACCATTTACGAAGAGAAGTAAGGCACCCGATACTGAACCGGCGAGCAGAATACACGACAGAAGTTGGAACTCACTGCGCAGTTCGTCGGTTCAGATCGAGTGATTGAGGAGATGGTATGTTGATTACACCGCCGCCGGAAGAGAGCATGGACGCCCGCATCGTGCGTGAAATTCACATCGCGCTGCAGAAGCGCGTGGATGAAATAAAAGCTAAAATTGTGGCCGACGCCGTCAAGGAATTCGACGCGCAAGTTCGCGAGGCAGTGGGTATGGTTGCTATCGATCTGGCTACCTACTACTCCGTTGAGATGACGCGAGGAGAACTTCTTGTTCGTGTTCGATTGGAGAAACAAAAATGATTTTTAATTTGGGTTGCATGAAACACCCGAAGTACGAAGGCCAGCGGTGGCCAAAATCCATGTGCGAAGCGTGCCGTGCGATTTACTGGCTCCGGCACGATGGATTCCGAAAGCAGGAAGATGGGTCCATGTTACTCGATACGGACTCGAAGAAAAACGGTGTCAAGAAAAAGAAGACGCCCGGGATCGCGGCATGAAGCGCGAACTGTTCGACATCTGGAAGGATGATGTGCAGTATGGCACGGTGTATCCTTGGCGAGCGCAGCTTGTGAACTATATTGGGCGGTTTCCAACGCAGGACGCGGCAGAGAAGTTTGTGGCAGCAACCAAGGCGGCACGAGAAAAGGCCGCAAAGTCGCCGTTCAGTCAAGGGTAAACGGTGGACGGAAGCCGCAGGGGATCGGACCGCACCGGCAATCATCACATGTAGTCTCGCGGGGCTCCCAGCAGCAAGTGAGCCAGCAGTCCCACTTCGCCCCACAGATTTTGCAAATGTGCGGCTGAGTCCACTCTGGGACGTTGGGGTCGGTTTCGTCAGTCTTTTTCTTCATTGTCCATCTTGTGAAGTTCGTCGAGAAACTTTTCGGGATCGAAAGCGGCGGCGTCGGCGATTTGTTGCAGGCCAATCACCTGATCGAATGCTGCGAGTTCTTGTTCCAACGCCTCACGCAGATCGGGATTTGATTTGACGACCAGAGTCGGAGTCCGTTTCTGGCTCATCCGATAGAGCGCATCGCGCAGTTCATTTTCCATTGTCCGATCCTCCATTGAGGAGATTAGCAGAAAGGTCTTGACAAAGCAATAGGACTGACGTACTGTGGGTACCATCATGGCAGACGCGACAACAGCCATACTTATAACACTGGACCCGGCGCACGAAGGTGGGTTCCAGAAGAACCCCAACGACCGGGCGAACTGGACCGGCGGCCAGATCGGCGTAGGAACGCTGGTAGGCACGAATGGTGGAATCACGGCACTCGACATGCCGGGGGTGGATATAGAACACCTCACCACCACGCAGAAGATTGCGTACTATCTCGAACACTACTGGAAGCCGTTTTATAGCCAAATCAACTCACAGTTGATCGCAAACAAACTTTTCGATATGGGAGTTCTGTTTGGGATTGGCACTGCGATCAAACGATTGCAGATGGTGCTGGGTGTGACACCGGATGGGAATTTTGGCCAGATGACTTTGGTGGTTTTGAATAAGGCGGACAGGACTTTCGTGTTGAATGCTTTCATCAAACAGATGACAATACATGCGGAGGAAGTCGCGGCAGCGAATCCAGTCGAGGCGGCGTTTTTACCGGATTGGAAGAGACGAATAGATTCATAATTTTGAGCGCGTCGGTGCGCAGCAAGGCTCGTCAAGAAATCGGAGCCAATCAAATAAATACGCCGACCAATTTTTTCAGGGAGACCCCATGGGAGCTACGCAGCGGCGGTTTACTTACAAGTGCGACGAAGGGCACATAAGTTCGCGCGATTTCCCCTTGGGAGTGAAGTTCGAAGACCACGACACTATTTTTTGTACGGAGTGCGCGCATGGCGAATACGCTTTGAACGCCTATTTGGTGGCGGTCAAAATAATCGAGGCGAAGGATAGCAGCAATGTCAAGCGCGGTGCATAAGTTTTTCTGCGAGCATTGTGAAGAGACGCTGTTTGGTGAGACTGCCGATCAGTTAGCTGGGGCACTCAATCGACATAACGATCTCCATCACCCGATGTCGTTCTGTGGGTGGTTAGCGATTACGATTGTAAGATCGTCTTTCTATGCCGCGCCTTCAGAACCTCCGCCCTATTTGGTGCCATACACCGGCAGCGCAAAGACACTCGATCTCACGGAAGATGATCGAGCATTTCTTCAGAGAGGTTGCATAAAATGGGATTAAAACTCACCCTGTTGTTTATCGGTGTCGCACTCGCGGGTGGATTATTCGACCGTTGGTACGCCGTCTGGAGGTTTCGCAATGAACGCAACCGAAGAGAAACTGATTGAAGTTGGGAGCGCGCTGGCGCGAAGCATTGGCCATCGCATGGGGCACAACTGTCCCAAGATTTCCCCGGCAGTGCCGTGTACCTGCGGGGCAGGGGCGCAGCAAGATAAGGCACTCGCGGCGTGGGACGTACTGATGCAGCAGATTAAGGAATCGTGATGCAAGAACAACTTTCGGCCCATCAAATCCGTGTGATCGAGGAGCGCGTTGCGCTGGCGGAAAAACTTGACAAACTGCGGACGTTCACAAGCGGCGCATTTTTTCAAACTGTCGTGCGCGACGAACAGCGTCGGCTCGTCCGGCAGAGTTTAGTCATGTCCGACTATCCGGACATTTTGGATCAGCGGATCGCCGCGTTTCAGGAACCCCATGCCGCTTGATCTCTGGAGTGCGGACTACTATAATCAGAAGGCGTGGGAGCGTGTCCGCGATTCCCAGCACACCGATTTTTTACCATGGGAAGAGGCGCGCGAGCGATATATTGAGAAAAAGATCGAACCGTTGCTGCAGACCTACCGGCAGAGCGATCACTCTTGGTTCAAAGATTGGAGTCGCCGCCGGGGAGAGATGGTTCACTTCAGCGATCTTGTCTATCGTCTGCAGAAGATGAACCCGCACATTTTTGTTCAATCTCAAATAAATTTTCCTGATGACTGGGGACTCTATACGTCGGCATTGGGCCGCGTGCAGTTTCTCACCGGTTGTCCCAAGGGATGGCTCACAGAGTTCTCGTACGCGCTGGTGGATGATCGCGACCTGCCGACCGAAGAACGGCGTGGCTGGCGGACAGTACTGATTTATGCATTGATGAAAGGTGCGATCACATGGGATCAAGTGCTGGCTGAGTTCGGTGAGCCGAATGATGCGTGGAATGAGCAAAGATGGGCTGAAGTTACTACCGATTTTCGACACGGTGGCGAGCAGCAAATTCATCGTAACATCGCGAACCTCGTCGAGAGTTGCTGACATCTTATTACAAGTTTTTGACTTCCTAATTCATAGATAGCACCCAGCAGTGAGCTATTAATTAGGAGCACGTCATGGCAGACAATCAAAATCCAAATCAAGCGCAGAATCGGAGTTCCGCTCCGACGCCCGCAGAGTTGGCCACGAAGACCACGCAGGCCACTACGGAAATGAATGCGATCATCGCGGCTGCGACGAACGCGGCTGTGAAGGAAGCGATCTCCGGCGTGTTCGCTCAGTTGGGACCGCTGCTTGAAAGTCTGGCCATCACGCCAGAGAAATTGCGCGAGGCCAACAAGCCGTACAAAGACCCGGCGGTCATCGCTCGCGAACTTCGCGAAATGCTGCTGTGGAAGGAAGACGAGGCCGAAGCGCGTCGGCTTCTTCACGCACGGCAAGAAATGTGTCCCCATATCGATGATAATAATCGGTCCACCATTCGATTAAATCACAATTTTCCAGATCGTCAAGCCCGTGGTTTTTGTATGCACTGTCATGCATACATCCATCCTCGTGAATGGCGCATTGGAGCCCCGGATGCGAAACACCCGCGTGGGGTGCCGTATCTCGTTGAGCCTCACCGTTGCTATCCCACAGTAATTCAATTAAATCAAACGTCTTAATGCTTTTTTTTCCGTGACAGGTGTGTTGTCATGAGCAAACCATCATACTTCTTTGGGATTTTAGAAAAAGTGACTTTCCGTTTCATACGTAGCAGCCTAGCAATGTGCGGGCTCCCGTTGGTTCCCAACGGCAAAAGCGAGAACAACAATGAGTGTGAGTTCAAAAGGGTATACTTCAAGTTTTCGTGGGGATCAGAATCCTGCTGCATACGCTCAGGTTTTGGGTTCTAACTTCGGTACGTTGCCAACACCGGGTGGCCCTGTGGATACTGAATTAGGGTTGGCTGCCTATTACGCATTGCTGGCGTATAGTGGCATCACCAATACAGGTAATTCAGTCATCACGGCGGGCAATATTGGATCATCTCCAACAGCTTCAATTACGGGGTTTCCTCCCGGCGTGATTGCGCCTCCAAATGCGATTGATAATGCTGACGCGGGTGCCGCGCGAACTGCGGGAGAAGCGGCATACACCTATTATGCGGGATTAACTCCGACGCAAACTGGACTCTCCAACCTCTCTACGAATAACGGTGGTGGCGGGGCAGGTGTTTATCTTCCGGGAGTTTATTCTGGCGGCGCGCTCAGCATGCCAACAGGAATCACGCTTAATGGGGCTGGGTTGTATGTTTTTATTGCGTCTTCGACAGTTAATTTGGCCTCGGGACAGTCAGTTACTTTGGAGAACGGTGCGACGGCGGACAATGTTGTTTGGGTTGTGGGTAGTTCGTTAACTACTGTGGCGACTTCAAACATGGTTGGAAATATTTTGGCCTATGCATCTATTACTCTGGGTGGCGGAACTTTGATTGGCCGTGCGTTAGCGGTAGGCGGCGGTGATGGAGCGGTTACGATTGCGGCGGCTACGACTGTTACCGTGCCGGTCGGTGTTCCCGGGACTACGGGAATTCAGAATCCTTTACCGCTAATTCCGGCAGAAAGCACGGCAGATTATCTTTTTGTGATTCCAAATATGGGATCGCAATGGAAAGTTCAGAAGTCAGTGGATTATGATCGCCCACAAGGGTTGATAGAACCGGCTGGGATCGCAATTGACAATGTGGATTGTATTTCGCCGGAATATCCGGGCGTGAGTACGGCAGTGACGGCCAGTTATGCGGTGTCGTCTTATTTTGTGATGAATGGGTATTTGTTTCAAGCTACGACAGGCGGTACTACAGCGACTACGTTCATTGGCTTCAACGCATTCAATTTGACTAAGGGCGCTACTACGACAGACGGCACGGTGGTTTGGACTTCGCACGGGAAAGCCGTTCTTGTTCGCGCGCGATTCGCGAACTACAGTACCACACCGGCAACTCCGGTTGCGCAAGAGTACGATTTTTGGGAAAAGTAATTTAGAGGAGAATTTCAATGGCTTCATCGAAAGGTTACAACACAAGGGCGTATGTCTCTGCGGCTCCGGGTGCGTTCGCTATTATTCAGGCAACCGATTTTGGTACGCTGGCCCCGGCGTTGGTCAACGGGGACTTGGCTTACAATTCGGGCGCGGGATCACTTCCTAGTGGTACAGCATATGTAAAGATTGCATGGATCACCGCAGAAGGTATCTCGCTGCCATCTGCTGAAGCATCGGTCGCGGTTTCCGCATCCAGCGGCGCGGTAACAGTCACCTTGCCCGCTGTTCCAACAAATGGACAGCCGATCATTGGTTGGCGAATATATGAGTCGGGGACCACGGGTACCGAACTGCATGTGGTGACCGCTTCTGCGACACCAGCCCAGCAATCTTTTGTGACCACGACAGGCACTTTTGTGGGCTTTCCTATTGCCACGACGAGCGCACAAATCAAGATTGCTGGAAGTGGCGCGGCCCCCAATACGGTTGATAATTCAGGCATTCAGTATGCCCTTCCTTCAGTGCCTGCGAATAGCACTGTTGATTATTACGCGATTGTGCCGAATACAAGTTCGCAATGGAAAGTTCAGAAGTCTGTAAATTTCATGAGGTCGGATGGGACAACGGAGACTGCAGGCATCGTGTTGAGTCATCTTGACTGTATTTCGCCGGAATATCCGGGTGTGAGTACCGCAGTGTCAGTTGGGCCGGGCTCGTTCTTTGTGATGAATGGCTATTTGTTTGAGGCAACTACGGCAGGAACCACAGCAGTCACGTTCATTGGATACTCTAAGTTCAACACGACCGAAGGCGCTACTACGACAGACGGCACGGTGGTTTGGACTTCGCACGGGAAAGCGGCTTTGATTCGGTTTTTGTTTGGTAACGTCAGTGGTTCGGCGGCGACACCTGTGGCACAAACTTACGAACTGTTCGAACAGTAATATTCTCGGCTCGGGAGTTGCCTGCACGTAAAGCGGCGGCTCCCCTCGCCTACAATTAATGGAGGGTACCATGATTCACACAATCGTTGCTGCAGGAGTTGGATATGTTGCGGGCGCTTTCACACCCGGAGTTTTGCGCAAGATCAAGGCTCTTTTTGTGAAGGAAACTACGGCAGTTGCAACCACCGTCAAGACTGACGTGGCTGCTGCTGTGAAAAAGGTCTAACAAGTTTGGAGTAGAAGTATAAAATCTGCGTTTGGAGGAAATGAAATGAGCACAGCACTCGTAGTTCCCGTTGCCACACCAGTGGCTCCGGTTGCAACCCCGGCTCCGGCAGTCGCATCAGCGGCTCCCGCTGCCCCGAAGACCGCGATTCAAATAATCGAAGCCCAGATTGTTGGGTTGGTCAAGCAGCGTGAACAGGCAATTGCCAATGTTCATGCAGTCGAAGGCGCGCTGCAAGGCGCACAGCAGTTGATCGCCGCTCTGAAGGAAGAGGCGGCCAAGGCAGAGGCTCTAGCGAAGACGCTGTTAGCCAAAGCCGAAACGGATGTTAAGGCTGTTGAATCTGGCGCAGCAGTTGATGTCGAGAAACTAAAGGCCTATGGCATCAAGGTTCTCGATGCGGTCGAGGCCGAAGCGAAGAAACTGTAATCTGTACCTGATCACAGGGACAGAGCGATCTCCCTACCGTTCTGCTCAAACGGCTGGGTGCTCCGAACACCTCCCCGCCCCATCTGACCATGCGGCGGGGAGCCTCTTTTATATCCACGAATTAAGACTATTTCTTCCATAAGTGTGGGGTCAGCCACAATGGTATTTTATTCATATATCTGGCTTCGGAACGATCAGTCTCCATATTATGTGGGGAAGGGTAAAGGGGATCGGGCATTTGTAGATCATGGCCGTATTCATCCACCCTCTGATACGAGGTTGATTTTAATTTTTCCGCAAGATAGTGAAGCGGACGCTTTTGAATCGGAGCGAGAACTGATCTGGTTGTTTGGTCGCAAAGATTTAGGGACTGGGATTTTACGAAATCTGACGGATGGTGGGGAGGGTGGGGCTGGGTGCCATGCTAAGAAAGCCCCGCGCACCTTAGAGCATTTGCAGAAAATGCGAAAAGTAAATTTAGGACATCCAGATCGATCCACGCCAGAAGGAAAAGCAAAAGCAGACGCAACTAAAAGAACTCCTGAAATGCGGGCACTAGCGCGAGAACATGCGCGGCGTGGCTGGGAGTTGCGAAGAAAGAGGGCGGACCATGTCGAATCTTGGCAAAATCAATGTGAATATGACCACCACGCTTCAAGCGATGGCAGACTCTCTAAAGATACATACTAAACTTCAGAACTACTTCAATGTGGGCGGGATTGACATGGAGCCCATGCGGAGTATTGCTACCCGCGTGAACCAGATGCTCCTGAATCGTCGCATGGGTTGGAAATTTAACCGCATCAATCTGGGAAGCAACAACCCTGCCGTGAATCCCATGTTTCTTGTGTCGCAGCAAGGTTTTCAGGATTTCCATCACGCAGGTGCGATGTGCTTCGCGCTGATCAACAGCACAACTCCCGGGAGTCAGCTTCCGGCAGGCGGAGCGGGCGTTGATCTGAATCCCGGCGTGTATCAAAACGGCAATGCGAAGGTGAGTTACGGACCATTCAACGGTGGAAATTCTTATGGGCCGGGCGGGACGTGGCAATCAGCGGGAATCGTCTTTAATCCGGCTGCTGGCACATTCACTGTGCAGTTTCTTGATCCACATCCGTTCCAAGTTGGGAACATCGGTCAAGCGCAAATTCTGATTGCCGGGATTGTCAATCCAGCATACAACAGCACGTTCACATACAATCAACTCGCGCAGACCAGCCAGTGGATCAACAGCTACACGATGGTTGCGATCCCCGACAATTTCCACATTACGCTGGCAGCGACACCCGGGCAGTATGGCTCGATAGGCAGTATCTCTGCGACCGGCGGAGTCACGACAGTGAGTGTGGTGAACAGCATGTCGCCGGGCGACATCATGACGTTTACAGGGATCACCACAAATACCGGGTTGAATGGCCAGACCGTGACTCTGTTGACGGCCAACGGAACACAGGTGACATTCACGACTCCGACCGGCGTGACGATCACGAACGGCAGCGACGCGGGCACGATCTACGCGGCTCAGTCTGGCGCGCCGGGCATCTGGAATTTCGGCTGGCTGGAGTCGGCGGCGCTCGTCGACATCAACAATCCTAGTTTTCCATTGCCCGTTGATCCGATTGACGCGGTGCATCGTATTGCCCCGGAGTACACTTCGACAGGAGATAAATTCTCGATGTCGATGGAGATCGACTACGGTAACGGCGTACTGAAGTTTCGGTTGTCGGAACCGATCAGCACATATCCGTATGCGTTCAACATGGTCTATCAGGCGAAGGCTCCGAACTTCAATTCGCCGCAATCGATTTTTCAGTGGCCGGATTACATGAGCTACGTGATTTTTGAAATGTGTCTTTGGCAGGGCATGCGATTCGCGTATGGATTTACATCGGCAGAGACGCAAGCGCAGATGCAGGTGGC
>Ga0181537_10003683_pt1 | contig 13024 bp, 9 predicted proteins | sample PEATcosm2014_Bin_39_FD_119765 | JGI IMG/M metagenome (GOLD analysis project Ga0181537, IMG submission 119765) | Peatland microbial communities from MTU Mesocosm Facility, Houghton, MI, USA - PEATcosm2014_Bin23_10_metaG | ecosystem: Environmental > Terrestrial > Soil > Wetlands > Peat | place...
CCTGCAATTTGGCCTTCACCTCGTGCGACAAACGGTGGCCCTCCTGCACGGAAATGGCGGGGTCGACCTCGATGTGGAGATCGACCATCAAGCGCATGCCGAGCTTGCGCACCCAGACCTTGTCGATGCCCCGGATGCCGGGAACGCTGCTGCTGGTTTCGTAGATGAATTCGAGCAGCGCCGGATCAACCGAGCCTTCCATCAATTCGTGGAGCGTCGGGCCGAGGAGCCACAGGCCGGTGCCGATGAGCCAGAGGCTCGCCGCCATCGCCGCCCAGCTATCGGCATGGCTCCAGCCCGGGCCGCCGATCCACGCGACGGTGATGCCGAGGAGCGCCGCGACCGAGGTGACCACGTCGCTGCGCTGATGCCAGGCGTCGGCGACGACGGCGAGGCTGCCGATCTTTTTGCCGCGCGCGCGCATCCAGTGAAACATCCGTTCCTTGATGAAAATCACCGGCACCAAAACCAGGAGGGTGAGCGGACTCGGCGCGCGGCGCGGCTCGCTGAGCGACTGCGTGGCCTGCCAGAAGATCAAGACGCCCACGCCGATCAAGGCGAGGGCCGTGACGGCCGAGGCGAGCGTTTCAGCACGGCCATGCCCGGCCGGATGGTCGAGGTCGGCCGGTTCGGAGGCTTTTTTCAAGGCATAGAGGGTGACGCACGAGCCCATGACGTCGGCGAACGACTCGCAGGCGTCGGCGATCAAGGCGTAGGAATGGCCGAGGACGCCCGCCGCCAGCTTGGCCGCGCCGAGCGCGCCGTTGACGAGAATTCCGCTCAGCGCGGAGCCCTGGCCGGTGCGCAGACTCCGCTCCGGCTGCATCCGCGCGGCTTCGAGCGCCTCGGAACTTGGAATGGGCATGGGGCGGAGTATGCGAAGCGGAAGTGGAGATTGGCAACACTAACACCCAAATTCATTAGCCACAAAAGAACGCAGGAGGGGGGGCGCCAACACCTGAGAAAAGGCATGACCAAATTTCCAAATGAACCAAATTTCCAAATTTTTTTGGGGGAAGGCGGGAGAGTTTTAACAGGAAAACATGAAATCATGAAATACATGAAGGAGGCAGGGAGAATTTTGACGGAATAACGGAATGAACGGAATTTTTTAACAGGGGGACAGAAAGGCATGAAGAAGGCAGGCGGGTTTCGCACAGAGGGCCGAAGAGGCAGGTGAAGAGTAGCTGAAGAATTCGGGGGGCGGGAAACCGCCGCCTTTCTCTGCCAGTCCTCTGCAGGAGCCTCTTCCGCTCTCTGTGCGAAAGACGGTATCCCCATTTTACGAAGTGAAACTCGGGAATGAGGAAAAAAGATGGGACGGCAGAGATTGCCGTCCCTACCCACCAAGTCCAAGCTTGTGGCCTTGGCGCGAAGACGTAATTTCGTGGGATCATGGGCACCTTCCTTCCGCCGCCGCTGCATCCCGAAGAATCGAAATCCGGCGGCCACGGCCCGACGATGGGAGGCATCCTCTACGCTATTGCCTTTCTTTTCTTCTCCGCCCTCATCTTCACCCTTTTCCTGCATCCGCAAAAAACCGCCCAAACCGAAGCCGCCCCACCTCCCATGCCTGAATTGCCCCTGACTTATCCCCCTGCCCGCACGGTCGATGCCTCCGAGATCCATTTCGGCGTCAAAGTGGCCGATCCCTATCGCTGGCTGGAGGAAAACCAAGCGCCCGAAGTGCGGGCCTGGGTCGGCGCGCAGAACAAGCTCGCGCGCAGTTATCTCGATGCGCTGCCCGGTCGCGAGGCGCTCAAAAACCGCTACGCCCAGCTTCTGCGCATCGATACCATTTCCGCGCCGGGCCGCGCCGGTGACCGCTATTTTTACATGAAGCGCAAGGCCGACCAAGAAAAGGATATACTCTACTGGCGCTCGGCGACCGATCCCGAGGCGCCTGAGCATGTCCTGATCGACCCCAACCAGTTCATCAACACGACCCATGCCGCCCTGGGCGCGGCGGCGGCGTCGCTCGACGGCAAGCTGCTCGCCTATTCCCTGAAGCCGAACAACGCCGACGAGGCGACCCTCTATGTGAAGGACGTGGCGAGCGGCCAGGACCTGCCTGGCGAGGTGATCGAGGGCGCGAAGTATGCCGATCCGTCGTGGCTGCCGGATGGTTCCGGCTTCGTCTACACCTACCTGCCTCCGGCCGATCCCGCCCATCCCGAGGACCGGCCCGGTCTCGCCGTGGTCCGTTACCACAAGCTCGGCACTGATCCGAAGCGCGACCCGGTGCTTCACGCCAAGACGGGCGACGCGGGCATGTTCATCGGCGCTTACGTCTCGCGCGACGGCAAGTGGATCTTTTACCAACAGGGCAACTGGACGAAAAACGATCTTTACTACCAGCCATTGACCGGCCGGCCGACGGCGGACATGGCCGATAACTGGAAGCCGATCATCGTGGGCAAGGATTTTCTCTACTCGCTTTCGCCCTGGCAGGGGCAGGCCTACATCCTGACCAACGAAGACGCGACCCGCTATCGTCTCTTCAAGGTCAGCCTCGATGATCCGCAACGCTCCAAGTGGCGCGAGATCGTGCCCGAATCGCCGACGGCGGTGCTGCAGGGCGCGGACATCGTCGGCCATCATCTCGTGCTCGATTGGCTCGAGAACGTCACCAGCCGGATCGATATTTGCGACCTGGACGGAAAACTGGTCCGGCACCTCGATCTGCCGGGCCTCGGTACCGCGAGCGCGGGCGGCGATCCCGATTACGACGAGCTTTTTTACGAGTTCGTCAATTTCACCCAGCCCCTGGAAATTTTTCGGACCAGCGTCACCAGCCCCGACCAGAAGCTCTGGGCCAAGCTGGAAGTCCCGGTCGATCCAACGCCTTACGTGGTGGAGCAAAAATTCTTCACCTCGAAGGACGGCACCCAGGTCCCGATGTTCATCGTCCATCGCAAGGACATCGTCCTCGACGGCAGCACGCCCTTTCTCATCTACGGCTATGGCGGTTTTGGCCTGAGCATGACCCCCTCGTTCTCCGGCGGCATCTACTGCTGGCTCGAATCGGGAGGCGGCTTCGCGCTGGTCAACCTGCGCGGGGGAGGAGAATTCGGCGAGCAATGGCACCAGGACGGGATGCTCCTCAAAAAGCAGAACGTCTTCGACGATTGCATCGCGGCGGCGCAATACCTGATCAGCGCGGGTTACACCAAGCCGGACCGGCTCGCCCTGCGCGGCGGCTCCAACGGCGGCTTGCTCGCCGGCGCGGTCCTGACGCAGCGGCCCGACCTCTTTCGCGCCGTGGTGATCGAGGCACCGCTGCTCGACATGATCCGCTATCCGCTCTTCGGCAGCGGGAAAACGTGGATTCCCGAATACGGTTCGCCCGATGATCCCGACCAGTTCAAGGCGCTCGACGCCTATTCGCCCTATCATCATGTCGTTACCGGCACGCCCTATCCTTCCGTTCTCCTTTGCACGCCCCAGGACGATGATCGCGTGGCCCCGATGCACGCGCTGAAAATGACCGCCGCGCTTCAAGCCGCAACCAGCAGCACGAACCCGATTTTGCTCCGCCTGGAAGAACATAGCGGTCACGGCGGCGGCGATCAGGTGTCGAAAACGATCGACTACGGCACCGATATTTGGAGCTTTCTCATCCATGAATTGAATACTCCCACGCAGGCCGGACCGGCAGATGACGACGCAAGTAATTGATATACAGCGTCTTAACTGATTTCTTTGACACAAAGCCTGCGGCCATTACAATGCTTGTCCGGAGACCCTAGGTCTCGCGGGCCAAAATAACATGGAACGAGGTGAATTACGTTGAGCGAAGTACGATTAAAAAAAGGAGAGTCCGTCGACAAGGCATTGCGACGTCTCAAGAAAAAGTTGGATCGTGAAGGCACGTTGCGCGAAGCGCGCACCCGTCGCAATTACGAGAAGCCCAGCGAAAAGCGTCGCCGCAAGGCGAAGGAGCCCAAGTTGAATTACTGGGGGAGTTTTTCCCTCTAATTTAGTCTTAGGGACGAAAATTTAAAATCCGGTTTGGACCCGCGTCCAAACCGGATTTTCTTTTGCGCAGGCGCCGTCTTCCCTGGGAGGTCTCACTCATCAAGCATGGCAGGCCGGATAGATGACGATGCCGACTCGCTCGATATGTTCGCGGAGCGGTTGGGAATTTAGCTGATCAAAAGCCAGCACATCGAAGCGATAAGGAAGAGGCAACTCGTCGAGTTCCGAAGCCAGCGCCTCGGTTTGAAGCGCGCTAATTTCGCCGCGAACCGACAAGTCGATGTCCGAGTTTGGGGCATGAGTCCCCTTGGCCCGGGAACCGAACAGCGTGACGTCGCTTACTTCCGGGTGGCGCGAAAAAACCTCTTCAATCAGGGCCAACTCATGAGCGGTGAGAGGATCCGTTTTCATGGCCGGCATTTTGCTTCAAATCCGCGATGCAGGGCTGTAAACGCCGGCAGGTACCGTTTTGCGATAGCCTCCACGGCATTTTCAAAAACGGTTTCATTATACGTGTGTGAAAGTTGATTTCGATGATCCAGCATGTCGATCCAAATCTGGCCGTCTTCCAAAAGGCCCGCAGCAAAAGCTTCCTTGAAAACATGGCGCGGTTGTCACCTTAAGGACATTTACTGGATTAGCCTAGTCGATTCCACTCAAATAGGACCTTTATAGCTTCATCCCTTCCGCCGAAAAAGAATAGGGCTCGATGGAATGGAGCGCCTCCGCGCCGTGCAGCCGCGCGCGGGTGTAGAGCGCCCATTGGCGGGCGAAAACCTTGTCCCACGAAAACCGGGCATGGACCAACCGCGACGCCTCCGCGCCAAGCGCAGGCAGGTCCAGGTGCTCGAAGCGCTCGATGGCGTCGGCCATGTCCGTCGGATCATTCCGGGTCGCCCATCGATCGAGGCCCGCCATGATATTGGCGTCCATGAAGCTGCCGCGCACGCCGACACAGGGCAGGCCGCAGGCTTGCGCCTCAAGCACCACCAGGCCGAAGGTTTCGCACACGCCGGGATGGATGAACAGATCGGCCGCGTGATAATAGTCGGCGAGCATCGAGTTGTCCTGGATATAGGAACGCCAGGTCAGCGCGCCGGTGCGATGGCGCGTGGCGGGCAGGACACGGCGCAACGGGCCGTCGCCGACGATGACAAGATGGTAGGTATGGGGATGCCGAGCGTGAAGCGCCTCGAAAGCGGCCAGCAGCATCTCGATGTTCTTTTCCGGCGACAGCCGCCCCACATAGAGCAGCACTTTCTTGTCGCGGGGCAGGCCCAGCCTCGCGCGCAGATTTTCATCGCGAGGGACGGGACGAAATGCCTTCGTGTCGACGCCCAGGTTGAGGGTCACCGTGTTCGTGACGCCCCAGCCATGGAGAACCTGGCGCAGGTGCTCGGAGGGAACCAGCGTCGCGGTGAAGAGGCTGTAGAGCTTGACGATGTAATCCTCCGCATAATTGAGCACGACATCGCGGAACCACGTGCCGCCATATTTTGCCGCCGTGCGCAAATACGCCTCCGGAAAGTGGGAATGGTAGAACCCGAAGACCGGCGCGTGCAGTTGCGTGCCGGCGCGCAGGGCCGTCCAGGCGAGGTGATAGGGATCGCCCGACTCGATGATGTCGGGGCGGATGTCGTCGAGCAGATCGAGAACGAGGTGCGTGTTCAGGATCAGCCGGTAACGGGAGGGATAACGCGAAAAGAAGTCGAGCCTCGGCGAGCGGATGGTGTGGAGATGGAGCCGCCCTTCGCGTTCATAGCGGGTTTCGCCGCCGGGAATGATCAGATGATGCTCATCGCGCGTATGCTCGACGACGTGGAGCCGCTTTTCCGAGATGTAGCGCTTCACGCCGCCGCTGACGGGCGAATAAAACTGGGTGACATCGCAAATCTTCACGGGAAATTATGCCGGCTTGCGCCACTAGCGCGTAACTTTATAAAGTTCGGATCGATGCCACTCGCTGGAGAGCGGTGCAGTAGCCCCAAAGGGGCGTCTCAACTCCAGCCTGGGGCAACGCCCCAGGAAATGTTTTCGCCATGAACAAGCCCTGAAAGGGCGACCCAATTGCGACGATGAAGCTTCCTCCGAAGTTGGCGCGCCCCTTCAGGGCTTGATGGAAATGGCTCATTTTCCCAGGGCGTTGCCCTGGGCTGTGGCTAGATCGCCCCGTTGGGGCTGGGAAGAAAATCATGGGTGGTTGGCAGAGAGATGAGCGACCATTTTAATGCAAGTTTTAGATGATACGGTGCGCCGGCAAACAGACCGCCGGAAGGGGTCAACCCACCTGGTCCTTGTTGCCTTTCCCGTTGATTTCAAAAAGGGACGAGACCGATTCGCCGCCATTGATGCGCTTGATCGCCTCGCCGAGCAGCCCGGCCACGCTCAGGACGGTGAGCTTGAAGCCGGGCGTGGGGCGGACAATCGTGCTGTTCGTGGTGACGAGCTCATCGATGACCGAATCCTGGAGCCGCTTGATCGCGATATCGGTCAGCAGGCAGTGCGAGACGGCGGCAAAGACACGGCGCGCGCCATGGGCCTTGACCAACGTCGCCGCTGCGGTCAGCGTGCCGGCGGTTTCGGTCAGGTCATCGACCATGAGCACATCCTTGCCCTCGACATCGCCGACCAGGTATTGCGATTCGACCGAAGTGGCGCTGGTGCGGCGCTTGGCCACGATGGCCAGCTCGGTGTGGAGCAGTTGCGAATAGGCGGAGGCCATTTTCATCCCGCCCACGTCGGGCGAGACGACCACGAGATTGTCGAGCTTGAGCGACGACAGGTAGCGATAAAGCACCGGCGCGGCGTAGAGGTGGTCGACCGGAATGTCGAAGAATCCCTGGATTTGCTGCGCATGGAGATCCATGCAAAGAACGCGGGTCGCGCCGCTGGCCACCAGAAGATTGGCGACCAGCTTGGCGGTGATCGGCACGCGCGGCTGGTCCTTGCGGTCCTGGCGCGCGTAACCGTAAAAGGGCATCACCGCCGTGATGCGCCTGGCGCTGGCCCGGCGCGCGGCGTCAATCATGATGAGCAGCTCCATCAGATTCTGGTTGGTCGGCGGGGCCGAGGGCTGGACGATATAGATGTCGCGGCCCCGGATGTTCTCGTTGATTTTGACGAACGTTTCGCCGTTGGGAAATGACGTGACCGTCGCCTGCCCAAGCGGAATCCCGACGTAATCGGCGATCTCCTTGGCGAGGGCGGGGTTGGCGTTGCCGGTGAAAACTTGCGGGCCGGTGTTGTCCATGGGCCAAGAAGTGTCGCGTTGCGCGGCGCTATCGGCAAGCTAGAACTCCAAAATCGTCACTAAATTGCAACATGGCTCCTCGTCCCCAAGTTTCGGAATTTGGGATCGTGGAAAGCTAACTCCAGTAAAGTCAGAAGCAATGCCGGCCCAGTCATAGCTGTAGGCATACGACGCCAGGTTGGCGCTGCCGCTGGCCCCGTTGTCGAGCGTGCTCACCCGGTTGCGCCCGTCGTGCACGCGCCTCCAGCAGCCCGTTGGCCACCGTCCGCTCCACGATGTTGCCATTCAAATCGTAGGCGTATTGTGTAAGGCGGCTCATGGGAGGTGGAAGAGTAAGGGAGGGAATCAACTTTCGCTATCAGTCACGCTGAAGACGCAATTCTATTCTTTTGTGAGCAAAATTATAACTAAAACTGATGTCACCCAAGCTATAGCAAATATAATAGAAAATATGGAAAATGTTCTTACCGTTAAACATCGGCGTGAAAAAGCATCGTCTTCTAAATCAAGATATTTTCTGTGCCACAGGAAGGAAAAAAGAACTAAATTATTATTTAGAGAATTATTGAAAACCAAAGAAGGCTTTCCCAATTGCATCCACTGGTCATTAAAGCGCGTCTTGAGTTCGTCGAGAAGGCGCTTAATAAAATACAATTGGATAATATATATTACGAGCATCAAAGCAAAACCAAAACACAGCAGTAAATCAGTGGGTTTCATTGAGTTTGTTTTCTTACGAGCGAGCTCGTTTCCGGTGACTTTGAATCATAATTTCTGCACGCTTGTCTTTCTTAATTCCGATGTATTGGTTGCGATTGCTGCTGTACCGGAGCAGTCTCCTTGCTGCTTCCAGCCCAATTCCAAGAAAACGTATATTGCCCTTTGCATCAGTTGACCACGATGTTTGAGGCTTCCAATCTGGATCATGCCAGCCTTGAGGCGACATCTCCTTTTTAGGCGTTCCATCCGTGTCCACTTGGAGTTGCTTATCATGCATGGTAATACTGCCGTCCTTATTCACTGTTTCCGTATCGCCTCCATCTTTTGTTTTTTTAGCGCTCTTATCTGGAGTGGATGGAGTTTCATGGGTTGAGGAGGTGGGATGCTTGCTCGATTGATTCGTATGAGTAGCTTGCGTTTGCGTATGCTGCTGCGGTTGTGGTTTAGGTTTATTATCATCCAACCCCTCTGGATCAAAGTGCGTCCAGGGATTCTGGTGGACGTAAGTATAATTATTAAGACCGGCCTTGAACCCGAGGGGGTCCCTGGTTAGGAACGTGCCGGTGGAGGGATCGCGGTAGCGGAACCCTTCGTTCAACAACCCGGTGGGATCTTGTTCTAAACAACAGCCCTCCGTCCCGTCGTACTCCACCAAGTCAGGAAGCAAGCGCATGGGTCGAGATCGGTGCCGATGGTTCTCACCGCCCCGGCGCGAGCGGCTGATGGATCAAGGTTAGAACCGGTTTTGCCTCCGTGGCGAGGCATTTCTGGTGGCCATTGGTCTTAACTCCGCTTCGCACGGCCTTGTTTTTCATTCTGTTTGGCTTGAGGCCTGCCAGTGGTTGCCTCTATTTGGCGGAGGCTCGGGAAGCCAACCTGCGCCCGGATTTGTTTTACCGTTTGGTTGCCGTTTTGCTTTTCTTGGCATGACGTCAGCTTGGTTGGGCCATTACATAGATTCAGTTGGAAAAAATGTGCCATCCGGTTCCAAAACATCAATCGTATAAGAGGTGATTTGAAGTGGGTCCAACGTGCCGGTAGCTCGAAAATGCACCACTCCTCCTAGTGACCTCTGCGCATTAACATTAACCGTCCACTTGTTGCCGACGACAACAGGCGTAGGGTCCGATATATAGCTTTTAGCCTTTGTCTCTAATTTTTTGTGTATGCTCGCCTTCGTAACAGGATCAGTATTCTCTGGAGGCCATTGACCCCAGCCTTCATCCGCCCAACCCTTAGTAATGGGATCCCCAATACATATATTAGAAAAAAGAAGTCGCACAAGTTGTTCAGTCACAAATTTATTGGCCAAGTCTTTTGTGTTAATTTCGTCCTTCAGAAATTCATTTATGCAGAACACATCATTATCAAGAAAAAACGATTTGCCCGATGGAGTCGTATAAAAGTAGCCGCCAAAATTACCCGCACTTTTTTGGACAAGCTTACCATGCTTGACAAATGGGCCAAAGTCAGAGGTGCTATCCCATGTTTCAAGGTTAACGGTCTCGGTGGACAGTATATCGGCCTGTAACCCAACAATGCCCACCATAAGGCACAAAGTTAAAATTACGACCAATGTATTGGTTTTCATCATTATTATTTAGGTACTATGGTTGGCAACCCCGGTCGAAGATCGAAGGTGCCTTTAACCCCAGGAACATGAAGATGGCCATCACTAAATTGTTCCGCGGGAAGGCTAACTACTGATCTATCCTTTGTTGCATTAGCAACCTCTATCATCCCCGGGTTGTTCCTAAGGGAAAGTAACCCACTTGAGTGTGGTCTTGAGTACCAAGACCGCCATGCGCGAAGCGAATAAGATATCGGGCCACTGACTGGCGGAGGCTTGGGAAGCCAACCTGCACCTGGATTTGTTTTACTGCTGCGTGGGCATCGCGCCTGCGTGGTTGAACCATTTGCGTAAGTCGTGGTCAGGCTCATGGGCTCAGCATGGCAGGTTCAGGACAAGGATCAAGTTTGGGTTGCCAGGAAATATTTTTTCGCTTGGCTCATTTCCGACATAGTAGAGATGGTCGCAGCCATGACCGAAGGCGATCCGGGTATTGAGAGTGAAATAGCCTCTCACAATATCCCTGGTTAACCGGGACAGCGGTACGAGGCGGGCAAGCCGTTTGGCTGTTCAGTTTGATGTAGGTGAGCTTGGCGTCCTTCAATGGTCGTGTGTTCGTAACCGAGCATCTTGCTCGTTGGGAACGAGCAAGATCGAATCGCCAAAGGCGATCCCGCAGGGCGAGGGTGAGCGGGAGCGAACCAAGTCAACCTGTTTCTGCGTTTATTTTTTCTTGGCACCTCGGGTGCTATGGTGGGCGTGTATAGTTCACTTATTCTACGTGTGCCCCGCGAAAAAACATCAAATTAAAGTCGGCCTTTATTTTTGGCATAACTGGCATACGTCTGCTATTGGTTGCCTCTATTGAGTTCACTTCAAAAATCTACAACGACTTTTCACAATAAGCGCCTAGTTTATTAAAGAAATCTAAATGTTCTATTTTATCCCATTTGACCCCATCTAAAAGAATATTATCAGAATTCTCGATAACCAAGACGTTCTTTTTTTGAGGCCCTCTTTGGATGATTAATGATCTGCCATTCTTTATCCACCGTAGGGAATATACTTCAAAGCGCGATTGAAATTCTTTATAAGAAATGCCTTCTTTTATTTCGGAAATAGTTTTAGTATAGTCATATTCCAGAAGCTTTCCGTCGGGCCTGAATTCATATTCCATAAACCCTCCGGGGATGGTAGCATGCAGAAGATGAAAAGGAGGATGATCCAGTGTTTCTTTTAAGATAGACGGCTTGCAATATTCCCGCAATTTTTCAAAGAACATCAGGCGATCTGTAGGTCTTAATGGAGTCTCACTCATAAAAAAGCAGTTATTCTTTCTATCGTATTGCAGTTCGATCTTATTACTCGCTCTATAAATAAATAACTTGTTTCCCTCCTTAGACCATTTGAGCGATTCAATTTTAAAGCGGGGACTAAGTGGAATTTGATTTTCAAGCAACCAATCTGTGCTTTCTGAATCTTCATCCGTATAACTGTAATTAAGAAGCCTTCCATCGGAAAAAAACTCGTATTCGTAAAAGCTGGTAGCCCACGCGCCATGCAAAAAATGGAGAGAAGGAACCTCAGTTTCCATGTCCGAGTCATCTCCCCAGCTTGTGGGCTGCAAAAGAGCCCACGTAATTAGAGCAAGGAGAACTCGCTTCACAAATTTATTGGTGAAAAAACGGGGACAGGTACCGGCGGCCTTGAATTTTGCCCATGAACTGCCATCCTCGGCCCCGTGCCCGTCCCCTTTTCCCCAACGGACGTAAGTTGGGCACCTATCAGTGTTTGGATTGGTTCGCCGTTTATAGAGGACTTTGATAAATTGGTCACTGCAATGGTATGTGTCGCTCCGGGGCACTGTTGGGAAGAGTTTTTGAACCATTCTTCGCCGTTTTTTTACTCATTCAAAAATAATCTTATTACCTCCCAATCCTCTTCATGAGATTGATAAAACTCCCTTTTGGTTTTACCAATATAATCAGGCCTCTCCACCTTCCAATAATATCGAAGCAATTCTGGAGAAAAACATAAAAGCAAATGTGGAAGATTATGTGCGTGATAAGCTTCGGCTATTGCCGCCTCAGTCTTGTTACTTTGTATGGCTGATATCGTCGCTAAAATGCCTCGCTTCAAGATCGAGGCGATTGCTTTTTTTACATTTAATTCTAATTCGTTCATGAATTATGAATAGGTAGCTGAGACACCGTTTTGTTAGTTGCAGATTCGTGTGGGGCGAAAACGGGGACAGGTACCGGCGGCCTTGAATTTTGCCCATGAACTGCCATCCTCGGCCCCGTGCCCGTCCCCTTTTCCTTCATTTTGGAAATCCCTTACGATGTCAATTTGGAAAACAACATCTAGCTGTGCGTTGATTGCCTCATTTTTCTTTGGCAGGCACTTCCGTTTCGGAGGAGCCTGGAATAGTTTCATAATAGTTGTTCCAAGGGGGGGGATATTGAGCAAAAAAACCATGACACTCTATAAGCTCGAATTCTGGCTTGGATTTGTCGTTGAAGTTGAGTCGGAAAACGGCAACGTCACTCTTCTCGGTATCGCTTCGCACAACAATTTCCGGAATAGAATCGTCATTCACGTATAAGAATTTAACATCTAGGTTATCTCCCCAAAGCAATGGACCGTCTATTTCTTCTTCGTTTCGCTTCCAGATAAGATGAAAACACTGATACTCTTCATGTTCGCCGTAGGTGATCTGATAAGATACGCCGTATTTGACCAGGGGATTGTAAGTCTTCCGTTGATAATCGAACCAGCAAAAAGCAAGACCGATTACCAAACCGAAAAGTACAACAAAGAAAATTTCTCTAATGTGAAGGCGCATCAAGAGGAAGGCCGGGTTGTCTTTTCGGCAGTCTGTATCTGTTTCATCTGAGCTTTATCGGGTGGTTTATTAGGCTGTAGTGAAGCCGGTTTGGTGCCATCCGGCATTCTGAAAGTATCTGGATGCTGATGCCATTGTTCCGTTTGTTGGGAGGTCATGTGCCTTGCGGTTCCAGCTTCTTGCCAATAGCTTGGTCCGGCCCTAAGATAATCTGTAATAATCTGCACTTGTTGCTCTTGAGTCGCGCGCGACGAGATAAACGGCTTAAGCTCTTTTTGAGCATTCTGCACTAAACGCGAGGCAACCTCAGCGGTTCCTTTGTCTGTTACTAAGCTTCTGTCTACCGACAGCTTCGCAGCAAGAGTATTAGCCCCCATTGCCTGTTCGGCAGTTTGTGTCTTGATATTAGCGGGTCCCACATCGTGCAATCTCGGTGCCAATTGAGTCATGGCCTTCTCTGCGGCGTTTCCTTTCGTCCAACTTTCCGGAATTATGGCGTTCGTTACCGCGACAAGGGGACTAAAAGCGCGTGTAAGTGCCGATAGGCCCGTTGAGGCTCCGATATTGTGCATTTGGTGAACAGCGGACATAACGAGACCTTTATTGTGATTGGATAAATTCTCTTCTCCGACCAAGTTCATCGCGGCTTGTCTGCCGATAA
>Ga0181537_10003684_pt1 | contig 13023 bp, 12 predicted proteins | sample PEATcosm2014_Bin_39_FD_119765 | JGI IMG/M metagenome (GOLD analysis project Ga0181537, IMG submission 119765) | Peatland microbial communities from MTU Mesocosm Facility, Houghton, MI, USA - PEATcosm2014_Bin23_10_metaG | ecosystem: Environmental > Terrestrial > Soil > Wetlands > Peat | place...
CAGGAGGGGAGAGGTTCGCGGTTCTTTGCGGTTCGCGGGGGGGGCTAGTGCCCGACCTCGCTCGAGGGGTTGGTCCAGGTTTCCTGCTTGGCGGCCGCCAGCCATTCCTGCAGCGGCGCATCCTCGAGCACGCTCGCCATGTACCAGCGCGCGGCCGGGGAGATGCTGCCGGCGCCATAGGTGTTGAAGCGCAGCACCACCGGGGCGTACATCGCGTCCGCGATGCTGTACTCGCCGAAGAGCCACGGACCTGCGGCCCCGAAGCGGCTGCGGCAGTCGTTCCAGATCTCGTCCACGCGCTCGATGTCCGCCTCCAGAGCTGCGGTCATGGCCGTGTGGCGGTTGCGGGCGCGCGCGTTCATGGGCCACAGCGTGCGCAGGTTGGTGAAGCCGGAGTGCATCTCCGCGCTCACCGCGCGTGCCACCGCGCGCGCCGCGGCCGCGGCCGGCCACCCCTTGCCGGTGGTCTCGGCGAGGTACTCGCAGATGGCGAGCGAATCCCACACCGTGATGTCACCGTGGTGCAGCACCGGCACGCGCCCGCTCGGGCTGTGCTTCTCGATGTCCTCGCGCGTGCTCGGAGTGTCGAGAGCGATCAGCACCTCGCTGAAGGGCAGCCGCAGGTGCTTCAAGAGCAGCCAGGGCCGCAGCGACCAGGAGGAGTAGTTCTTGTTGCCGATGACGAGCGTGAGCGGCGCCATGGGATGTTAACCTCTGCGCGTGCCTAGCAACGTGCGCGCCATTGCCTTCGACCTCGATAATACACTCTGGGCCGTCGAGCCGGTGCTGCTGCGGGCCGAGGCGCGCGTCTACGCCTGGCTGCAGGAGCACTGCCCGCGCATCACGGCGCATTTGAGCATCGAGGACATGCGCCGGGCGCGCGAGGCGCTGGCGCGGCGCGAGCCACACCAGGCCCACGACTTCACTTACCTGCGCACCGCGGCCCTGAGGAGCCATGCGCGCGAGCATGGCTACGAGGAGGCGATGGCGGTGCGCGCGTTCGAGGTGTTCCTCGCGGCGCGCTGCGAGGTCGAGCTGTACCCGGACGTGCGGCCGGGGCTTGAGCGTCTGCGCAGCCGCTTCGCGCTGGCGACGCTCAGCAACGGCAACGCGGACCTCGAGCGCATCGGGCTCGCGCACTGGTTCAGCCTGACACTCAGCGCCCGGCAGATCGGCGCCGCCAAGCCCGCACGCGTGTGCTTCGAGCGCCTGGCCGCGGGGCTCGGCGTCGCCCCGGCGGCGCTCTGGTACGTCGGCGATGACCCGTACCTGGACGTGGAGGCTGCCCGAGGCGCCGGTCTTGGCACGGTATGGATGAACCGCGGCGCCCAGGGCTGGCCCGGGGGGATCGCGCCGGCCGATCTGGAGGTGACCGATCTCAACGCCCTGGCGCAGGCGCTTGGCGTCTGAGGCTCTTCAGGCGCTCAGGGCGCGGCCGCGTGTCTCGAGCAGCACGCAGCGCGCCGCAGCCGCCGCGGCCAGTGGCACCAGGGCGACCCAGCACAGGATCAGCGTGAGCGAGCGGCCCGAGCCGCCGGCCGCGGCCGTCACCGCGCCAACGATCAGTGGTCCGGCGGCGGCGAACACGCGCCCAACGTTGTAGCAGAAGCCGGCCCCCGTGGCGCGCAGGCGCGCCGGGAACAGCTCCGGCAGGTAGAAGGTGAGGGCGCCAAACACCCCGTAGACCCCGGCGCCCACGAACAACAACAGCGACAGGCGCAGCGGCGGGGGGTAGTCCGGCCCGAAGGTGGCGACGATCGCGATGGCGGCGAACAGGAAATAGCCGGTGAAGAGTTCGCGGCGGCTGAAGCGCGACGCCAGCGGCACCACCGCCAGGGCGCCCAGCAGGCCGCCGAGGTTGAAGGCGTTGGCGCCCTGCGCCTGCCACAGCGCCGCGAGCTGCCGCACGCCCGCGGCGGCGAGCTGCGTGCCGGCGGCAGACTCGGCCGCGAGCGTGCTGCCAAGCAGTGGGATGAAGGCGTTGCAGGCCCACCAGGTGAGCACTGCGGTGACCGCGACGAACATCCCGCTCCATGTCGCGCGTCGCAGTCCCGGGGTGAAAAGCTCGCGCGGCGAGGGCGGCCGCTGCGCGGCAGCGTGGCTTGCCTGCCAGCGCGGACTCTCGCGCAGGAAGGCGCGCACCAGCACGGCGACGATGAGCGGGGCGAGGCCGGCCAGGAATACCAAGCGCCAGGAGTTGGCCGGATCGCTGGCGAGCCACACGCCGGCAATGCGGTAGTTCACGTAGCTCGCCAGCACGATCCCGAGCGGGGAGGCGGTCTGCATGATGACGCCGGCGCTCACGCGGCGCTCCTCCGGCACGCTCTCGGCGATCAGTGTCGCACCGATACCCCATTCCCCGCCGATGCCGAGGCTCGCCAGCGTGCGGCACGCGATCAGCTGCGCGATGTTGGTGACGAGGGCGCACAGCCCGGTGCCGAGGGCGTAGATGGCGATGGTGAGAAACAGCGCGCGCTTGCGCCCGATGCGGTCTGCAAGCCAGCCGAACAGCACTCCGCCGGCTGCCCAGCTCAGAAGCAGCACCGCGGTGATGGCGCCGGTCCAGAACACCGTGGCGGCGTGCGCCGCCTGGGAGCCGAAGGGCAGGTGCAGCAGCGTCGGGATGCAGTTGCCGGCGACGAAGTTGAACAGCAGCGCGTCGTAGACGTCGAACCCCCACCCCGCCCAGCCGGCCGCGATCACGAGCCACTGGTAGCGGGTGAAGCCGAGCAGGGCGGCTTGCGGATGCGGCACGGCGCTGTTTCGCGTTGTCACGGTGTGAGCCTGTTAGCACTGTTGGTCGCGGGCTGCCAACTTGACGGGCACGCATTCGATACACGAGCAAAGATCAGCGTAACGCATCACGGAATTATGTACGGTATCGGGGTGAACCTAAGGACAGCCTGAGGCGTTCCACTTTAAGGAGGGTGATGAACGATGGGTGAGCCCGGCAAGCACGTCGTCGCGGTCGCGAACCTGCGCGAGTATTTCAGGGACTCGGTGCACGGCGCGCTCGAGAAGCAGCGCGTCGCGGTCGAGGAACAGACCGAGCAGTATGTAGTGAACCTGCTGACGCTCTTCTCGCGCTCCGAGGCGCTCTATGAAGACACCCCCGCGGGGGCGCGCCTGCAACCCCTCGCCCTGATGCTGCGCCAGGCGCTGGAAGCGCCGACGGCCGGCATGCGTGAACGCGCGCTGCAGCGCCTGGGCGATGTCTCGCTGTTCTTCGCCGGCTTCTTCGCCCGCGGCTTTGCCGCCAAGGTCATCGACATCGACTACCACATCGCCATGGGCGGGCGCGCCTACGGGGCTCTCGCCGAGGCCAGCGCCCGCACCAGCCGGCGCACGCTCGCGGGCGTCTTCGGCGAGCTGGCGCAGAAGTTCCAGCCCCTGGTGGATGCCCTGAACGAGGTGAGCGAGAGCGGCTACGCGCATTCGGACCGCGACATCCTGCGCCTCTACGAGATCTGGCTGAAAACCGGCAGCGCGCGCTGCCACGGGCTCCTGCAGCGCCTCGGCGTCGAGCCGACCCGCGCCGGCGGCCTGGCGGCTCACTAGCGGCGCCCCGTGCAGCTCTTGTCGCGACTGCAGGAGCTGATCGGCGGCATCTACGATGTGCGCGTGGCGCACGACGTCTACGACTTCCTGGTCACCGACCGCGCCGCGCTGCCGAGCGGCGCGCGCGAGGGGACCGCCGAGGAGGAACTGCTGGTGTCCGAGTCCGCCGACGGGGCGGAGCTCGCACTGTCCCTGTACCTGGACCCGGCGCTGCTCGAGCGCCTCGCGCGCGCCGATCCGCTCGAGCACCTGGACAGCGGCAACGTCGCCGACTGCCTCACGGCGCTCGAGGGCGTGAGCCACTTCCTCTACCTCGCCTGGAACGCCGGCCACGACCGGCCGGTCTCGGTGCTGGAGCTGGAGATGCAGGCGGAGGTCGACAAGTTCATCGCCAGCCACCTGTTGCTGCGGCGGCAGTCTCCGCAGCACTTCCCGCTGGAGCTGCGCCACCTGCTGTTCGAGCGCTGCCGCACCGACCCGCGCCTGGATGAGTCGCGTGCGGCGCTCTACCGCGAGGCGAGCCGCTACGCGGGACGCTTCTGCCGCCGCCTGGAGGAGGACCTGGCGCGCCGGCGCGCGGCTGCACCCGGCACGGGCAGTGAGGTGTTCGCGGAGCTGCGGCGCTTCTACCGCCTCACCAACGCGCGCAAGCGCGCGCACATCGAACACACCAGCTAGCGCGCAGCCACGCGCTGCCTAGTCTTCGTCGTCCTCGCCGTTGCGCCTGCGCTCCTCGAGGGCGCGCATCAGCTTGATGTGCTCGGAGAGGCGGCGCAGATCGGTGCGCGTCGTGCCGCCGGTCGGCTTGCGCAGCGGTGCGCTCTCGCGCGCCGCGCGCGTGCGTGCATACGGGTCGTAGGAGATATCGTGGTTCGCGGAGCCGAGCGAGCCTTCGCCCAGGATCTCCAGCACCGGGCGCTCGTGGTCGGCGGGCGCGTCGCGCCAGTTGAGGAAGGCGTTGCCGCGCTCATCGTGCGCAACCTGGCCGATGCGACGCCGCTCGGCCTCCGGCACCGCCTGTGATGTGGCCTTCTTTTTTTGTGAGTAATCCACGGATTATGTACTGCCTGTCAGTGCAGCGTCGCCATTCCCCGACGGTCAGAGTAGTCCCGATTCAGTGCGTGATTCCGCGACCTGCGTCACGGAATTTCCGTACCCCCTCACGCACGCATGGCGCCGTGCGGCGCGGACATATTGCGTGCGCGCAGCAGGCCGAGCGCCGTCTTGCAGTCGCTGATGGTGCCATCCAGTGCCCAGCCACATGCCTCTTCCAACGGCACCCAGTGCACCTGGATGACCTCGGCGTGCTCGTGGGCCTGCGCGGCGGGCCGGATGCCGGTGGCCAGGAACAGGTGCAGCCGCTCGGCGAACACCCCGGGGGAGGGCAGGCACACCCCGAGGGTGCGCCAGTGCGCAGCGCTCACCCCGGCCTCCTCGACGAGCTCGCGCTGCGCGGTGAGCAGCGGCGGCTCGTTGGGCTCGAGCTTGCCGGCGGGCAGCTCCCACAGCCAGCCATCGGCCACGTAGCGGTACTGGCGCAGCAGGCATACGCGCCGCTGCTCATCGAGGGCGGCGACCGCCGCTCCCCCCGGGTGGTGCACCACCTCGAGGAGCGCACGGTGGCCATTCGGCAGCACGACCTCATCGGTGGTGAGGCTGACCACGCGGCCTGAGTAATGCAGGGTCTGCTTCTCGGGTTTCATCAGGCCATCCTAACCCTCGGGCGCCTGCGTTCGCCCGGCCTCGTGCACCAGGGCGGTGCGCGCGGCGTCACGCTCCTAAATGCCCGCAATCGCCGCTGGCGGGAGCTGCGCGTATAGTCCGGCTCCAACATGGCCACCACCGCGCACCTCACCCGACTGAACGCCGCGCAGCGCAAGGCGGTCACGCATGGCGAGCCGCTGCCGGAGAAGGGTTACCGCTCCGGTCCGCTGCTGATCGTCGCCGGCGCCGGCACCGGCAAGACCGATACGCTCGCCTACCGGGTGGCGCACCTGGTGATCAACGGCGTGGACCCGGCGCGCATCCTGATGCTGACCTTCACGCGCCGCGCCGCCACCGAGATGCGCCGGCGCGCGCACGAGATCACCCGCAAGGCACTCGATGAGCCCCTCGGGGGGGTGAGCCAGAGCATCTCCCAGCGCCTCTCCTGGGCCGGCACCTTCCACTCGATCGGCAACCGCCTGCTGCGCCATTACGCCCCGCACGTGCAGCTCGACCCGCATTTCAGCGTCATCGACCGCGGCGATTCCTCGGACCTGATGGACAGCCTGCGCCAGGAGCTCGGCCTCGCCGGCAAGGAACAGCGCTTCCCGCGCAAGGACACCTGCCTGCAGATCTACTCGACCCGCGTCAACACGCGCGCCAGCCTCAAGGAGACCCTCGAGCAGCAGTACCCCTGGTGCGCGCAGTGGGAGGAGGAGCTCGCCGATCTGTTCCGTGCCTACGTCGAGCAGAAGCAGCACTCACGCCTGCTCGACTACGACGATCTGCTGCTCTACTGGCACGCCATGATGTGCGAGCCGCGCCTCGCGCAGCACATCGGGGCGCACTTTGATCACGTGCTGGTCGATGAGTACCAGGACACCAACCGCCTGCAGGCGGAGATCCTGCACGCGCTCAAGCCCGATGGCGCCGGCATGGTCGTGGTCGGTGATGATGCGCAGGCCATCTACTCCTTCCGCGCCGCGGCCGTGGAGAACATCCTCGGCTTCCCGGAGCGCTTCCAGCCGGCCGCCGAGGTCGTGACGCTGGCGCAGAACTACCGCTCCACCCAGCCGATCCTCGACGTCGCCAACGCCGTCATGTCGGAGGCGCCGCGACAGCACCGCAAGTACCTGCTCTCGGTGCGCGGGGATGGCACGCGGCCGCGCGCCGTCACCGTCGATGAGTTGCAGACGCAGGCCGAGTACGTGTGCACCGAGGTGCTCAAGCGCCGCGAGGCGAGCGTACCGCTGAAGCGCCAGGCGGTGCTGTTCCGCAGCGCGAGCCACAGCGACATCCTCGAAGTGGAACTCACCAAGCGCAAGATCCCGTTCGTGAAGTACGGCGGGCTGAAGTTCCTCGAGGCGGCACACATCAAGGACCTGCTGGGCGTGCTGCGCTGGGCCGACAACCCGCGTAATGCCCTGGCGGCGTTCCGCACCCTGCAGCTGCTCTCGGGCATGGGACCCGTCAATGCACGCGCGGCGCTCGATCACTTCGAGGCCGGTGGCTCCTCCTTCGCATCCCTGGCCGGCTTCAAGCCCCCGCAGACCTCGGCCGTCGACTGGGAGCGCCTGGTGGCGCTGCTGCAGGCGCTGGCGGACCCGCAGCGTCCCTGGCCGGGGCAGGTGAACCTGGTGCGCGAGTGGTACCGGCCGCATTTTGAGCGCCTCTACGAGCAGTTCCACACCCGCATGGGGGACCTCGAGCAGCTCGAGCTGCTCTCCGGTCAGTACCCCTCGCGGGAGCGCTTCCTCACCGAGCTCACGCTCGACCCGCCCAACGCCACGAGTGACCTGTCGGGGCGCCCGACGCTCGATGAGGACTTCCTGGTGCTCTCCACCATCCACTCCGCCAAGGGCATGGAGTGGGACACGGTGTTCGTCCTGAACGTGGTGGACGGCAGCTTCCCGTCCGAGTTCTCCACCGGCAAGGCTGAGCTCATCGAGGAGGAGCGGCGCTTGCTGTACGTGGCGCTGACGCGCGCGCAGAACGACCTGCTGCTGGTGGTGCCGCTGAAGTTCCACCTGACGCACCAGTCGCGGCAGGGCGATGCGCACGTCTACGGCGGCCGCAGCCGCTTCGTCACCGAGAAGGTGCAGAAGACCCTGGAGCCGCTCACCTTCCACGGCTCATCGCTCGGGGCCGGGGACGCGCTGCAGGACTCCGCCGCCCCGGTCACCGTCGACGTCGGGGCACGCCTGCGCGACATGTGGTGAGTCAGCGCGGCTTCACGAAGCGCATCGTGAAGCGGTCGCTCTCGCCGATGGCGGCGTACTTGTCGTGATCCTTGTCGCCGAGGCGGTACGCGGGCGGCAGCGTCCACACGCCCTGCTCGTAGTCCTTGCTGTCCTTCGGGTTGGAGTTCACCTGTGACTTGGCCACGAGGCGAAAGCCCTGCGCCTCGATCAGGCGGATGGCGTAGTCCTCGTTGACGTAGCCGCTCTTGGCCTTTGGATCCTGCGGCACGCCGGGGTTGCCGCGGTGCTCCACGATGCCGAGCACGCCGCCGGGCTTGAGTGCCTTGTAGAGCGTCGCGATGACCTGCGAGGCGTTGCCTTCGGCCATCCAGTTGTGGAGGTTCCTGAAGGTCACGACCATGTCCAGCGAGCCGGGCGGCACCACATCCGCGCCGTCGGTGGGCAGTGACACGACCTGCACCCTGTCGTAGAGCTCAGGCTGCGCGGCGAGCTTGTCGCGGTAGGCCGCCAGACGCCTGGTGGTGTAGGTGCTGTGCGGGTCGGCGGCGATCACCGCGGCGTAGTACTTGCCCTTCTCGCGCAACAGCGGCGCGAGGATCTCGGTGTACCAGCCAGGCTCGGGCCACACCTCGAGCACGCTCATCTCCGGACGGATACCGAAGAACAGCAGTGTCTGCTTGGGGTGGCGGTAGACGTCGCGGGCGCGATCTTCGTCGGGGCGCTGGCTGCCGGCGAGGATGCGCGTCAGGTCCTCGGTGGTTTCCTGGCGCGTGCTCGGAGCGGTGCAGGCGACCAGCACCAGCAGGGCGACGCCCAGGCCCGCGGCCAGTTTCTCTGTGGCGAACATCGGCAACCCGTTCTCCCCGGGCAGGCCATGCAGCGCCCGGCACAACGGGCAGCTGCAGAACCCCGCGCCGCGGCGGGGCTGCTGGGCTGCCTACCGCTTGAGGTGTGTGAGGGTCAGCGGCGGAACGGACCGCCACCCTGTCGGGGGCGCTGGGGACGCTCCTGTGCCTCGTTGACCCGCAGCGGCCGGCCGTTCATCTGAAAGCCGTTCAGCGCCTGGATGGCGGTCTGCGCCTCCGCCTGAGGCATGTCGACGAACCCGAAACCGCGGGGCTTGCCGGTTTCCCGGTCATTGATCAGCTTCACCGATTCGACTTTACCGTGACGCTCGAACAGGGCCTTCACGTCTTGTTCGGTGGCGTTGAAGGGCAGGTTGCCCACATAAATCGTCGTCATCCGGGACTCTCTCTTGGAAGGCGGACAGCGGCGCACCGCACGCGTCGGTCGCATGTACCGCGTGAAATGAACAGGTCGGGGCTTCAAGGCACACGATCGGCAGTTTTAAGTCAATGCGCAGCGCTTGGGCCGGAGGCCTGCACCTGCGTTCGCGCGCGGATGAGGGGCGCGGGGCGGGAACGAGATTCAACACATTCAAACAAGGCGCACTCATCCAGACGGATATGAACGCCCGTGTCATGCTACTCCCGGCTTTTCCGCTAGGCAAACGACGGGATTTCACGGCGATGGAGGCGATGCTCGTGTCGGCGGGGGTGGTCGCCCTGGCGGAGATCGGGGACAAGACCCAGCTGCTGGCGCTGGTCTTGGCGGCACGCTTCCGCGCCCCGGTCCCCGTCATCCTCGGCATCCTCACGGCCACCCTGGTCAATCACCTGGCCGCCGGTGCGCTCGGGACACTGCTGGCCGCCTACATCAATCCCACGGTCATGCGCTGGGCGCTGGCCCTGTCCTTCTTCGCTACCGCCGCCTGGATGTTCATCCCCGATCGCGAACCGCAAGGTGCGGCCAAGCCCTCGCGCTTCGGGGCCTACGGCACGACCGTCGTGTCCTTCTTCCTGGCCGAGATCGGCGACAAGACCCAGCTTGCCACGGTTGCGCTCGCGGCCAAGTACCAGGACCTCATCCCGGTGGTGGCGGGGACCACGCTCGGGATGCTGATCGCCGACGTGCCGGCGGTTTTCCTCGGCAAGGTCGCCGCCGAGCGGCTGCCGGTGAGACTCATGAACCGCGTGGCGGCGATCGCCTTCGTGGTGCTCGGCGTACTCGTGCTCCTGGGGGTGAAGGCCTGAGCGGGCACTCTGCAGGCGCGCCATCCGGGCCCCGCCGGTGCGGCTGCGGGCAGGTTCAGGGCGGCAGGTTCAGCTGTGACAGCATCGCCTGGTAGCGCGGGTCGGAGCGCAGCTCGGACAGCAGCGGGTCGCACTTGAGGTAGTTGATGTAGCCGGGGTCATGGTCCTTGCGGGCGCGCTCAAGCCACACCAGGGCATGCTCGCGGTCGTGCCGGTGGGCGTAGATCTGCGCCACCTGGTACTGGAAGCCGCTGTACTCGTTCTGCACACGGCTCAGGAGCTTGTCGGCCTCCGCGTGGCGGCCGAGTGCATCGAAGGCCATGGTCCTGCCAACCGCCTGCCACCCGGGGGAGGTCTCCTCGTCCAGCTCGATGAGCGCGTCCTGGACGCGACCGGTGCTCAGCAGAATCAGGCTCAGGCGCGCGTGCATGCTGTCGGCGTGGGGCTGGAACGCAAACAGGCGCCGGTAAACCGCCTCGGCCTCGGCCGCGCGGCCATCGAACCACAGCGCGGTCGCCAGTCCCCGGTAGGGGTCGATCGAGAGGGGGTCGCGCTCGATGAGGCGGCGCGCGAAGCGCTCGGCGTCATCGAGGCGGCAGCTGCTAATCGCCAGGTAGACCGAGATACCGAGCGCGTTGGGGTTGTCCGGCTCCAGCTCCAGCGCCGTCTTGATCTCCCGCTCGCTGTTGGCGACGTCATAGTCGAGGAAGCCGATGTTGGCGAGCGCCACGTGGGCATCGGCCAGTTTCGGGTCGAGCTCGATCGCGCGGTTGGCCGCCTTGGCCATGTTGCCGCGGATGGTGTCGAAGGAGTCCTCCTGGCCGTTGCCGAGCACCAGCACGTCGCCTTCGGCGCCCGCGAGCGCCGCCCACGCCAGCGCGAAGTTCGGGTCGAGCGTGAGTGCACGGTGGTACAGCTCGCGCGCCTTGGCTGATTCAGCCGCTGTGTAGCGCTGGTCGTAAGCGAGGCCCTGCAGGTAGAGCGCATACGCCTCGGTGTTGGCGGTGGGTGGCGGCCGCGCCGGCGCGGCCCCCAGCAGCGACACTTTGAGCGCCGCCACCACCGCGTCCGCGATCTCATCCTGGGTGCGAAAGACGTCCCGGACCTGGCGGTCGTAGACTTCCGACCACAGATGCGTGCCATCGCTCGCGCGGATCAGCTGCGCGGTGATGCGCAGCCGCTCGCCGGCCTTGCGCACGCTTCCCTCCAGCACGGTTGCCACCCCGAGCTTCTCGCCCACCACGCGCACGTCCTCCGCCTTGCCCTTGAACTGGAAGGAGGAGGTGCGGGCGATCACCTTCAGGGCCGGAATTTTGGCGAGCAGGTCGAGGATCTGCTCGGACATGCCGTCGGCAAAATACTCCTGGTCGTGCGCCTCGCTCATGTCCGCAAAGGGCAGCACGGCGATCGACTTGTCGCTGGGCACTGAGGCGGCGGCTGGCGCCGCGGTGCGGCCCGTGTGCAGCAGCCAGGCGCCGGCGAGCGCGAGCACCGCGAGCGCCAGTACCCCCAGCGCCACCGGCCAACCCCGCCGTCGGGGAGGCGCGGGCGCCGGCGCGCGCGGCACTGCGGGTGCGGTGAGGGCGGCGGCCGGATGGTGCAGGGCGCTGGCGAGTTTCCCGAATGCCGCCTCGCGCCCGTCGGCCGGGACGTCCACCCACTGCGACTCGCTCAGGAAGTATTCGAAGCCCGGGGTGAGGGGGGCCGTATCCAGACGCACCGCGATGATGCGTTTCCGCTTGGAGGAGGCGCGCTCGAGCTCCTTGCCGACGTGCGAGGACTCGATCGAGTGGTGCGACAGCAGCAAGAGCAGCGCCGCAGCGTCGTTGATGGCGCGCACGATGGCGTCCGCGTACAGCGCCCCGGGGGGCACGTCGCGCGGCGCGATCCAGCAGTGCACGCCGTGCCGTTCCAGGTAGGCGGTCAGCGCCTCGGCGACCGCACGGTCGGCGGAGGCGTAACTGATGAAGACTGCAGGCGGCTCCCCCGCGTGCCCCCCCGCCTGGGAGCCTGCGGACGGGTTAGCCCCGGCCGCTCCCCCGCTGTCCGTCACGCTGTCACCTGCAAGGCATTTCCCCGCTCGTGATCCGGCGCGCGCGCGGGCGCGCGCTCGGTTGTCGCCAGGCATTTCACGCAGTTGGTGGCGCCAGGAGCGCCGCGCCCCTGCACCGTGGACGGAAGCCTAACACCACCGCAGCAGGGCAACCTGCCGATCAGGCCGGGGTGTCCGCGGGCTCCAGGTAGGCGTAGCCGTTGAGCTCGGCCTCGTAGAAGCGCTTGAGCGCCTGGCTCTCGGCGAGCGTCATGCGTCCGTCGCGGATGGCGCGCTCGCAGTCGCGGGCCAGCGCCGGGTAGAGCTCCGCGACGTCGTACTCCATGTACTCGAGCACCTTGTTGGCGGTGTCGCCCTTGACGACCTCCTCGATCCACCAGCCGCCCTCATCGTGCAGGCGCACGTGCACCACGTGGGTGTCGCCGAAGAGGTTGTGCAGGTCCCCGAGGGTCTCCTGGTAGGCGCCCACCAGGAATGCCGCCAGGTAGTACTTCTCCCCGGCCTTAAGCTCGTGCAGCTCGAGCGTGCGCTTCACGTCGCGCAGCGAGACGAAGTGATCGATCTTGCCGTCCGAGTCGCAGGTGATGTCGGCCAGCACCCCGGTGCGGGTGGGGCGCTCCTCGAGGCGGTGGATCGGCATGATCGGGAACAGCTGGTCGATCGCCCAGCTGTCGGGCAGTGACTGGAATACCGAGAAGTTGCAGAAGTAGGTGTCCGAGAGGATCGACTCGAGGTCATCGAGCTCTTCGGGCAGGCGCTCGAGCTTGCGGCAGGCGTCACGGATCTTGGCGCACGTCGCCCAGTAGAGCCGCTCGGCGAGGCCGCGGAACTCGAGCGACAGCAGCCCGAGGTTGAACATCTGCAGCACCTGCTCGCGCGCCGTCATGGCATCGTGGTAGCACTCCACCAGGCGCCGCTCGCTCACCGTGCGGTAGGCATCGAACAGGTCCATCACCGGCTGTGGCAGCTCCTCGTTCCCGGTGTAGTCCTGCGCCGGCTCGCCGCTGACCTTGAACTTGTCGAGCGCAGAGGAGCCGAGGGTGTCGAAGATGAGCACGCTGTGGTAGGCGGCGATGGCGCGGCCCGACTCGCTCACGATCATCGGGTGCGGGATGTCGCGTGCATTGCAGACGCTCGCCACGCGGTACACCACGTCGTTGGCGTACTCGGTGAGGGTGTAGTTCATCGAGGAGGAGAAGTTGGTGCCGCTGCCGTCGTAGTCGACCCCGAGGCCGCCGCCGACGTCGATGTACTGCAGTCCCGCCCCCATCAGCTTCAGCTCCGCGTACACGTGGGCGAGTTCGTTGATGGCATCCTTGACGCGGCGGATGTCCTGCAGCTGGCTGCCCGGGTGGCAGTGCACCAGTTGCAGGCAGTCGAGCATGTCGCGCGCCTTGAGCACGCTGAAGAGCTC
>Ga0181537_10003685_pt1 | contig 13023 bp, 14 predicted proteins | sample PEATcosm2014_Bin_39_FD_119765 | JGI IMG/M metagenome (GOLD analysis project Ga0181537, IMG submission 119765) | Peatland microbial communities from MTU Mesocosm Facility, Houghton, MI, USA - PEATcosm2014_Bin23_10_metaG | ecosystem: Environmental > Terrestrial > Soil > Wetlands > Peat | place...
GCTCTTCTCTAAGGAAATCGCCTCGGCCAAGACCGTCCTCTGGAACGGACCCATGGGCGTCTTTGAAGTCCCCGAATGCGCCGTCGGCACCTTCGCCATCGCCAACGCCATCGCCGCCAACAGCGGCGCGATCAGCATCATCGTTGGCGGCGACTCGGTCGCGGCCATCAAAAAGGCCGGCGTTTCCGACAAAGTCTCCTTCATCTCGACCGGCGGCGGCGCCTCGCTCGAATTCCTCGAAGGCCAGGAATTGCCCGGCGTGGCCAGCATTCCCGACAAAAAATGAAGTGACTTCAACACATGGAGGTGACCACACTTGTATACATCCCGTCTGAACAGGTATGAAATACGTCCGGCTTAAATGGAACCATACCAATCCTGACGAACCCGTCTGGATTTTCAGCGAACTTGATTCCGACGGCAAGGAAGTCCGCAAAATCGAATGCTTTCGGAACGGATTTTGTGATATTGCCGCCGCAACCGGATCCTCCGGAACGGCCGCGCTCATGACCCTGCCCCTGCCCGATTTGTCGCTCCTCGCTCGCCGGGACCCCGAATTCACACCCGTGGAAATCAGCAAGGACCAATTTGAAGAAGTTTGGGCGAAACGCCAATTCAAGGCACCCTGAACAATAGAAACAACATGAGTAATCGCGAACTGGTTATCGATCTGGTCAATAAGCTCCCGGCAAATACTCCGCTGGAGGACATCGTGCGTGAAATTGAGTTTGTGGCTGGAATCAAGCAAGGTTTGTCCGAAGCAAAACGACGTAAGGGTATTTCCGTGGAAGAAGCCCGAAAATTGGTGAAGGAATGGACTTCAAAGTCATCCTGACGCCTACCGCTCGCGAGGATCTGCGTGAAATTGTGGAGTTTATCGCTAGAGACGACCGCGAAGCCGCCGAGAAATTCGGCTACACACTTATCGGAAAGGCGCTCTCGCTTGCAAGATTTCCTGAACGCGGGCGATCCGTTCCAGAATTTAAGGATGAACAGACCAGGGAAATCAATCTTCGTTCCTATCGTATTATCTATTACGTGGACAAAGTCCACCGGGAAGTCTATGTCGTTCGTTTCTGGCATGCCGCCCGCGGAGAGCCTTTTATCTAACCTCAATCTCATCTATTTATGATCAACCGCAAAAAAATCATCGCCGGCAACTGGAAAATGAACAAAACGCAGGCCGAGGCCCGCGTCCTCGTCGCCGATCTGCTCCAGGAAATCGGCCGGTTCGACGAAGCCGAGATCGTCCTTTGTCCGCCCTTCACCGCCCTCGCTGCCGTCAGCGAATTGCTCAACGACGTCTCCAACATCCGCCTCGGCGCGCAAAACATGCACGAAGCCCCCTCCGGCGCCTACACCGGCGAAATTTCCGCCGGAATGCTCCGCGAACTCTACGTCCGCTACGTCATCATCGGCCATTCCGAGCGCCGCCAATACTTCCACGAAGACAACGCCACCATCAACCGCAAGACCAAAGCCGCCTTGGCCGCCGAATTGCGCCCCATCGTCTGCATCGGCGAAACCCTTCCCGAACGCGAAGCCGACAAGTGGAAAAAAGTGCTCGAAACCCAATTGCTCGAAGGCCTCGCCGGCTTCACCGATGCGGACCTCGCCGACATCATCTTCGCCTACGAACCCGTTTGGGCCATCGGCACCGGCAAAACCGCCTCCCCCGCCCAGGCCGAGGAAGCCCACATTTGGATCCGCAAAATTCTGGCCACCCGCTTCAGCCCCACCGCGGCCGAACGCGTCCGCATCCAGTACGGCGGCAGCGTCAAACCCGAAAACGCCAGGGAACTCCTCTCCAAGCCCGACATCGACGGCGCGCTCGTCGGCGGGGCCAGCCTCGACGCCCGCGGCTTCACCGCCATCATCAAAAATGCTTGCCTCGAATAGGCAGGTGCGCAATGCTTTCCGCCCCTTATGTTTTGGACGAATACCCTCATTGATGTCCTGCTTTTCTTCTACGTGATCGATTGCCTCTTCATGGGCCTCGTCATCATGATGCAGCGCAGCAAGCAGGAAGGCCTCGGCGCCGCCTTTGGCGGAGGCTTCACCGAATCCGTTTGGGGCGCGCAAACCTCCCAGGTTCTCGTCAAAGCCACCGTCTGGGCAGCCATCTTCTTCTTTATTTTAAGCATCTCCCTCGCCCGGCTCTACTCCCATCGGGCCGCCATGATGGAAAAGGGCTCACCCGTGCAACAGATGCTTGACCAGCCCGTCGCCCCGCCAACCCCGGCTCCGGTGACGACACCCGCCGCCCCGGCCACAACGCCGACGGCTCCCGCAAACGCCGCCACGCAGCCCTCACCCGTCCAACCGGCGACAAAGTAAAAGCGCGTTCAGCCCCGCACGGAAACCTCCGCGAAAGTGCCACTTCGCAAAAAAGCTCCGTCATCCTGAGCGAGGCGAACGGAAGACCTGCTTTTTCCAGCCACGGCGGGCAGAGCCGAGTCGAAGGACCTCGCTCCTTTTCTCAATTGATAGCCAAAGGAGGATGGGGCCTCCATCGCATCAGCCACTCCCGCTCCCTTCATATCGGTGGCTAGAAAGACCTTCGGCTTACTCCTCCGTGGTCAGCAACGGTCAATCAGACTTAAAAAAGTTGATTTTTAGTCCGGCTCACCCATTTTTAATCAAGGGGGCCGCATCCCGCAAAAGGCAAACATGAGCCACTTGTAACGTGGCGAAGGAGGCGTTCGTGATAACTTACACCACTTGGATACCGACATGAAAATCCTCCTTCTTGAAGACGACGCCAAAATAGCCGCTTTCGTCGCCAAAGGCCTTCGCGAAGCCACTTATGTCGTCGACATCAGCTCCAACGGCGAAGAAGGATGCGAACTCGGCCGTAAAAATTCCTACGACGCCGCCATCGTCGACCTCATGCTTCCCAAGCTCGACGGCCTCGGCGTCATCGAACGCTGGCGCACCGAACAGATCAAACTCCCCGTCCTCATCCTCAGCGCCAAACGCTCGCTCGACGACCGCATTACCGGCCTCCAGCGCGGCGGCGACGATTACCTCACCAAGCCCTTCTCCTTCGCCGAACTGCTCGCTCGCCTCCAGGCCCTCATCCGGCGCTCCGGCTCCGCCGCCATCGTCACCAGCCTCACCTTCGCCGATCTCAAAATGGACCTCCTCACCCGCGAAGTCTGGCGCGGCACGACCAAAATCGATCTCCAGGCCCGTGAATTCCTCCTCCTCGAATACCTCCTCCGCAACCAGAACAAGGTCGTCTCCAAAACCATGATCCTCGAGCACGTCTGGAATTACCACTTCGACCCCCAGACCAACGTCGTCGACGTCCTCGTCTGCCGGCTCCGCAATAAAATCGACCGCGACTTCGAGCCCAAGCTCATCCACACCCTCCGCGGCGCCGGTTACAGCCTGCGATTGCCGTAGCGGAAACGTGGGAAAACTTAGAAGTAAGAACGAAGAACTTAGAACCTTGGATACATGCGGTCTCCCGTTCTACGCTCTTAGTTCTTAGCTCTAAGCTTCCCTCCCCATGCTCGCTCCCCGAAAACCAACCGGCCCAAAAGAGCGCGCACGCCCTCCCCTCATCGAACCCTTCGGCTTCAGCCTTCGCCTCAACCTCTGGTACACCGCTTTCTTTATCGGCGGGGCCTTCCTCCTTTTCGCGCTGGCCTACATCCTTCTCGTCCGCGAATTTCGCGAAATCGACCGTGAAATCGTCCGCACCAAACTCGATGCCTGCCGCGCCTGGTACCAGCAAGGCGGCCCCACCGCCCTGGAATTTCATTTCCAAAACCAAAGCGGCTGGGAAAAAGAGACAACCTTTCTCGAAGTCATCAGCGCCACCGACGAACTGAAATTTTTCCACTCCCCGCAAAAGGACGAAGCCACCCTCACCCATCTCGGCGGCGGCCTCCTCGCCCACGACACCGACTGGCTCAGCCTCCCCTCCTCCGAACAGCACATGGTCTGGACCATTGCCCGTGCCCCGCTCTCCGACGGCTCCGTCATGTACGTGGGACGCACCACCGAGGACCGCGATGAACTGCTCCGCCACTTCCGCGTCATCTTCCTTTTCGCGATGGTCCCCATGGTCGGCTTCGGCTTTTGCGGCGGCGCTTTCATCACCTATCGCGCCCTCGGCCCGATCCGGGCAATCATCGGCGCCGTCCGTTCCATCATCCAAACCGGCAACCTCCACGCGCGCGTGCCCGACCCGCACACCCAGGACGAAATCAACGAACTCGTCACCCTCTTCAACCGGATGCTCCAGCGCAACGAAGCCCTCATCGGCGCCATGCGCGATTCCCTCGACAACGTCGCCCACGATCTTCGCACCCCGCTCACCCGCCTCCAGACCGGCGCCCAACTCGCCCTTCAGCACGAAGACCCCGCCCAGATCAAAGAGTCCCTCGCCGACGCGGTCGAGGAAGCCGAGCGCCTCAACGCCATGCTCTGCACCATCATGGACATTTCCGAAGTCGAGGCCGGCGCGCTCAAGCTCGACCTGCAAACCTTCCCGCTCAAGCCCGTCGTGGATGTCCTGGTCGAACTCTACGACGACGTCGCCCAGGATAAAAACATCACCCTCACCGCGACCATCAATCCCACCGGACAAATCACCGCCGACCGCAACCGGCTTCAGCTCCTTCTCAGCAACCTTCTCGACAACGCCATCAAATACACGCCCAACGACGGCCGCGTCGAAATCGCCGCCGATTTTTCTCCCAAAGAAGTCCGCATCACCGTCCGCGACTCCGGCATCGGCATCGACGCCGACGATCTTCCCCGCATCTGGGACCGCCTCTATCGCGCCGACAAAAGCCGTTCCCAGCGCGGACTCGGACTCGGCCTCAGCCTCGTCAAAGCCTTCGTCGATGCCCATGGCGGCAACGCCACCGTCACCAGCCAGCCCGGCCAAGGCTCCGTCTTTCTCGTCACCTTCCCCCGCAGGTAACCACCCTTAATGAGACTTCGCGAAAGTGTTGTTTTGCATTCCGTCATCCTGAGCGAGGCGAACGGAGAATGCGCTTTCCCAGTCGCGGTGGGTCGAGCCGAGTCGAAGGACCTGGGTGGCCCATAGCGGGCATTAGGGTGCCATAATAACGGGTCCTTTTCGAGGAGAAGGCGACGAAGCCATGTCCGCCTGACAACGGCTCGGGTAAAAATGACCAGTTCCTTTCCCTCGTTCCCAAGTTTACCGCCCTCCGCAGGAGCTTGGGAGCGCCCTTGTCTGTGCAACTCCGTTGCCTCTGCCACGTCCCGGAGGGACGCCCGAAAGTAGCCCGGCAATTCATTGCCGGGTTCGGCGATAATTCCGTCCGCGTCCCATCGGGACGCTTGAACTAAACCAACCCCCGACAAAACAAATCCGGCCCCACCGCCCGATAACTCACCTCCCGCAACCGAATCACCCCATCCAGCTTCTTCAACGCCCGCGCAACCGTCCCCATCACCGACGGTGCGATAAAAAACGCAACTTCATTCACGAGATTCCTCCGCAACGCCTCCGTCAATACATCTCCACCGCCCTCAATCAGCAAATGCGAAACGTCCCACGCACTCAACGCAGCTACAACCTCCTCCAGCGATTCATTCCGAAAAACCAGCGTCCGGTCCCTATGCCGATCCGAAAACAGATGCAACTCCCGCGGCAACTTCCCCGACCGCGACACCACCACGCGCCACGGCTGCACCTTTCGCCTCTGCCCAGGCAAACGCACCGTCAGCCGGGGATCATCCTGCCGCGCCGTTTCCGCACCGACCAGAATGGCATCCGATTCCCAGCGCAATTCATGCGCAACCCTCCTCGCGGCAGCGGAAGTCAGCCAGCGATCGACACGCGTGCGTGCCCCCTTCGGCGTGACAATTCTCCCATCCAACGACAACGCGATCTTCGCCACCACCCACGGCTTGCGATGAACAATCCACCAGTTAAAATCACGATTCAGCGCCATCGCTTCGCCCGCCAGCAAACCGGATGAAACTTCAACCCCCGCCGCGCGCAGCAACCGCATCGCCACACCCGCATGCGCCGGATTCGGATCGGTCGCCGCAAAAACCACGCGCGCAATCTTCTCCCGCAAAATCAAATCCGTGCAGGGCGGCGTGCGACCGTGCGTCGAGCACGGTTCCAGCGTCACGTAAAGCGTCGCGCCCGCCACGGAATGCCCGCGCTTCTTCGCATCGGCCACCGCATTCACCTCCGCGTGCGCCGTCCCCACCCGCCGATGAAACCCCTCGCCGATAATCTTCCCTCCGCGCACCAGCACCGCCCCCACGCGCGGATTCGGCAGCGTCAGCCCCGAACCGCGCCGCGCCAGTTCCAGAGCCCGGCACATAAAGCGAGTGTCATTCTTTGCGAATCTCATCTCCTCACTCTAGCAACGCATAATCACCAAGCACGCGCATAAAAAGCTCCGTCATCCTGAGCGAAGCTCCGCGAAGCGGAGCGCAGTCGATGGACCTCCTTCCGCTTCTCAAAACAGTTCTCGCTGGTGCACGTACCCTTCGTTTCTCAAGGCCAGCCGGACGCCTCCGTCCCATCCGTCCACTTCGTCCCATTTGTCCAGCTCCTCCAAAATTTGGTAATTTGGTTTAATTTGGAAAATTGGTGATGCCTTCCTCATTCCCCAAAAAATCCTTCCACAAATTCCGCCGCATTGAACCGCTTCAAATCCTCCGGCTTCTCGCCCCGCCCCAAATAATAAGTCGGTAATCCCACCTCCGCGCGAACCGCCGCGACCATCCCTCCGCGCGCCGAACCGTCCAGCTTCGTCACGATCAGCCCCGTCAACCCAATCGCCTCATGAAATTCCTTCGCCTGCGAAAGCACCCCCGTCCCCGTCGTCCCATCCGCCACCAGCCACGTGTGATGCGGAACCGCTTCCGCCTTTTTCTGCAAACTCCGCTTGATCTTCCCAAGTTCCAGCAGCAGGTTCCGCTTGTTCGCCTGGCGTCCGGCCGTGTCGATGATCAGCAAATCCGTCTTCGCTTCCTGCGCCGCAAATAACGACCTCACCGCCACGCTCGCGGGATCGGTCCCCGGCGCGGCGCTCGTCACCGGAATCTCCAGCCGCGCGCCCCACGCTTCCAGTTGTTCCGCCGCGGCGGCGCGAAACGTATCCGCCGCTCCAAGATGCACCGTCCGTCCCTCCTGCCGCGCCCGCGCTCCCAGCTTCGCAGCCGTGGTCGTCTTGCCGCTGCCGTTCACGCCAATCAGCAGAATCACCTCCGGCTTCTGCTTGATCGGCAACGGCGGCGGAATGCGAACGAGCTTCACCATCTTTTCCCGCAGGAAAACCTCGGCCTTTTCGGGCGTGCGCGTGAGACCGTTTTCCTTGATCGCGTCCACCCATTCCGTGGCCAGCTTCACTCCGAGATCGGCCTCAATCAGGAGCGCCTCCCAATCGACCTCCTCGCCCTTGCGAAAACGATCCACCAGTTGATTCCAAAAACTCATGATCGGACGCTACGATTGCGGCGGTGGCTGCATCAGAATCACGCGCAGTGGAAAATGAAGCTTCAATTCGCCGTCGAGCAGAATTTCGACATGATGCGCACCCGCCTCCTTGAATTGGAGTCCGCCAAAAATATTGACGTTGGTGGTGTGACTTTCCTCGTTGCCCAGGTGAAACTGCGTCGTCGCCGTGGCGAGCACCGTTTCCTCATCCGGCGCAATGAGCCGCGTCACCTGCTCGAACTGCCCGATGCCCGACGACCAGCGCGTCCAGACGCAAAGCTTGATGACTTGGATCGGGAGGCTCGGCGCGCCGATGAAATTAACAATGCCTATGATCGTATGCGCGCCGCTGGCTTCGACGCGGACATCTTCGCAGGCAAACGAGGCTTGGAGATCGGGGATCATGCGGTCAAGTGGCATAAAAATAATTTCGCTGGGTGAGACCAATTCAACCAGAAGACATCAAAGCAGAAAAAACGGAAGAAGATAGAATTACAAATAATCAACCCTGCATCCTTTCATGCTTTCCAGTCCCCCTCTGTTCCCAATCCTCCTAATCTTATTAATCCCATCCAAAATTCCGCTGCCTTCTTCATGTATTTCATGATTTCATGTCTTCCTGTCAAAAATCTTCCCCCTCCCCAATTTCGTTAATTTGGGAAAATTTGGTAATTTGGTCCTGCTTCCCCGCCTTCTACTTCCTCACCCGCGGATCAAGCGCGTCACGCAATCCGTCGCCGAGAAAATTCAGCGCGAGCAGCGTAAGCGTCATAAATCCGCCGGGAAAAATGAGCATCCACCAGTAAAGCTTGATCGGGTTGATCAGTGAAGCCGCATCTGCGACCAGCGTCCCCCAGCTCGCCAGCGGCGCCGGCACGCCCACGCCGAGAAAGCTCATGAAAGATTCATCGAGCATGATCGCGGGCACGGTCAGCGTCAGATAAACGATGATGATCCCAAGCAGATTCGGAAAAAGATGCTGCCAGAGAATCCGCAAATGCGATTGCCCCAGCGCCAGCGACGCCTGCACGAAAGCCTGCTCCTTCAGCACGAGCACCTGTCCGCGAATGATCCGCGCCATCGTCAGCCACTCGGTCAGTCCCAAAAAAATCACAATGAGAACGAGCCTTGGTGGAAATTGCATCAGGCCCGCGCCTTTAAGCAGAGCCGCAATCGGCCCGTCCAGCGTGGTGACCAGGACAATCACCAGCACCAGCGTCGGCAGCGAATAAATAATCTCCACCACACGCATCATCAGATTGTCGACGCGCCCGCCCGCGTAGCCGCTGATCATGCCGTAAGTGACGCCCACGGTCAGGCTCACGATCGTCCCCATCGCGGCAACGAAGAGCGAAATGCGAGCGCCGTAAAGCGTCCGGGTCAGCAGATCGTGGCCGTTCACGTCGGTCCCAAACCAATGGGCCCGCGACGGCTTCAGCAGCGAGGCATCCGAAATCTGGTCGTAAGTGTAACCGGTGAAATGAATCCCGATCAACGCCAGACCCACCACGATCATCAGAAACAAGGCGCAAAGGATTAAAAGCGGATCGCGCTTCACCACGCGAAAAAAAAGATCGAGCGTCTTCATTCCAATTTCACCCTTCGATCCACCATAAAATCTTCGGGTGGCCCGGACAACTTGCTTGTCCGGGTGCGCGAGCGCGGCATCGCGAGCGCACAAGAAGCCGCCTTCCAAACCGAAATTTCATTCGCAACGCTCTCATTCCAGTTTCACCCTTCGATCCACAATAAAATAGAGAACATCCGCCAGCAGATTGAACAAAATCAGAAACGAAGCGAAAACCAACACAACACCGGAAGTCACAAACGGATCGAAATTCTCAGCGCTGGCAATGAAGAACGGACCAATGCCCGGAATGCCGAAAAGCTTTTCAATCACAATGGATCCCGTCAAAATTCCCGCTGCCGCCGGCCCGCTGTAACCGATCACGGGAAGAATCGCCACCTTCAGCGCATGGCGAAAAAGAACCGCATCCTCCGAAAGCCCCTTCGCGCGCGCCGTGCGCACGAAATCGAGCTTCAGCACCTCCAGCAGACTGCCGCGCGTCAGTCGCGCAATGGTCGCAGCGAACGGAATCGAAAGGCAGATCGCCGGAAGAATAATCTGATCCGGCGAACCCCAACCCGCCACCGGAAGGATGTTGAGCCTAATCGCAAAAATCATCACCATCACCGGCGCGAGAACAAAACTCGGAATCGATATGCCCAGCAGCGCGACGAGCATCAGCACCCGGTCGCCCCACTCGTTGTGCCGGATCGCCGCCCATGCGCCGCACGTGATCCCGAAAAGCAGCGCCAAAAAGTAGGCCATTGAGCCAAGCGTCATCGAGACCGGCAGCGTCTGCGCGATGATCTCGTTCACCGTCCGATTGCGGTACTGGGTCGAGATACTCAGGTTGCCATGCGCGACTTTCCACATGTACTGGAGATACTGATGCCCCATCGAGCCGTGCAGATCGTACTGCTTTTCGAGCTCCTCCATAATCTCTTTCGGAATTTTCTTCTCGGTGGAAAACGGATTTCCTGGCGCGCTCCGCACCAGCAAAAACGTCAACGTCACAACGATGAAGAGCACGAAAATCGCCTGCACCAAACGCCGAAAAATAAGCGCGGTCATCGAGTAAACCTCACTCTCCTAATTCCGTCATCCTGAGCGGAGCGAGGCGAGACGTCCCATTTCGCCCCAACGGACACGACCGAGCGCAGTCGAAGGACCTTGTCCCGTGGACCAGATGATGGCAGCAACGAATCGACCTCACTTTTCGAAAGGCCGTTGCGCCGCATCTCTGGATGAAAATCCTCCGAGCCTACATAACGATTTGTTTCCACCTTATTCCTAACTTTGGAAATCTGGAAAATTTGGTAATTCCGTAATGCTTCCCTCATTTCTTTCCCCCCGGAATATAAAATTCGCCCCAGAAATGTTCATCGACAAAATTCGGCTCCAAACCGCCCAACTTGTCGGGATAGTAAAGCGAAAGCCCCACCCAAAAATAAATCGGAACAATCGGCGCCTCGTCATCAACGAGAATTTTTTCCATATTCTGGAGAATTTGCATCCGCTGCGCGGGATTGGGCGTATTTTCCGACGTCGCGAGCATCTGGTCGTACTGCGGATCCCCCCAGCCGGTCTGATTATTTCCCCCATCGGTCACGAACATATCGAGAAAAGTTTGCGGATCGCCGTAATCGCCGATCCAGTCCGAGACATCGAAATCATAATCCATGAGCTGCTGCGTATTGAGATAGACCCTCCATTCCTGCCCGCGCAAATGAATCGACGAAATTCCCAGGTCGCGCCGCCACAGCGCCTGCATCTCCGTCGCCAGTTGAATCCAAAAACCGCCGCGCATCGGGTAAAGCAGGGTCACGTCGGGAAAGCCCTGGCCGTTCGGATAACCCGCCTCGGCCAGCAGACGCCGCGCTTCCGCCACATTATATCGCAACCCCTGCGGCGGCGTGTAACCGGCGCTGCCCGGAGGCACCAGCGTGTTCGCCACCGGCTCGCCCGCGCGCGTGATTTTCTCCACGATGTCCTCCTTGTCCAATGCTAAGGCGAACGCCTGGCGCACCCGCACATCATCGAAAGGTTTCCGCTTCACATTGAAACGAACGAACGTCGTCGCCCCGAACGGATTCGCGTGAAAGTAAGGCTTGTTCTTGATGTCCTGCACCAGTTCCGTCGGGATGCTGGTTTTATCGAGAATCAAATCGGTTTTCTTCGAATAGAAAAGATTGAAGCAGGCCGTCGGACTGTCCGTCGGCAGCACCTTGATCCGATGAATCGGCACTGCGCGCCAGTAATTCGGATTCGCCTCCAGCAGAATGTAATCGTTGAGCCGCCATTCCTTCAGGACATACGGGCCGTTGCTCACCATCCGGCCCGGCTTCGTCCAGTTCTGGCCATATTTCTTCACCGTCGGCAGATGGACAGGAAAAAGAATCGGCATCGTGGCGAGCTCAAGAAAGTAACCCGTGGGATGCACCAGCGTAACCACCAGCGTGTGATCATCGGACGCTTTCACCCCCACCTGGGTAAAATCATGCAGCTTCCCCGTGCCGTAAGCTTCGCCATTGACCAGATAGTAAAGCTGGTAGGAATACTCCGCGGCGGTAACCGGATTGAGCGCTCGTTCCCACGAGTTCAGAAAATCGTACGCCGTCACCCGATCGCCGTTGCTCCACCGGGCATCGGATCGAAGCGTAAAAGTGTAAGTGCGGCCATCGGGCGATAGAGTCCAGCTTTGCGCCACGCCCGGAATCACCTCGCCCTTCGCATTGCGCGCGGTGAGTCCTTCAAAAAGAGCCTGGGAAATGCGGATCTCGGGCTCGCCGGTAATAACGGCCGGATCGAGACTTTGCGGCTCGGCGCCGTTGCAGAGCGTCAGGTCCGCCGGCGCGCTCAACGTCCAACCGCCAAAGAAATAGAAAAACGCAAAGAAAAAAACGAGTGCGCCCACAAGAAACGACAAAACGACGCCCATGCGCGCCAGCCGAGGTGAAACCGATAATCCCATGTGCCAAATTTATATTCCGTCATCCTGATCTTGTCGAAGGAAGAACAGCCGCCATCTCCTTTCCTCGTTCCCAAGTTTCACTTGGGAACGCCCTTGTTTCCGCAACTCCGTTGCTGCCTTTTCCACCTCCCCAATTCCGTTAATTTGGTCCTTCCCCATCAGCCTCTTCCCACCTCTGCGGTTCGCCTCTGCAGTCCTCCGTGCGAAACCTGTTCCCCTCCCCATTTCGTAAATTTGGGGAAATTTGGTAATTTGGTCCTGTCTCCCTGCCCTTAAATTCTTAGCGAAAAACTTCGTTGCCCCGCGCTCATCTCGCTTTATAAAGGAGGGCTGACCTAACGCCTCACCTGAGGCCAAACAGAGCCGCCCATGCCCAAACGCACCGACCTCAAATCCATCCTCCTCATCGGCTCCGGCCCCATCATCATCGGCCAAGCCTGCGAATTCGACTACTCCGGCGTCCAGGCCTGCAAAGCCCTCCGCGAGGAAGGCTACCGCGTCATCCTCATCAACTCCAACCCGGCCACCATCATGACCGACCCGGAGTTCGCCGACCGCACCTACATCGAGCCCATCACCCCCGAGATCGTCGAAAAAATCATCATCCGCGAAAAGCCCGACGCCCTCCTCCCCACCCTCGGCGGCCAGACCGCCCTCAACACCGCCATGGCCCTCTTCGAATCGGGCGTCCTCAAAAAGCACGGCGTCCAGATGATCGGCGCCAACGCCGAGGCCATCAAAAAGGGCGAAGACCGCCAGCTCTTTAAAGAGGCCATGGAAAAAATCGGTCTCGACATGCCCATCTCCGGCACCGCCCACACCATCGACGAAGCCCGCGACGTCGCCGCCAAAATCGGCACCTTCCCCCTCATCATCCGCCCCGCCTTCACCATGGGTGGCACCGGCGGCGGCATCGGCTACAACCGCGAGGAATTCGAGGAAATCGTCAAGCGCGGCCTCGACCTCTCCCCCGTCAGTGAAGTCCTCATCGAGGAATCGCTCCTCGGCTGGAAAGAGTACGAAATGGAAGTCATGCGCGAC
>Ga0181537_10003686_pt1 | contig 13022 bp, 8 predicted proteins | sample PEATcosm2014_Bin_39_FD_119765 | JGI IMG/M metagenome (GOLD analysis project Ga0181537, IMG submission 119765) | Peatland microbial communities from MTU Mesocosm Facility, Houghton, MI, USA - PEATcosm2014_Bin23_10_metaG | ecosystem: Environmental > Terrestrial > Soil > Wetlands > Peat | place...
AGCGGCGCGCCCTCGCTCAGCCGAGCCCAGAGGCCCTCGCACAGGATCCTCTGGCGCGGCTCGCGGATCCTTATGGAGAGGAGCCGGACCGCCTCGCCCGCGGACAGGCCGCTTGTCGTCAGGTCGTGGAGCGCCTCGAGGAAGGGGAGCCTGTCGGAGCGGCGCGGAGCAAGGTCGCCCCGGAGGCCGGGCACGGGGTCGTCCGCCGGGGCTGGCGCCTTCGCGGCGCGCCTTGCGGCGGGCTTCTGCGCCGGTCCGGCAGGCGCCTCGGCCACCGCGGCGACGGAGAGCCCCCTGGCGGAGAGGAGCCGGACCGCGTCCTTCCTGCTCGGCGCCTCAAGGGACGACTCGACGGCCTGGCCGGCGCTGTCCCGGGCCTTGTAGGAAAAACGGGGCATTGCGGAGGGTCCCTGCGCGCTACTTCGCCTCGACCGTGATGACGCGCAGGACCTCGTCGAAGGTGGTGTGACCGGCCCTGATCTTCTCCCAGCCGCTCTGGCCGAGCGTCCTCATCCCGTGCTCCCTCGCGCTCTGCGCGAGCGTGCGCGTGCTCTCGCGCTTGAGGACGAGGGTGTGCATCTCCTCATTCAGGCGGAAGATCTCGAAGAGGCCGATCCGGCCCCTGTAGCCTGTCCCCCGGCAGCGGTCGCAGCCCACGGGCGCGCGCAGCTCGCTCACGCCCTCCGCCTCGGCCGGGTTGCACCCGAGGATCGCGAGGGATTCGAGGACCTTGACCCTGGCGACGGGCTTCATGCGGGCGCACTCGGGGCAGAGCCTGCGGACAAGCCTCTGGGCGATCACGAGCTCGATGGCCGACGCCACGAGGAAGGGCTCGATCCCCATGTCGACGAGGCGCGTGATCGCCCCGGGGGCGTCGTTCGTGTGGAGCGTGGAGAAGACGAGGTGGCCCGTGAGGGAGGCCCGGATGGCGATGTCGGCCGTCTCCCGGTCGCGGATCTCGCCGACCATGATGACGTCGGGGTCCTGGCGCAGCACGTGGCGGAGCGCGCTCGCGAACGTGAGGCCGATCTCGGCGCGCACCTGCATCTGGTTGACGCCCGGCACCTCGTACTCGATCGGGTCCTCGATCGTGATGATGCGCAGGTCCGTCGAGTTGATCTGGCGCAGGAACGCGTTGAGCGACGTGCTCTTGCCGGAGCCGGTGGGCCCCGTGACGAGGATGATGCCGTGGGGGTAGTCGAGGACCTTCTTGATCTGCTCCTGCTCGTCGGCGCTCATCCCCAGCTTGTCCATCGTGTACGCCTCCTTCTTCTTGTTGAGGAGCCGCAGCGAGATCGACTCGGCGTAGATGGTGGGGATGGTCGAGACGCGGATGTCGAGCGTCGTGCCGCCCGCCTTGAAGTTGATGCGCCCGTCCTGGGGCAGCCTGCGCTCGGAGATGTTGAGGCGCGCCATGATCTTGACCCGCGAGATGATCGCGTCCTGGAAGCGCAGCAGGTTCTCGGGCACCGAGACGGGGACGAGGAGCCCGTCCACCCGGTAGCGGATCCGCAGTTGGCCCTCCTGGGGCTCGAAGTGGATGTCGGTCGCCTGGTCGTTCACGGCCTGCGTGATGACGTCGGTCACGAACCGCACGACCGCGGCGTCCTCGTCGACCTCGGCCTCCGAGTCGGCCAGCGCCTCGGGCGCCACGTAGCCCTCGTCGCTGTCCTCGAGCGCGCCCGAGCCGACGCCGAAGTTCTCGATGATGAGCTGGTGGACGCGCTCCGGGATGGCCAGGTGCCAGGCGAGGGGCCTCGGGGTGAACGTCCGCAGCCAGTCGGCCATCGAGGGGTCGGGCAGCCATGCGGACGCCAGGTGGAGGGGGCTCGACGCCGTCGGCTCGGGCTCGCCCTCGGGCGAGCCCGTGGCGCCGAAGCGGATCGGGATGATCTGGAAATCGTGCACGAGGCGCGCCGGCAGGAGGCCGCGCGCCCCCGGGTCCGTCTCGAGGTTGGTCGCGATGTCGAGCCCGGCGGCCCTCGCGAGCTCGGGCAGGAGGTCGTCCTCGGTCCTTCCCAGCGCGGCCGCGAGGGCGGCGAGGCGGTCGCCCCGCGGCGCCTCGAGCACCGCCTGGCGCTGCTCCTCGGAGAGGCGCGTCGCGATCGACTCGGGAAGGAAGTCCAGTGCCGTGACCATGGCGGGCCCGTCGGGGCGGCTATTCGATCTTTTCCTTCAGGCTCAGCTCGGCGTTGGGGACGTGGGACGGGTTCTGCAGGAACTTGTTCAGCTGGTCCCTATTGCTCATCCCGTCGATGGCCCTGTGCGTGTCCGCCGTCCCCTCGCCGGCGAGCAGGATGTGGGGGCGCAGGAAGATGAGCAGCTCCGAGCGCTCCGTGTCGTTCGTGCGGTACCCGAAGAGGTTGCTCAGGATCGGGATCTCAAAGAGGATCCCCTCCTTCTGGCGGTCGAGGGACCTCGTGCTGCTCTGGAATCCGCCGAGGAGGACAAGCTCGTCGCTCTGGGCGTTGATGAAGGAGGTGGCCTCGCGGTGGTTGATGGAGGGCTGCGAGTTGCCGTCGATCGTCACGGAGGGGCCCTGGTTGTCGACCGTCTGGTCGATGTTGAGCTGGATGCTCCCGTCGTCGCCGATCAGCGGCGTCACCTTGAGCGTGATGCCGATGTCCTTGTAGGTGACCGTGGACGACTGCGCGAAGGACGCGGTGGCGGTGGTGCCCGAGGCGAGGGGCTCCGAGGTGGAGCCCGTGATGACGGGCAGCTGGTCCGTCACCGTGATCATCGCCTGCTTGTTGTGCGTCGTCGTGACCGTGGTCTGCTGGAGGATCTTCGAGTGGGAGATGTCCCCGAGGCTCGTCAGGTTGGCGATGATGTTGACCGGGTTGACGGTGTTGGTGACGGCCGTGCCCGCGCTGCTGAGGATGGCGGCGTTGGGGCTCAGGCCGAGCCCCGCGAGGGACGCCGTCAGGTTCGTGATCGAGGTCCCCCCGTTCGGGGCCTTCCCGACCGTCACCGAGGCCGATTCGAACCCGGAGTTGCTCGTGTCGCTGAGCGTCACCTCGGCGATCACGACCTCGATCCGCACCTGGGCGAGGAGGACGTCGATCTTCTCGACGATGGACTTGATGAGCCGGATGTCGCCGATCGTGCCCGAGACGACGACCGAGTTCGTCCGCTCGTCGGGCTGGATCGTCACCAGGCTGCTGAATTCCGTGGAGCCCGTGTTGAGGAGCACGTCGCCCCCCGCGGTCGCCGGCGCCGCCGGCACCAGGCCCGGGGGCTGGCCCGGGACCGTGGCCGCGAGCATCTGCGGGTTCCGGGTCGTCTGGGCGCCGCTCTTCTGGACGGCGCTGTTCTGCCCCGAGATCAGCTGCGAGAGCAGCGTCGAGACGTCCTTCGCGTCCGCGTGCTTGAGGTATATCACCTCGTTGCGCGTGTTGGGGTCCGAGCTCACGTCGAGCTTGCCGATCAGGGCGTCAAAGAGCGGGTACTCGCGAGGGTCGGCGATGACGACGATCTGGCCCGTCTGGTCGTCCGCGGTGAAGGTGGTCGTCGAGCGCAGCACGTTCTGGGCGGCCCCCGAGAGCATGGTGTGGATCTTGCCCACGAGGTCGGACGCCTTCGCGTTGTGGAGCTGGTAGAACTTCGGGGTCAGGCTGTCCTCCCTCGGCTTGTCCACCTCGTCCAGCAGGCGCTCGATCCTCTGGATGTTCTCCAGGGTGTCCGTGATGAGCGCCACGTTGGCCTTCTCGAGCTGGACGATGCCGCCGCCTATCCCCGGCGTCATGAACGACTGGATCTGCGGGACAAACTCCGCGACGCGCAGGAAATTGAGCTCGAATATCTTCGTCACGATCCTGCCGCTCGGGGGCAGTCCGAGGGATGAACCCGTGATCATCTCGGGCGCCTCGCTCTTCGCCTGCGCGAGGGCGGTCACCTTGAGAAAGCGGTCCCCCATGGGCGATACGGAGACCCCGTTCAGCTCAAGGACGGTCTCAAGCGCCGTCACGAGCTCCGCCGTCGGTATAGGCCGGGAGATGACGAGCGAGTACGAGGCGGTCGGAAGCTGGCCGGGCCGGACGACCGTGCGCCCCGTGTAGATCTCGAGCGCGCTCAGCACGTCGTCGATGGACCCGTTGGGCAGCTTGAACGTGACCATGTCCGGGTCCAGCCTGGGCATGGCCGGCGGGATGGGCGCAAGCGGCCTCTGCGTGGCGGACGGGGGAACCTGCGCGAACACGCCCACGGCCGCCCCCATTAGGCCGGCAACTAGGCACAAGCGTGCGGGGCGCAATATCATGCAGATTGGGAGCGGTGATAAGAGGGCAAAGCGCCCCCATTGTAAACCAGGTAGTGGTATGACGCCTGCCCCCGGGGAATGTTGCCCGCCGCCGCGAGATTTGCCGCTTGCGGGGCCCGGGGGGCAGCCCAAGGTTGCGGCGAAGGTATGCCCAACACCTTCGGAAAGCTCTTTGCGATATCCACCTGGGGCGAAAGCCACGGGGCCGCGGTGGGCGTGGTCATTGACGGCTGCCCGGCGCGCCTGCCGCTCTCCGAGGCCGACATCCAGCCCGACCTCGACCGCAGGAAGCCCGGCCAGAGCGCGATCACGACCCCCCGCAAGGAGGGGGACGTGGTCGAGATCCTCTCCGGGGTCTTCGAGGGGAGGACGACCGGGGCGCCCATCTCGATGATGGTCCGCAACAAGGACGCGCGGCCGGGCGCCTACGACGAGATGAGGGAGAAGTTCCGGCCCTCCCACGCCGACTTCACGTTCCTCGCCAAGTACGGGATCCGCGACCACCGGGGCGGCGGCCGCAGCTCCGCGCGGGAGACCGTCGGGCGCGTGGCCGCGGGGGCCGTCGCGAGGAAGATCCTCGCCCACGCCGGCCCGGTCGAGATCCGGGCGTACGTGACGCGGATCCACGACATCGCGCTCGCGGAGGATGGGCAGGGGGATTTCCCGACGCTGGCGCAGGTGGACGCGACCGCCGTCCGGTGCCCGGATCCCGCCACGGCCGCGGCCATGATCCGGCGGATCGAGGAGGCCCGCTCCGAGGGGGACTCGGTGGGCGGCATCGTCCGCTGCCGGATCCGCGGCGTCCCGGCCGGCCTCGGCGAGCCGGTGTTCGACCGCCTGGAGGCCGACCTCGCGAAGGCGATGCTTTCCCTCCCGGCGACCAAGGGCTTTGAGATTGGAAGCGGCTTCGCCGGCACGCTCCTCAGGGGCTCGGAGCACAACGACGCCTACGTGCCCAAGCAGGGGCGCATCGGCACCGAGACCAACCGCTCGGGCGGGATCCAGGGCGGGATCAGCGACGGCGAGGAGATCTTCTTCAACGTGGGCTTCAAGCCCACGGCCACGATCATGAAGCCGCAGAGGACCGTGGATGTTTCCGGGAATCCGACGGAGCTTTCCGGCAAGGGCCGCCACGACCCCTGCGTCCTGCCGCGTGCGGTCCCGATCGTGGAGGCGATGGCGGCGCTCGTCCTCGTGGACCACTGGATGCGCAACGCCGCGCAGAACAAGGTGTTCAATTTCTGAGCGCGCCCGATGGCCAGCCCCTCGTCTTTCTCGTCCTCGGGGCGGCAGGCTCCGGGCGCCGCGAGGTGTTGGCCGACCTGATCGAGGGCGGCCTTGCCGAGGCGGACGTCCCGTGCGTCCTGCTCTCGGCCGCCGAGGAGGCCAGCCCCCTCGACGGGAAGCTGCCCGGGGTCGGGCGCTGGAGGGCCGGGGACGGGGGCGCCTTCGAGGCCGAGATACCGCCGGGCGCCTCCCACATCTTCGTCGTCTCGGACGGCCGGCGAAACCCCGTGGACCAGATAGAGGCCCTGAAGGCGTGGCTCGGGGACCGGGCCATGGAGGTCGCGCTCGTCCTCTGCGTCGTCGACTGCGCGCTCGCGGAGAAGAACCCGAGGCTCTTCGCCTGGTTCGAGGCCTGCATCTACTTCTCGGACGTCGTGCTGCTGAACCACCGGGAGGGCGTGCCCAACAAGTGGGTGGGGGACTTCGTCGAGAAGTTCACGGGCAAGTTCTACCCCTGCCTCTTTGAGTTCGTTAAGGCGGGCCGCGTCAAGAACCCCTCCCTTGTCCTCGCCCCGGTCGCGCGCCGGATGTCCCACGTCTTCGACGATCAGGAATGGATCGCCGCCGACGAGGACGAGGAGGATGAGGACGAGGACGTCGAGATGAAGCCCGAGGAGGATCCCTACTTCGAGCGCAGGAACGGGGGCCGCCGCGTCCACGAGCTCCCCAACATCGCGGACTTCCTGCCGAGGCCCCCGGCCTGAGGGCCGGCCTACGGGATCACGAGGACGGTGCCGATCGTGAGCGTGCTCTCGTTCGGCAGCGTGTCCCGGTTCGCCTCGTAGATCGCCCGCCACCGGCCCGCGCTCCCGTAGTACTGGAGGGCGATCCCGGAGAGCGTGTCGCCGTCGACGACCGTGTGGGTGCGCTGGGCCGGGGCTGCGGCGGCTGCCGGCGCCGGGGCGGCCGGCTGCGCGGCGGCAACCTGGCCCGGCCGCAGCGGAACCTGGCCCCTCAGCTGGAGGTTCTCGGCCTGGAGGAGGGCGGCATTCTTCTGCGCGTCGTCCAGCTTGGCCGTCAGGTCCGCGACCTGCTGGTCCGAGGCGCTCTTTCCGCCGGTGGCCGCTGCGAGATCCGCCTTTGCGGCGTCGGCGGCCTTGAGGGCGTCGGCAAGCTGGTCCCTTGTCGCCGCGAGGTCGGCCTTCGTCTGGGCGAGCTCGGCCGCCTGCGCCTGCGATGCGGCGTTGGTGCTGGCCGCGGCCGACTGGGCAGCTCCCCTCTTCGCCTCCGCGGCCGCAAGTGCCGCGGAATCCAGCGCCTGGCGCGCGGCTGCGAGCTCCGAGGACCGTATCGCGTCGCGCGCCGCAAACTGGGCCCTTGCGGCGGCGCCGTCCGCCTGGGCCGCATCCGCCCGCCTCTGGGCGTCGGCCAGCTGGGTCCGCATGGCTTCCAGGTCGGCCTTTGCCTGGTCAAGCTCGGCTGCGAGCGCCTGGGCCCTGGAGCCGGCGGCGTCCGAGCTCCTCCCGGCGGAGGCGAGCGCCGCCGCGTCTGCCTCCTGGAGGGACGCCAGCTGCCCCGCGAGCGCGGTCTTCTCCGCGATGAGCTTCGCGAGGGACATTGCGGACGCCGCATCCCGGGCGTCGGCATCCGCCTTCACTCGCGCCAGCTCCGTGGAAAGGGACTGGACCCTGGCGCCGGCGTCGCCTGCGCCCTTCAGGGCGGCCTCATCCGCAGCCAGCTTCGTCGAAAGTGCGTCCGCATCCGACGAGCGCTTGGCGAGTTCGGCCTCGAGCGAGGCGATGCGGGTCGCGGAGTCCGCCTTGGCCGCGTCCGAGTCCCTGGCCGACTGGGCGAGCTGGGCGTTCGCGGTCGCGAGGTCGCCTTTCGCCTGCGCGAGCTGGCCGGCGAGCGTCTGCGCCTGGGCTCCCGCTTCCCCAGCGCCCTTGAGCGCGGTCTCGTCCGCGGCGAGCTTCGCGGAAAGGGCGTCCGCCTCCGATGAGCGCTTCGCGAGGTCGGCTTGGAGCAACGCGATCCGGGACGAGGCGTCGGCCTTTGCGGAGGCCAATTCCCTTGCGGCCTGGTCGGCCTGCGCGCCTGCGGCGGCCAGGTCGCCCTTGGCCTGGGCAAGCTGGGCCGCGAGCGCCTGCGCCTTCGCCCCGGCGTCGCCCGAGTTCCTGAGGGCCTCCTCGTCGGCGGCAAGCTTCGCGGTGAGCGAGTCCGCGTCCGATGTGCGCTTCGCGAGTTCCGCCTCGAGGGACGCGATGCGCGCGGCCGACTCGGACTTTGCCGCCTCGGCGCTCTTCGAGAGCCCGGCGAGCTGGGCATTGGCGGCCCCAAGGTCGGCCTTTGCCTGGTCAAGCTGGGCGGCGAGCGCCTTAGCCTTGGCGCCGGCATCGCCGGCGCCCTTCAGGGCCTCCTCGTCGGCCGCCAGCTTCGCTGAAAGGGCGTCGGCATCCGACGCGCGCTTCGCGAGGTCCGCCTTGAGCGATGCCACGGCGGCGTCGGACTCGGCCTTCGCCGCCCGCGCGTTTTTCTCGGCGTCCACAAGCTTCGCGCTGGACGCCGCAAGGTCGCTCTTGGCCTGCGCGAGCTGGGCGGCGAGCGCCAGGGCCTGCGCACCCGAGTCGCCGGCGCCCTTCAGGGCCGCTTCGTCCGCCGCCAGCTTCGCCGAGAGCGCGTCGGCATCCGACGAGCGCTTTGCGAGGTCGGCCTTGAGCGAGGCCATGCTGGCATCGGATTCGGCTTTCGCCGCCTCCGCGCTCTTCGCGGCCTGCGCGAGTTGCATGCTCGAGGCCGCCAGGTCGCCCTTGGCCTGCGCGAGCTGGGTGCTGAGGGTGGAGATCTCGTTCTTGGCCTGGGCGAGCTCGGCTGCGGCTGCCTGGGCCCTTTCTCCCAGGTCGCCCGCATTCTTCAGGGCGTCCTCGTCCGTTGCCAGCTTCACGGAAAGCGAGTCTGCCTCCGATGTCTTGCTCGCCAGGTCGCTCTCGAGGGAGGAAATGCGCGAGGCCGCCTTCGCCTTCTCCTCGGCCGCGACCTTGCCGATCTCCGCATTGAGGTCGTCCTGGGCGGACTTGCTCTGCGCGAGCTGCGCGTCGAGGTTCGCGACCAAGCCAGCGAATTCCGTCTTCTTGGCGGCCAGCTCAGCCGTCGCGCTTTCGAGCTGGGACTTGGTCGCATCGAGGGACGCCTTTTCCTGGGCGAGGGACGCGGCCTTTGCGGCCGAGTCGCTCCTTGCGTCGCTCGCGGCGAGATTTGCGGCGTCGAGGGCCTTCTGGGTGGTCGCGAGTTCCTCGGCGAGGGACTGGGCCCTTGCCGCGGCGTCGCCCGTGGTCCTCTGCGTGGCCTCGTCGGAGGCCAGCCGAGCGGAAAGCGCGGCGGACTCCGCCGTCTTGGCGGCAAGCGCCTGCTCAAGGGATTCCGTCCTTGAGGCGGCGTCCGCCTTCGCGATGTCGACGCCCTTCTGCGCCTCCGCGAGCTGGCCGCGGGCGGTTTCCAGATCGGCCTTGGCCTGCGCAAGCTGGTCGGCGAGCGCCTGCGCCTTGGCCCCCGCGTCGCCCGTCGCCTTGAGCGCGGCCTCGTCGGCCGCGAGCTTTGCCGACAGGTCGTCGACTTTCGCGGTGCGCAGGTTGACCTCCTTCTCCAGCGAGGCGGCCCACGCCGCATCGTCGCTCTTCTGCTTGGCGGAGGCGGCATTCGCGGCGACGAGTGCGGTTTGCGCGGCCGCCAGCTGGTCTGCGAGGGCCTGGGCCTTGGATCCCGTGTCGGTGGCGGCCCTCAGTGCCGCATCCTCGGCGGCCAGCTTTGCGAAGAGGCCGTCCGCGTTCTTCTGCGTCTCCGCAAGCTGCGCACGCGTGGCGTCAAGGTCGCCGTTTGATTTTGCGAGCTCGGCGACGAGCGCCTGGGCCTTTGCCCCGGTATCGCCGGCGGCCTTCAGGGCCGTCTCGTCCTGGGCGAGCTTCGCTGAGAGCGCATCGGCGTCGGAGGAGCGCTTTGCAAGGTCCTGCTGGAGCGACGCCAGGCGCGCCGCGCCGTCAGCCTTGGCCGCGTCCGCGTCCTTCTGCGCCTGGGCGACCTGGGCATTGGCCGCGGCGAGGTCACCCTTCGCCTTGTCCAGTTCCGCGGCGAGGGCCTGGGCCTTGGCCCCCTCGTCTCCGGTTGCCTTGAGGGCTGAGTCCTCGCTGGCCAGCTTCGCCGTCAGCGCCTCCACGTCCGCGGAGCGCTTGGCAAGGTCCTGCTGCATGGATGCCAGCTGGGCGGCATATTGTTCCTTCTGCGCCTCTGCGGCGGCGTTCGCGGCGTCGAGCGCCTTGCGGGCCTTGTCGAGGTCCGCCTCCCGGGCGGCTGCCTGAGAATCAAGGAGGCTCTTCGTGCTCGTGAACTGCGTCAGGGCCTCGAAGAGCGCCCGGCCGCGCTCGTCGAGCTGCGCCTTCATCTGCTGGTTCAGGAGAACCTGCTTGTCGGACGCGTCCTGGAGCTGCGCAACCTTTGCCCGAAGGTCGGCGATCTCCGGGTCAACCGTGGGTGTCGGCGTTGGCGAGAGTGGCGGGGCTGCCGCCACGACGGCGACCGTTACCGGCGCCGCGGCCGGAGCCGCAATCGGGGCCGCGACCTCGACGGGTGCCGGTGCCTCCGTCGGTGCCGCTGCGAGAGCGGAGGCTGGCGCTGGCGCCACGCCGGGGATCAGGGCAACCGGCGCCACGATGCCAAGGGTCGAGCGGACATCGCTCAGGCGCTGCTGGGCGTCCGCAAGGTCGGTGGGATTCATCCTCGCCGTGATCGAATCAAGTTCCTTGCTGGTGCTGCCCTGCTCGGCCGCGAGCGTCAGCCAGACGAAGGCCTCCTTGCGATCGGGCTGCACTCCGCGGCCATAGACATACGCCAAACCCAGGTTGTATTGCGCAATGGCGTTGCCGTGCTCCGCCTGGAGATGCAGCGCCTGCACCTCCGGGGGCAGGCTATCCGCGGCAAATGCCGGTGCCGCTGCGCATAGCGCTATGAGGGCGATCGCGTGGCGGCCATGCTGGAGCATGGGAAAGGTCTAATACTGTGATTGATGCGATAGACAATCCTTAGAAACGCACCTTTTGTGCCTGCATATCACTGTGTTCCTGACGCAGATGGCCATAGGTCTTCATGGCCAAGGCCCCTCCGTCGGAGTGCCCCAGCCATCGCGAAACCGTCGGCACGTCGACGCCTGACTCGATGCAGCTGGTGGCGAAGAGGTGCCGGAGGTCGTGGTGAGTGAGCGCCTTTACGCCGACCCTGCGGCATGCCGACTTGAGGGCACCCAGGCATTCCTTGACGCGAAGAATGCGCGAATCCGCGGGCTCGGGCCCGCGCCGTCCCCGCATTTCGGCGACGAGGGCAGCCAGCGGTGGGAATATCGGGACGGTTCGGTAGCTGGACGTCGTCTTCGTGCCTGCGATCGTGAGCCGGTTCCTGGCAGAATCGAAGTCGCTCCATCGGAGGGCGGTTGCCTCCCTCAGCCTAGCGCCGGAGTATGCCAGGAATCGCACCATGTCGGCGCAGTCCTTCGACCGCCGGGCCCTAATTGTCGAGACGCTCCTGACAATGGCCTGGAACTGTTCGGACGAGGGCAGGTCGAGGCGCTTTTTCCTCAACGCCCGTTTTGTAAGAGTCGAGGCGGGGTTCTTGGTCACCACACCCTCCTCCCGGGCGATCTCGAAGATCGCCTTAAGCGTGTCGACGCACTTGTTGTGCGCCGAGACGGACATGCCACTGCGGACGGTCTTCGCGTTCGGGGCCACGAAGCCGGTCCCTTCCGTGGCGGCCCTGGCGGCCCAGGACCTGCAATCGGCAGGAGTCACGCGCCGCGCGTCCCGAGAGGGTAGGTCGGCCCAGGTTTTGAGGATGGCCTTTACGGTGATTTCCCGGCGGAGCTTGCTGTTGGGGGCAAGGGACGGGTCGAGGCCCGTGAGTTCGAGGTAGGCTCCTATGAACCGACCGACTTTGGTCCTCTGCAGTCCCCCGCCTCTCTTGTTCGCGTCCACGTTTTGGAATGCAACGCAGGGGGACCGGAAAGGCCAGAATTAAGATAGTAAAAACGACATGTCTAATAATCTCGTCGATATTGAGCCCAGACCTTAGGACGAAGATACAATTCTATTTTCGCACCCGGCATATTCCGTTTGACATCAACTTGAATTGATAGCACCAATGCTATCATTGAATCATGGCATTTACAGTCATTGTCGACACAAGCGTGTTCGTTGGTGCGCTTCTTCGCGGAAGCGCCGGCTCCAGCCGGCAGGTCCTTCGTCTTTGCTTGGAGCAACGCTGCCATCCGCTCATGAGCGAAAAACTTTTCCTTGAATATGAGTCCGTTCTGGCGCGAACGCAGCTCTTTGATGGATGCCCCATTACCTCCGAGGAGAGGGATGAGGTTTTTGCTGGATTTTCTTCCAAATGCCGGTGGGTCTCGGTCCACTTTCTATGGCGACCTAACCTTCCTGACGAAGGGGACAATCACGTGTTCGAGCTGGCGGTCGCCGGCGGCGCCGAGGTCATCGTCACTCGGAACGTGAAGGACGTTAGGCGTGGCGAGCTGCGGTTTCCTGAAGTCCGGGTTTTGCCTCCGAGCGAGTTCCTAAGAAAGGTGGTATAACATGTCTACGATGACCATTCGCATTCCCAACGATCGTCATGAGCGCCTTAGGCAACTCGCGAAGTACCGCGGGATAAGCGTGAATAAGCTGGTGGAGGAGTTCTCCACGATTGGTCTCGCGCAATTTGATGCCGAGCTTCGATTCCGTTCGATTGCCTCCCGGGGCGATCCTAAGCGTGCACTTGCGATTCTTGACAAAGTGGACGCCGCGTTCGGGCGAAAGAAGTGAGGCGCTCATTCAAGTGACACACCGATTGCGGCCATTTCGGGAAACTGGCTTTCGAAAAAGACAACTTTTGAGTACCCTGACTCCCGATAAGTAATCCTTTTCGGGAGTCATGATCCCGATCAGTCGTCTGCCATTGTTTTTGCTGCGCTTTCGATCCGATTCCCATTACGCCATTTACGGCAATTTGGCTCCAAATTCCCAGGATTCATATCATCGCCGAGCCGATCTCGGGATATTTGCTTGCCGCCCATTCAGTCCCGTCCGTAATCCTCATCTTCCGACGGCACGCCCAGGTGGTGGAATTGGTAGACACGCAGGTCTCAGAAGCCTGTGCCTTAACAGCATGGAGGTTCGAGTCCTCTCCTGGGCACCACGTTAGAACCCAGAGGCGTTCCGGCGGATAGGAGAGGCGTTGCGGACCTCGGCCCCAACTGGGATCAAAGGCCCGTTATGGATGGCGGCCACTGGGTAAGAGGCTGGCGGAATTGGGGAGGGTGGCAGACGGCTATGACACGCTGCTCCGTTGACCGAGTGGCGGATTTGCTACCTTTTCCTGTCAGTTCATAAGCAGAGGCAATGCATCGTGAACGGCGGCCCGAGAGGGTCGCCTACCAACCGAGCCCATGGGGGCCACGGTGGTCCAATGATGTGGGTCGCAATTCCGCGACCAAAATCAAACCCAT
>Ga0181537_10003688_pt1 | contig 13018 bp, 8 predicted proteins | sample PEATcosm2014_Bin_39_FD_119765 | JGI IMG/M metagenome (GOLD analysis project Ga0181537, IMG submission 119765) | Peatland microbial communities from MTU Mesocosm Facility, Houghton, MI, USA - PEATcosm2014_Bin23_10_metaG | ecosystem: Environmental > Terrestrial > Soil > Wetlands > Peat | place...
ACGGCAGCCCTGGGCAAGAGCTGATTGCCTTGATCGCGACGCCCAAGCCGCTATTTGCCACGCCGCGGCCGGAAATCGAGCCCATCAGCGATTACATCGCGAGCCTGTCGCCGGCGGTCACCCAGGCGGTGCAGGGCGACGGTGTCGCGGCGACGCTATTGTTCAAGCTTGATGAGGCCGCGCCCTGGGCGAGCGCAGCGACAGCTTGTCCCTCAGGATGAGAAGATCCAAACGCCGGCCGCTCGCGCTGCTGGCGGCGCTGATTTGCCTTTGTCTGCTGCCGGTCATTTCGCCTGCCCGTGCCGACACGGCGGCCGGGGCGCAAGCCTTTGACAAAGGCGACTATGCCCGCGCTATGTCGGAATGGCAGACCGCCGCCGATCGCGGTGATGCGGAGGCGCAGCTTGGTCTGGGCAAGCTCTATGAATTTGGTCTCGGCGACCTGGCGCAGGACTACAAGCGGGCGGATTTCTGGTATCGCAAGGCCGCCGACCAGAACAACGCCGAGGCGCAGTATCGGCTGGCGCTGATCTGCGCAGTGGGCGGTGACGATTTCCCGCCAGACCTGACGGAAGCCTATAAATGGCTGTCGCTGGCGCTCGACAGCAAGGGGGTCTGGAACACACGCGCGGCGGAGCTGAAGCCGCAATTCGACAGGCTGGTCGGGACAGCCGCCCAGGCGGAAGGCACGCAACGCGCCGCCGCATGGCGGGAGGCGCACACCGCAAAAACCAACGAGACGGCGGCGGCGGGCGGGACGTCCCCGCCAACCCCGACGCCCGCGCCCGCTTTGCCTTCCTCCAAATGCGTGGGGTGGCCATTCCCGACCTTGCCCTGCACCGAAGAATTCCCGGCATTTCCGGGCGCCAAACCGCAGCAGGTGGTGGTCCCGCCGATCCCGGCGCAGAATGCTGTCGGGACACCGGCGGTCACGCTCGCACCGCCCTCGGCATCGAGCGCGCCACCGGCGGGGCCGCGTGATAAGGCGTCGGCATCGGTTGATTGCTCCGCGTCAGCCGCGCAACGCTCGCCGCCGGCTTTGTGCCACGCGTTCGCCGAACTCGATGCGATGCGCGTCGCCGGTCTTGTCAGCGATGGGAATCTCGGTTTGCGCCTGCCCGACGGCACGACGCAACTGCACCAGGGCGATCTGATCAAGGTCGAAATCCGCGCACCCGCTTACGCCGTCAATCTGCGGGTCGACTATTTCTCCCTCAACGGCCAGGTCCTGCATTTGTGGCCGAACAGCGACGAGACCGAGGCCTACCTTGCTGCGCGGGCAACTCATGTCTACGGTGAGGCGGGGGCGCGCAAAGTGTGGGCGGTTGGTGGTGCACCGTTTGGCACCGAGCTTATTATGGTCATCGCGACTGCGGCACCGCTCGATCTCGGCGGCTCGCGCCGGCCGGTCGAGCAAGCGGACGACTATTTGCGCGACCTCAAGGCAGCGCTCGCGCGCGCCCGCGCACCGGTGGCGACACCAAATATCGTTGCGACGCTGCCCGTTCAGACGAGCGCCCATTGACAATTACCGGGTGGTTGATCAGCTATCTCTATCGATCGGACGTCGACCGCTTTTGTGAAAGGGCGGGTGTCCAATGGTAGATCGCCGCCAATTGCTGTTCGGGTCGGCCGCCGCCGCGGTCGCCTTGAGTCCACCGCCGGTTTGGGCGGAGACCGGATTTCCCCAGCGTCGCGCCGTCGAAATCGTCTTTGCGAACACCGGCGAGCGGTTCAAGGGCTTTTACTACTGGGACGGCGCCTACATCCTGCCGGCGGTCCAGCAATTCTCGTGGACCTGTCGCGATTTCCGCGCCAACCAGTGGAAATGGCTCAATCCGTGGTTGATGGACCTGCTTTTTGTCCTGCACTGGAAGTACCACAAAGAAGAAATCTCGATCTTCAGCGGGTACCGCACTCCGGAAACCAACAGCCAACTCGAAGGTGCCGCGCTTAATTCGCAGCACATCCGCGCCAACGCGCTCGACATCCATATTCCCGATGTCGATGCCGATGCGGTGGCGCAGGATTTCAAGACCTTTGTCTATGGCGGCGTGGGCATGTATCCGGGTCGCGGCTTCACCCATCTCGATTTCGGTCCGCTGCGCAACTGGGTCGGCTGAGGCCCGGACGGCGTTCGTCTCGGCGTGGGGTCAGGTCAAGACACGCCGAGGCTCGCCGCTTTGATTAATCGTGATCGCGCTGGACAACTCATTGGCTCGCCCCCTACTTTTGCTGACCGCGCGCTGCGGCACCCTCTCAGCCTGAGTGGCGCGCTACTGTGGGATGCGGCCAATGGCAGCGATTGATCTGAAATCGCTGGTGGGTCGATTAAACGAACCTTGTCGGCGGGCCCTGGAAGCCGCCGCGGGGCAGACCCTGTCGCGCACTCATTACAATGTCGAGATCGAGCACTGGCTGCTGAAATTGGCCGATATCGCTGATGGCGACCTGATTGCCGTGCTGCGTCATTACGAAGTGGATGAGGGCCGGTTTCGCGCCGACCTCAACCGTTCGCTCGACCGCATGAAGACAGGCAACTCGCGCGCGCCGAGCCTGGCTCCCGATATCGTCGATCTGGTCAAACAGGGTTGGTTGCTGGCGTCGGTGGAGCAGCATTTCCCGTTGGTCCGCTCGGGACATCTGCTCTGGGCGCTGCTGGCCGACGAAGCGCTGGCCCGCCGCGCGCGCGAGGTCTCGGGCCAGTTCCTGCGCATCCCGGCGGAAGCGCTCAAAAACGATTTCGCGGCGATAACCGCCGGCAGCAGCGAAGCGGCCGGCGGCATCATCGATGAGGCGCCGGCAGCCGGCACGGAAGCTGGCGCCTCGCCGGCAAAATCCGGCTCGCTCGCCCAGTTCACCATTGACCTGACCGCGATGGCGCGGGCCGGCAAGATCGATCCAATCCTCGGCCGCGATGCGGAAATCCGTCAGCTCATCGACATCCTGACCCGGCGCCGGCAGAACAACCCGATCCTGACCGGCGAGGCCGGCGTCGGCAAAACCGCGGTCGTAGAAGGGTTCGCGGTGCGTGTCGCGGAGGGCGATGTCCCGCCAGCGCTGCGCGACATCGTCGTCCGCACGCTCGATCTGGGGTTGCTGCAGGCGGGCGCGGGTGTGCGGGGAGAATTCGAGAACCGGCTCAAATCGGTGATCGAGGAGGTCAAGGCGAGCGCGAAGCCGATCATCCTCTTTATCGATGAGGCGCATACGCTGATTGGCGCGGGCGGCTCGGCCGGGCAGGGCGATGCGGCGAACCTGCTCAAGCCGGCGCTCGCACGCGGTGAACTGCGCACGATCGCCGCTACGACCTGGGCCGAATACAAGAAATATTTTGAAAAGGATGCGGCGCTCACGCGCCGGTTCCAGGTGGTCAAGGTTGAAGAGCCGAGCGAGCCCACCGCGATCGCGATGGTTCGTGGTCTCGTCGGGACTCTTGAGGATCATCACAAGGTCCGCATTCTCGATGAGGCGATCAGCGCGGCGGTGCGCCTGTCGGCACGCTATCTGCCCGCTCGCCAGCTACCGGACAAGGCGGTGTCGCTGATCGACACCGCCTGCGCGCGGGTCGCGATGAGTCAGGCGACGATCCCGGCGGCGATCGAAGATCGGCAGCGCCGTACGAGCATTGTCGATGCCGAACTGGCGATCCTCGACCGCGAGGTGGCGACGGGCACGGATCATCAACGGCGCCGCGCCGAACTGATCGAGACGCGGACGGTCGCGCAGGACGAGCTGAAAGCACTCGAAGCACAATGGGAAAAGGAGAAGGACCTCGCCGTCAAAATCGCGTCCGAGCGGGCAAAAATCGAGACGCCAGGTGACGGCGAAGATCTTGAGGCCGCGCGCACCCGGCTCGCCGCGGCGACCGCAGAGCTGCGCGGCATCCAAGGTGAGCGCCCGCTGATCTTTCCGCTGGTCGATGCCCAGGCAGTCGCCGAGATCGTCGAGGCCTGGACTGGCATCCCCGCCGGGCGGATGCAGACCAACGAGATCCACGCCGTCCTCGAATTAAAAGGGGCAATGGAGAAGCGGGTCGTCGGGCAGCCGCATGCGCTCGACGCCGTTGCCAAGGCGATCCGCACGTCGCGCGCCGGTCTCACCGATCCGCGCAAACCGATCGGTGTCTTCCTCTTTGTCGGGACGTCGGGAACCGGCAAGACCGAAACCGCGCTGACCTTGGCCGATCTGCTGTATGGCGGCGAGCAGAACCTGACCGTCATCAACATGAGCGAGTTCAAGGAGGAACATAAGGTCAGCCTGCTGATGGGCAGCCCGCCCGGCTATGTCGGGTATGGCGAGGGCGGTATTCTCACCGAAGCGGTGCGGCGACGGCCCTATTCGGTCATTCTCCTTGATGAAATGGAAAAGGCGCATCCCGGCGTACAGGATGTCTTTTTCCAGGTATTCGATAAGGGAATGATGAAGGACGGAGAGGGGCGGGATATCGATTTCAAGAACTCGGTCATCATCATGACCTCCAATGCCGGTTCCGAGCTGATCGAAAGCCTGTTCGCCGACCCGGAAACGGCACCCGATGCGGCAGCGCTGGGCGAAGCGCTGATGCCCGAGCTGATCAAATCGTTCAAGCCGGCGTTTCTCGGCCGCGTCACGATCGTCCCCTATCTGCCGTTGGCCGATACGGTGATCCGCCAGATCGTCGAGCTGCAACTCGGTCGGGTCGGCGCGCGTATAGGGGAGTCATATCAGGCCACCTTCGAGTACGATCCGGTGCTGATAGAGACAATCGCCGCGCGCTGCACCGAAACGTCGTCGGGCGCGCGCAATGTCGAAAAGATCATCTCCGGCACATTGCTGCCGGAACTTTCCGCGGAGGCGCTGGCGCGCCTCGGCGCGGGCCAGCCGATCAACCGCGTGGCGATCGGGATGAATTCCGCGGGCTCACTGAGTTACACCGTCGAATAGCCTAGCCTAACCCTCATAAAGCGGGAGCTGACCATGCCGATCTATCTGAAATACGGGAGTATCAAAGGGCCGGTCACGACGGACGGCTTCAAGGACTGGATCGAGTTGAACTCGTTCCAATGGGGGGCGAGCCGCAATATTTCCAGCGCGGTCCGCGGTGCCCTCTCGCGCGAGCACAGCGAGCCGTCGCTGAGCGAAGTCACTGTTACCAAGCTCACTGACATCGCCTCGCCAAAGCTGTTTCTGGAGTCGGTCGCCGGCAAACTCGATACCAAGGTGACGATAAAGTTCACCACCACGAGCAAGGGCAAGGTGGAAACGTTTCTCACCTTCGAGTTCGAGGATGTCGGGGTCAGCCATTATTCGATGAGCAGTGGCGGCGACATGCCGATGGAGTCGATGGCCCTCAATTACACCAAGATCAGCAAGACGTTCACCGGCATGGATCCGGGGATCTCGGGCAGCCCGGAGACGGTCGGCTACTCGCTGACAGAAATGAAGACGACCTAGGCCCGACGCAGGTGTATTCCCCGATCGTTTCTCGGTCGGGGAATACCTCGACGACCGCCCGCGTCAGTCGCTCACCTGCGGATAAGAAGCCGCCGGCCCAACATAGATGACGACGGCGGTGCTATTATCGTCGGCTTGCGCGTCGAGCGCGGCGGCGATTATCCGCGCCGCCGGAGCGTCGTCGCCGTCCACCAGCAGACGAGTAAGCTCATCTTCCGCCAGCGTCTTTGAGACCCCGTCGCTGCACAGCAGAAAAAAATCGCCCTCGCGCAGACGTTCGGTAGCCTTGTCGAGGTTCACGACCTCGTCACGAGTGCCGATCGCGCGGGTGATGACGTTCGCTCGCGGGTGGATCGCGGCTTCCGCCGGAGTGATCGCACCGGCGTCGAGCAGTTCCTGTACAAAACTGTGGTCGTGGCTGATCTGGGTCAGCATGCCGCCGCGCAACAGATAGGCACGCGAATCGCCCGCCCACAGGCAGGCATAATGGCCGCCGCGCACCAGCAGGACCACCAGCGTCGTCGCCAGAATATCGCCGCCGCGCCGTATCGCCTCCTCCTGGAGGCGTTTATGCGCGCGGGCGATCCGCAGGCGGATCTCGGCCAGCAACTCGGCGCTGCCGAGACCAGCCGGCACCGCACGCAGCGTATCGGTGACAATTGTCGCCGCCACGTCGCCCGCTTGATGCCCGCCGGCGCCGTCGGCCACCGCCCACAAGCCAAGATCCGGCCGATTGACAAATCGGTCCTCGTTATAGTCGCGCACCGCACCGGGATGGCTTGCCGCCGAGGAATGGAAGCGCCCGGCGGACAGCACGCTGCGCTGGATTGGCTCGGCGGTCTTCATGCGGGCCCCATTCCATCGCGAACATCGAGCATGCGGACGAATTCCGCCGCGTCCGGCAGCGCGGCGCCGGCAAAGGCCTGGCGCGGCACGCGCGCGGCACCCTCGGTCCACCAAAGGGCGCTGGCAGCCGGATAATGCGACGGGTCGATCCCCGGGTCGGCCGGCGTGGCGGTCGTCGCGGCGAGGGTGCGCGCGGCGAGGTCGTCGGGGCCGATATCGCTTTCCAGCGCCGCAAGGCCGGCTTGTTCCGCGGCGATCAGAAACCCCCCATTGTCGCGCACGAGGTCAGCTATCTCGCCGCCAGGGACCGTCGCTGCGAGGGTCAGCGGGAAGTGGCGGCCGACGCGGTCGACACTCGGCATCCACAGCCCGAGAACGGCGTCGGGGCCGCAGACGCCCGGCGCCAGACAGAACGACCAGATCGCCGCTTCCAACCATGCGGCGACCCACGCGTCGCCGAGCGCCTCCTGGCTCGCCGCGATGCCCGCTTGCAGCCAGCGATCCCAAGGATCGATAAATCCGTGCGGCAATCCATTCCGGACAAAGTCGCCGCGCGAAGGGATCTTGCCGAAAAAGCCGACGGCGCCGTCGCGCAGACGCGGCCTCAGCGCCGCGGCGCTCACAAGTTCGGACACCGGAAATCCCTTAGCACGCTGGAAGCGAATGGGTTGAGGACCGAGCCCGCGCGGATTTCAAAGACCGACTGATGACCCCCGAGAGTGAAAGTCAGCGTGTAGCGATCGACTGACCCGGCCTGCGCCAGCCTTCCCTGATCGAACAGCCGGAACAGCGCCCAAGGACCCGATGCCTGCAGTGCAGTGCCCGTCGCGGTGCTTGCGGTCGCTGGCGTTGCGGTTGTCGCGGCCGTCCCCGCGGCCGCGCTTGTCGTGGTCGCTGCCACCGGGTCGAACGCCAGGCGTGCGCTGCCCATGCCGTTCGGGCCGGGCCAGGTGATCTGTGTCGCGCGCGGTGGCCCGCTGGCATAGGTGATCGTGGTCCCGCCGAGATCCAGCGTGACGTCCTTGATGGTGCTGTCGAGCGAAACCGGAGTCAGGTCGAAGCGCAGGGCGGGGGTGGTTCCACCGGTGAAGAACATGTCGCGGATCACCGCGGCGCGCTGAAACTGCGCGAGGTCGGCGGCGGAGATCGGCGCCGGCACACCGTCGACCGGCTGGGGCTGCCAGACAGTCCCGCTGGTATCGACATAGGGTCGCAATTGCGTGTTGAAAAACCCGTCGATCAGCCCGCCCGGGGCGAACAATTTGGCGAAATCGTCGAGCGGTATGTCATTGGCCGAGCCCGGGGTGAACGGATAGCGGCCTGCGACCGCCTGCCGGCACAAGGTCGCGGGGCCACCGCTGGCGCTGAACGCCTTCTTGACCTCGTCGACCGTGCTTCCGGTCCGCAGCACGGTGGCGCTGTCGGCCATCGCCGTCAGCCAGCGCGACACTGGCTGCGGCGCGGCGATCGCTTCGGCGCGCAAGAGCGAGACCGGGTCGTCGCCGGTCGTCGTCGGCGCGGTCGGTGATGCGGGCACGGCAAGCTTGACCAGTTGCTGGCGCAACCCGTCGATCGCCTTCAGCGTCTGATCGAGCGGTGCGCCTGGACCGCTGCCCACATAGTCGCGCAGCGCCTTGTAGCGATCGTCGATTTCCTGTCCTGGCGGCTGGGGTGCGGCGCCGCCGCCTGACGAGAACAGCAAGCCCTTGAGCTGGGCTTCCGCCGCCGGGGTCGCGGCCTTTGGCGCGGCGGCAAGGGCGGCTTTTTCCGTGGCGGTCGCGGCCGGCGGCTGGGTCAGGTTGAGCTGTCGGGACACCGATTGGAGGAGTTCGCGGATCGGTGACTGCGGCGAGGCGAGGATATAGAGGTCCTGCGCTGCCTGCTGCGAATTGCGCAGTGGCGTGATCTCGAGGTCGCGCAGCATGGCATCCCATTGCTGGGCATAGTCCGCCTCGTAGAGGGCGATCACATCATGCTCGACTTGCCGGCTTTCGCTGCTGTCGGGAGCCAGTTCGGCGGGCGTGCCGAGAACCCAGCTTTCGCTCGCCACCTCCTTGGTGACGTGACCCAGCGCCGGCAATAGCACGGTGTAGAACCCGGGCATCGTGTAGAAGCCGGGTATGCCTTCGGTCAGCTTCTTGCCCGAGGCCCGGACAAACACCCGCACACCGGCCGCGCCCAGCGCATCCGACGGTCGCCATGCCGGTACCGCCTGCGCGGCCGGCGATGGGACGATGCGCGAGTAAACCCGGTTGGCGAGCGGCACCCGGCTGAACGTCGTGCGCGCGACCGCCACCAGCTGGTTGTCGAGCTCGATCGCGGGCAGCGGGTTCTTCAGCAGCGCATCGAGATGGTGGGCGAGCCCGTCACGGACCGGCGCCATCACCGGGCCGGGATAGGCCGCCTGCCAGTCGAGCGCCATCCAGGCCCGCACCAACCCGCGATCGAGCGGACCGGCACCGCCCAGCATCAGATAGACACGGGTCGCCTCGTAGAGGAATTCCGGCTGGTTGAGCTTGCCGTGCATCTGGGTTTCGAGCCGCCACAGCAGACGCGGCAGCAGCACGCGTTCCAGCGCGTGGCGATAGATGATGCGCGCGCCTGCGGCGAGCTTGGCGTCCTGCGACAAGCCGAGTTGCAGCCAGGTCGAGACCCCCGCCTCGCTGTGGTCGTAGCCATGCGGCAGCGATCGCGCCTGGTCGAGCAACGGCAGGACCCGCGGCAGGTCGGCATCGGCGACGGGGTCGAGTGGCAGCCCGGCGGCAGTCTTCTCATAGGCCGCGAGCGCCGCCGCCATCTCGTCGATTTCCCGCTGGTTGGCGTTGCGGTCGTGCCACAGCAGCCCGATGCCAGCCAGCATCGCCAGCCCCACCAGGGCAAAGGCGCCGCCGCGCATCAGCAAGCGCCGGTTGGCCGCTCCCGGCCGCTCGGAGACGAGCATCGCCTCGCCGAACACCACGTCCTTGACCAGCCGTCCGAGGAAATAGCTGCGGCCTTGCTCCGGACGCAGGCTTGCGGCGTGGCGCTGGTCGATGCCGAACGAACGAGCGAGCACATCGGTCAGCCGATCAATCGGCGTCCCTTGCTGGGTGCCGGAGGTGAAATAGAACCCGCGCAGCATCGGCGCCGGGTCAAGCCGCGAACCGCCAAACGCTTCCTGCAAAAATTCGTGGAGCGCTGGTTCGAGACTGGCCATCTGGGGCACGAAACCGGCGATCATCACGCGCCGGTCGGGGCTGCGCTCGGCCTGTAGGCGATCGATTAGACGCTCGTTCAGGCGTTCGATCAGTGCCGCGAATTCGCTGGGAAATCCGCCGACCGGCCCGCTATCGGCGTCGGTCAGCGGAAATGTCGCGCCCCAGACCTGGGCACGCCGGTCGCGATCGAGGTCGTCGAAAAACTCGGTGAAGCCGGAGATCAAATCCGCCTTGGTAAAGACCGCGTAGATCGGCAGGCGGATCGCGAGGCGCTCCTGCAGCTCCTTGATGCGTCGGCGGATCGCGCGCGCGTGAGCGAGGCGCTCACCCTGTGAGGTCCAGCCGATATCGGTCAACGCGATCGCGACCAGCACGCCATTGAGCGGCTGGTGCTGCCGCGTGCGTTTGAGCAGGTCGAGAAAACCCTCCCAGCCGGCGCGATCCACTGCGGCATCGGAATCCTGCGTGGTATAGCGGCCCGCGGTATCGATCAGCACCGCCTCTTCGGTGAACCACCAATCGCAGAGACGCGTGCCGCCGACCCCGCTGACCGCGGTCTGCCCCATTTCGGCGGCGAGCGGAAAACGCAGACCGGCATTGACCAGCGCGGTCGTCTTTCCGGCGCCGGGCGGGCCGATGATGACGTACCAGGGCTGCTCGTAGAGATAACCCTTGCTGCCACGTGCGCGGCGCAACAGATCGAGCGCGGTGCGGAGTTTGTCCTGGACCGCGGCGACTTCCTCGGCCGCCGCGATGGCGGTCGGGTCCCCCGCGGCGACGACCCCTTCGGTCAGCTCCGCCTCGCGGCGCTTTCGGCGGTAGCGGAACAGCAGGTTGAGGCCCAGCCACAGCGCGAACATCACGACGACGATGACGAGCCGGCTGCCCCAATCTTCGAGAAATGAGAGGAAGGGTCCAAAGAACCACAGCAACAGCGCCAGCAGCGTGGTGCCGATAAAGGTCACCACCCAGCGTGACAGCAGAAAGCTGAGGGCCGCTCTCATGCCGTCACTCCGAGCGGTTCAGCATGATTTCGATCCGCCGGTTCTGCTCGCGATCCTCCGGTGTCGCATTCTTGTTGAGCGGATCGGCCTCGCCGCGGCCTTCCGCGGTGATGCGTGCCGGCGTGCTCAAGCCCTTCGCGATGATCGCCTTCGCCGCGTCGGCGCGGGCGGCGGAAAGCTGGAAATTTGACGGGAATTGGATCGTGTGGATCGGCTGGTTGTCGGTATAGCCGGTCACGGTCACCGACCCTTTCTCCGATTCGAGCGCGGTGCCGATGCGGTTGAGCAACGGCACGAAGCGCGGCTCGACCGTCGCGCTCCCGGAGGCGAACATGCCGCGATTGTTGATGCGGATGATCGGCGTCGGCGGCGTGCAAATCACGGTCACGAGGCCCTGGTCGACCTCCGGCTTGAGCAGCGTACACAAATTATCTTCCGGCGGAGGCACGACCGCGGCGGGCGGAGCCGGCAACTCGACCGGCGCCCGCGCGATCTGCGGCATGTGGTCGGGCGGCGCCTGCATCATGCGCGCGAAGAGATCGTCCGACGCAGCGTTGAGGGACGTCGCGAACCAGACGAACAGCCCGGCGATCACGGCGAGCGCGACACTCGCGACCACCCATAGCGGCACGATTGGCCGCAGGTTGCGGTAAGGGGCGGCCAGCCCGCGCCAGCGCGGCGACAGCTCGGGTTCGATCTGCTGACGCTGGCGCACCAGCAGCGCGTAGGTCTCCTCGCGCAGCCGATCGAGCTCGGCCGGTCCCCGCTGCGACAGGCGGTACCGCCCCTGGAAGCCGAGCGACATGCACAGGTACATCAGTTCGATGACCGGCAAAAACGTGCCGGGGGTCTGGCACATCTGGCGCAGAAGATCGAAGAACCGCTCGCCGCTGCGCACTTCCTGATGAAACGTCGAGACCAGCGAGCGCGTGTCCCACACCCCGGTACTGCCCCAGGGCGTGTTCAGCACGACGTCGTCAAGGCTCGCGCACAACGCGTAATGCGCCGGTCGGAGCAGTTCGAGCGCGATGCCGGTGTCGCGTGCGCGCGCCTCGAAGCTGCGCATTGCGGTCACCGCGCGCTCGCGCAAATCGCCCGGATCGGGCTGGTTGAGCGTGTTGCGCAAGCGGGCCAGCAATTGCAGCAGTGGCGCGGCGGCGGCCACCAGCGGGCTCAGCCCCGTCGCCATGCTCTCGATCCTGGCGTCCGAAACCGGCATAACCGCGGGCGGCGGCAAGGCCGCGTCCGGCAGCGGCAAGGCCGCGTCCGGCAGCGGCACCGCCCCGGGCGCCGCTCGACGCACCCCAGGAACCGGGCGAATGACGGTGCGCTCGCTGTCGTCAGGTTCCGAAAACGGGTTGTCGCTCATGCCTTCCCCGCAACCGGCTACCCGCGGATCGCCCACAACTCCATCCGGAGATTCGGGAAATCTCCGGAAACGTGAATGGCAAAGCCGCCGGACGATTGCATCTGCTGCCAATGCGGACTGTTGCGGTCGAGTTCGAAATAAGAGGCGCCGGCATGAAACGGGATTTGCCGCGGCGCCACCGGCAGCGGGCGAACGGCGATCCCCGGGATCGCGACGTTGACGAGATCACGGATATGCTCGACCGCGCCGATCTTGACCTGGCTGGGGAACAGCCGGCGCAAATTCTCCGTCGGCACGTCCGCATGTACGGTCAAGACGAAACTCGAAGCGCGCAGGATCGACCGATCGGTGATCAGCCCGACGCGCACGCCATAGCGCCGCTCCTGCAACGGTATCGCGACCGCGTTCTGCTCCAGCACCGCCGACAGCGACCGGCGCAGATCGGCCACGACCGGCGCAAAACTGCGCTGCAAATCCTCGTGGCGATAGGCCGGGTAGGCGTTGGGCCGGCGGGTCGTTTCGGTAAAGGTCGCGAATTCACCCGCCATCTGCACCAGCGCCGAATAAAACGTCTCGGGATGAACATTTCCCGTGTCGGCCCAATGGGCAAGCAGGGTCTGCCAACGATTGATCGATTGCAGCAGCAGAAAATCGGCGACTTCGGCGACGCCGCCCGAACCCGGCGCGGTGAGTCGTGCCGCAAGCGCCTCGCCGCGCTGATTGATCATCCCGGCGAATTCGTTGATCAGACCGGAAAGCGGCACCGTCGCGGCGCAGAACAGCGCTGGCGGGATCCAGGCCGGGTCGAGCGTGGCGCGGCGATCGGCCGAAACCTCGACGACACGGGCGAGCCCGATGCACAAATAGCCGGCGCGCTCGTCGGTTTCGAGCAGGTAGCGCAAACGCAGCCTGGCGATCTGCAGCGGAGCCGGCTGTGGCGAGGCGGAATGCGTATCGTAAGCCTCGAACTCGCGTGCCAGATAGCGGCCTTCGCCGTTACTGCCCTCGCTGATCTCGGTGGCGCCCGGCTGCCGCACCGGCGCGGCGAGGTAGACGACGACATTGCGCGCGCTTTCGGGCAGGTCGAGCGGTGGCGGATGATCGGACTCGCCGGGGATCGCGAACGGCGTGCCGTCCTCGAAGATGCCCGCCGCCGAAGTCAGCGC